>Ga0315272_10000338_pt1 | contig 23375 bp, 20 predicted proteins | sample C3_middle_MG_FD_203918 | JGI IMG/M metagenome (GOLD analysis project Ga0315272, IMG submission 203918) | Sediment microbial communities from Yellowstone Lake, YNP, Wyoming, USA - C3_middle | ecosystem: Environmental > Aquatic > Freshwater > Lake > Sediment | place: USA: Wyoming | collected...
CGGCAGGTTGACGGTGGTCGCGCCGGTGGCGACCACGGCCCGGGTCACCTGCTCCAGGTAGTCGTAGTCGGTGCGCGTGGCGTCCTCGGCGGAGAACTCGACGTCGTCGGTAAACCGGCGCGCGAGTTCGACCGCGGCGCAGGCTTCCTCGAGCACCTGCTGGCGGGTCTTCTTCAGCTTGTACTGCAGATGAATGTCGCTGGTGGCGATAAAGGTGTGAATGCGCGGCCGGCGAGCCGGTTCCAGCGCACTCGCGGCCCGTTCCACGTCAAGCGTGCACGAGCGCGCCAGCGCTGCGACACGAACCCACGGAAGCTCGTTCGCCACCGTGCGGACCGCCTCGTAGTCGCCCTCGGAGGCGATGGGAAAACCCGCCTCGAGGATGTCCACGCCGAGTTCCGCCAGCTTGTGCGCCATGCGGAGCTTCTCGGGGACGTTCATGCTGCATCCGGGCGACTGCTCGCCGTCCCGGAGCGTCGTGTCAAAGATGTAGACGCGATTCCTGTCCTGCGTCTCAGCCATGGGTATGAGGCTCTCCTTCTTGCGGGAATGCGGAAGGTGCGCTCGCCGTACGGCCTGTTTCTCCGGCACGGCGGGTTGCTCTTCCTATTGTCATCGCGGGAGGTTGGATTGGACAAATTTATAGTACAATGCTTTCGCATAAGCCAATCGAATTTGATAAACTTTATAAATACATGGTCTCGTTCGTATTCGAAAGTTAAGGGCCAACGATGGAACTGTATCCTCTGAAGGTGTTTTTGACGGTCGCGACGGAGCGGAGTTTTTCCCGCGCCGGGGAGAAGCTGCTCAGGACGCAACCGGCCATTTCTCTGACGATTCAACGGTTGGAAGGGGAACTGGGCGAGAAGCTGCTCGACCGTACGGGCCGGGAGTTGATCCTCACCGACGCCGGCAAGATCGTTCTGGAATTTTGCAGGCGCTTCGAAAACCTGGAGCGCGAGATGGAGAACTCGCTGGCCGAGCTACGCGACATGGCGTCCGGACGGCTGGTGATCGGGGCGAACGAAACGACATCGCTGTACCTGATGCAGCATATCGTCAACTACCGCCGCCAGTACCCGAAGGTGAAGGTGCAGGTGCGGCGGTCGCTGTCGAGCCGCGTTCCGGCGCAACTGATCGACGGGGATCTGGAACTCGGAGTGATCACCTACGATCCCGAAGACGACCGGTTGGAATCGCGGGTCATATTCAGCGATCACCTGTGCTTCATCGTCAGCCCGACGCACCGCTTCGCCCATCGCGAATCGGTATCGATCCGGGAGTTGGGCATGGAGACCTTCATCGCGCACAACGTGTTTTCACCCTATCGCGACGTTGTGCTGAAGGCTTTTCAACGGGCCAAGGTGCCGTTGAACATGGACGTCGAGATGCCGACGGTCGAGACCATCCGTAAGATGGTGGCGCGCAACGAGGGCGTGGCGTTCCTGCCTAAGATGTGCGTGGAACACGATTTCGCGCAAGGCACCCTCAAGGAGGTGCGGGTCGAGGAGTTGAGCATGGAACGTAAGATCCGTCTCATCTACCCGGCTCGCCGGGCGTTGAGCCACGCGGCGAAGGCGTTCCTCGAGATCGCGATCGGGCAGGACGCGGCAGCTGTCTGAGGCAGGCCGCTCCTTCCGATGAGCGTGGCGCGGGCGCGCCGTCCAGGCGGCAACCGCTATTTTCCGGCAGGCGCCTGCCGCTTCTTGAGCGAGGCGCTTTTCATCTTCCAGAGCGTGTAGCCGATGATGGTTTTGGCATCGACGATCTCGCCCTTTTCGATCATCGCCGCGATTTCCTTCAACGTGAACCACTTGGTCTCGATGCGCTCGTCGTCCATGGGGGTTGCGGTCCCGGCCGTGAGTTCCTGCGCGGCGAAGATGGTCATCTTCTCGGCGACGTAGCCGGGGCTGCCGTAGAAATGGCACAGCCGGGTCCAGCTCTTCGCGCGGTAACCGGTCTCTTCAATCAACTCGCGTTTGGCGGCTTTCAACGGCGTTTCGCCAGGGTCGAGGCGTCCCGCCGAGAGTTCCCACAGATAGGCGCGCGCGGGCAGGCGGTATTGCCGCACCAGCAGCACGCGGCCCTTCTCGTCGATAGGCATCATGACGGCCGAGCCGCCGTGCTGCACGATGGCGCGCTTGATCTCGAAGCCGCCGGGATCGACGGCGTAATCCTGCGTCACCCAGAAGATGGGAGTGCGGCAGATCTCTTCGCTGGAAATAAGCTTCATTGGCATCGACAATCTACTCCTTCGAAAAATACTCGTGGGGCGGACGCCCGCGTCCGCGCCGGACCCCCAGGTCCCGGCTTCCGGCACCAAAAAAAGCACAGGTTAAGGCCGACGAGGGCGTCGGCCGCGGTCCTGGGGAACCGCCCCACGATGCGGGTTTCGTCAATGAATCCTAGCCAGCGCGGCGGCGAACGTGGCGCCATCCCTCGTATTCATCACATCATCTTTCGTGAGCCAGCCGCGACGCGCCATGGTTACGCCGTACCGCATGTTCGTCAGATGCTTGGGGTGATGGGCGTCGGTGGAAATGACGAACTTCACGCCCAGCGATTTCGCCCGCCGCACCAGCGTCGCGTGCAGATCGAGCCGTTCGGGGCTCGCGTTGATCTCCATCCAGACGCCGCGGCGCGCCGCCTCCGTGGCGATGCGGTCGAAGTCGTAGACGTAGGCCTCGCGATGCAGCAGCACGCGGCCCGTCGGGTGGCCGAACGCCTTAACTGACGGGCTCTCGAAGACATGCAACAACCGGTCCGTCATCTCGGCGCTGTCCAGGTTCATGTAGCTGTGGACGCTCGCGATCACGTAGTCCAGTTCGGCCAGCGCGTCCTCGCTGAGGTCCATTCGGCCGTCGCGCAGGATGTCACACTCGAGGCCCGAAAAGAGCCGGATGCCGCGTTCTTCCTTATTGAACTCGCGGACCTGCGCTGCGAAGTCCACGGCTCGCTTTTCGTCCAACCCATTCGCCATGGCCAGTGCTTTGGAATGGTCGGTGATGGCGATATAGCGGTAGCCAAGCCCCTGGGCCGCGGTGACCATTTCTTCCAACGTGCCGCGTCCGTCGCTCTCCCGGGTGTGCATGTGCAGGTCGCCCTGGATGTCGGACAACTCCAGCAGCGCGGGCAGTTCGTGACGTTCCGCGGCGTCGATCTCGCCCGAGTTTTCGCGCATCTCGGGAGGGATCCAGTCCAGGCCGAGCGCCTCGTAGATCTCGCGCTCCGTGCGCGAAGCGACGACCTCGCCATTGTCGACCCGCGAGAGTCCGTATTCGTTCAGCGTCAGGCCCATGCGCTGGGCCCGCTGGCGCAAAGCCACGTTGTGTTCCTTGCTGCCCGTGAAGTACTGCATCGCCGCGCCGCGGCTCTCTTCGCTCAGCGCGCGGACGTCGATCTGGATCCCTTCCAGGCCGAAGCGCGCACTCGCTTTGTTCGAGCCGTGACCGAGCACTTCATGCACGCGCGGATGTGCGATGAAGCGGTCGAGCGCGGCTCCCGCGCCCGGCCCGGTGACCAGCAGATCGAGATCGCCCACCGTTTCTTTGCCCCGGCGCAGGCTGCCCGCTGCGGTCACATCGGTGACGCCCGGAGTCTCGCGCAGGTAGGCCGTCAATTCCTCGGCCGCCTGGGTGGCGAAGCCCAGCAGGAAGCGCCCCGCGCTCTGGCGGTAGTGGCTCAGGCCCCGCAGGATCTTTTCTTCGAGCTTCAGTCCCATGCGCGGCAAGGCCTGCAGCCGGTGGTCCTTGCAGAGCTGTTCCAGCTCTTCGAGCGTCGAGACGCGGAAATGTTCCCACAGGATGCGGATGGTCTTGGGCCCGAGCCCCTGGATCTTGAGCATTTCGAGCGCAGTCGGCGGGTAGCGTTCGAGCAGCTTGTCGCGCCGCTCAAAGCTACCGCGGCGGGAGATCTCTTCGAGCACGTTGGCCAGCCCCTTGCCGATGCCCGGGATGTCGGTCAACTTCCGCGCCGGGTCCTTCAGAAGAACCTCGATCCGCTCGGGGTAGCCCTCGATGACGCTGGCGCCGTTGCGATAGCTTCTGATTCGAAAACCGTCCTCCTCGGCGATCTCCATGAGGTCGGCGGTTTCGCTCAGCAACCGGGCGATTTCAACGTTTTCCATTTGGATTCCTCGTGGCGCCTCTGTACCTATGGCTTGATGGTAAGGCGGTTTTCGGCCGCAGTCACACAGCGCAGCTTTGGCCCGGTCCTTGCGCATGCGGCTCCACATGCACCAGCACGTCGGCGACCCAAGGCAGATCGGCCTTGACCTTGTTCCGCACCTGCTCGGCGATGGAGTGGGAATCGCGAACCGTGAGGCTGGGATCTACTTCGAGGTGCAGATCGACGTGGTACCGCAGGCCGGTCTTGCGCGCGAAGCACTTCTCCACTGCCAGCGCGCCGCCAACCGATAATGCGGACGACCGGATCTCCCGCATCGAGCCCTTCTCCGGCATGGTGTCCATCAGGTGCAAAGTCGTTTCGCGAACCACCTTGAAACCCAGGACCACGATGATGGTGCCCACCAGGATGCCGCCAATCGGATCGGCCTGGCGAAACAGAACGGGGTTCAGCACGGACATGGCTACCGCGATGAGCGCGACGCTCGCCGACAGGATGTCCACCGCGTCGTTCCAGGCGTCGGCGATCAAAGCCGAACTGCCGATTTTCCGTCCGGTGCGCATCTTGTACACGGACAGGAAGGACTTGAGGACGATGGAGACCGCCAGCGGCCACAGGGCGTAGGGAGCCGGCGTGCCGTGGGCTCCGATCATCACGGCCACCGACCGCCAGGCGATGATCACTCCGGTGAGCGTGAGGATGTGACCCACCATGAGTCCGGTCAGAATCTCAAACCGCCCATGGCCGTAAGGGTGATCCTCGTCGGGGGGCCGGATGGCGACGCCGATGCTGATGAGCACGGCGAGAGACGTGAGCACATCCATGGCGCTCTCCACGCCATCGGCGGTGAGTGCCTGGGAGCCGGCGCGCAGGCCCACCAGAATCTTCAGGACCGCCAGGCTCCCGCTGATGATCATGCCCGCGAGCGAAGCCCGCCGGCCTAGCTGTTCCGCATCCACTTGCCTCCAAGGATACCTTACGGCCTGTGGAGAATTGACGGGCCCTCCGATGGATGGGGCGCGGGCGTCGCGGAGCGGTCTTTGGCTTTCCGCTCCGGGATTCCTCCCCTGCGCAGGCGTGGCCGCAGCGATGCCGCCACGGGCGGTCGGGCACCTCCCGAAACCCGCCCGGGCGTTCGGGTTGCCCCATACGATTGAAAGCATTACACTCGAATCACAGCCTGAGCTGCGGGAGGAAGGTGTGTCCACTGGGACCGTCCGCAAGCGCTTCAACGAGCGTCCGGAATCAGCCTTTCCCGGCAGCATATTCAGGCTCAGGGCCGTGGCGGCGTCTTTACTTTCCAGGGTGCCAGCCCGGCAGGTTCGCGTCGAGACCAATCAAACTTTGTAAGGAGGGGCAAATAGGTGGAAGAAATCAGAAAAGCCCCGGCGATCCCGAAGCGTCCTGGCGGCGACAAGCTCGCTCAAAACATCCAGGAAGCGTTTCTCAATAACGCCCGCAAAGAAAAGACATTCCTCACGATTTACCTGATGAGCGGAGTTAAACTCTCCGGTCGAATCAAAAGCTTTGATAAGTACTCCGTGATCCTGGAAACGAACAACCAGGAACAACTCATTTTCAAGCACGCCATCTCCACCGTCGTGGTTTCCCGCCCGGTGTACAGCGGCCCGCCGCAACATGCGGTTTCTCCGGTGGCCAGCGTGTCCGCACCGGCCCCCAGCGCCGAGCCTCCGGAGGTCTGACACGGCAGGTAGCGCCAGCGAAAAGGCAATCCTGGTCGCGGTCGAATTGACGGCCCGCCGCAAGAGCGCCCCTCCGGCGAGCCCAGCTTTATCCGCGGAAGAATCCCTGGCCGAGCTTGCCGTTCTTGCGGCCAGCGCGGGGGCCGTTGTGTGCGAGCGCATCCTGCAGCAGCGGCCTTCTTTCGATTCAAGCACGCTAGTCGGGTCGGGCAAACTCGAAGAGCTTCAGGCACTGGTTACTTCGCGCGAGGCCGAGCTCGTCATCTTCGATCACGAACTCGGCGGCATGCAGCAGCGCAACCTGGAGAAGGCTCTCGGCTGCCGCGTGGTGGACCGGACGCAGCTCATCCTCGACATCTTCGCCCGGCGGGCGAGGACGCGCGAGGGGCAACTCCAGGTGGAGCTGGCGCAGCTCAATTACCTTCTGCCCCGGTTGACGGGGCGCGGCACTTCCATGTCGCGGCTGGGCGGCGGCATCGGCACGCGCGGCCCCGGCGAAACCCAGCTTGAGACCGACCGGCGCCGCATTCACAAGCGCATCAAGAGGCTGGAGGACGACCTGGAAGCAGTGCGTGGATCGCGCGGGATCCAGCGCCGCCAACGTCAGGCGGTACCACTCCTCACGCTCGCCCTGGCGGGTTACACCAACGCAGGGAAGTCTACTCTTTTCAACAGGCTGACGACGGCCGGAGTGCTCGCCGACGCGCGCATGTTCGCCACGCTGGATCCGACCGTCCGGCAGGTGACTCTGCCCTCGCGCCGCCGCGTCCTGTTGAGCGACACCGTGGGATTCATTCGCCAGCTTCCCACGACTCTGGTGAAGGCCTTCCGCGCCACGCTCGAAGAGGTGGTGGAGGCCGCTCTGATCCTGCACATCATCGACGCCTCGGCGCCCGGGGTGACGGAGCACTGCTCTCACGTACGCGACGTGCTGGCGGAAATCGGGGCGGAGAAAACTCCGCAGTTGCTGGTCCTGAACAAGTGTGATGCGCTACCGCCCGAACTCGGGGACCGCCAGGCCGTCCTGTCCCGCCTGAAGGGCGAGGCCGGCGGACTGCCCGCCGTCTGGATCTCCGCACGCACGGGCGAAGGGCTGGACGATCTGCTGCGGGCAATCGACCAGACGCTGCCGGACGATCCGGTGGCCCCCGCCACTTTCCATTTCCCGCCTGACGAATACGCGCGCGTTTCCTTCCTGCACGAGTTCGCAAAGGTTGTATCCGAGCGTTACAGCGGCGAGGGTTGCGATGTGGAGGCAGACGCGCCGCTCTCCGTGCGCCGCCGCCTGGCGGCATTTGAGGTTCAGCCGAAGTCCTGATACCGTTCCATTGGCAGTCCTGTCTACCTGTGGAAATCTCTGTGCATAATCCTGTGACATACGGCGCAAGTCACTGATTTTTTAGATCCTTATAATTGTCACAATTCCCACAGGCTGGCGAGAAAGGCTCGCATTCGAATTGTGAACGGCACATGATCAGGTTATGCTCTGGGTGAGACGATGAACATCCCGAACGCACTCACGCTCCTTCGGATTTTCTTCGTGCCCGTTCTGGTGGCGCTTCTCGTTCAGGAGAAGATGCTCCTGCGGATCGGCCCGTGGACCCTATCCAATGAATTGGTGGCCCTGTGCGTTTTCCTGGTGGCGGCGTTCACCGATCTGCTGGACGGCTACCTGGCCCGGCGTTGGAACCAGATTACGACGGTCGGCATGCTGCTCGACCCGATCGCCGATAAACTGCTGATCTCGGCGTCTTTGGTCGCTCTGGTCCAGATTCATCGCGTGCCGGGCTGGATGGCGGTGCTGATCATCGGGCGCGAGTTCGCAGTCTCCGGGCTGCGCAGTATTGCCGCCGCCGAGGGCTATACGATTGCGGCCGGGGAATTGGGCAAGTCGAAAATGGTGGCCCAGGTTGCGGCGGTGGCTCTGGTGCTGCTGAGCGTCGATTTCCCCGTCTACGAGACGGCCGCACGTGCATGCCTGTGGGGCGCGATGGCCTTCGCGCTGGCATCGGCCGCCCAGTATTTCGGGCAGTTCTGGCGCAAAGTCGACGAGGGCGTGAAGGCGCGGCGCCGCATGGAGTTGCTGCAGCTCGAAGGCGAGCGGCGCAAGACAGCCATGCGAGCCTCGGTCGAGGCCGAGAACAACCGCTTGTGAGCGGGTGGTCCTGGTCGCCGGAAACTCCCGATAGCACCGCTTCCTGACACCTCGCGGCCCCGTTCCCGAGCGTTTCTGCGTGAGGGACACACGAGTGCCCGAGAATGCTCCAACGTGCGAGGCCTATCCTCAAAGTCGCCGTAGACGCGGCAATCGGGGCTGAGCGGAAGGCCGGCCGAGTTTCTCCCACGGACAGCTAGGGCCTGGGCACCGCCGGACGGCCCCGGTCCAGAAGCCGGTAGGCCCCATCCCGATACTCCAGCGTGCGGGTCTCCCCTTTGACCCCGATCGGTGGAAGCGCCTGGCCATCCACTTTGATCGCTACATTCCCGGCGCTGCCAAATTGCAGGCGCACCACCCCGCCGCCCTGTATGGTTCGAGCTTCGCCGGCGCGCAATGTGATCGCGAGAAACTGTTTGCCATCCCGCCAACCGCTGACCCAGCAATCGCCGGACGCCTGGATCTCGACCGCGCCGTGCGGCTGCACGCCGGGCGGCGGCGCATCGACGTTCGGGGACGCCGATCCCGCCGGCTGTGCCGCCCGGGCGCCCGGTTCAGAGACGGGTGGAGCGGCGGAATCGGGGGAAGCTGCCGGAGTTTGCGTCGCGGCAGGCGGAGGCACGGAAGGCTGCGCCGCGGGCTGCGAATGGGGCGCGGGCTGGGCGGGATGCGTTACCAGGGTCCGCCAACTGTCGTCGAAAAGCCGCTGACCCCAATGCTCCCAGAAAAAGTATGCGATCGAACAGAGCACCAGCACGCCCAGCAAGCCGGATAGCCGGGCCATCCAGCGCCGCGTCTCCTCGCGCAGATTCACCCGGCCCGTCGGCAGCGGCGGAACTTGCGGTTTGAACTCCTGCGCCGACGCCTGGCGCGCAACCTCTTCGGACTGCTCTTCGGCGAGCGATCGTTCAATCTCGTCATGAACGGCCGATTCGGGCAGGTCCAGCATGCCAGCGTACTGGCGCAAGAAGCTGCGGTAAAAGAACCTTCCGGGAAACTGCTCCGGCTTGTCGGCTTCGATAGCCTCGAAGAGTTGGACGCGAATGCGCGTCCGGTTGGCAAGGTCCGGTATGGTCAATCCCTTCTTCTCGCGCTCGGCCCGAAGCCGCTGACCCAATGTTTGCATATGATTAGGGAACCAGAAGCCTTACCTATCTGGTAGCATACCTCAAATGGCCCGGAGGCCCTTGGTGGAACTCGCGACTGCTACAGTGATACGGAGAGGCCACTCCGGTTTTGGGGTGAATACCCTTGCGGGATAGCGCAGAAAACCCTCGACCCAGTTCCGGCGAATCGGCCGCGGCGCTCAAGCCGCCTCCCGCTGAGGAACCGTTCGTTCCCGGACGCCCTCCCGATCCCTCCATCACGCGCGTCGGGGCGTCGAATCTCTGCCCGGGATGCCAGTCGAGCGAAATCCGGACGCTCTGTCGCGGCGAGGATCTTCTGTATCGCACGACCGAGAGGCTGTTCCTGATCGTGGAATGCAAGGAGTGCCGGATGATCCGGCTCTATCCGCGCCTGAATCCCGAGGAACTGCGCCGCTTCTATCCGGCCCAGGCGCAGCCGGAGGACGGCTCGCCCGGCTTCTGGAAGAAACTGCTCCGCCGCTTCCTGTTTCTCGATCACGTCCGGTTTGTGCGGAGCGCTCTCGACGAAGTACCGGGAGACCGTCCGGTTCTCGACGTCGGCTGCGGCGCGGGCCTGTTCCTGCGGGAGTTGAATCTACCGCAGCAGCGCATGGTTGGACTCGATTTTTCCGTGAACGCGGCCGCGACAGCCTGGGGGCGCAATGCGGTGCCCGCCATCTGCGGCGCTCTGCCCAGCGCTCCATTCCCGCCCGGCACGTTTGCGGCGATCACAATGTTCCAGGTTCTGGAGCATCTCTACGATCCTTCGGTGTACATCGAGGCCGCGGCGCGTCTGCTGTGCCCGGAGGGCCGCTTGATCGTGCAGGTGCCCAACGCCGGCTCCTGGCAATTCCTGCTCCTGGGAGAACGGTGGAGCGGGTTGGATATTCCCCGCCATCTCCTGCTTTTTCGCTCGGACGACCTGGAAAACCTGCTCGTTTACTGCGGATTTGAAATCGTCCGCCGCAAACGGTTCTCGCTGCGGGACGATCCGTTGACGCTCGCGACGAGTTTGGCGCCGGGGTTGAATCCCGACGTACGCCGTGCGCGCGGCGCCGATGAAAACCAGGCCGCCACCGTCGTCAAGCATTTGCTTTTCGGGCTGCTCTGGCTCATTGCATTGCCAATCGCCGTTCTTGAATCGTCCTGCTGCGGCGGCGCGACCTTAACCGTGGAGGCGCGTCTCAAGCGCGTCCCATCCGATCCCTCATAGGCTGGATAAATGCTTTCTCGCACCGCATCGCTGCTGGCCGCATCCCTCTTCACCCTCGCGTTCATCGGCAACCTGCGCGCCGCCGACTTCAACGGCCAGCGCGCTTTGGACGACGTAAAACGAGCTGTGGCGTTCGGTCCCCGCCCGGCCGGATCCGAGGCTTCCCGCCGCATGCAGGAATGGATCGTCCGGGAGTTGAAGGCGCAAGGCTGGGAAGTTGTGGAGGACCGCTTCACGGCGCGCACTCCGGCGGGCGAGCTGGCCATGGCCAACCTGATCGCAAAGAAGCCCGGATTGACCGGTCGCGCCGTCGCTGTCACCGGCCACACGGACACTAAGCGGTTCCCTTTCCGCTTCGTGGGCGCCAATGACGGGGGCTCCTCGACGGCGGTGCTGTTGGAGCTGGCGCGCTGCTTGAAGGACGTGTCGCTCCGCAACGATATCTGGCTCGTGTTCTTCGACGGCGAGGAGGCGGTGCGCGATTGGAGCGACAGCGACAGCCTCTACGGCAGCCGGCACCTGGCCGCTCAGATGGCTTCTACCGCGAGCCTCTCCCGGCTGCTTGCCCTGATCAACGTGGACATGATCGGGGACCGCGATCTGCACATCCTCGATGAGGAAGCATCAACGCCGGTCCTGCGCCGCCACCTGCGCGCGGCCGCGTCCAGACTGGGTTATTCCAGCCACGTCGAGACACAGCCCGCGGCGATTGAGGACGATCACGTTCCGTTTCTCCAGCAGGGCGTCAACGCGATCGACCTATCGACTTCGACTACGGTCCGAACAACGCTTACTGGCATACGGCCCAGGACACGCCCGACAAGCTATCCGCCGGAAGTCTCAAGATCACGGGTTCGCTGGTGGTTGAGATACTGCGCATGCTGGAGCCGCGCGACGACGGGGCCGGGCGATAGCCGTAGGCGGCGCCGTGGGGCAGACTGGCACTCTGCGCGGCGGTTGCCTACCGCCGCCGTCTCGCGCCAGAATTCGGTTGGCCGATTGCCAATCGGCCGCAGCTTACCAAGCTGCCCCACACCAGCGCCCGTGGCCTTGCGTGCACATACGCCCGGCTTCCGGCCGCTTTGCCAGCGAATCGCACCGGCGTCCACTTCTATGTCACACGTCCACGGCCATCCTGCCGTAGGCTCCGCCGGACGATAATCGGCATATGGCAACATCTCTCCCATCCAGTCGAAGATCCATGCTCCAGGCCGCGGCCCTGCTCGGGCCATTTGCATTGAACGCCGGTGCGGCGCCAGCGATCCCCGACTCAATCCTGTCTCCGGCCCAGGCGAAACACAGCGTCGGGAATTACGGCGAGAGCTGGATCTACTTTCAAGGCTCGACCGGACAACTCTCGTCGCTCGTTTCGGGCTGCTACCATCTGAAGCCGGGCATGGCCCCGCACCCTCCGCATTCGCACCCGGACGAAGAACTGATGGTGATTACGGAGGGAATGGGCGAACTGACCATGGAGGGCAAGCCGGCCCAGGTCGCCCCGGGGAGTATGATGTACTGCGCGGCGGACCGTCTGCACGGGCTCGTAAATACGGGCAAAACACCGCTGACGTTCTACTTCTGGAAGTGGAGGAAATAGTCATGGCGGCTGGTCCAATGGCGACTTTCGGCGCGCTGTTCGGTTTGTTGTATCTCTGCTTTCTGGCCCTGATGATCGGCGGCTGGATCTATCGGTTGATGAAGGTGAGCGAGATCAGACGCGCCGCAGGCCGTCTCGTCCGTGCCGCTTGAGCCCGGACAGGGCACGCGTTGTCCGCGCCGGAGGCCTGTACTTCGTTCGATGACAGACGTGCGCACGATGATCACAAGCGTGGCCCGCGCCGGGCGAGCATGCTGCAAGGAGAATCATGAAACTCGGATTTGTTACCGCCATCCTGCCCGATCTGGGCTTTGAAGAGGTCGTCGATTTCGCCGCCGCTACGGGCTATGCCTGCATCGAGGTGATGTGCTGGCCTAAGGGCAAAGCGGAGCGCCGCTATGCCGGCGTGACGCACATCGACTGCGCCGCGCTGACGGCCTCGGAAGCTGACCGGCTCGCGAACTACTGCGCCGATAGGAAGGTAGCCATCAGCGGCCTGGGCTACTACCCCAACGTGCTCTCGCCGAACGCGGACGAGGCCCGGGTCGCGGTCGAGCAGATCCACCGTGTCATCGACGCGTCGAAGACGCTGGGCATAGGCGTTGTGAACACGTTCATCGGACGCGATTGGAAACTCAGCGTCGAAGAAAACTGGCCGAAGATGGTCGAGACCTGGACGCCGATTCTCGAGCACGCCAAGCTTGCCGGCGTGAAGATCGGCATTGAGAATTGCCCCATGCTGTTCAGCCAAGACGAGTGGCCGGGCGGCAAGAACCTGATGACGACGCCGGCCATTTGGCACCGCGTCTTCCAGCAGTTCGCGGGCTACGAACTTGGGCTCAACTTCGACCCGTCGCACTTCGTCTGGCAGCGCATGGACTACCTGGCGGCAATTCGCGAGTTCGCACCGCGCTTCTGGCATTGCCACGCCAAAGATGCCCGACTGGACCAGGACCGCCTCGACCAGGTCGGCATTCTGGCGCATCCGCTCGAATTCCACACGCCCAAACTGCCGGGCCTGGGCGACGTCAACTGGGGTAAATTCTTCTCGGTGCTGGCCGATTCCGGCTACAACGGCGCCGTATGCGTCGAAGTGGAGGACCGCGCCTACGAGGGCTCGCTCGAAGCGCGCAAGGCCTCGCTGGTGCAAAGCTTCCGCTTCCTGAGCCAATTCGTCGAGCCGTACTGATCTGTGGCGCACGCTTCAGCGTGCTGTGGTGGCATTCATGCCGCCATCCGGACGTCGAGATGAATCTCGCCGCTGCACGCTAAAGCGCGCGCCACAATGGGCGTTGAACCCCGTTGGCCACGAGGGTCGAGTGGGCTAGTGGGGTTCGCTTTAGCGGTGTGATCCGGCGGCTCTTTCAGCAGCCCACCAGGTTGTTTCGGAGGTTACTCTTGGCACCAATGTTGCACACATCCGCTCGCATTCCGCTCCTCCTGCTGACTCTGCTCGTGGCTCAGGCGCAAGCCGCGCCGAAGCTGAAGGTCCATCTGGACCAGGTGCTGCAACCCGATTATCTGGGCGTCAATCAGGTCTATCACGGCTTCGCTTTCATGCCGGAAAACGAAGCGCGCGGCATGAACGACGCCGACCGGACGCGCGAGTTCGACCGCGTCTCGGAGATGCATCTCAACATCGCGCGGACCTGGTTCCGTCCCGATTGGACCATCGGCGAGTCGCTCGCGAATCCCGCCGATTGGGACTCGCCCCACTGGGAGTCCGTAAAGATGCGCGCCTTCTACAAGTGGCTGGCGGAGATGCAGAAGCGCAACGTCGACGTGGCGCTCCAGGCCGGTTGGTGGTTCACAAAGGATACGTACATCGGATCTCCGTCGCCCGATCCCGCGCGCGACCTGGAGCGCTACCCGCGCTGGGTCAGCGACGCGGTGCATGAGATCGTCGAAAAGCGCGGCTTCCACAACGTCCGGTACCTGATCCTGTTCACGGAGCCGACCTCCTACGAGAGCGGCATCGTGCCCAAGGGCGAGACCCAGTGGTCCTACTACGTGAAGATGGTGCGCGCCATTGACCAGCGGCTGCGCGCGGACGGACGCCGCAACCTGGTGAAACTCGTCGGTCCAAACAACTCTTACGGCGGAAAGCATCTGAAAGAGGCCGCTGCGGAGTTGAACGACGTGCTCGACATTTACAGCGGCCACGACTACAACAAGCGCAACTACGATGAGTGGTTCGCCCTGTGCCACACGATGGCGGCGACGGTCGCCTCCACCGGTAAGCCGTTCTGGCTTGACGAACTGGGCAAGCAGGACGAAGCGTACCGGCTGACGGGCGATTACGGCAACTATCTCGCGCAGATTGTCGCCGCGTCGATCAATGCGGGTCTCCAGACGTCGATGGACTGGCTGCTGTTCGATCAGTTGTACGTGGCCCCCATCGAACGCGGCGACGGCAAGGATGGTTTTCACCTCGGCGTGCATCGCTGGGGCGCCTGCAAATGGCCGCATGACTCGATCGACGATCCCACCTCGTGCTACCCGCAATGGGGCGCGGTCCGGATGCTCTCGAAATATCTGGGCGGCCGCGATGGGACGAAAACCTACCTCACCGAAGGCGCCGATGTGCTGAAAGTCTCCGCGACTTCGCCGCACGGCAAGGGACTGAGCGTGCTGGTGGTGAACACGTCCGATTTGCCGCAAAGATTCTCTATCGTCGTGACCGGAGGCAAGGCGCCGGGACCGTTTCATCGCTATCTGTACGACCCCAAGCAGCCCCTCACGGTTCAAGCGCCAGCCGGGTTTCCCGCCCGCGTGCGGGACACAATCCCGGCCCGCGGCGTGGCCATCTACAGCACGCTGCAGCCGTAGTGGGGCGGCTCTCCAGAGCCGCGCGGGGCCTCCAGGCTCCGCCTGGCTGCTGACAGAATCGTCGCCGCGCGCATCTTCTTCCCCATTTCGCTTCAACATTCCCACCCGCCCGTGCGGATTGTCGTTTTCGTGGCACGAGCAGGGCTCGCTGACGGGCGGGCACCAGGCTGCCGGGATTCCCGGCAGCCGGTAATTGCTACCCGGCGTCCCTTCCCACCAAGCAGTTCTTTCAGGGTGGGTACGCTGCAATCGATTGATTCCAAAGGGGCGCTGTTTTGGAACATCGCGTGCATCGCGCACGATTATGAGATCGCGATTTCTTTCATTGGCATTCCTCGCCTTTTCGAGCGTACTGAGTGCTCAAGTTTCCATCGGTATTCAGATTGGACCGCCCCCTCCGCCACCCGCCTACATGGTGCAGCCGAACTGCCCTGGGCCCGGCTATATCTGGGTCGATGGCTATTGGTATCCCGCCCGGCATCACTACCGCTGGCACGCCGGTTATTGGACCATGCCCCCTTACGCCGGAGCGTACTGGACGCCGTCCTACTATCAGGGCGGACGCTTTTTCGGCGGCTATTGGATGGGCGGTCGAGGCCGCTTCGAGCATGACCATCGTTGGGACCACGACCGCAGGTTCCGGGACGGTGGCCGCGCCGAAGGCCGCGGCCGCGGTCATGGCCACGGCCGCGGCCGCGACTGAGATCCGCGCTGAACGATCACGCGCCCGGACGGATCGAATGCTCTGCACCGGCGCCGGCTCGATCTGCGCGAATTGGCTCGGGGAACGGCCTTGATACCTGCGGCTCCTCCGTTTCAGACAGAGCAGCCACCCGCCGCAAAAGCTATGGCCGCCAACGCGACAGCTCTGCCGGCGGACCACTGCATTCCAGCCGTCCCCGCGAACGCCGGGTTTCGGGCGACGCCCGGCCCACATCACGCATTCCCTGCTCGTGCCCGTCCCTGCTAAGAAGCCGGAAGCAAAATGAGCCGAACGAAGTAGAATGAGGACCGTGCTACTTCGTCGCATTGCCTGCCTGTTCGCGCTCGGCTCGATTTGCCTTTTCGCCGACTCGCCTAAGGACCGCGACTACAACCAGCCCTATCGGCCGCAGTTCCACTTCTCGCCCCGCATCAACTGGACAAACGATCCCAACGGGCTGGTCTATTTCGAGGGCGAGTACCACATCTTCTTCCAATACAATCCGTTTGGCGACCAGTGGGGTCACATGAGCTGGGGCCACGCCGTCAGTACGGATCTCGTGCATTGGAAGGAACTCCCCGTCGCGATCCCGGAAGGCGACGGCATCATGATCTTCACCGGCTCCACGGTGGTCGATCGCGCGAACACGAGCGGCTTCTGCACCGGCGGCAAGCCTTGCCTGGTCGCGGTCTACACCGGCCACACTCCCGAATCGGCATCGGGCAAGCCGCTCCAGACGCAGAACCTCGCTTATTCGAACGACCGCGGGCGCACCTGGACCAAGTACTCCGGCAACCCGGTGCTCGATCTCCACATGACCGACTTCCGCGATCCCAAGGTCTTCTGGTCCGAGCAGGGGAAGCATTGGGTAATGGCCGTCTCGTTGCCCAACGACCACAAGGTCCGGCTTTACGGCTCGCCGGACTTGAAGAACTGGGAGTACCTGAGCGACTTCGGCCCCGAAGGCGCCGTCTCGGGCCAGTGGGAGTGCCCGGAGCTGTTCGAGTTGCCCGTCGACGGCAGCGCGGCGCACACGCGCTGGATTCTCAAGATCGGGTTGAACCCTGGCGCGTTGCAGGGCGGATCGGGCGAGCAATACTTCGTCGGACGATTCGACGGTACCCGCTTTGTCAACGACAATCCAGCCTCGCTCAAGCTCTGGGCCGACTACGGCAAGGACTGCTATTGCGCTCTCACCTTCAACGGCCTGCCTAGGATTCCGTCGCCGGTCCATCCGCAAACTCAGCCTCTCGCCCCGGTGCAAACCATGATCGGGTGGATGAGCAACTGGCAGTATGCGGGCAAGGTTCCGACCTCGCCGTGGCGCGGCCAGATGACCTTCCCCCGCAAGCTGGCGTTGCGCGCCACCCCCGACGGCCTGCGCCTCATCCAACTTCCCTCCGACGCCATCACGAAGCTCCACGCGCATCCCTTCACGCGTCTCATTGGAACGGAGAAAGAGGTCAATAAACACCTGAACGGGCATACGCGCGGAGACAAAATGGTCGATCTCACCGCGACCATCACGCTGGGCAGCGCAAAGCGGGCCGGGTGGCGGCTGCTCTCCGGGGACGGTTCCTACACGCAGGTCGGCTACGATCGGGAGCGTCAGGAGTTATTCATCGACCGCACCAACTCGGGCGAAACCGGTTTCAGCGAGGACTTCCCCGGGCGCGTCAGCGCCCCGTTGACACTGACGCGCCCGGGCCAACTGCAGCTTCGGATTCTCGTCGATCGCAGTTCCATCGAAGTCTTCGCGGAGCACGGACGCCTAGCCATGACGGAGCTGGTTTTCCCCAAGCAGAACGGCCGCCGTATCGCGGTCTATTCGGAGGACGGCAGACTGAGCGGAGTCTCACTGCGCATCTGGACCGTGGCTTCCATCTGGTAAGCGTTGTGGGGCGGCTCTCCAAATCCGGGTGCGACCTCCAGGCCCCGCAGGTTCGAGTCCGGCCAAGTCGCGTCCAACCCGGGACATGAGTTGATATGCTAAGCGCGAAAGGCGCTTCTTATCCCGCCAACTACTAGCCGGATCGCGACAGAACGGCCGGTCCTCCGCGGAGTTCTGCTCCTCCTGCTGGCTCTGTGCGCGTTGGCGCAGGAGTCGCCGCTGGCCGGCGATTGGATCGGCGATATAGAGACGCCGGGGCCCCGGCTGCACCTGGTTCTCCACGTGACCAGGCTCGACGACGGCACGCTGAAGGGCACGCTCGACAGCCCCGGTGAGGGCGTGAAGAACGCAGCCCTCGATGAGATTCGCCTCGATCTCAATCTGGTCCGCTTTCGCTGCAAGGCCATGGACGCGTCATACCTCGGCAAGCTCAACGGGGACACAATTACAGGCACGCTGAAGCAGCGGGGCTTTGCCCTGAAGCTCGTGTTTCAACGCGTCATCGCGGAGCCGCCTGTGCGCAAGCAGGCGCTCAACGCGCCCGCGCCTATGGCGCGTGAGCGCATAATGACGCGCATCAGCCCACAGAACGCATTGGAGAACAGGCAATGAAACTGATGCGATGGCTGGCTCGCGCGGGCGCGCTCCCGGCCTTGTTGCTGCCCGCGGCGCTGCTGGCGCAGATGGCCAAGCCCATCGCCAGTTACGACCTGAAAGCGGCGCTCGATGTGAAGACGCACATCATCCACGGCAGCGAGACGCTGGTCTGGCTGAACGATTCGCCGGACACCGTCGCGACGCTCCGCTTTCACCTCTACATGAACGCCTTCAAGAACGCGAAAAGCACATTCCTGCGCGAGTCCGCGGGCCGGGAGCGAGGCGGCCACGGCGGCATGAAGGACTGGGGCTGGATCGACGTAAAGAGCCTGCGGCTGGAAGGCGAGGCGGATCTCACGAGATCGATCCGGTTCATTCAACCGGACGACGGCAATCGCGACGACCAGACCGTGATCGAAGTGGCGCTGCCCGAAGCCGCGAAGCCCCGCGCGACGCTCAGGCTGAAGATCGACTTCGAAACCAAACTCCCCGAGGTCGTTGCGCGCACGGGCTACCACGGGACGTTCTACCTCGCCGGGCAATGGTTCCCCAAGATCGGCGTATGGGAGACGGCCGGTTTCCGCCACGCGCCCGTAAGTGCGTGGAATTGCCACCAATTTCACGCAAACAGCGAATTTTTCGCGAATTTTGGCGACTATCGGGCCGAGATCACCCTGCCCTCCGAATACAAGATCGGAGCGACCGGCGAGCTCATCGGTAAGCGCGAAGATGCCGCGAAAAAGACGACTACCTGGACGTACCAGCAGGAGAGCGTCACCGACTTCGCCTGGACCGCGCAACCATCCTACCTGAAGCTGGAGCGCACCTTCGTCGCCGATCGCGACACCGGGCCGGCGGAGATTGCCCGGTCCATGAAGCTGTTCGGCATCCCGGCCGCGGATGCCCGCCTCAGCGACGTGAAGATTACGCTGATGCTGCAGCCTGAACACGCCGAGCAGGCCGAGCGTCATTTTCGTGCGGCCATCGCCGGCATCAAGGGCTTCGGGCTGCGCTACGGGCATTATCCTTACAGGACGCTGACTCTGGTCGACCCGCCCTACGGCGGAGGCGCTGCCTCCGGCATGGAGTATCCAACGTTCATTACCTGCGGGACTTCCTGGAGGTTGCCCAAAGACGTGCTTGAGCTGGAGGAGGTCACTGTCCACGAGTTCGGCCACCAGTTCTGGATGGAGCTGGTGGCGACCAATGAATTCGAAGAGTCGTGGCTCGACGAGGGATTCAATACGTACTCGACCACGAAAATCGTCGAGGAGAACTTTGGAGCATCGGCCATTCCGTTCCGCTTTTTCGGCCTGCAACTGGCCGGGCTCTTTGATCTGCCCAAGATCTCCGGGGACGCCGAGAACCGTCTGGCCTACCAGTATCTGCCGGACTCCGATCCGATCCTGCGCAATGCCTGGAGCTACGCGGACGCGTCGAGCTACGTCGTCAACTCCTACATGAAGACGAGCGTCTTCCTGCTGACGCTCGAAAAGCTGATGGGCGAACAGACCATGGCCCGCGTGATGCGCACCTACCATCAGCGCTATCGTTTCCGCCATCCGGACAGCTACGACTTTCTGCAGGTCGTGAACGAGGTCTCGGGCCGCGACTTCACCTCGTTCTTCGATCAGTTCGTGTTCCACGCGCGCCAGCTCGACTACAAGGTCGACGACGTGCAATCGCGCCGGCTCGGGACCTGGGCCGGCGTCTTTGACGCAGGCGGCAAGCGCCGCACGGTGACGGACGAGCAAGCCGCCAAAGCGGACGAAAAGGCGGAGGAGCGCAAGGCGCATAAGGACCTCCACGAATCCACGGTGCGCATCCGTCGCGAGGGCGACGCGGTCCTGCCCGTAGAGGTGTGGATTCACTTCGACGACGGCTCGCTTGAAAAGCGCCAGTGGGACGGAGTGGACCGCTGGGCCAGGTTCACCTTCCAGAAGAGGGCGAAGGCGGATTGGGTGGAACTCGACCCGTACAGGCGGCACGTGCTGGACGTGAATTGGACTAACGACAGTTGGAAGCGCCAGTTTCCGATCGCGCTCACTTTCAAGTGGGGTGGGCAAATCACGTTCTGGCTGCAGAACCTGGCGCTTTGGCTGAGCGCGTTGGTATGAGGGAACTCGCATGACGGCATGGCAGGCATTTGGCCGGGGGTGGACGGCCGCGTCGCGCTCGAAAGTGGCGCTGGTCCTGATGTGGTTTACCTTCGCGCTCATCACGAGGATCGTCGCCGTGCCCGCGATGATCTGGCTGCTCGCACCGCTGTTGCACAGCCGTATGGCGGACCAACTCCTGTCGCGCTTCGACGTGGCCTGGATCGGGGACCTCGGCGACTCCGCCAGCGCCGCCGGCGGCGCCCTGGCGGGCAGCGCCGCGCTCGCGGCCGTCCTCACGTGGCTGGTTGCCGTTCTCTTTGCGGGCGGCGTGCTGACCATGCTGAACGAACGCTGGGAGCGTTTCTCGTTCTCGCGGTTCCTCGCGGCGGCCGGCCAGCACTTCTGGCGGATCCTGCGATTGAGCCTGTTCGGGCTCGTATGCTACGGGACCGCCTGGTTCGCGGGGCGCTCGCCTTCCCTGCTGGCGGATCGGCTGTATGGAAAAGGCATGGAGGGCTGGCCCCTCGGAGTCGCCGGAATCGTCAGTTCCGTTCTGACGCTGCTCCTGTTCGGCTGGGTGGCGACCGTCCTGGACTATGCCAAGATCCGTCTGGTAAGCGGCAACCTCCGCGGAGCATTCAAGGCTCTGCTGCGATCGTATGCGTTCGTCTTCCGCCATTTCAGGCTGATTATGGGCGTCTGGCTGATGAACGCGATGCTGTTCGCCCTTCTGGGCGTCGTTTACCTGGCGCTATCGAACGCGGTGCATGCCAGCCGGATCGTGCCGATCCTGCTGCTGATCATAATCCAACAGCTCTTCGTGTTCTTCCGGACGGCCCAGCGCATTGCGGGCTGGGGCGCGGCGCTGGCCATTTTCGACGCGTTGAAGGCGCCGCCGTTTGAGCCCGAACTGGTGCCGGCCTGGACGGGCGGCGTTCCCCCGGAGCGGGAAGCCGGCGCGGAGGCCACGCCCGAGCCGCCGGAGTGGGAAGGCTTCGGAATCTGATCGCGACCGGGAACCGGCTCAACGATTGGGCGCCGCGCGACGCGTCTCCGCTTCAGTGTCTGAACCGTATTTCCGCTCGCGGAATCGCCGCCGGCATGAGTGGCCGTCAGACCTTCCCGCTCAAGATGCGATATGTTCTCTTGCATGAAGCCAGCCATAAAAAGCGCCACGCGCAGGAACTTTCTCGGAGCCCAGGTCCTGACAGGCGCGGCGGCGCTCGGTTTAGCCGCTGCCGGATCGGCGCAGACGGCGCCGCCGCGGATTCCCGATGTGCCGGTGGAAGGGCTCGACATCCCGCTTGACGGCGAGTGGGAATTCCGCAAGGACGGGGACGCCACCTGGCGCACGGTCACCGTACCGCATACCTGGCAGGTGATAGACGGCTTCGAGGACTACTACGGTGTGGCCTTCTACCGGCGCACGTTCCGTGCGCCCGCCGAAGCCGCCAACGGTGCGGTCTACCTGGAGTTCGAATCGGTCTTTCACACCGCCGAGGTGAAGCTGAACGGCATAGTCGTAGCCGAGCACAAGGGCAAGGGTTATACGGCCTTTCGCAGCCGCGAGTTGAGCAAACTGGGCCTAAAGCCGGGCGCGGACAACCTGCTCGAAGTCCGCGTCGACAACTCATTCGCCGATGTGATGCTGCCGCGTTCGCATTCGAGCGATTGGGCGCACGACGGAGGGATCTACCGGCCGGTGCATCTGTTGGTGCTGCCCAAAGCGCATCTGGATGGACTCTCGGTCGAGGCATGGCCCGGCGCGGGTGGCATCGCTGAGTTCCAAATCGCAACTGGTTTCGACAGTGCCGCGGGGGGGACTCCGCAACTTCGCATCGTTGAGATGGAATCCGGTCGAGCCGTCAAACTCAACGTTGCCAAGCGAATGCTGGAAATGCTGGGCAGAGGGAGTCTGGAAGTCCTCACCGGCTCCTGGAACGATGCCCGCTACTGGCACTTCGACCATCCGCACCTCTACCGCGCCGAAGCGACCCTGGTCGCTAAGGATTCCACCATCCTCCACCGCGTGACGCAAGTCTTCGGCGTGCGCCGCTTCGAGGTGAAGGACGGCGGCTTCGCGCTCAATGGCGAGCGCGTGCGTCTGATGGGAGTCGAGCGCATGGCGGGCAGCCATCCCGACTACGGCATGGCCGAACCGCTCGACTGGATCGAGCACGACAACGCGGACATGAAGAACCTGAACTGCGTCTTCACCCGCGTCCACTGGATGCAGGATCGCCGCCTGCTCGACTGGTGCGACCGGCACGGCATGATGGTGCAACTCGAAGTGCCGACGTGGGGCCCTCAGACCTTCCAGAATATGACGCAGGGCCTTGAGAAGGCCCTCCAGCAGAACGGCCTGGAGCAGTTGCGCGAGATGATCGAGCAGAACCGCAACCACCCCTGCGTTGTGGCCTGGGGGCTATGCAACGAGATTGACGGTCAGAACCCGCCCGCGGCGCAATTCGCGAAGAACATGCTGGCGGAGGCGAAGAAGCTCGACACGTCCCGCCCCTGCACCTACGCCTCGAACAGTTTGCAGCAGACGCCGGCCAAAGACGTCAGCGCCGTGATGGACTTCGTCTCGTGGAACCAGTACTACGGAAGCTGGTACAAGGGCGGCCCGGTGGAGTTGGATGCCAATCTGAAACAGATCTTCGCAGCGTTTCCCGGCAAGCCCCTGGTGATCAGCGAGTACGGCTACTGCGCCTGTACGGCCGACCGGCCCGAAGGGGATCAGCAGCGCATCAAAGTCCTGCGCGAGCAGGACGCCGTAATGCGCAAACACGCCGGCATCGGCGGCCTGATTTTCTTCTGCTACAACGACTACCGAACTCACATCGGCGACCGTGGCACGGGCGCTCTGAAGCAGCGCGTGCACGGCGTGGTGGATGTCTATGGCCGCCGCAAGCCGTCTTATGAAGTCCTGCGAGACGAATCGAGTCCGTTCGATGCGCTGACCGCGACGCTCGACGGCAGGACGCTGAAGATCGCCGGCCGCGTGCGCGATACCGTGCCCGCTTACACGCTGCGCGGCTACATTCTGGAAGCCGTCGTGTACGGCCAGGGGGACATTGCCGTCGAACGAAAGCGGTTCGATCTGCCCGACCTTCCGCCTGGCACTGCGATTGACCGCACTTTCACGCTGACAGCGAAAGACACCCACGACGTCCGAGTCGAACTGCGCCGACCGACAGGCTCCAGCGCCCGCACGGCCACCGTGTCCCGGTAGCCCGCCTTGTGGGGCGGCGCTCCAGCGCCGCGTGGGCTCTCCAGAGCCCGCTCCGTTGATGGTTGCGGGCGGGCCTTGGAAGGCCCGCGCGGCGCTGGAGC
>Ga0315272_10000339_pt1 | contig 23284 bp, 23 predicted proteins | sample C3_middle_MG_FD_203918 | JGI IMG/M metagenome (GOLD analysis project Ga0315272, IMG submission 203918) | Sediment microbial communities from Yellowstone Lake, YNP, Wyoming, USA - C3_middle | ecosystem: Environmental > Aquatic > Freshwater > Lake > Sediment | place: USA: Wyoming | collected...
AGATTGATTAACCGCTATGATTCATTGGCAAATTCCGAAAGGAGGAAGCCCCATGCCTTCATTGCAATGTCCCGAGTGTCGACGCGAACTTATGCCCAGTGATCTTGTCGCCCAAGGAGATCATATTCTCTGCGGGCGCTGTAGCAGGGAAATATACGAAAAAATAAAGCCGGAAGATAAATTGAAATGTCCGAAATGCGGCGAGATCGGTGAGCGCAAGGCCTTTGTCCTCATGGAATCGTGCTGCTCCGGCTAGTCAAGGTCGGCCCCCGGATTGTGTGGATAATTGCCAGCGATCCGGGGCCCGAAAACGACCCCAATAGCTAGGCCTTTAAAGATTTTCCTCTATCCCACTAACCTACGAGGAGGAACAACCATGACGGCAAAAATCCAATGGCGAACGGAAATGGACGATGCCCTGTGTCTGGGGCAGAAGGCGGGCAAACCGATTTTGCTCGATTTCTTCAACCCCGGCTGAATTGGCTGTCAACAGATGGATACAGTTACGTATCCCGAAAGCAAGGTTGTCCGGTTCATCGAAGAAAATTTTATCCCATTGCGTGTTAGCTTTGACAGCAAGCCCCATTCGGAGAAGTTCAACGTCAAGTGGACGCCCACCCTGATAATCTTGAGTCCTGAAGCCCAGGAACATCACCGGACTGTGGGGTTTCTCGGGCCAGAGGAGTTGATTCCCTCGCTCCTGCTGGGGCTTGGTAAATATCATTTTGAAAATGACCATTTTGATGAGGCCTTGGCCCGGCTTGAACAACTGGTTGACGGATATGGTCAGAGCGACAGTGCCCCGGAGGCCATCTTTCTGGTCGGCGTCTGCCGCTACAAGCGGTCGCACGATGCCAAGCCGCTGAAGGCCGCCTATGAAAAGTTGAGCGTGGTTTTTCCCGATAGCGAGTGGACCAAGCGTGCCTATCCCTATCGGCTTCTTTGAGCCTCTGTGCAGAGGAAAGGCCGGGTTGCCGCAACGGCACTGTTGCATCGGTTCCCGGCTGATCCGTTTGTCCCGCCCTGTAAATGATTTCCTGCCGCCGGGGGGAGGATCAGGAAAGGCCTATGAGAGAAAACAGTTACGACTGTATCATCATCGGGGCAGGGCCTGGCGGTTTGCAGGCCGCCATCCATCTTGCTCGTTATAACCGCAGGGTCATTCTTTTCGATCAGGGCGGCGGTCGGACCCGCCATGCCCTGCATATCGAAAACTATCTCGGTCTTGAGATCACCTCCGGCAAAGAGCTTGTCGACACCGGGATCAAGCAGATCAAATCATTCGGCGCTGAATTCAGGCAAGAGCATGTTGCCTCGGTGCGGGTCGAGAATGGTTTTACCGTGATCACGGAAAAGGGTCAGTACCGGGCGCCCTATGTCATCGTTTCCGCTGGGGCTGTTGAGCATCCGCCGAAAATCAAGGGAATGAACAAATTTTTCAGTCGGACGGTCTTTACCTGTGTTGACTGTGACGGCTACCGCACCACCGGCAAAAAGCTCGTCATCCTCGGCGATTCCCTCGACGCCATGCGCCTCGCCTTTGCCATGCGGCAGATGTTTACCCCGGATATCACGCTTATCCTTCCGGTTGGTCTCATGCCGGATGACCACGCCGAGCTATTGGCCGAGGATGGCATTGTCTTTCTTGTTGGTGTACCGGAGGAATTTCTTGGCGAGACGGTGTTGACCGGGGTGAAACTGGCGGGCGGGCAGGAGATTGCCTGCGAAGTGGTCATGCTCAGTTATGATTATACTCTCAACGACTCCTGCCTTGCCGGGCTCGGCCTTGCGCGGGATGGCGAGGGGGCTCAAATTACCACCGATCCTGGTTGCGAAACCTCGATTAAAAACCTCTTTGCCCTGGGCGCCCTCAAGGCGGGCAAGGCCCAGGCCATTATTGCCGCTGGCCAGGGAGCCATGGTGGGCATCGAGATCAATCACCGTCTGCTGGAGCTGTAAGCAGACAATGGGCGAGACGGGAATTTTCCCCGTCCGTCGATCATGAACCATCCAAATAAAGGAGAAACATCATGAAACGTCAGGTTGAAATGGAAGAAACCATGCTGCGTGCGCATCGTGAATTCATGGAGCATCTCGAAAAAGCCCTTAATCTCCTGACCAAAGATATAGATGAGGCCAAGGAGATGACGCATATCTGCACCAAAGAGTGGTGCCTTGCCACCGAGAGCGTGCTCGATGAGCTGGCCAAGATCATCTTTGCGATCAGCGAACCGCGCTGGCTCTCCAAGGAGGACTCTAAAAAGATCAGCGACCTGCGCCATCGCATCCACGATCTGTACGCCCGCTACAAAGCAGTCAAAAAATAGCGCCGGGAGTCAAGATCATGTCATTGGACATCCATCTGCTGATAGGCGGTGAAGCCGGCCAGGGCCTGGTAACCATAGGCCAGTTGCTCGGGAAGGCCCTGGTCCGGGCCGGTTATGAGATTTTTGTCAGCCAGAGTTATCATTCCAGGATTCGCGGCGGGCATAACACTTTTGCCATTCGTCTGGGGGCGGGGCCATTTTTTGCGCCCCGCGAAAGCATTGATATTCTGGTGGCGCTCAACGCCGAAACCGTGGAACTGCATCGCGGCCAGCTGACCGATCGGGCCTTGCTCATTGCCGATTCTGCCTTTGCCCCCGATCTGCCGGGCACGATTTCAGTGCCCTTTGCCGAGTTTGGCCCGGAGCGGCTCTGGAACACCGCAGCTCTCGGCTTGCTTGGTAAAATTTTGGACCTTCCCTCCGATTCGCTCTATCAGGCATTGGAGGCGATGCTCGGCAAAAAACATCCGGAAACTCTTGCCGAAAACAGGGAAGTCATGGAGAAAAGCCGGGTGTGGGCTGCGGCCCATGTGCCGGAGCATGGCTTCACCTTGCCTGGCGGGGCACCTGCGGCGAATCGTCTTTTGCTGAACGGCAACGAGGCCATCGCTCTGGGTGCTCTGGCTGGCGGCCTCAAGTTCTGCGCTTTTTATCCCATGACCCCGGCCACCTCCATTGTGCTTGAACTGATCAGCCATGCCGAGGCCATGGGCTGCGTGATCGAGCAGGCAGAGGACGAAATTGCCGCGATCAACATGGCCATCGGCGCTGCTTTTGCCGGAGCGCCCAGTATGGTGGCCACCTCGGGCGGCGGCTTTGCCTTGATGGCCGAGGGGGTGAGCCTGGCAGCCATGACCGAAACGCCGGTGCTGATCGCGGTGGCCCAGCGGCCAGGGCCTGCCACGGGTATGCCGACCCGTACCGAGCAGGGGGATCTGGAATTCGTCCTCCATGCCGGGCATGGGGAATTTCCCCGGGCAATCTTTGCTCCGGGCAGCATCGAAGCCTGCTATCATCTGACCCAAAAAGCATTGGCTCTGGCCGAGCGGTCCCAATCGCCGGTCTTTCTCCTGACCGATCAGTTTCTGGCTGATTCGTCCCGGCCAATAGCGCCTTTTGACCCGGAGGCCATCGCTCCGGTCAGGGCCGGTGCCGAGTCGGATGCGGTGTCGATCCCCTATCAGCGCTACCGTCTTACCGAAAACGGCCTTTCGCCTCGCCTGCTGCCGGGCATGTCGGCGCAGTTGGTGGTGGCGGACAGCGACGAGCATGACGAGGACGGCCATATCAGCGAGGACCACGGCATGCGCGTCGCCATGGTGGAAAAACGGCTTCGCAAACTCGAGCTTCTCAAGCAGGAGGCCATTGCCCCCGAGCTTGACGGGGAAAGGGATGCGGACCTTCTCCTCGTCTGCTGGGGTTCCAGCCAGGGTCCAGTGCAGGAGGCCGCCGTTGTTCTGCGCGGACAGGGGAGCAGTGTCGCCAGCCTGCATTTTTCCCAGGTATGGCCACTGGTTCCACCCCAGTTTCTTGACATACTCCAGGCCGCAGGCGAAGTAGTCTGCGTGGAGGGCAACGCCACCGGTCAGTTTGCCAGACTCATCCAACGGGAGACCGGATTTGCCATCCCAGGCCGGATAGCGCGCTACGACGGTCTGCCCTTTACCGCCCGCTATATCCTGGACCGTCTGAAAAGCCTTGCTGCCGTGGAGGGAAAAGCATGACATCCATCGAGGACTACGGCAAATACGAAACAGCCTGGTGCCCTGGTTGCGGCAATTTCGGGATTCTCAACTCCCTGAAAAAGGCCTTGGTTGCCTGCGGACTTGCGCCCCATCAGGTGCTGCTGGTTTCCGGCATCGGCCAGGCAGCCAAGACCCCGCATTATCTGAAGGCCAATGTCTTTAACGGCCTGCATGGCCGCAGCCTGCCCGTGGCAATCGGGGCGAAACTTGCCAACCCGGAACTCACCGTGATCGCCGAAAGTGGTGACGGCTGCATGTACGGGGAGGGCGGGAACCATTTTCTCGCGACCCTGCGCCGCAATCTCAACCTTACCATCCTGGCGCACGACAATCGGGTGTATGGTCTCACCAAGGGTCAGGCCAGCCCCACCTCGGAGCAGGGTTTCGTGACCAAGGCCCAACCCCACGGCGCTTTTGCCGCGCCCTTCAACCCGGTGGCCGTGGCGGTGACCATGGGCGCCTCTTTTGTGGCCCGCGGCTATGCCGGCATGCCGGAGCATCTCGCCGGACTCATCGTCCAGGCCATCAAGCATCGGGGCACAGCCTTGGTTGATATCCTGCAACCCTGCGTGTCGTTCAACAAGGTCAACACCTATCAATGGTACAAAGAACATTGTTATGAGCTTGCCGAGGACCATGATCCTGCCGACCAGGCCTTGGCCCTGCGCACGGCTATGGAATTAGGGGAGCGCATCCCGCTTGGCGTCATTTATAAAATGGAGAAGCCGCTTTTTGAGGAGCAATTCGCGGTTCTTAAAAACGGACCGCTCGCCCGGCAGGAGGTTGATCGGGAAGCACTACGGCAGATAATGCAGCGTTATGTTTAGGAATTTGCCAAGACATCCGCCGACGTGGCGGTAATTTTTCTTTGGGTCGGTCGATAAAGGGTAGCGGGAATATTGCTGTGATGGGTACAATCAAAGATCGTTTGAAAATATGGAAGAGGATCTCTGAACCCCATGAATGGCACCCCCCTGGAAAGCCTCAAGAAGATATTCGGCTACACCACCTTTCGGCCTCCGCAGCAGGAGATCATTGAAGGGCTCATCCGGGGCGAAGACGCCTTTGTCCTGATGCCCACCGGCGGCGGCAAGTCGCTATGCTATCAGATTCCGGCCCTGCACCGTAAAGGTGTGGGCATCGTGATTTCCCCTCTGATTTCCCTGATGAAGGATCAGGTGGATGCCCTGCTGGCCTGCGGAGTCCGGGCGGCTTTTTACAATTCTTCTCTCAAAAGCGAGGAGGCGCGTCAGGTTCTTGCCCAGTTGCACCGGGAGGAGCTGGATCTGCTCTATGTCGCGCCGGAGCGCTTGATGAGCGACGGGTTTGTCGAACGGCTCCGCGAGATCCCCATCGCCCTGTTTGCCATCGACGAAGCGCACTGCATCTCCCAGTGGGGCCACGACTTCCGTCCCGAATACTCCAAACTCGGCCAGCTGCGTAAGCTCTTTCCCGACATCCCCCTGATCGCCCTCACCGCCACGGCCGAGCCCCATACCCGCAAGGATATCCTCGAGCGTCTGGGCTTGACCCCCTCCCAGTGCCATGTTTCCGGTTTTGACCGGCCCAATATCCGCTATACCGTGCTGGAGAAACACAAGCCTGTTGCCCAGCTTGCCAACTTTTTGCAGGGGCGGCGGGAGGAGGCGGGGATCGTCTATTGCCTGAGCCGCAAACGGGTGGAGAAGGTGACGGAGCAGTTGCGCGAGGCAGGGTTTTCCGCAGCCTCATACCACGCCGGGTTGCCGGCCATGCAGCGCCAACGGGTGCAGGAGGATTTCCTGCGGGACGATGTCCAGATCATCGTGGCCACGGTGGCCTTCGGCATGGGCATCGACAAATCCAATATCCGTTACGTGGTGCATTACGACATCCCCAAGAACCTCGAAAGTTACTACCAGGAAACAGGCCGCGCCGGTCGCGACGGGCTGGCCGCCGAAGCCCTGCTCCTCTTCGGCTACGGCGATATCGCCCTGGCCCGCGGCCTGATCGAGAACAGCGACAATGCGGAACAGAAGCGAATCGAACTCCACAAACTCAACACCATGGTGGGCTTTGCCGAGGCCCTGAGTTGCAGGCGGCAGGTGCTGCTCGGCTATTTCGGCGACCGTCTGGAGCAAGACTGCGGGAATTGCGATATCTGCCTCAATCCCCCGGAGCTGGTCGATGTGACGGAGGACGCCCGCAAGGCCTTGTCCTGCGTCTTTCGGGTGGAGCAGCGGTTTGGGGTGGGGTATGTGATCGAGGTGCTGCGCGGCTCGAAAAAAGAGCGGCTCCTGCAGCTGGGGCATGACCGGCTTTCCACCTATGGCATCGGCGCGGACAAAAGCCAGGAGTACTGGGGCAGCATCCTGAGGCATCTGGTGCAGCAGGGGTATCTGGAACAGGATGTGTCCAATTACTCGGTGCTCAAGTTGAGCGAGGCGGCCCGGCCTCTGCTGCGCGGGGAGCAGACCCTGAGCATGGCCAAGCCCAGGGCCAAGGTTGCAGCCCTGCCCAAGGCGGTGCGGCGCAAGGTCGGCGATCTGGAGTACAATCAGGAGCTGTTTGCCCGGCTGCGTGTGGTGCGCAAAGCCTTGGCCGACGCGGCCGGGGTGCCGCCCTTTGTCATCTTCAGCGATGTCGCCCTGGCGGAGATGGCTGCCCTTCTGCCCATCGACAACGAGGCTTTCCTGCGGATTCATGGCGTCGGCGCCCATAAGCTGGAGCGCTACGGCGCGGATTTTCTTGGGGAGATCCAGGAGTTTTGCAAGACAACCGCTGGGGAGAATTAAAGAGTTTTTAGACTCGGATATCTTTTTACAAGAGATGCATGCCTACCTTGACCACCACTTTTTTTGTAAAGACAGGTGCTTGCTGGGTCATGAGCGATGGCATGTGGGCATCGTGGGGGAACAGGGCCATGAAGTTTCCCGGAAACAAGTCCACCCGCAAAAGCCCTTGCTCGGGGTGTTTGTATAATTCCACATCCTTAGCGGCGTCATAGGGTGTGTCAATCTGCAGTGCATCGGCCTGGCACCAGCCAATCACCTCTTCTCCTGTGAGGACCGCTTGAATATCCAGATATTTCCGGTGCGCTTCCAGCTCGGAGGTTTCCGGGGAGCGGGTTTCATAGCTCATGACAATGGCGAAGAGGTCATCGCCTTGTAAGTGGTATTTTTTTTCTTCCGCATCGGGAGGCAACGACCGGAGAAAATCAAAGGCCAGCTGCCATGCTTTGCCAAAGGGGTAACAGGTATAATTATGCAAACGATCAACTATCACGGCTGTCAATTCCTCTGGGGTTGTTGTGTCGCACCGGTCCAAATCCCGCTCTGTTTACCGAAGTAATGCCACCCTGTCAAGTCTGGGGGATAGATTCCTCCTCACGCCCCTGGCTGCTGGCAGGATTTTGCCAGCAGATCCTGAAAGCTTCCAGGGCGAGGAGAGGCAGACGCAGCCATGACTGCACTCGTTGAGCAGGGCGCAGAAGTTGATGGACTCCCCTTTCTTCCGTAGTTCCCTGGCCAGCAGCTTTTCCTGCGCTGCCTGCTCAGACTTTCAACCGGCTGACAAATTCTTCCGCCTGCTTGCCCTGGGAGCGACTGGCGGTGTAAATAGCCACCACCGCCAGCACGGTCATCAAACCCTGCGCCAGAATTGAAATGATGAGAATAAATCTGGCGACAGTTCCTCTTTTTTCGGAATCATTCACGATCCCCAGGATTCGTTAGTTGGCAAAGGGCCCATACTTAAGAGTCTTCAGGCATTCCCGCACGCTTTTGAAGTCGGCAGGCGGCGCCCAGCCGAGGATCCCGGCTTTTTTTGCCGCGTCGGAATCAGCCTTCATCGCGATAAGGGCCTCGCCGAGTTTTTTGGCCTTGTCCGCATCAACATGCTTTGCCGCAATCATGGGCCACTCGGGATACAACTCGGTACTATGCACAAAGGGGAAGCTGTCCTTGACCTGGTTAATGATCTTGAAATCAGACATGGAGATCTTTCCTTCCGTTGCCATAGCCTCCAGAACATCGGTGCGGACGGTTCCAACATCCATGGCCCCATTTTTTACGGCGAGAACCACGTTGTCATGCTTGCCGCCTTCCTTGAACTCGGCAAAATCCTTTCGGTAATCGATCCCGTTCTGAAGAAGAAGCCGCATGGCCATTTGGCCGCCGCCAAAAGAGAACGCCTTCACCACCATGAATTTCTTGCCTTTGAGGTCGGCAAGGTTATTGATAGGGCTGTCCTTGCGCACGAAGATCACCCCGCCGAACTCTTTGACCGGCCTACCGTCCGCCGAGTTGATCTGCATGGCGACGGCCTTGGCGCCGTACAATTTCTCTACCTCCACGAAAAAAGCAGAGTTCGCCAGCGCGAAATCGATCTTGCCGTTTTTCAACATGGGCTCAATGGCGGCGAACTCGAGGGGTATAATGGTAACGGGCTCTCCCATCTTGCCGGTGAGATACTCTCCGGTAGCGGCCCATTCCTCCATGACCTTGGGCGCGCCTCGCAGGGCCAGAACGCCGATCTTGATTTCCGCCTGAGCCGCCGCGACAAACATGGCGCTGGCCAGCAGGGCCATGCACATCATCCCGATCTTTTTCATGCTGTTTCCCATAACACTTCTCCTTGCTGTATTGTTTCACGATTTTTCCGAATGTTCCGGAATTGATAACAATCAGAGTATCGCGACCTACATCAATCAAAGTATCGCCTGGGCGATATTTAAGAACGCCTTTTCCCTAGTATAAAACATAAGCATATGCTGTGGAATATTTTTGAGCGATTCATGTTTCTAGCCAGAAACATGAAGAAAAAATTTGGTTCACACAGGAGGATGGTTATGGAAAAAATAAGTGCAGAAGTTAATGCCGGCACTCCACCGGCAGCAAAAGGCGTATTTGGGTATTTAATCAAAAATCTGCAAGCAAGGGGGAAACCGGCACGGAAAACACTTTTCGGCTATGTAGCTGCCTGGGCTGCCTTTGCGGTTATTTTGTGGGGTATAGACATCTCCTCCATTATACCTACTTATTCTGCAAAGGCAGTTCTCGCGATTATTGTTTGGGCATCCATTATATGGATAACCGATGCTATCCCCGGTGGCGTTTCAGGTTTAATGATACCAATGCTGCTGGTGGTAACAAAGGCCGTGCCGAAGATACCGGAGGCATTCGGCGGATATGTTTTGGATGTGAGTTTTCTGTGTCTAGGTGCATTTATATTTGGGGCTATATTGTGGTCTGCAAATCTGGATACCCGCATTGCCTTAACCGTCCTGTCAAAGATGAAGTCCACCAAGGTAAGCAAGATAATATTAGGATTGTTCAGCACCTGTATGGGCTTAGCATTAGTTATTCCGGCGGCTGTTGCCAGGTCAGCTACACTTTTGCCTGTTGTCCGTGGGATTATAGAATTGTTTGGGGATACTAAAGCGGAGAGAGATGCAAAAAAGGCGATTGTGATATCCGCCCTTGTGTATGCGCCGATGGTTGGGGGCATCCTTTTTCTCACTGCGCATATGCCTAATGTCATAATGGTGGGACTTTTTGACAAACAGCTCAACATACAGATTTCATGGATACAGTGGCTTTGGCTTCATCTGCCAATAGCGGGACTCTTTCCTATCATGTTTTGGATATTGAAGTTCTTCTTCAAGTTTCAAAACGTGGAAGTTTCAGGCGGGATAGAAAAAATAGAAACCGCCAAAAAAGAGCTCGGCAAAACCAAAAATTATGAATGGGTCATTCTGCTCATTTTTGCGTTTGCGGCAATAATGTGGGCACTTGAGGATATCCATAAGATCAAGACAGGAATGGTTACTCTCATGGCGCTGGGGATATTTTTTATCCCTGGCATATTTCCCTTAAAATGGAAAGCGATAGAAAACAAGACCATATGGGGAACATGGCTGCTTCTTGGTGGCGCCCTCTCCATGTCTGCGGCCATGGGTTCCACAGGGCTTGCAAAATATCTTGCTGCCATAATTCATCCACTTGTGGAGGGCAAAGGATGGATAATGGTCCTCATTATAATGATGGCTGGCACGCAGTTCATACGTCTCGGGATGCTGAGCAATGTGGCTGCTGTTGCAATGCTTGCGCCGATCCTATTAGAGATGGCGCCTCTCCTTCACATGAACCCTGTTGCGTTTACGCTACTGGTTGCCAACCTCGATACTTTTGCATTTGTAATGCCCACGCAGATTACAGCAGCAGTAATAGCATACGGCACAGGTACTTTTTCTATGTCAGACTATGCGAAGGTAGGTCTCCCTATAATCATCGTTGCAATATTGTGGAGCATATTTGTTATGGCTCCTTGGTATGCTTTGAATGGATTCCCGGTGTGGCAGCCTTTAGTGCAATAACTATTAGTACTGGAAAATGAAATTGAGTTAGAAAGGAGTGTAGATGAAATGAAAAAAATAATACTTCTATTGTCACTATTTCTTTTGCTTTTGCCTGCCGTGGCTTTTTCAGAGATAAAACTCGGCTTGTTACCAAGGCTTCCAGAACAAGAAATGGTTGAGATGTTCACGCCACTCGCAAAGTATCTTGAAAAAGAAATAGGCCAGAAAGTAACTATTGTTGTTCCAAAAGACTTCGATGCTTTTACCAAAATGGCAATTGCCGGGGAGTTTGACTTAGGCTATGCAAATCCATATATCTATGTACTAATTAAGAAGGATGTCCCGGCAGCAGAGCCACTCGCCCTTGCTGAAGAACCTAAAATCGGAACTAAGTTCAAGGGGATCTTGTTTGTAAGAAAAGACAAGCCTACAAAAAGTGTGAATCAATTGAAAGGCAAGAAGATAGCCTTTCAGGATCCTGGCTCTGCTGGAGCCTATCTTGTGCAGATGCTTATGCTCAAACAAGCAGGCATCAGTAAAGCAGAAATTAAGCCGGTATTTGTTAAAAAACGCGATGCTGTTGCAGATGCAGTATTATTCGGCACGGCAGATGCGGGCGGAATAAGGGAGGACGATCTTGAGAAGGTTCCCAATAGTAATGAGTTTCGAGTCATAGGGACAAGCGAATGGATCCCAAACTTTCCATTATTTGCAACAAAGAAGTTAGATGAGGCAGTTACGGCAAAAATAAGAGCTGGCCTTTTGAAGCTCAAACCAGGGACAGCAATTGCATTTCCGGTATCTGGTCCGGCAAAAATTGAAGGCTTTCTTCCAATAACGGATAAGGATTTTGATCTTATCCGGGCCGCTGCCAGAGCAGCAGAAGCATTCTGAGATTTGTAAATCTTCTCAAAAAAGGCAGGAAGAACAAGACGAAGTTCATGCGGCAAGAATTAAGATTTTACTAAATTCAAACAAATAGGAGTTTAGTCATGACAAAGATACCTACTAAACGGGCAATAAAATTCAATCCCAAAAACCTTGGGGAAATACCGGTGGAAATAATAACTGCCGACTTGCTTATCATTGGTGGAGGCAATGCCGGGTGTTTTGTGGCTGTGGAGGCTAAGAAAAACAATCCTGATCTTAAAGTTGTTATTATGGAAAAGGCTAACATTATGCGTTCCGGGGCTTGCTCGGCGGGTATGGACGCCATTAATACCTATATCCCCGAGGGCAAGACCCCTGAAGATTTGGTGCGCTGGTCCCGCGCTCAGGTTGGGGGCGGGCCGTTGCGTGAGGACTTGGCCCTGTCCAATGCCAAAGAACTCAACGAAGCCGTAGACGATCTTGAGCGTTGGGGGCTCCCCATCCTTCGGGACGAGAAGGGAAAAGCATCGTTTCGCGGGAAGTGGGACATCTCCATCCACGGTGAACAACTCAAGCCCATTATGGCTGAGAAGGCTATTGAAGCCGGGGCCGAAGTCTATAACCGTGTTGCGGGAACAGGGCTCCTAATGGATGGGGAAAGATGCATTGGCGCCATGGGTCTTGGCGTGAGGGATGGGAAGTTCTATGTTTTCAGGGCCAAGGCCACTGTGGTTTCCACCGGTGGTGCAGGCACTCTTTATAAATCGTATACAGCCGATTCCACCGACAGCGGCGCCCAGATCTGGATGTGCCCTTACTGCGTGGGCTCGGGCTATGCCATGGGGTATCGCCAGGGCGCGGAGTTGACCTCGCTGGAGCAACGCTGGGTGGCCACCCGATCCAAAGACTTCTGTGGCCCGATAGATACAATATCCGTAGGGTACAAGACTCCTATCATTAACTGCAAAGGCGAAAGGATTATGCAGGAACGATACGCTCATTTGGGCGGTGAAGCCGCCCCGCGTTACATCCGGGCGAACGCCCCCATGGAAGAATGGCTGGCAGGAAGAGGACCGACATATTGTGACACGCGTAACATGGACCCCAAATTAGTCGATGACATGATGGTCGACTACCTGAATGAGCGGCCGTCTTTTGTTCTTTTTCTCGCCAGCCGAGGACAGGATGTGACAAAGGACCCCATCGAGACTTATGGCTCGGATCCATACATCGTGGGTGGCCACACCATGGGCGGGTACTGGGTGGACATTGATCGTATGACAACCGTCCAAGGCATGTTCGCCGCAGGCGAAACCGCCGGGGGCAATCCTAATAAGTTTGTGGGCGGCTGTGCTGCCGAGGGGAAGCTGGCTGCTCGTGGGGCTATTAAATATATGGAAGGGGTCGAATTGCCTGAATTGGATATGGATCAGGTGAATTTCGAGAAGGAACGAATCTTTATGCCACTTCTGAGGGATAAGGCATTCGAAGGCGTATCTTCTTTGGAGATGAAGGAGCGGCTGCAGCGTCTTATGGATGAATATGCTGGGGGCACTTCCCAGTATTATCGAACCAATGAAGAGCGCCTGGATTACGCCTTGAAGCACATCAAGATACTGCGAAGCCAGTTCCAGTATCTTAAAGCCAAGGATCTACACGATCTTATGCAGGCTAGTGAAACCATGGATCGGGTGGACGTGGCGGAAGCGGTTTGTCACCACTTAAAGGCTCGCAAAGAAACACGTTGGCAGGGATGGCAGACGCGCTCTGATTATCCTGAAGTGGACAACGACAATTTTGACTGCTTTGTCGAGAGTAGGAGGAACCCTGAAACAGGTGAAATCACTACATTTACCAGGCCTTACGAAAAAATTGTTTCTGGTGACCGCTACTTATCTTAAGCTGGATACCAGTAAGATTAAATCATTTCGAATTTTAAGGAGGTTCTTAAATGCCACCAAGAGTTAATTTGGAAAAATGTAACGGTTGCGAGGGTCGCGAAGAATCCTTTTGCGAGGAAGTTTGTCCGGGGGACCTTATGACCGTGGGTGAAGAGACGATGAGGGCTTTTTGCCGGAATAACCGCGATTGTTGGGATTGTATGTCGTGTGTCAAGGCTTGTCCGCGCAATGCCATCGAGACTCGCATTCCATATCAACTGGGTTACTGCAATGCGACGCTTAAGCCTTTCATGGGGAAAAATTCTATCACTTGGAAGTGCATCGATATTTACGGAAACGTGAAGACCTACAGCTATAAGAATCGTCTGGAAGTCTAGTTTTTGCTACGATCTTTGTGTGCTGGAATACAAGCAGGACGAAACTACCCTTTTGAAAAAGGGTAGTTTCGTCCTGCCGTGCAGGCGCCTGAAGGGCCTTTTCATTGACATATTCCGCCCCATTAGAATTTGGCGGTTTAACTTGTAACTTCCTCCCCAAAATGATATTTTTTTTATTTTGGGAAAAGATAATGCAGAGCCATTGGCACATTAGCGAAAGTGACTTATTTAACGGGGCGTCCGTTGAAAAAGAAGAATTTATGTCTCTGGCAATAAGGAGGGATATAGGAAAGGATCATATCCTCTTCTTCGAAGGCGATCCTGGCAATTCCTGTTTCTACCTCGAAAAAGGCATCGTAAGAATATTCAAGACTACCTTGGAGGGTAAAGAGCCAATTTTTTTCTTACGCAGGCAGGGGGAGTTTTTTGGGCTGGCCGAGGTTGTCGACGCTGAGCCCAGAAAGGCCAACGCTCAAACTATTACTCCCAGCGTGCTTTATGAAATCAGCAGAACAGATTTCGAAGATCTTCTTTCCCGCTACCCTAAATTTGCCAAAAAAATAATTCATATCCTCGGCGGGAGGGTTCGCTACCTTGGCGAGCAAATCGAGAGCCTTATGGTATGTGATGTCAGCACTCGTTTAGCGAAGCTCTTGGTTTACCTGAGTTATGACATCCTATTGGATCAGGAGGATTGGATGAAACCGGTCATGATCCCTTTTAGTCTAACACAAGAGCAAATGGCAGCCATGACTGGATCCTGCCAGCAGACCATAAGCGAAATATTGAAAAAATTTCAGACAGACAGATTGATCACTATTTCTGGAAAGAAAATCACTATCTTGGATCCACTGAAATTATTGAGTAAAACTGAAACCTAAACCAGAGCTGGCTCCTCTTGTCCTTGTTCTAGCATTTGTATAATTCTGCATCCTTAACTGTGTCATACGGTTTGTCAATCTGTCGTTCATCGTCTTGGCGTCAGCCAAGCCCCTCTTTTCCTGTGATAACAGCTTGAATATTCAGATATTTTTGGTGTGCTTCAGGCTCGGTAGTTTCCGGTGAGGCAGTTTCATAACTGCCAAGCCCTGTGGGATAGCCGGATATCCCCAGTCAAACTCCTCACGCCCCTGGCTGCTGGCAGGATTTAGCCAGCAGGTCCTGTAGCTTCCAAGGCGAAGACAGGCAGACGCAGCCCTGACTGCACTCGTTGAGCAGGGCGCAGAAATTGATGAACTCCTCCATCAAGTTGGTGGTGGCCTTTTTTTTGTATTGAATGATCTGTAAAGTCCGTTGCATGTTGATGCCCTCCACGGGCAGTCCCGCCAGCCAGCCCTGTTCCACCTCCCGGCAGACGGCCAGCTTTGAGAGGCAGGCGACCCCGGCCCCCGATTCAACCGCCTTTTTGATGGCCTCGGTATGGCCCAGCTCCATGACCACCTTGAGTCCGGTTACGTGACGGCCCAGTTTTTTCTTGAAAATCTGGGCCGTGCCCGAGCCCTTTTCCCGCATGACCCACTCGCATCTTTCAAGATCCTCCGGCACCCGGAAGGTTTTCCGGGCCGCTATTTCGCTGGTCGGGCTGGCGATCACCATCAGTTCATCCTGGAGCCAGGGAAGGGTTGATATTTGGTCATTGCTGACCTCGCCTTCCACAAAACCCAGATCCATGCTGCCGCCCACGATGAGTTCCTCGGCATGGCTGGTGTTGCAGACCTGCATGTCGATGGAGACAGAGGGATGCATCTGCTTGAAGGCGCCGATCAGGTAGGGCAGGACATAATTGCCGACGGTGGAGCTGGCTACGATTTTGAGGGAGCCGACAACCTTGTCTTTTTTTTCGGTCATCAAGGTTTCGATATTGTTGATCTGGCAGAGGATCTCCTTGCCAAACGGCAGGAGGTAGCGACCGCGGTCGTTGATCAACAGGGCACGGCCTCGTCGGTCAAAAAGAGGGCCGCCCAGTTGATTCTGCAACTCGTTGAGGGCCATGCTCACTGCCGATTGGGTCAGGAACAGCTTTTCGCTTGCCTTGGTCACCTGCTGGGTTTCGGCTACGGCGACAAAGATTTCCAGTTGTCTCAGGGTAATGCTCATCAGAAATTCCTCGCATAATGGTGGTTGAGTTCAATTTTTCCTGTGACGGTATCATAAATTAAATTTGCTATAAACATTTATATTATTCATTTTTATTTATCATTGGGGTTCGTTACAGTGTCTTTACTGTCGCCTGCCGAGCCATGAAGATACGTCAGCTAAAGGAGGAATGCCCATGGGAAAGTCAGAAGATGCCATCTGTAGGATTGCCCCGACCCGCAATGCCTCTCCGGCCAGAAGCGGAGAAGCTCCGGGAAACCGGCCAGGGAATTGGCTCGATACCGGGGGCGGCAAGCATGCCCACGTCGGCAACGCGCCGGGCGAGCACCACGGAAAATTTCCCCGGTTCACCCCGCGTCAGGAGATGTATGTGTTTCATCAGGGGGTTGGTCGGGTGCTCGACATCAGCATGGGCGGCGTGTCGTTTTCATATATTGCCGACAAACAGCCGCCGGAAGAACTGCCAACGGAGGGGATACTCTTTACCCACAGCGGCCAGCACATCCAGGAGATTCCCTTCGAGATCATGGCCGATGACGTGTGTTCTAGGTTCTTTTCAAGCGACTATTTTGTCATGGAAAGACGGGTCCGCTTTGGCGAGCTTTCCGAGCTTCAGGTGCGGCAACTGGAAAGCTTTATCCTGAACAATGCCCATATTCCGCAATGTTCCTACGATACGCGGTACACGGAGTACAAATCCGTTTATGCCCCTGCCGGACTGCCTTCCTTTGACAGGAAAGCGCGGGCAATGGAGGCCAACGTGGATGTACGCCTGGCTTGACCGAGTCGATATCAGGATTTCCGAGGGGATGGACAGGTATTGCCAGCCCCTGATGCGGTTCTCCATCGCCCTTATCTTCATCTGGTTTGGTCTGTTGAAGCCTCTGGGCATGAGCCCGGAGGAGGAGCTGATCAGGCGGACGGTTTATTGGGTTTCTCCGCAGATTTTCTTGCCGGTTCTTGGCTGGTGGGAGGTTGCCGTGGGCCTGTGCCTGCTTTATCGACCGTTGATCCGCATCGCTCTTCTGCTCCTGCTTCTCCAGTTGCCTGGGACGATGCTGCCTTTGGTTCTGCTGCCGGAAATCTGCTTTACCCATCCGCCCTTTGGACTGTCCCTGGAAGGGCAGTATATCGTGAAGAATATTTTTTTGGTGAGCGCGGCTTTTATGATTGGCGGAAAGGTTCGCGCCCAGTGATCGCCTGTAGCACCGGCAGTACTCCCCTCTATTGCCGGGGCGACTGCGGCCTTGTCCAGCCCTTCTCCCCTGGGCAGGGCCGCAGAATTTTTTCAATGGGACGAGGGATATGCTCTGGCAAGCACTGCCTTCAGCGTAGGCTCAATTCCAGCTTGGCGGGCACAGCCTTATCCTGTTCCTCGCTCTGCGCGGGAGTGCCAACGCTTATCCGGGCTGCATCCGCTCCGGCCCGGCCCGTGAGTTCCTGGATGATTGCCATTCCCCGTTGCTCGGCCAGCGTCTGCAACTCCGCCTCGGTCAAGGGCGAGGTCTCCACCAGATACTCAAACAGGGCTTGGTAGAAATCGCGATCTTCGCTGGCCCGCCCGATCAGGGCCAGGGCCGGGTTGACCCGTTTGACCTTGTGGCCGGAGGTCTCTTCATAGCGGGATTGAAAGGCGGCCAGCCGATCTCCGGCCTGGTTTTCCAGGGCGCGCTGGGTTTTGGCGTTATCGTAGATAGCCGGCCCTGGGTCTTCGTTCGGCTCCAGTTTTACCCCGATTTTTTGCGCCAAGGCGCGGCGTACCTGTGCTGATTTGAGGGCGGCGTTGTCCAGGGCAGGCTCAAAACCGCCATGTATGGTGAGATGGAACTCTTTGCGTTTATTAAGGGCCTCCGCCACCTTTTTGAGTTTTTCCTGTTCCGGCGGGGCTAGATCCGCCCGGCCCGGTTCGAAGAGGATCATATCCAAATTCTCGGAATGTCCGCCGAACAAGGCGCTCAAGGCGCGAAACGGCGAGGTCACGATCTTGGTGAGCAGGTTGACCAGCGCCTGTCTGATGAGGTGCCCGTAAGAGAATTCCGGGTGGTCGATGTTGCCGCGGATGGGCATGGCGATATCGATCTTGCCCTCGCTGTCGGTGAGCAGGGCAATGGCCAGGTCCAAGGGCAGGTGCATGGCGCTGGGGCTTTCGACCCGGTCGCCCAGGGTAAAATCTTGCAGCACCACCGAGTTCTCGCCCAACAGCTCGCTGTCCTTGATGTCGTAGCCCAGATCAAGGTTGAGTTTGCCCGAGGTGATGGCCCGCCCGGCGAAGGTGGCGCTGTAGGGGGACAGGGGCGTCATGGCGACATTGCGGAAGGTGACCTTGATGTCGGTGAACTGTTTGGGGTTCGACGGGGCGAGGCTGCCCACGGCCTTGGCCTGACCGAACTCGCCGACCCGGCCTTCGAATTTGAGCGAGGCGCGGCTGGCTGGCTTGGTGGAGATGCCGGTTGCCGCCCCTTTACACTGCTCAATCCGGGTGGCAAAGGGCAGCACCAGGCTAAAGTCGGCAAAATCCACCACGCCGTTTTCCAGGCGAATCCGGTCCACAGCCACAGGAAAAGGTTTTTGCTCTTCCTTGCCGGATTGCTTTGCGGGCTGTGGCTGCTGCCGGGCGTCCTGCTTCCGGAGTTTGGCGAGATTGAGGCTCTTATCCTTGAAGATGATGATCTTTGTCCCCGGTTCCACCATCCGAACCTCTCGGATGGTGAGGCGGTCCGGGTTGAGACTCAAGGCAAGGCCGCTGGCTGTCGCCCCCTTCCAGGCAAGGAGCCGGTCGCCGGTATCGTCTTCCTTGAAGAGTAAATCGTTGATGCTGGCGTCGCCGTTGAGGGAGAGGGTGGCCTGTTGCTGTTCGTCCTTGGTGCGGAGCAGGTGCACATCCGCCGAGAGGTTGCCGGAAACCAGGGCAACGGCGGCATCCCGGTCAACCAGGGCATCCAGCGGTTTGAGGCTAAAGCGTGCGAGGTGTGCCTGGGCCTCGATCCGGTCGCCTTTCTGGGAGACGGTGCCGCGCAGCGTTGCCTCGCCGCCCTGTTCGACGGCGGCTTTAAGATCGAAGGCTATTGGCTGGGTGGGGTGGCCAATGTCGTTCACCTCGGCGGTGAGATCGCGCAAAGTGTAGGCGATTTTGGTGGCCTGATCGGTAACGCCGAAGCGGAAGCCGTTTATTTTCAGTTGATCCAGCGAAGCATTCCAGGGAGGTTCTTGGCCGATCTGCTTGCCGCGTTCTTTGGCGGGCGTCTTGACAGCCTTCGCGGGGGCTGCAAGGCCTAGATTCAGGGCAAGCCCGCCGCCGGACAGGGCAAGATGCTTGCCCGAGGCACTCCGTTTGGCCAGGTCAACCTTGGCGCTGGCGAGGGAAAGCTTGGTCAGGTCCAGGGTGAGGCTGATGGGATTGGCGGGGCTGGCGTTGTTGAATCCCACGGTGGAGTCGGCGATGGTGAGGGAGTCAATCCCGATCTGCCAAGGCGGGGTGGGTTCCTCGTGCTCTTCTGGTTCGACAAGACCCTCCCAGTTGCCGCGTCCGTTGGCATCCATGCTGGCTGTTGCCGCAAGCCCATGCACAGCGATGGCAGGGAACAGCACCTGATGCTTGGCCAGATCGATCCGGCCGTCAGAGGCGGTGAGCGTGTTGAGCGTCAGGAGAGGCTGGGCCGCGTTCATGCCTTTTACGGCAAGACCCTGGAGTGTGATGGCGACTGGATTCATCTCAAGAGCGGGCTTTCCATCCTGAAAGGCAAAACGGTAGTCTGCCGTGAGCGCAAGAGTGCCGGGGGGGGGAGCGATATGGACCCGATCCGGGAGAAAGCGCCAGATGGTGGCGGGTTTGAAGTTCTTGAGTTCAAGGGCGCCAGTGGCCAGAATCGGGGCAAGGGCCAGGTCGCCCTTCCAGGCAAGGCTGCCACCTTCGGGCAGGGCGGCGGAAACCGCATAGGCCCCGCGCTGCTCGGGCAGGGTGGAGACCTTGACCAGCTCGATGTTCAGCGGGTCGATGGCAAAGGGCTGGGAGTTCGATTTTTTGCTCTGATCCGTAAGGCTGGCCGAGCCGCCGGACAGGGAGAAATGCCTGAGATAGAGGCGGGGCAGTGGCTGTGGTTCGGCAGGGGCAGGGTTCGCCTCCGGCTTCTCTGATGTGGCGGAGCCGGAGGGATTCAGCCGCGCCAGGTTGAGGCGGCCATCGCTGTCGATCTTGAGGCGGACGGTGGGTTTTTCAATGACCAGATCGGCAAAGGTCCAGGCCCGGCGGAACAGGCTCTCCGTCTCGAAATCGACGAACAGGCGCTCCACCGCAAGAATCGGATCGTCGTCGCCCTCTTGTTCCAGGCACAACCCCTTGATCTCGCAGGTGAAAAGAATGGGGTTGATCCGGATCGCATCCATGGTCAACCGGGCGTGCAGTTGTTCCGCGGCGTATTGCGGGAGCAACCTTTTTAGCAGAGAGGGGGCAAGGAGAAATCCGGCCAGGGCGTAGAGGGTGAAGAGGGCCGCCAGCCCTACGGACAGCCGCAGGCAGAGGCGGCGGAAGGCCGGAGGAATGAAGCGGAAAAATACGGAGCCATGGGAAGAGGTTTGTTTTTTGGACATGACACGGCGCCTCTGGAGACAATGCCTCCGCAGGCCAAGCCTTTAGACGGGGCTGGTCCCTGCGGAAGCGGGGAGTTTTTTCTTATCAAAGTACAGCATAGCAGAAAACTTGCAGGACAATAAGGCTGTAAATTCCGGCCAGCACATCATCGAGGACGATGCCCATGCCGCCGTTGACCCGTTGGTCGATGAGGCGGATGGGGTAGGGCTTGAAGATGTCGAAAAACCGGAAGAGGGCAAAGCCCAGCAGCCAGACCAGGGGGTTGTTCGGCGCGGCGATGAGGGTGATGAGCATGCCGATGACCTCGTCGATCACCACCACGCCTGGGTCTTTGCGGTCCAAAATCTTTTCCGCCTGTCCGGCCGTGATGACGGCGATAAAAAAGATGGCCCCCAGGGCAAGGGCATAATGGTTCGGCGCCAGCTGGCGAAGAAAAAAATGCAGGGGCAGGGCCAGAAGGGAGCCCCAAGTGCCGGGGGCCTTGGGTAGATAGCCCGCGCCGAAGCCGGTGGCGATGCCCATGAATAAACGATCCATTTAGGTATCCTTTGTAAAATCCGTGTGTTCGGCGCGGCCCACCTCGGCGTACACCTCTTTGATCGGGACGCGGTGCGCGATTGCCACCCGTTTGCAGTCCTCATACTCCGGGGTCAATACTTCCCCGGCTGGAGTCGTCACCTTTTTTGCCCGTACCGCGCCCCAGCGGGTGGGAACCGTACCGGTCTCCCGGGGCAGGGTCCAGCGCTGCTCGGTGCGAAAACGCAACCCGATGGCCGTGGTCTCGCTGAGGATACATTTCTTGACCGCCAGGGATGCGGCCCGGTCGCAGATCACCCGCAGGAGAAAGCCGGGCCGTCCCTTTTTCATCTGGATGGGGATCAGGGCCACGTCCAGAGCGCCCAAGGAAAACAGCTGTTCGCTGAGATAGGGAAAGGTTTCCGGCGACCAGTCGTCCAGATGGGTTTCGATTACCTCCACCTCCTGGGCCTCGACCACGGTCCGGGCGGTGCCGATGACTAACCGGAGGAGATTGGGCTGACCATTGGCCAGCTCCTGGCTGCCGGCTCCGTAGCCCACAGCGCTCATGGCCATGGCTGGCATGGGACCATAACCGGTGGCCAGGGCCTTGACTATGGCGGCCCCGGTTGGAGTGACCAACTCCTGGCTCAGCTCGATCCCGTAGGTCGGCACCCCTTGCAGCAGCTCGCAGACCGCGGGCGCGGGCAGAGGCAGCAGGCCGTGGGCGCAGCGGACCCAGCCGCGCGGCATGGGCAGGGGGGCGCAATGCAGGCGGGTGATGTTCAGGGCGGCAAGGCCGATGGCTGCGCCGACAATGTCAACAAGAGAGTCGATTGCCCCCACCTCATGGAAATGGACGGTATCCGCCGGTTTGCCATGGACCTTGGCCTCGGCCTCGGCCAGCAGGGAGAAAATGGAAAGCGCTGTTTCCTTGACCTGTCCCGCGAGTCTGCTCGCGGTGATGAGCTGTTGGATATCCGCCAAGGTGCGGTGCGGGGGGTGGCTTTCGGCTGATTCGATCGAGAGGGTGGTGGCGGCGATGGCTCCGTAAGCCTTTTTGCCCACGGTCAGGATGTAGCCGTCAAGACCAAGCAGGTCTAGCTGGCTGCGCAGCTCCTCAATCGGCAGCCCGGCATCGAGCAGGGCGCCAAGGAACATGTCGCCGCTGATCCCGGAAAAACAGTCGATATAGGCGATGGTTTGTTGGTTAGTCATTTTTCTCTGTTGGACCATCGTCTGGAAAGCTGCGTCTGCTGTAGTGGGTGAGCCAGGCGAGAATCCGTTTGTGACAAAAGGCATACGGGATGGCGATCAGGGCGGAAAGCGCCAGGAGAAGTGCAAATTTCAGATAGTCGCCCTGGTAGATCTCGGCCCCCTGGAAGGAAAGGAGCAGGGTGCCTGGGATCCGGCCCACCACGGTGATGAAGAGAAATACCGGTAGCGGCATGTGGCTCATGCCCAACAGATAGGCCAGGGAATCTTTGGGGAAGCCCGGCAGGAGAAAGAGGACAAAGGGGATGGCAAAATCTCCCTTGCTGACCAGATGGTTGAAGCGCTTATAGATGGCGGTGTGTTCCAGCCGACGGCGGACCAGATCGCTCAACAGGCGACCGACCATGAAGGCCAGCCAGGACCCGATGGTGAGACCGATGGAGGAATAGACAAAGGCCGGTAGGGCGCCGAAGAGATAACCGCCCAAGACGCCGCTTGCCTCGCCGGGGATGGGCGCAACAACCACTTGGAGAATCTGGAGGGAGATGAAGATAAGCGGCGCAAAGACGCCTTTGCCCAGGATGGCCTCCCGGAGCTGTTCTCCGTGTTGCCGCGAATTTTGCAGGTAGTGAAGAATCTTGCCAAAAATATTGTCCGGCTGGAAGGCATAGAGGGCAACGGCCCCAATCCCGGCCAGGATGAGAACAAGGTAAAAGATACGGCTTTTCAGAAATCTGGTCATGTGGGATGGACTCGCAAAAAGGCCGTCGTATCGCTGGAGATGGGTGCCATCATGTGGGGAACCGCAGTCCTGCCGCGAGCGGCCTGCCCCGAAGAAAGGCGTCCGCGCTCATTTGCTTGGAGCCTTCAAGCTGCATCTCGCCAAGGAGCAGATACTCTTCGCCCGTGGCCACCAGCAGGCCGTTTTTGTTGGCCCTGCATAGGGTGCCGGGCATTTCGTGGACAGGGCCAGCAATTACCTGCGGGGCAAAAAGTCGCAGCCATTTGCCTTCCAGAGTGGTGTGCGCCATGGGCCAAGGATCAAGCCCCCTGATCTGGCAACTGATTTCTTGGGCCGATCTCTGCCAGTCGATCACGCTCAACTCCTTGGAGAGCGGGGGCGCCAGGGTGACCAAGGTTTCGTCCTGTTTATGGGGGAGGAGGTTTCCGGCCTTGAGCCGTTCTAAAGCCTCGATGAGCAGCCTGCCCCCGAGGCCGGCCATCTTCACGGCCAGGGTGCCTGCGGTGTCGTCGGGTTCGATGGTCAGGCTTCCCGGCAGGAGGATATCGCCGGTATCCATGCCCTCGTCC
>Ga0315272_10000340_pt1 | contig 23229 bp, 17 predicted proteins | sample C3_middle_MG_FD_203918 | JGI IMG/M metagenome (GOLD analysis project Ga0315272, IMG submission 203918) | Sediment microbial communities from Yellowstone Lake, YNP, Wyoming, USA - C3_middle | ecosystem: Environmental > Aquatic > Freshwater > Lake > Sediment | place: USA: Wyoming | collected...
TGCAATAAAGAAATCAAAACCTGCTACTGAGTACACTTATCCACAGTTGCAGATTCAAAAAGCAACTGTTCGCCCTGGGTCAATATTGAATCGGCAGGGTGGGTCAATATTCAATCGGCGCGGACAGGTTAAGTCATCAAGGACCAACTTATCGCGAAGAAAGCGGTAGATCGCAGTGATCCGCTGCTTGCCGTCAATTACCGAATAGGTCCCAAAATCATCTTCAGCCAAATAGACTGGAGGCACAGGAACGTTCAAAAGAAAGGATTCAATTAGCTTGGCCTGTGAAGCTGGTTTCCAGCGTTCCCGTCTTTGGTATTGAGGCGACACATCGATCGCTTCACTTTCAACCATTTTGGCGATTGTCTCCAAAGATAAGTCGGAAGACTGTAGGACTAAGGAGTTCTGAGCGCCTTCGAAGCGCCGAATGATTGCAATTTCGCTAGCAGCCATAGATACCCTTTTATTCGTTAAAAACGTCCTTTTGATGTCGGCTTTTGGCGACTACTTCCCCCCACCGATCCCTCAACCCCGCTGCATGATCCACCCGATCCGCGACAAAGTAGCCGTGCCGCTCAAACTGAAAATTGTGATCCGGCAAGGCATTCGCCAACGACGACTCCACGGCGGCGGTCACACGGACGCCAGGTTTTTGAACACCTGCTTCAACACCTTCGGCTGTTGCTCGGCAATGGTGATCAGCGTGCGTGCGGCGCCAGAGGGTTGGCGGCGGCCTTGTTCCCAGTCCTGCAGGGTGCGAACGGATACCCCCAGCAAGTTGGCAAACTCCAGTTGCGACAATCCTGATTTCATGCGGGCTATGGTAACGGCGGGCACTTCGACGCTGGCAATCACCTTGCCTTTGCCAGCTTTCATTTGGCGCACCGAGAGAAGTAGCTCTGCACCGATGTCGCGCTTGGCATCGCGGGCGAGCAATTGTTTTTCAGTCATGGGCATTTTTCAATCTCCTGCTTGAGTTGCTTCAACACATCCGCTGGCACGTTGTCACGGGCGCTTTTGGCGTAGATCAATAGCAGCCATATTTCGCCATTTGCCAGCCTGTTGAAATACACCACACGCACGCCACCACGTTTTCCGGTGCCTTTGCGTGACCACCGCACTTTGCGCACACCACCTGATCCCGGCACCACATCACCTGCGTCGGGCGCAAGGGCCAACCAGCTTGCAAATTCGCCTCTTTCGTCCTCATCCCAATAGTCGGGCCACAGGCCCTGAAAAAGTGGGGTTTCGACGACGGTTAGCATGACTGATCAATTATACGGCTTTGCCGTAGGTGTCCATCACTTCCCCCACCCATCCCGCAGCCCCACCGCCAGATTGAACACCGGCTTGCCTGCTACATGACCCACTCCATCGGCTACAAAGTAGTCATCGCGCACAAACCGGGCCTTGGCCATTGCTTGTTGCGCTAGCCGGACGAACTGCGAGCACTGTTCCACCCATTGCAATCTTTGCGCGTAGCTGAGCTGTGCAAACGCGCGCAGGCGCTCGTCGCTCACGTAATAGGTGCGCTGGCCTCGCGCGCTGGGCGTGACAGCAGGATTCATGGGCATTGCAAACGTTTGAGGTGCTCTATGCCATGCAGAGCCACCGCCAGCCCACCAATCAAAACGTACTCGACCTGGTGGCGCTGTAGGGTGGCAAACAGGTCGAGGTAAAACATGGCTTACTTCCCCCACCCGTCCCGCAACCCCACCGCCAGATTGAACACCATCTTGCCTGGCGCATGATCGATCCGGTCCGCCACAAAGTAGCCGTGCCGCTCGAACTGGAATTTCTCATCCGCCTTGGCGCTGGCCAGTGACGGCTCAACGATGGCTTGCACCACTTTCAGGCTGTTGGGGTTCAGGTCTTCGATGAAGTCTCTTCCGCCGGCGTCGGGCTGCGCGTCCAGAAACAGGCGGTCGTAGAGGCGCACTTCGGCGCTCAGGCCGTCGGCCACGGCAACCCAGGTGATCACGCCCTTGACCTTGACGGCGTCGCTGCCCGGTGTGCCGCTCTTGGTATCGGGCAGCACGTTGGCATGCACTTCGGTGACCTTGCCGGCAGCGTCTTTGATGCAGCCGGTGCATTCGATCACATGGCCGTATTTCAGCCGCACCTTGTTGCCGGGGTAGAGGCGAAAGAAGCCTTTGGACGGCGTCTCTTCAAAGTCGCTGCGGTCAATCCATACTTCCTTGCCGATCTTGAATTGGCGCCGACCCAGCTCGGGGTAGTGCGGGTGCACGGGGGCGCTGCAATCGTCGAGCTTGCCGACCACCTCGTCCCAGTTGCGCAGCACCAGTTTCACCGGGTCCAGCACGGCCATGGCGCGCGGGGCGGACACGTCCAGCGTTTCGCGCAGGCAGCCCTCCAAGGTGCTGTAGTCAATCCAACTGTCGCTCTTGGTGACACCGATGCGCTCCGCAAACAGGTGCATGGCTTCGGGTGTGTAGCCGCGCCGGCGCAGGCCCACGATGGTGGGCATGCGCGGGTCGTCCCAGCCCTTGACCTTGTGGTCGTACACCAGTTGCGCGAGCTTGCGTTTGCTGGTGATGACGTAGGTGAGGTTCAGGCGCGCAAATTCGTACTGGTGCGGCGCCGGGGCGCTCAGCAGGCCGCCTTCGATCAGGCGCTCCAGCAGCCAGTCGTACCACGGGCGCTGGTCTTCAAATTCGAGCGTGCAGATGCTGTGGGTGATGTTCTCCAGCGCGTCCTCGATCGGGTGCGCATAGGCGTACATCGGGTAGATGCACCATTTGTCCAGCGTGTTGTGGTGGGTGGCGCGGCGGATGCGGTAGATGGCGGGGTCGCGCAAGTTGATGTTGGGGCTGGCCATGTCGATCTTGGCGCGCAGCACCATGGCGCCGTCTTCGTGCTTGCCGTCACGCATTTCCCTGAATCGCGCCAGGTTCTCGGCCGGGGTGCGATCACGGTACGGGCTGTTCACGCCGGGCTTGCCGAAGTCGCCGCGCTTGGCACGGATTTCTTCGACGCTTTGCTCGTCCACGTAGGCCAGGCCGACCTCGATCAGGTATTCCGCGGCGCGGTACATGAAGTCGAAGTAGTCGCTGGCCTGGTAGGGCGCGGCATCGGGCGCGCCGTTCCACTCGAAGCCCAGCCAGCGCACGGCGTCGAGGATGGAGTTGACGTATTCGAGGTCTTCCTTCTCGGGGTTGGTGTCGTCAAAGCGCAGATGGCAGACGCCGCCGTAGTCGCGCGCCAAGCCGAAGTTCAGGCAAATGCTTTTGGCGTGGCCGATGTGCAGGTAGCCATTGGGCTCGGGCGGAAAGCGCGTGCGGATGTTGGCCGGGTCGCTCGTACCTTGGGCGTGGTGCGCTGCGTCGCCCGGGCTGCCGCCCCACTTGCGCTGCGCATAGGTGCCGTCCACCAGATCACGCTCGATGATCTGGCGCAAAAAGTTGCTCGGCTTGATGGTTTCGGGGATAGGCAGGCTCATGCGAATGATTTTAGTCGCCCCAGTACCGTGGGTATATCAGCGCTGTCATGAGCGTCCATGTGGTTCACTGCGGGCTAGGCCAATGTGCTGGCGAAGGCATTGATGGCTGCAATGTCGGGGCTGAGCAGCGTGAATGGCATGCCCTCGTAGCGCAATGTTTCGTGCAGACCTTTGTCGATGTCGCGGGCCTGCTCTTCGTTCTGAAAGCGCCCGCTGTGCAGGTATTTCTTGTCGCCGCGCTGCACCAGGATGTTGACGTTGTTGTGCTGCTTGTACCACTGCAAGATCTGGAGCCGGGTTTTGGCAACATCGCAGATGTTCTCGCTGTAAGTCCCGTTGTAGTACAGCAGTTGTGGCAATGCGCTCTCAGTCACCAGGAACTGCACTTGCCCGTCCAGCAGTTCGAGCATTTCAAACTGGCGCTGGGCAATCTGGTACTGGTTTTTCAAACCTTCAAAGTCTTTTTGCCAGACCAGCACTTTGGCGTAGTCCGGGATGTTCTCCACCGTCTTGTTGCGCAGGATCAAGTTCAAGACGATGGCCGACGAGAACAGCGACTTGTCGCAACCAGGCCCGCCGATGATGTTGATGACCTTGGTCGGGTACATCCGCATTTTGTTTTCTGGCAGGCGATCCGTCACGGTGGTGTAGTGCAGGGCCATAGAGGTCTCTCTTTTTTTGGGTGGTTCAAGGTGTGTATCGTAGTGGGTACTTGGATGTTTGGTAAGCGTTTCGGGCACGGCCAGTGATAATTCGGCACGCTGTTTCAGGAAACCACATGGATATTGCACTGCTGATCAAAGCCACCATCATGGGCATCGTCGAGGGGCTGACCGAGTTTTTGCCGATCTCATCGACCGGGCATTTGATTCTGGCCGGGGCCTTGCTGGGTTTTGATGATGACAAAGCCAAGGTGTTTGACATCGCCATCCAGACCGGTGCCATTTTTGCCGTGATTCTGGTTTATTGGCAGAAGATCCACGACACCGTGCTGGCCTTGCCGTCGAGCAAGGCGGCGCAACGCTTTGCGATGAACGTGCTGATTGCCTTTATACCGGCGGTCATTTTGGGCTTGGCGTTTGGCAAAGCGATCAAGGCGCATCTGTTTACGCCAACGGTGGTGGCCAGCACGTTCATCATTGGCGGCTTCATCATTTTGTGGGCCGAGCGGCGCCAGCAAAACAACCCGACGCTGGCGCGCATTCACGAGGTGGAGGCGATGACGCCGTTGGATGCGCTCAAGGTCGGCCTGGCGCAATGCCTGGCCATGATTCCGGGCACCAGCCGCAGCGGTGCCACCATCATTGGCGGTATGTTGTTCGGGCTGAGCCGCAAGGCTGCGACCGATTTTTCTTTTTACCTGGCGATTCCGACCCTGATCGGGGCCGGTGTCTATAGCCTGTACAAAGAGCGTGCCTTGCTGTCGTGGTCTGATGTGCCGCTGTTCGGCGTGGGCCTGGTGGTCTCGTTCATCAGCGCCTGGCTGTGCATACGCTGGCTGCTGCGCTTTATTTCAACGCACAGCTTTGCCGGTTTTGCCTATTACCGCATCGTCTTTGGCCTGGTGGTGTTGGCCACGGCCTGGAGCGGTGCGGTGGTTTGGGCGGCCTGAAGCGGCTCAGGTCAGGCTCGGCAGGCTCAGGAGCGAGGCTTCAATCGCGGCGGCGGTGGCGATCGGCTTTTCCATGGGGAACAGGTGGCTGCCCTCCATCATCATGATACGGCCCTGAGTGACGCGCTCTGTCATGGTCATGCCAACTTGCTTCATCTCGACCGAATGCACGCCGCCCAAAAACGCGACCGGACACTTCAACGGGTGGCGTTTGATGAGCGCATCGAGGTTGTGCGGCAGGGTGTTGTAGATGCTGGTCTCGACCGCACGGTCAAAGCTCAACACCCGTTTTGTTTCAGCGCCCTGGCCCTCATCATGGGTGCCGTGGGCGATGTAATCCTCCAGCACCTGCGGGTGCCACTTGGCGAACACTTTCTTGCTGCGAAAGTGCTCCAGCGCGGCTTCCTGGCTGGGCCAGCTGTTGCGTCGGCGGCTGCTGACCGCGCCGGGCGAGAACGAGCCGACGAGTTGCGCACTTTTGATGACACCCAGCGTGGTGGCGCGCCAGCCGCCCAGAATCGGTGAATCCACCAGCAGCACGCCGCGGGTCAGCGCGGGCGCGCGTGCAGCGGCCATCAGGCTGACAAAGCCGCCGAATGAATGGCCGACCAGAAACACCGGCTCTCCCGTTTTTTCGACTTCGATCTGGGTGAAGTCAATGAGTTGCTGCACCAGATGCGGCCAGTTGTTGGTGACCGGGTAGCGGCTGTCGTGCCCGAATTTCTCTATCGCTTTGACGGCGAAGCCGCGCGCCCTGAGACTTTTGAACAAAACGCCATAGGTGCCGGCAACAAAACTGTTGGCGTGGGAGAAGATGATCAGTGGCATGGCAGGTTGCGTGTGGGGTGGCTGGGCGTCTAAAGCCCTGCTTATTATGGGTTATGCTCCTGCCCAATGGGGTTTTAAGTAAACTGTACGTAAATTTGATGAAAAGTTTGGCAAAGCCCATTTGGTGTTTTGCTAAGCCATTTAGCGATGGAGAAAAGAATGAAGCAAAGGTTGTTTCGATGGGGCGCGGCCTGCACGGTAGCGTTTGTCATGGCGGGCTGCGGCGGTGGCGGCGGTGACAACGGGGCGCCGGCAACGGTGCCGCAGGTGCCGGTGCTGGCTGCCAATGCTGCGATTGCCACGGCGAGTGCCTTGTCGGCCAACGACACGGCAACCAACAGCGCGGCACCCTTCACTGTGCTGCAGGACGCCGGTATTGCGGCGGTGACGGTGAACAGCCCGCCCAAGGTCAACTTCGCCGTATTTTCAGACGGTGGCGTGAAGGCGAATGTGAAGATCACCGATGTGAGCTTTGCCATTGCCAAATTGGTGCCCGGCGCCAATGGCGAGCCCGACCAGTGGGTGAACTACATCTACCGCAAGGAGACGGCGACGGCTGGTGTCGGGCCGGGTACACCGGCAGCACCGGTGCTTGCCAGCGCCATGCAAGCCACGACCGACGGCAAACAGACCGATGCCGCCTTGCTGGCAGCGCAACTGGTCTATAACGCCCAGGGTTATTACAGCTACACCTTCAAGACTGACATCAAGGACATCGCTCAGACCAACGGTGTGGTCTTTGAGCCCGCCCGCACGCATCGGGTTGCGATTCAACTGAGCTACAAGAATGCTGCCGGTACCACGGTGCTGGTGAATCCTTACTTTGACTTCGCGATCGATGCCAACGGCAATTCGGTCGCCGTGACCGACCCGGCCAAGACGCGCAAGATGACCGACGTGGCCTCATGCAACGCCTGCCATGGCAAGCTCGCCTTGCACGGCGGCGGCCGCGTCGATACCCAGTTTTGCGTGATGTGTCACAACCCTGGCACAACGGATGCCAACAGTGGCAACGTGCTGACCCTGGCCACCATGGCGCACAAGATCCACGCCGGCAAGCTGCTCAAGAGCAAGTTGACGGCGGGGCAGGGCGGTGAGGATTACACGATCTGGGGCTACCAGAACAGCAAGCACAGTTACGCCGAAGTCGGCTTCCCGCAAGACCTGCGCAACTGCACGGTGTGCCACTCGGGCGCCAACCCCAAGACACCGCAGGGCGACAACTGGAAGACCAAACCCACCAAAGAAGCGTGTCTGAGCTGCCACGCCAACAAGACTGGCTCGGTGTGGGAGTCGTTGCACAAGATTGTGGCCGTTGCGCGTTATGGTGCTGCAGCGCAGGCCACCGCGCTGACGAATGCCGACTGTGCCGACTGCCACAAGGTGGGCTCGACCGTCTCCAGCGAACGCGTGCACTTTAACCAGGTGGAAGTCAACGCCGCCAAGTACAAGATGAACATCGAGAGCGTCGCGTTCAATGACACGACTGACCACAAGGCGCGCAGCGTGACGGTCAAGTACTTCCTGTCGGACCCGACCAATGGCAATTCCGCCTACAAGCTGGTGACGGCCGATTGCACCGGTGCTGGCGCGACGCTGAGTTGCGCCAACACCACCAAATTTGGCAACCTGCGTTTTTACCTGGCGTACCAGAACATGGTCGGCCAACTCGATGCGGTGACCGAATTTTCTGCCTACAACAACGGCGGCAGCGCTGCCAATGCCTACGCCTACAAGGGCACGAACGACGGCAGCAACCACTACAGCGTGAACATACCGGTTCCCGATGACAGTGCCACAGCGCTGGCCAAAGGCACTGCACGCGTGGTCAGTATCGGCCAGGTGAAAGAGGCTATGTTGAGCGCCACTGCATCGACCGACCCGCGGCCCGAAGTGGTGCCTACGGTGCTGGTCAACACGCTGGTGCAACACAGCTACAAAGAGCTGGCGCTCAGTGGTATCTTGCAGCCCCGGCGCACCATTGTTGCCACCGAGAAGTGCAACGTTTGCCACGGCGTTTTGGGTGCCACCTCCGGTTCCAATACTTTGGCCAATGGTTTTCACAGCGGCGCGCGCAACAGCGTGGAAGCCTGCGTCACCTGCCATGATGCCAATCGGATGTCTTCCACCATCATGACCAATGGCATGGCGCTCAATGAGTCGTACCAGTTCAAGCGCATGATTCACGGTATCCATGGCAACGCCAAGCGGGCTTATCCGTTTACGTATCGCAATGCGCTGGTGGGCGTTTTCAACAAGGACGGCACTTCGGCCAGCGGTGGTGCACCGCTCACCGACAGTTGCGGGATTCCGGTCGGGGTGACATCGGTGTGCAAGAGCCCCGTGGGCACCGTGCCAGTGCTCAGCGGCGTTGAAAACTATGCGGCTGAAGTGGCGTATCCGGATGCCAGCTTGAGTTGCAACGCCTGCCACGTCAACAACTCGTACAAAACCGATCTGGGCAGCTTGGGCGCGGTGGTTCAAAAGCCGATCGACCCGGCTACTGGCGTCGCCACGACCAACCCGAACGGCTGGCTGGTGATCTCGCCCAAGGCGGCCACTTGCACGGCTTGCCACGATGGCAAAACAGCGTCGGGGCAAACCGTGATCAACCACGTGATTCAGTTTGGCGGCGCCACTTTTGGCGACAAGACGCAGGCCCAGGTCGCCGGGTTGCCGCGCGAGACCTGTGACGATTGCCACACCAATGGTGGCTCCAAGAACGTGGACATTGTTCACAATCAGAAGTGAATGTGGGCAAGGCCATGAGTCCGGAAATATCAAGAATTGTTTTGAAGGGGTTTGCGATGCAAATCAGACGTTTGGCGGCCTTGGCTGGCCTGTGTTTTTTCGGCTTGCTCGGCCCGGTCTGGGCGGCTGGAGAAGTCGGTGCTGCGCTGTGCCAGACTTGCCACGATGAGGAAGACCGGCCCGATATCAGTAAAACGGCGCATGGTTTTTCCGCCGACCAGCGGGTGCCCGACTGCATCAGTTGCCACGGCCCCAGTCCCACCCATGCGAAGAAGCCGGCAGACGCTCCGGAGCAGCCCCATCCGGATCGCATGTTCAGCAAGAAATCGACGCTGAGCGCGAGCGAACGCAGTGCCGCCTGCCTGAGCTGCCACGTCAAGGATGCCAAGCGTGCCCTGTGGTCTGGCAGCCAGCACGACGCGGCTGATATAGCGTGCAGTGCCTGCCACAAGATTCATGACAACCGCGACAAGGTGCGCGACCGCGCCACCCAGGCCGAGGTCTGCTACACCTGCCACAAGGAACAGCGTGCCCAGATGAACCGGCCGTCGCACCACCCGGTGCCCGAAGGCAAAATGACCTGCTCCGATTGCCACAACGTGCATGGCTCGGCTGGCCCCAAGTTGGTCAAGCGCGACAGCATCAACAGCACGTGCTACACCTGCCACGCTGAAAAGCGCGGCCCCTTTGTACACCAGCATGACCCGGTCGCCGAAGATTGCTCGAATTGCCACAACGTGCACGGCACCACCATTGCCGCCATGCTTAAAGCGCGCCCGCCGTTGCTGTGTCAGCAATGCCATACGCCGCATGTGGCCGGTGGTGTGGGTGCGGTCGGCGGTCAAAACGGTGTCAATCTCAGCGCGATCAGCAGCGGCAAGAATGTGATCAACCTCTGGCAGGGCCGCAGTTGCCTGAACTGCCACACGCAAGTGCATGGCTCCAACAATCCATCGACCACCAACCCGATGCCACAGCTCCTGATGCGCTGAAGTACGGAGAGAAATCATGACCAACATCCCTACCTCATCTCGTTTTCATCGCACTCTGCTGGCGCTGGCGGTGTGTGCCGCTTGCGCTGCGGTGCAAGCCGAGCCCAAGCCGGTTGAGACCACCGTCAGTGTCGGCCTCGGCGCTGTCAGTGGTTCCGCTGACGACCGCGCCCTGTTCGGTCAGTACAACGGGCTGCGCGACCACAGCGCGGTCGGCCTGCTCGGCATCGACTACAGCCTGCGCAAGCCGGACACCTCTTCATGGGTTGATTTGCGGGGCAGCAACCTGCTTGGCGACACGCGCGAGATCAATCTGATCTGGAAGAACCCCGGCAGTTGGAAATTCACTGCCGACTACGGTGAGCTGGTTCGCGTTGAACCCAACACGGTCAATACCGGTTTGCTGGGTGCTGGTTCCACCACACCGCAGGTGGTGTCAATCGCTGCCGGCAACGGCATCGATACGGAACTCAAGACCAAGCGTACCAGCCTGGGGCTTGGCTTTACCAAGATCATCTCGCCGACCGTGCAGTTGGCCGTCGAGCTTAAAAGCGAAAACAAAGACGGCGCGCGCTTGTTTGGCATCGGCATGAGCTGCCCCTCCACCATCGCGCCCAACTGTCTTGGAACCCCCGGTGCCAGCACCAGTTGGGCAACCTTGATGCTGCCCGAGCCCGTCAACGCCAACCACAGCCAGGTTGAAGCGCGCCTGAGTTACGCGTTCGATAAACTGCGCTTTAACGTGGGCTACTACGGCTCCTTCTACCGCAACAACAACGCCACGCTCAGCGCCACGGTGCCAGCCAGTTTGAACAACCCGCTGGGCAGCCTGCTGCCGCTCAACGCGGGCTTGCAGGGCCTGCTGAGCCAGCCGCTGGCGTTGACGCCCGACAACCAGGCGCAGCAGCTTGATCTCAGCGGCAGCTACGACTTCACAAATACCACCCGCGCCACCGTCAAGCTCGGCTACACCCGTGCTTCGCAGACCGACAACTTTGCCGCTGCGGGTCTGCTCAACGCGCCGGTCGGCGTTACCAATCTGGGTGCGCAAGTCAACACCAAACTGGCCAAGGTCGGCCTCACTTCGCGCCCGATCCCGAAGCTCTCGCTGATCGCCGATGTGCGCTATGAGGGCAAGGACGACCAGACGCCGCTAGCGCTGTACAACAGCGAAGGCGTTGCAAGTTACACCAACCGTGATCTTTCCAGCCGCAAGACCAACGGCAAACTGCAAGCCAGTTGGCAGTTCAGCAGCGACTACCGCGGCACCCTGGGTGCGGATTACGAAGCCATTGACCGCAGCACCTTCACTGCCACCAGCGCAGCCTCTGGCATCAGCGCCTTGCGCCAGAAAACCGACGAGACCACCGTCCATCTCGATCTGCGCCGACGCATGGCCAGTGACATGAGCGGCACCATCAGTGTGACGCGGAGTCGGCGCAGCGGCTCCAACTGGCTCAAGGACAACAGCGGGGCTGGCCTCACTGAGGTTTTGAACCCGGCTGACCCGGTGAGCGGATTGGCCGCCACGGCGATCTTCATGCCCACGCTGGCTGACCGCCAGCGCGACAAGATCAAGCTGTTGAGCGACTGGCAACCCAGTGAAAAGCTCAGCCTTCAGTTTGGCATAGAAGGTGGCCGGGACACGTTCAACACGCTCAGCAGCTATGGCCTGCAAAACGCCCGCATGAATCAGCTCAGCGTCGATGGCGCTTATGCCCTGTCCGATGCTTGGTCTTTGAACGCCAATGTGTTCCGGGGTGTTCAAACCTCCAACCAGGCGCGCCCGGCGGGCTATTTGATGGCGTTTGAGAACACCAACCTGGGTGCCGCGATTGGCGCAACTGGTAAAGCCAGCGAAAAGCTTCAGGTGGGTGCCAACCTGTCCTACGTCAACGACCGCAACGTCTATGCCCAGGGGCTTGACAGTTTTGCCGGTGCCGACAGCATCGCACTGCTCAATGCCACTGGCGGCCTGCCCGATGTGGTGTTCAGCCAGACTGCCCTGAAGCTGTTCGGCAAATACGCGCTGGAGCAGAAGGGCGCTTCGGTGCGCGTTGATCTGGTGCACCAGCGCAACGCCTTGAACGACTGGGCCTGGGGCTACAGCGGCATTCCTTTCGCCTATTCAGACGGCACCACCCTGATGCAAAAACCGACCCAGAGCGTCAGTTTTATTGGCGTCACCTATATCTATCTGTTGCCTTAATTACAAGTGTTAGAAGGAATTTTATGAAACTGCGTTTCCTATCCATCGTGTTGACTACCGCTGGCCTGCTGTTGAGCTCCAGCCCATCTTTTGCGGCCGACGCGCAGGCCACTGCACCGCAAGCTGCCGCCAGCAAAGCCAAGACGAGCACCAAAGCTGCGCAAGACCGTGCCGCCAAAGTCAAGGCGGCTGCCAAGATCAAGCTGGTTGACATCAACAGCGCCAGCGCTGAAGAATTGAAAAAATTGCCAGGCATCACCGATGCGACCGCTGCCAAGATCATTGCGGGCCGCCCCTATGGCAGCAAGGCCTGGCTGGTGAGCCACCACATCATCGACATGGGCGTTTACGAAGGCTTGAAACAGCAAGTCATCGCCAAGCAGAGCAACAAGGATGCCGCCAAAAACGCAGCGCTTTACAGCAAAAAGAAATAGGTCGGCTTCAGGTTCATCTGCCGGTTGATCATGGCCTTGCCAAGGAGAACATGAAATACCTAGGGTTAACACCTAGGATTAATGCTAGGTGTTTGATTTATCACAAACCCGTAAACCGTTTCTGTCATCACAATGCCAAATTGTAAAGTCACTGCAAAGTATGTGTAAAGTAAGCATGGAGTGGCTCACAAGTAGTTTCTTAACCCTAACGCCTAAGGAGGCAGTAGTGAAAAATCTTGATTTTAGAAATCGACCTTTCTCCCATTGGAGCAAGTTCGCCCTGGCCGGCGTCATGGTCGCCGCCCTCGCGGGTTGCGGCGGTGGCAGTGACGGTGCGGCCGGTGCCCCTGGTGCGGCCGGTGCCCCTGGTGCGGCCGGTGCTCCCGGTAAGGATCTAACCGCGGGCGTGAATATCGGTAGCAATGCGGTTGCTGCGACTACCGCTAGCGCCGCTGCCTGGAAAGCGTTGGCGCCCCAGGTCACGGTGACCAGTGTCACCATTGCCAGTGCGCCAGTGGTTAAGTTCACGGTTAAGGATGCCTCCGGCAACGGGATTGTCGGTTTGGGCAATAAATCGCAAAGCAGTACTGCTACTGTTGCTGGTTTGACCAACCTCGGTTTTACTTTGGCAAAGCTCGTCCCCGGTACCAATGGCGATCCTAGCAAGTGGGTCAGCTATAACGTATTGAAACCGGTCACTGTCGCGCAAGCTGCGGGCACGATTGCCGCAACCGACTCGTGCAACAAGACGGCCACAGCCGCTGCTACCTGGTGCGGCACCTACCCCACCACCGACACGCAGGGTACGTTGGTTGATAACGGTGGTGGTAGCTACCAATACACTTTTTACCGCGACATCACCAAGGTCAAGGATCTCGCCGCGGGCCTAACGGATTCGACCGACGGTTTGTCCAAAAAAGCTGATTTTGGCGACCTGAGCTACGACGCGACCCTGACGCACCGTCTGGGCATTCAACTCGGCGGCGCCGCTCCGGGTACCGGCAGCAACAACCCGACTGCCAATAGCACTGGTGCACCCGCCAGCGTCAACATGGTCAACACCGCCAACGCCGTGTATAACTTCCGTCCTGACGGTGCAGCGGTGACTGCCTCGCGTGACATCGTCAAGATCGATTCCTGTAGTTCTTGTCACCAGGGCCAAGTCCTGGCGCACGGCAGCCGCAAGGATCCCAATTATTGCGTCACCTGCCACACCGACCAGATCAGATACTCCTTCAGCATGGAAGCGCCTGCGACGGGCCTGACCTTGACCGGTGGAGTGACTGGTACCACGCAGCAAAAACGTGCCGAGCAAGCCGTGATTGACGGCCGGGCGGTTGGTAACCTGCCCAACTTCCTGCATAAGCTGCACATGGGCAACAAACTGACCAAGCAGGGTTATAACTACAATGCCAATGGTGGCGCCATGCTGTTCAATGAAGTGGTCTTCCCGCAAAACGTCAATAACTGCACCACCTGCCACGATGGTTCGGCAACGGCTGTTTACAAGACTGCCAATGGCGACAACTGGAAGAACGTGCCGAGTCTGCTGGCTTGCGGCTCCTGCCATGACGGCATCAACTTTGCCACTGGCGCTGGAACGACCGTATCGGGCGCAACAACGGGTCACGTCGGTGGTGCCAAAGCCAACAACGCCCAGTGCGTGCTGTGCCACGATGCGACAACCATTCCGGTTTATCACGCTGCCGACAATGCATCGCCGCATAACCCCACGGTGCCGGTTGGACTGAAGAATTTCAAGTATGAAATCAAGTCCGCCGCAGCGACTGCCACCAACGTCACGGTTGTCTTCAAAATCACGATGGATGGCACTCCGGTGACCTACCTGGCACCGGCGGCTGCCATGGCCAATCCGTTGACGGGCTTCACGGGTTCGCCTGGGTTCCTGTTGGCCTACGCCAAAGCGCAGGACGGTGTCACAACCCCGGTTGACTTCAACAACCTTGGCAATGGTTTGTCTAACGCTCAACCGGTTAGCGTCTCGATCGCCAGCTTGCTCGATAGCGCCAAGGCTGCCACCTCCGGTACGCTAGCCGGTCCCGATGCCAGCGGCTACTACACCGCAACCATCGTCGGCACCAACGTCTTCCCGGCCGGCGCCGTCATGCGCACTGTGGCGCTGCAAGGCTACTTCACCCAGATCACTGCTCCGGCAACCGCCACAGCTGGCATTGGCCGCCATACTTTGTCGGTCGTGAAAACGGTTGGCACGGATACCGTGCGCCGCTCGGTGGTGGATTCGGCCAAGTGCGGCGCGTGCAACGAGGTGTTTGAAGGCCATGGTGGCAACCGCAACATCGGGATCGCGTCCGAACAAGGCATTGTGGTCTGCGTCGTCTGCCATAACCCTGGCCTCGTCACCAGCGGTCGCGGCATTGCCGACGCGACGCTTGCCGCTTGGCCATTCACTACGGCAGAGAATGCACTGATAACCGGATGGGGCGTGGTTAAGACTGCGGTGAATGCGGCTCTGGGATTCCCGCAGGTCTCCAATGACTTCAAGGACATGATTCACGGGATTCATGCGGCGACTTTCCGCACCGACACGATCAAGATTGCGCGCGATCGGACACCGAGCGCGATCAACCTGATCGACGGCGCGGAAATTGGCTTCCCAGGCCTCCTGAGCAACTGTGAAGGCTGCCACAAAGCGGGTACTTACAGCACTGTTCCGGCGAACACGCTGGTCAGTTCGTACACGGCAGACAACGGCGTGTTCCTCAATGGTGTGAGCCGGACCCCGGCAGACGCCAAGGCAGCGCTGAAGCAGCCCAATGCGCTCGACATGGTGACGACTCCGTTCGCGGCCGCTTGCGTCAGTTGCCATGATTCAGCCACCGCCAAGGCCCACATGACCTCGAACGGCGGCCAGATCCTGGTTGCACGCAGTGCCCAAAATACGGCGGGTGAATCCTGCGCCGTGTGTCACGCGGCCGGCAAGGAATTTGATCCTGTCGTGGTGCACAAGTAAGCTGACGAACTGGGGAGTTTCTTCTCCCCGCTAGCTACCCAACATACCCCGGATATGGCGACATATCCGGGGTATTTTTTTTCCAGGTGCTGCACCTCTAAAGGTCAATTCATTGCAATGACGTTCGAATCGTCATTGCGAGCGTAGCGCGGCAATCCAGGACTTCATGGATTGCCACGTCGCTGCGCTCCTCGCAACGACGAAGAAGGTACGGACTTGCGGCTAACCGCCAATCCATCTGCGCTGCTGTGCTTGCAAATTTCTTGTAAAGATCGTGTCAAGGTTTGATGTAGGACAAACCCGCCACCACGTCTGACATCGAAAATCCGACGTTGTAAAGCAGAATAAAGTTAAGTTTGTGTCTTTAACATCCATGCCTAAGGAGGCTTCAGTGAAATATTTTGATTTGTCAATTTTGAATCGGCCAGTGCCACATTGGACCAAGTTCGCCTTGGCTGGTGTACTGGCTGCCGCCCTCGCGGGTTGCGGTGGTAGCGACGGTGCGGCTGGTGCTGCGGGCACCGCCGGTGCGGCGGGCGCCACTGGCGCTGCTGGTGCCAATGCGGTTGCCACGGTCAAGGCTTCGGCGCTAACGTCTGACCAGTGGGGTGCGTTGTCCCTCACGGGGAGCGTGACCAAGGTGACCATCAGCAGCCCGCCCGTGGTCGAGTTCAAGATCACCGACGCCGCCGGTAACCCGGTGGTTGGGCTGGGCGATCAGGACGCGAAGGGCGCATACACCAACTTCATGTTCAGCATCGCCAAGCTGGTGCCGGGTAGCAATGGTAGCCCGAGTCGCTGGGTGAGCTACATGCCCTTCGCCTCTGGTACAAACGCCGTGCCCATGTTCCCCGAATATGACCATAACGGAACCTTGAAGGACAACCTGGACGGCACTTACTCCTACACTTTCTCCCTGGACATCACCAAGGTCAAAGGCTACGTGGATGCCTATACGGGTTTTGACGCCAACCACGTCAAGTCGGATTTGGACGATCTGACCTACGATCCAACCCTGGTTCACCGGCTGATTATTTCCGCAGGCTGGCAAAAGCCTGGTACCACGACGCTGGTCAAGTCTTCGGCCAACATTGTTTATGACTTCGTCCCCGCCACCGGCAAGGCCGTAACGGCAACCGATCCGCAGCGTGAGATTGTCACCATCAACAAGTGCAACGAATGCCACAGCACGCTGAGCATGCACACAAACTTCTTCCCAGCCGTGCATGATCCGAAGTTATGTGTGGTTTGCCACACCGAGCAGGTGAAATATGGCAGCGGTGAAACCATGCCGACCTCCGGCAATGTCCTGGTCCCCGCCGGAACCTACGCTGCCTATGGCGCCACCATGAAGCTGTCGGGCCGCGCGTTGCCTAACTTCCCGAATATGGTTCACCACATTCACATGGGTAAAGATCTCTATTACCAGGGTTACAACCAATTCGGTGTCAAATACAACGAAGTGACCTACCCGCAACCGATCACCAACTGCGTCAAGTGCCACGATGGTTCCGCCACGGCAGTGAACAAGACCGCTCAAGGTGACAACTGGAAGAATGTGCCGAGTCGCTTGGCTTGTGGCTCTTGCCACGACGGTATCAACTTCGACACGGGTGGCGGTACCAATCTGAGCGGCAGTTATGCCGGTCACATTGGCGGTGCCAAGGCCGACGACAAACTTTGCGCCGGTTGCCACTCGGCGGCGGATATTCCGACTTATCACGTGACCGTCGATCCGACCGGCGCGAATGGGCGCGGCGGTTATCCGCTCAATACTGCAACAAACGTTCCAACCGTTGGGTTCCCGTCCGGACAAGGTCCGTCCATCCCGGTGGCCTCTCAGCTCGGCACTCTGCCGGCAGGGGTCTTCAAGATCAACTTTGAGGTCAAACAAGCTACCGTTGCCGGTGCCGCTGGTGCTAAAAAAGCCACGGTGGTCTATCGCATCCTCAAAGATGGTCTGTCAGTGACCTTGAACGCCACGGGCTATCTGATCAACAACGTGGATGGCACACCTGACATCTATGTGGCTTATGCACTGCCCCAGGACGGCCTGGCTGCACCGGCTGATTGGAATGCCTCGATCAGCGCCCATGTGATCGATATTCGCGATGCCAAGAGCGGTAACTCGCAGACTGGCCCGGATGCCAATGGCTATTACACGGCAACGCTGGGTGCGATCATCCCTGATGCTGCCAAGATGGTGACGGCAGGTTTTGGTATCAACTACAACGGCTTTGTGCAACTCGGTCTTGCCGCTTATCCCAAGGGCATCCGCCTGCGTGAGCCACAGTTCATCATCAAGACTGCCGATGGCTACACGGCTCGCCGCGCCATCGTCGCCAACGCCAAGTGCAACAGCTGCCACGGTCAGTTGGGTGTGAGCCCATCCTTCCACAGCGGTGCGCGCAACAACGGCGAAGGCTGCGCGATGTGCCATCAACCCAACACGGCTACCGGCCACGTTGGGGCGGCCTATGGCTTTGGTGGGGGCTGGTCGGTGGCGGTCAAGAACATGGTGCACTCCATCCACGCGTCGGACAAGCGCGACAATGCCTTCACCTATGAAGCAACGTCCACCAACCCGGACGGTTTCAAGGAAGTCACTTATCCGGGCGTGCTGAACAACTGCGAACAGTGCCACGTGGCAGGCAGCTATGACTTCAGTGCCACGGTCAACGCCGCTGCATTGCCGAATCTGCTCTGGACCACGGACTCCAAGGGCGACATGAGCAATCCAACCAATGCGCCGTCCATCGGCCTGTCGCCTTGGGTGACGACGCTGGGTGGCGGGCAAATCAACTACACGGCCAACAATCTGGTGAGCTCGCCGGTCGCGTCTTCATGCTTCGGTTGCCACGACACCAAGCCGGCTGTTGCGCACATGCAATTGAACGGCGGCACCCTGGTCTCACTGGTCTCCGGTGTCTCCACCGGCGGCGCTCGTCCGGCATTCCCAACCGCCTCTGGCGTGCCTGTAGCGACCACCTTTAGCTTCACCAAGGTTGAAACCTGCATGGTTTGCCACGGTACAGGCAAAGTGGCCGATATCAAGGCCGTTCACATGAACTAAGCAGCAGTCGCTGCACTCTTAAAAGCCCCGCAGACTGCAAAGTCTGCGGGGCTTTTTTCATCTTCCGCGTTGGTTATTTTTTTGGCTCAAGCTTTTTGAGTTGGTACAGCGCTTCCAGCGCTTCGCGCGGGCTCAGATCGTCCGGGTTGAGGGCTGCCACGGCGGCCTCAACGGCGCTGGCCATGGGGCTTGGCGCAGCTTCTGGTGCGGCAAACAAATCCACTTGGGCCTGGCTCTGTGTCGCCTGCGCTTCCAGCGCTGCCAGCGTGTGCTGGGCCTGGTTGACCACTGCGCCGGGCATGCCGGCCAGGCGTGCCACCTGGATACCGTAGCTCTTGCTGGCGGGGCCGCTTTGAATCTCGTGCAAAAAAACAATATCGCGACCGGCTTCAATCGCGCTCACATGCACGTTGATGGCCGCGTGGTGCGTGGCCGGGAATTCGGTAAGCTCAAAATAGTGCGTGGCAAACAGCGTGTAAGCCTGCGTTTTGTCGTGCAACTGGGTGGCGATAGCGCCGGCCAGTGCGAGGCCGTCAAAGGTGCTGGTGCCGCGTCCAATTTCATCCATCAGCACCAGTGAATTGGGCGTTGCCGCGTGCAGGATTTGGGCCGCCTCAAGCATTTCCAGCATGAAGGTGGACTGGGCGTTGGCCAGGTCATCGGCAGCACCGATGCGGGTGTGGATGGCATCGATGGGCCCGAGTCGGCAGGCGCTGGCGGGCACAAAACTGCCCATGCTGGCGAGCAGCACGATCACGGCGATCTGACGCATGTAGGTCGATTTGCCGCCCATATTGGGGCCGGTGATGATTTGCATGCGCTGCTTGGGGCCAAGTTGTGTGTCGTTGGCAATAAACGCACCGCTGCTGGTTTGGGCCAGCCGTGCCTGCACCACGGGGTGGCGGCCCTGGGTAATCTCCAGGCACGGTTCCTTGACGAACTGAGGCGCGCACCATGCCAGCGTAAGTGAGCGCTCGGTCAGGGCGCACAGCGCATCCAGCGCCGCCAGTGCCCGGGCGAGCCGGGTCAGCGCCGGAACAAATGTCTGCAACTGCTCCAGGAGTTGGTCGTAAAGCCATTTTTCTCGCGCCAACGCGCGCTCCTGTGCGCTCAGGGCTTTGTCTTCAAACGCTTTGAGCTCGGGGGTGATGAAGCGCTCTGCATTTTTGAGGGTCTGGCGGCGCCGGTAGTCGGTGGGAACTTTGTCCACTTGGCCCTGCGTGACTTCAATGAAGAAACCATGCACCTTGTTGTACTGCACGCGCAAATTGGCAATGCCGGTGCGTTCTTTTTCGCGCGTTTCGAGGTCGAGCAAAAAACTATCGCAGTTGGTTTGAATGGCGCGCAGTTCGTCAAGCTCGGCATCGAAACTATGGGCGATCACGCCGCCGTCGCGCACCAGGGCGGCCGTTTCCGGGTGGATCGCGTCGGTCAACAAGCGGTCACAACCTTCGGGTCTTGATAGGTGTTCTGAAATTGCGCTCAAATAGCTGTCCCGGCCGCGCAGCAGGGGCACCAGGAGTTCTGTTTTTGCCAGTGTTTGCTGCAAAGCCAACAGCTCGCGCGGACGCACCTGACGCAGTGCAATGCGCGCGGTGATGCGCTCCACGTCGGCACTGCCTTTGAGTTGCTCGCGCAGTTTGTCCCAGGCACCCGCTTGCGCCGCATCGCCACGCAGTGCCGTGATGGCGTTCAGGCGTTGCTGGGCCTGGCTGCGTTCGCGCCGCGCCTGGAGCAGCCAGCTTTTGAGCAGACGGCTACCCATGCCGGTGATGCAGGTATCCAGCAGTGAAAACAGGGTGGGCGAGTCCTCGCCGCGCAAGGTTTGCGTCAGCTCCAGGTTGCGCCTGGTGGTTTGCGGTAAATCGATCAACTCGTCGTTGCGTTGCACGCGCACGCTGTGCAGGTGCGTCAGCGTTCGACCCTGTGTGTGCTCGGCGTAGGCCAGCAGCGCCGCTGCGGCAGCGTGCGCTTGCCCCAACTCTTGCGCTTGCCAGGAGGAGAGGCTGGCAGCTTGCAACTGCGTCAACAATTTGCGCTCGCCCAAACCCGCGTCAAATTGCCATTCGGGCCGTGCCGTGACGGCGGGGCGCCCGCTTGACTGCAGGCTGCGCAGACGCGCTTCAAACGCCGGCGTCGCGCCGGCACTGAATAAGAGTTCGCCGGGGCCGATGCGCTCGACCCATTGCGTGAGTTCGTCAGGTGTGCACTCAGCCAGATGCACCTCCCCTTGCGTGACGCTCAGCCAGGCCAGGCCGCAACTGTTGCGCGGCCCCTGGTGCACCGCCAGCAAGAGCGATTCGGTTTTGTCGCTCAGCAGTTCCAGGTCGGTCAGCGTGCCAGGCGTCACCACACGCACCACTTTGCGTTGCATCGGGCCTTTGGCGCCGCCCTCGGCTTCGCCGATCTGCTCGCAAATGGCCACCGATTCACCCAGTTTGATGAGCCGTGCCAGGTAATTCTCGACCGCGTGAAACGGCACGCCCGCCATGGCCACCGGTTCACCCGCCGATTGGCCGCGCTGCGTCAGCGTGATGTTGAGCAGGCGCGCAGCCTTTTCGGCATCACCGTAAAACAGCTCGTAAAAATCGCCCATGCGGTAAAACAGGAGCGTGTCGGGGTAGTCGGCTTTGAGACCCAGGTACTGGGCCATGGCGGGAGTATGTGGCTTAACTTCGGCGGTCATTTGATGGAGTCTAGCAACATCAAAACGGCACGCGCAGAATCGCGGTCGAACGCCGTTTGTGAAGGGGGCCACAAAAAGGATTTTTGTTTCTGGAGGCTGCGCACTTGTTATACCAACGGCTGCCACCAACTTGCACGGTTCAATTGAACATCTTTTTGAGGATAGCGCAATGTTAAATGGATCAATCACACGAACTGTTGGCAAGTGGCTGGCAATTGCAGCACTGCTGAGCTTTGGCGGGGCCATGGCGCAGTCAGAGCCGACGCTGAACCAGGTCTATGAGGCAGCCCAGGCCGGGCGGCTGGAACAGGCGCAGGTGATGATGCAGCAGGTGTTGGTCGCGCACCCGGGCAGCGCCAAGGCGCATTTTGTGCAAAGTGAATTGTGGGCGCGCCAAGGCAAGTTGAGTCAGGCGCGCGAAGCCTTGGCCAGTGCGGACAAATTGGCGCCGGGCCTGCCGTTTGCCAAACCACAAGCGGTGCAAGCCTTGCGCGCGCAACTGGCCGCCCAGAACAACCCGCCAAGGCTCAGTGCGCCTTCGGCGCAGGCGCTCGGTGCGGGGGCACCTTCGGCCTCGTCCTTTCCATGGGGTCTGGCCCTGATGTTGGGCGGCGCAGCCGTGGCCTTGGGCATTTTTATGTTGCGTAAAAAACCAACTGCCTCATTTGATTCGCCTGCGGCTTATGCCAGCCAGGGCAATCCCCAGGGCGGCTTGAGTGGGCCGCAAGGGTTTGGCATGGGCAATAACATGGGCGCTGGGGCCATGGCGCCACCCTATGGTCAAGCTGCGGGCACGGGCCTGGGTGGCAAGGTCATGGGCGGTCTGGCCACAGGCTTGGCGGTCGGTGCGGGCGTGATGGCGGCACAGGCCATTGGCAAGAGCTTGATGGGCAACCACGATAGCGCGGGACGCATGACGGATGGCGCAGCCAACAATGGCTTCGAGCCATTGCCCGGCAACAGTGATTCGGGCGGTGAGAATTTCGGCGTCAACGATGCCGGCTCCTGGGATGACGGCAACGCCGTTGACAGCGGTGGCGACTGGGACAATTAGGCATTCAAGCTAGCGTCGCGCCCGGCCGAGAGTGAGATACTTCGGCTGTGCCAGTCAAGTTTGCCAACCGGCGGTTGGCTGCTATGGCATGGCACAGAGAGTGAACTCACATGCAACATCAAAGACCGCGGCGCTGGCAATTTTTTTGGCTGTGCGCCTTCGTTATCGGGGCCAGCGGTTGCTCTGAGAAACCGTCCACGGCATGGTCTGGCTATGTTGAAGGCGATTACGTTTATATTGCCGCGCCACTGGCGGGCCGGCTCGATTTATTGGCGGTGCAAGCCGGGCAAAGCGTGGCCCGAGGTGCGGTTCTGTTTGAGCTGGACGCCCAAGCGGAACGCCTCGCCAGCGACGAAGCGCTGGCGCGCCTGCGCAGCGCGCGTGCCCAAGCCGCCAACCTGGACACGGGACGCCGCAGTGACGAAATCGCCGTGAATGCAGCGCAACTTGAGCAGGCACAAGCCAACGCCGCTGGGTTGCGCAACGACCTGCTGCGCCAACAGCAACTGGTGAGCCAAGGGTTCATTTCAAAGGCGCGGCTCGACGATGCCAGCACCGCCCTTCGCCAGGCACAGGCCCGGGTTGCGGAGTTGACGGCAGCGCTGCGTGTGGCCCGCTTGCCAGCTCGACCGGACGAGCGGCTGGCGACCCAGGCCAGCGCGAACGCGGCCCAAGAGGTTTTGCTTCAAAACAAATGGCGCGAACAACAAAAGCAGCAAACCTCGCCCGAGGATGCCTTGGTGAGCGACGTGTTTTTCCGCCTGGGTGAGTTTGTGCCGGCCGGACAAGCGGTGCTGGCGTTGCTGCCGCCGGGCAATGTGAAAGCCCGTTTTTTCATTCCTGAAGGGGCGCTTGCAAAAATCTCTGCGGGGCAGGCCGTGCTGTTGGACTGTGATGGCTGCCAAACCCCGATCCCGGCCCGGGTGACGCGTATCGCCAGCCAGGCGGAGTACACCCCGCCGGTCATCTATTCCAATGCCCAGCGCGCCAAAATGGTATTCATGGTCGAGGCGAAACCGGATAAACAGGACGCTGTGCGCCTGCATCCCGGCCAACCGCTCGATGTCCGCCTTGCAGCCGTCGATCGAGCACCATGAACGAGCTTGCCATTGATGTCAGCGATTTGACAAAGATATAC
>Ga0315272_10000341_pt1 | contig 23229 bp, 20 predicted proteins | sample C3_middle_MG_FD_203918 | JGI IMG/M metagenome (GOLD analysis project Ga0315272, IMG submission 203918) | Sediment microbial communities from Yellowstone Lake, YNP, Wyoming, USA - C3_middle | ecosystem: Environmental > Aquatic > Freshwater > Lake > Sediment | place: USA: Wyoming | collected...
ACAGTGCTCAAAGGCTCAAGTTTCCAGGTCTTCTACGAGGATCAGTTCACCAACACCGCGTCTCCCTTTAACTTTAACTCTTCAGAAGGGGATTCGGTCATTCTCTCCGCCGGGGATGCCGCAGGCAACCTGACAGGCTACCGCGCCGAGGTTCAATTTGGCGCGGCTTTTAACGGCGTTTCCTTTGGCCGCCATGTGAACAGCGCGGGGGCGGTCCAATATCCGGCGCAAATCACAACCACTCTTGGAACTACAAATGTGGGACCGCGTGTGGGGCCGGTCGTCATCAATGAAATCATGTTCAATCCTCCAGCCATTGTGAGCACGAACGACAACGCTCAGGACGAATATGTGGAATTGTTTAACATGACCAGTCAGCCAGTGCCGCTTTTCAATCCAATGGAAGCGACCAACGCATGGCGGATTCGGGGGGGTATCACTTACGATTTTCCGACGAACGTGACGATTGCACCGGGAGGCTACCTGCTTGTGGTTAGTTTTGATCCATGGACAAATGCGCCAGCGCTGGCCGAATTCATGCAAAAATACGCGGTGAACACCAACGTCCAATTATTCGGGCCTTATCAGGGTAAATTGGGGAATTCGGGCGACTCGATCAATCTGGAAGCTCCGGATGCGGCGCAAAGTTTGCTGCACATCAATGAAGGATATGTTCCGCATGTCACCGTCGATTTGTTGGAATACTCAAGTGTGGGTCCATGGCCCACAGGCGCCAGTGCCAGCGGCTTGTCGTTTCAAAAGAAAAACTCCTTTCAATACGGAAATGATCCAACCAATTGGTTTGCCGGAACTCCGACCGCCGCGCGTCTGAACACAGGCGGAGCTGTGGACCTGGACGGCGATGGACTTCCCAACGATTGGGAACTGGCCTGGCAATTTGACCCCCTGAATCCGGAGGACGCCGCGCAGGATGCTGATGGGGATGGCATATCGAATTTATACGAGTTTCTTGGCGGCACAGATCCACGAAACAGTGCCAGCGTTCTGCAAGTGTCCGGCATTGAACATCAAGCTGATGGCTTGCATATAAAATTCGAAGGCGTCGCAGGCCGCACCTATACGGTCCAGTTTAGCGATGGAATTACCGGCGGGAGCTGGTCCGATCTTGAAAGCGTTGGCCCTCTTGCAGCCTCGCAGACAATCGAAATCAAAGATCCGTTGGCGCCTCAATCCCAAGGACGCTACTATCGGCTGACGTGCAAACTGACCCCATAAAAAATTTGCCCGCTCCTCAAGTAGCTGCAACGATGGGATGAGTTTTCTTTCGGTCTTGACAGCTCGAAAAAGCCGGGGAGTTTAGTGCCAATCCCAACAGCTTTGCCTGGAAAATGGTCAGGGAAATGGAGTCGTCTGGCGCGGTCCACAACGTTAGATGTTTTTGGATGATCATCAGTGTGTTACGACAATGGTTGGTTGCCTGTCTGCGTAAAGCGCGGGCAAGTGGATGGCTTGCGGATGCCGGGACTGATGAGGATGCCCAATGCGGCCGTTTTTTTGAAGACGCGGACGAAATGTTTTTCACATTGGATTTGGATGGTCGCTTCACTTCGATTAACAAGGCGGGAGAGCATATAACCGGTTATTCCAACAAGGAGATTTTGTCCCGTAACATGGGATTTTTGGTGGCGCCCGAAGAGACGGCATTTAACGACAAAATATGGAGCGAACGGCTGGCGGGCGGGAAAGTGCCTCCCTACGGTGTGGAGATTAAATGCAAAAATGGGGAACGGCGGTCTCTTGAGGTAAACCATTGGCTGGTTCGTAAGAATGGGCTGCCAGCAGGCGTTCATGGAATCGCCCGGGACTTTACTTCCCGCAAACAGGCTGAAGACGCGTTGCGCGACAGTGAAAAGCGATTTAAAGATTTGGCGGATCTGCTTCCCCAATCTGTTTACGAATGCGATCTGGAAGGGCGATTTACTTTCATCAACAAGGCCAGTTATAAGATGTTTGGCTACGCTCCAGAAGAATACACCCCGGAGATGAACGTTTTCCAAATGCTCCACCCCGACGAATTGGAGCGCGCCAGGGAGAATCTTCGGCTTCTATTTGAAGGCAAAGGCCGGGAGGGGGATGAATACACCGCGAAACGCAGGGACGGTTCATATTTTCCGGTGCTGATATTTCCATCGCTCATTTATCGCGATAACAGCCCGGTCGGATTTCGCGGGCTTCTTATTGACCTGACCGAGCAACGAAACCTTGAAGCCCAGTTGCGACAATCCCAAAAGATGGAATGTATTGGCCAGTTGGCCGCCGGCATCGCGCATGATTTCAACAATATCTTAACCATTGTCCATGGCCATGCCAGCATGTTGATTGCCACACAAGGATTGCCACCCTGCATGGCGGAGTCCCTGGGGCAGATTGTATCCGCCAGCCGCAGGGCAACGGATTTAATCCGTCAACTGCTGGCGTTTGGACGCAAACAAATCATGAAGCCCTCGGCGACGGACCTGAACAAGGTTGCCATGGGCATCAGCGCGTTATTGCCGCGTTTGCTCGGCGAGAATATCTCTCTGAAAATACAGTGTGCCCAGAGGCTTCCCGCAATTCGCGCCGACATTACGATGGTTGAACAGATTTTGATGAACCTGGCGGTCAATGCCCGCGACGCGATGCCTTCAGGCGGGCAACTCTCCATTTCCACCTTTTTGTGTAACTTTGAGAATTCAGAAATCTCCCGCCATCCCGAGGCGCGGGCCGGTCGTTTTGTGCGATTGACTGTGGCGGATAGTGGATGCGGCATGCCCAAGGAGACCTTGAACCGAATCTTTGAGCCGTTTTTCACCACGAAAGAGCAGGGGAAGGGTTCCGGGTTGGGCCTGGCCACCGTGTATGGAATCGTCAAGCAACATGGCGGCTGGATCGAGGTCGGGAGTGAAATTAACAATGGCACGACTTTTGATGTTTATTTGCCTGCATGCGACAGCCCCCCACAATTTCCACCCGTTTACGAGGGCGACGCGGAAACGCACATGGTCCCCGGTGTCGGTGAATCCATCCTGGTTGTTGAAGATGAGCCATCCGTTCGCCAGATGGTGACCGGACTGCTGGATTCGTGCGGCTACCGCGTATTTCAAGCCACGGATGGCCCCGCGGCGCTGGAAATATGGGAACGCGAACATGGACGCATCGATCTCTTGTTTACCGACATGGTGATGCCGGGCGGGATGACCGGCAGGGATTTGGCTGCCCGCATCCGGACCACTCATGCGGACTTGAAAGTGGTTTTTACCAGTGGTTTCAGCGAAAGACTGCTGAACTTGCCGCCAGGCTGGTTGGGAACGGACCTCTTCATTGCGAAGCCATTTCAACCGTTGTCCCTCTCTCAAATTATTCGAAAAGCCTTGGAAAATAGGGCAAAAACTATAATTGAACAAACGAACGCCTGAGTTGTTGTCTTTGTGCGGGGTATTGGACTGTTCGTGGCGATACAACCCCCTGATGACTGCGTTATGACCCCGCCTGATTGGAATGAGAGCCGTGTTCATATTTACGATTTGAAATTCTTATAATAAATTTTTCCTTATGAATCAGGGTGCCATGATGAATGCGGTTTGGCGGCGCTTGCGCCCCTTAGCCAGCGGTCGAAACGCTTTGGCTCTGTTCGCCGGTGTTTTGTGGGCTGTCGCATTTCCGAATTTCGGCGTGGCTGGATTTGGATGGGTTGCTCCCGGCCTCATGGTTCTGGCGGCATCGGGCGCTTCACGACGAGAATCATTTGTTTGCGGGTATATCTCCGGCCTGGAGCATTTTTTTGTGTCTCTGAACTGGCTTTTGAACATTCCATTTCCAGCGGGCGCAATCATGGGCTGGCTTTTGTTGAGCGCCTTTTTGGCCCTATATCCAGCGCTGTGGGTTTGGTTGTGCATTCAGTGGATGCCATATGTTCCGGATCAGGCATTCCAGCGCGAGGTTTCGGGTCTGTTTCAAACAACCGTCCGACTGCAAGGTTGGGTCAGACGGAGCTTGTGGGCCATACAGTGCGCCGCAGCCTGGGCCGCCTTGGAATTCCTGCGTGGCTGGTTTCTCAGTGGTTTCCCCTGGAACAATTTGTCGGCATCGCAATACCAGATCGTCCCTCTGATTCAAATGGCCTCAATCACTGGAACAGCCGGGATCACCTTTCTGATGGTTTGGACTTCATGCGCCTTTGCCAGCGCAGTCCTGCTCATGATGGAAACGCCCCGGCGCTGGGGTCGCATGGCAAGTGAACTGGCGGCGCCGATGTCCATCTTTGCCATCATTTTTTCCATGGGCGTGTCCAAAGTGATGACTCCAGCCATGGCAGGCCGAACATTGAAAATCGCGCTTGTTCAGCCAAGCATCCCCCAAACGCTGATCTGGAATCCCAATGAGACCACCAACCGTTTTTTGAGGCTCATTGAGCTTTCCGAGACCGCCATGGCATCCAAACCGGATTTACTGATCTGGCCGGAGGCGGCAGTGCCCAATTTATTGCGATACGACATGGATTTGACCTATCCGGCCATCACCAATCTGGTGCGAAAGCACAATGTCTGGCTGGTATTGGGCGCGGACGATGCCGAGCGTTCGGCGGCCGCTAAAAGCAGGGAGGATTATGATTATTTTAACAGCAGTTTTCTCATCAGTCCCCTTGGGGAGTTGCGCGGGCAATATCGAAAACAGCACCTGGTCATGTTTGGCGAATACATACCTTTTTCAAGGGTATTCCCGTTTTTAAAGCGCCTGGCGCCCATTGGTGATGGTTTCAAGCCGGGAACTCATGCGGTATCCTTCGCCATTCCTTCGTTAAACATCAAAACAGCGGTCTTGATATGTTTCGAGGATATCTTTCCGGGATTGGCGCGAAGAGCGGCCGGCGAAGATGTCGATTTTCTCATCAACCTGACCAATAACGGCTGGTTTGGTGAAGGGTCCGCACAATGGCAACACGCAGCCAGCGCGGTTTTTCGCGCGGTGGAAAATGGACTGCCCCTCGTCCGTTGCGCCAATAACGGCCTGACCTGTTGGGTGGATTCGTTTGGCCGCCTGCGCGATATCTACTTTCACGATTCGAAGGACATTTACAAGGCGGGTATCAAAGTTGTGGATCTGGCCCTGCCTGTTTACGGAACCCGAAGGGTTGATACGTTTTATCATATTCATGGCGAATGGTTTGCCTTGGGTTGCAGCGCCTTGACTCTGGCCAGCATGGCCCCGTTATTTTTTCAGCGGAAAAGAGCTTCGTTGTCATAAACGCCGGGTAAATTTTGCCAAACAGGCGGATTTCAAGTCTGGTTGTCAAAAGAGGTGGTTTAATTTTCCCTTTTCTTAAGACTGCGGAACAGTATTGTGTGAGCATTGAAGTGGTGTGTTATGGCACACCAGTGGGTTTGGCGCTGATCAGAGTGCAACCCCGTTGGAAATGGTTAGGATTCATGGATACCGCGCACATTAGAAATTTTTGTATTATTGCTCATATTGACCACGGCAAAACAACTTTGTCGGATCGGTTGCTTTTCCGCACAGGGACCATTGCTGCGCGCGATATGAAGGACCAAATGCTGGACTCAATGGACTTGGAACAGGAACGCGGCATTACCATCAAGGCCCATCCGGTGACGATGTCTTACAGGGCAAAGAACGGGGAAACCTATGAGTTGAATCTCATCGACACCCCGGGACATGTGGATTTCACATACGAGGTCTCGCGCAGTCTAAGCGCCTGTGAGGGGGCCTTGCTCATCGTGGATGCGGCACAAGGGGTTGAAGCGCAGACTGTGGCTAATTTGCATCTGGCCATGAAGCGGAATCTGGAAATCATTCCTGTCATCAATAAAATCGATCTTCCCCATGCCAATGTGGCCCAAACCAAGGCCCAATTAGAGGAAATTCTGGCCATTCCGGCCGAAAGCGCGATCCTTGCAAGCGCGAAGGAAGGGATTGGTATTGAAGAAATATTGGAGGCTGTGGTGAACCGAATTCCGCCGCCAACGCCCACAAATACGGGCAGCCTCCAGGCTCTGGGATTTGACTGCTTTTTCGACACGTTCAAGGGAGTCGTCAATTTGGTGCGGATCTTCAATGGAGAATTGAAAGCGGGCATGCATATCCAGCTTTACCACTCCAGGAAAACGGTGGAGGTCAAGGAGGTGGGTAGTTTTAATCCCAAACCTTATGTGCGGGAAAAACTAACCGTCGGCGAAACGGGTTACTTTACGGCGAACATCAAGAGTCCGCTGGATGTAAAAATGGGGGATACGCTCACCGATCCTCGTAATCCATCGCCGCCTTTGGATGGTTTTAGGGAAATCCAGCCCATGGTTTATAGTGGTATTTATCCGATCAATACCGCGGATTATGAGCATTTGAAATCCAGCCTGTCCAAGCTCCAGTTAAACGATCCCGCGTTTATTTATCAGTCGGAAAGCTCGGTTGCGCTCGGTTTTGGTTTTCGCTGTGGTTTTCTGGGGTTACTGCACCTGGAAATTGTTCAGGAACGGCTCCGCCGGGAATACAACATGGACATCATCGCCACATATCCCAGTGTGGTTTATCGAGTGACCATGACCGGGGGGGAAGTCAAAGAGATCGACAATCCGGCATTCATGCCCGAACCAAATTTCATTGAGAAAATTGAAGAGCCCATGGTCAAGGCCTTTGTGATTTGCCCGAATGACAATATCGGCGACATGATGGCATTGATTTCTGAAAAGCGGGGCATCATCGCCCACACGGAAACACTGGATACGCATCGTGTCATGCTGACGGCTAAAATTCCCCTGAATGAAATCTTGATCGATTTTCATGATCGAATCAAGAGCATGACCCACGGTTATGGCTCGATGGATTATGAACTGGATGGATACAAGGAGGACGATTTGGTCAAACTGGAAATCCTGGTCAACACGGAGCCTGTGGATGCGTTTTCATGCATTGTGCATCGGGACAAAGCGGAGGGCAGGGGACGTGCCCTTTCTGCAAAACTGAAGGATGTCATTCCACAGCAACAGTTTGTTGTCGCAATTCAGGCGGCCATTGGGGGTAAAATCATTGCCCGCGAAACGGTGCGCGCTTATCGAAAAGACGTTACCGCAAAGTGTTACGGCGGCGATGTGTCCCGCAAACGCAAATTGCTCGAGAAACAGAAAGAAGGTAAGAAGCGGATGAAAGCCATTGGTTCCGTGGATATTCCGCAAGAGGCATTCATTGCGGTTCTCAAAGCATAAGGCATGAATATGACACTGAGGTGGTTTTTTTCCAAGACGGTTCGTCAAACATCCGAAATGGTTGATCAGGTGCGCAAACTGTTGCGCGCGCAAATGGACATTTTGTCGCCTCAAGCGATCAAAAACATCAAACAGGCCTTGGATGAAACCAGTGAAGCCCTAAAATCTGGAGTTCCAACGGAAACTCTGAAAGCGAAAATGGCCGCTTTGGAGGAAACGGCCAACAAGTGGCTCAAACCGTATCCCAACTCAGCCTGGCGCGAGAATGTCGAGGTCATCCTCGTCGCGGTCGCCATTGCACTGAGCATCCGAACGTTTTTTCTTCAGCCCATGAAGATACCCACCGGCTCCATGCAGCCCACTCTTTATGGCATTATATACGAGAATCTTAAGAACGAGAAAGATGTGGCGGTGCCCAGCGGAATTAATCGTTGGATCGATTCCATTTTTAAAGGCACTTCCTATTATCGATACGTCGCCAGCGAGGACGGCGCATTTCGACTTTTGGACGAAAAACCGGTAAATGTGCTGCCTCTAATTGCAAAACAACGATTTTCTGTTGGCAGCCAAGTGTTTACAGTGTGGTTTCCCGGAGATCAGCTTTTCCAGCGCGCTGGACTGGTCAATGGACAAACCATTCGTAAAGGTGAAGATATTCTCAATATCAAGGTCACCAGCGGAGACCATCTTTTTGTTAACAGAATGGTTTATAACTTTCGACAACCCAAACGAGGGGAAATTGTTATTTTTGAGACACGCGGGATCGATAATTTGCCCCAGGATACCTATTACATTAAACGTTTGGTGGCAATAGGGGGAGATAATGTTCAAATCGGTGATGATCAACATCTTAGGATCAACGGCGAACGCATAACGGCAGCGACGCCGCATTTTGAAAACCTATATGCATTCGGGCCGGAGTATAAGGAAAATCATTATTTTGGTCATGTGAACCAGATGGTTGGAGGCAAATTCTCACGTCCGGGATCTCTGATGGCCCCGTTATTTCCAAACGCAAATGCGGAATTCAATGTAAGATCCAATTATTGCCTGGTCATGGGTGACAACACCATGAATAGCTACGACTCACGCTATTGGGGTGATTTTCCTCAACAAAACATCATCGGAAAATCCAGCTTCGTGTATTGGCCGATTAGCCCCAGATTTGGTTGGGGACAGCAATAGAGGCGTTAAAGCGTATCCGTCAAACGAAGTGGCTACGGGCAATAGCGAGGCGAATCTGTTTAAATACGCTGCGCGAATGGCGATTATGGCAACTTTCAGAAACCACCGGCAATAAGGCGCCGGTTGCTTGGGCAACTTTGTGATTGCTGTCAGTGGCGATCTTCTTCCTTATTCCGCCCTTTGTTTTTTTTCCGTGTTTGTGGTGTGGCGCTTAACCTTGCGTAATCGCAGCAAATGCCTGCAAAATGGCCAGGAAATGCATGCGAAGAAAAAGTGTAGGGCCTGCGGATAATCGTTCATTCCCGATCCCCGCAATCATCAATGGCAGGCCTTCTGCAAGCGTCCTAAATGCCAAAGCTCACGCACGCCGTTCTGAAACCCAACGCCAGCGCCGAAAGCAGGTTTTCCATAGAGGGAGGCTGAAGCCGACTGATACCGTCTGGCTGGAACAGCACCCTTTAATCATCGGCCAGGTCGCGTTGCTGATCGGTTCGTCCGACAAGCAAGACATTGAAACTTCCGCGCGGCTGCCACTCGGCGAGGTGTCAATATTATGAACATCCCCATTGTCGATGAAAATCACAAGTAATTCAAGAGTAATTAGTTAGGACGAAACAAATCCTTCTGTTCTGGTTGGGATCCGGGAGTGATGCAATTCCATTTCGCCAGTTTTGCATCCTGTTCGCGCCGCCGCGCACAAATGTGATACCGCCAGACCGTGTCCGTGTCAGTCACACCCATCAATGACTCGTATTTCGGTGTCGGGACCGGACCAGAAAAACGGATCGTGGCGGGTTGGAAGAGGGACTTCCAGATCGTTGAGGCGCTTCGAGCGGTATCGCGGGAGAAACATTTTCACACCATAACACGCTGTGGTTGTGGTTATTAAACGCACACAACGCCCCTTTTTGTCTGGTTTTATTTCAAAATCACTCGACCTGCGGCTTTCTTTAAGTAGTATTGGCGGCTTGTGCCTTTGGCGGGTGGAAATGAAAAACCGTCCGACCGGAAGGTTTTGTTGTAACGGAGCCCGGACTGAAATGGTTGCAGGGCGACTGGCGCGCCAAGAATGGAATGGGGATGCGAGGGTTGTCGCGCGGTAAAAGATTGAGAAAACGTATTGTGAGAAAAATAGAGCTAAGAAATCGTATATTGACCGAGTATCCACATGTGAAGGCCCGTTTGAAGCGGGTGACGCAAGCCCCGGGCGCCTCCATGGCGCGGTGGCGCATCCGGATTGACGGGGCGGCGAACGCCCATGAGATCCAGGAGATCAATCGTTGGGCTCACGCGGCTGATGTTCTGCCGCATGAGGAGTCCCACGCCGAATAGCAGGTGCGGTCCCTGGAACCCGCGAAGGTTTTCACAGGCTCCGATTGCCCGGAATGTTTGAAATAATGGGGACGGATTCAATGCCGTCCCTTTTTTGTTTTTGTAAAAGGTTGAATTGAGGCAAGCCCGCCCTATATTGCCCGGTATTGGCAGTTCAGTTGCCTTTGCCCGATATGCAGATTCATTTACTTAAGTCGAAGATACATCGCGCCCGCGTGACGGGGGGGGATTTGGATTACGAGGGAAGTCTGACCATCGCCGCGGATTTGATGGAGAAGGCCGGATTCCAGCCCTACGAGCGGATTCTGTGCAGTAATATGGCCAATGGCGAACGTTTTGAAACGTATGCCATTCCCGGTCCCAAGGGTTCTGGCGCGATCGTGCTCAATGGGGCGGCGGCGCATCTGGGCAAGGCCGGGGACCGATTGACCATCATGACCTTTGCGGAAGTGGATGCCGCGCAGGCGGGCGGATGGCAGCCGCGCGTCATTGTTCTGGGAGAGAATAATGTGGTGATCAACGAGCGGGGCCTGTAATCGGGGGCGGGAAGATTTTAACTTTTAAAACCTCATGGCATTTACGGCGGGTGAAATTGCGGAAAAATTGCAGGGCCGGGTCATTGGAGACGCCTCGGTCGTTCTGACTGGATTTGCTCCGGCGAGCAGCGCAAAGGAGGGGGACCTTACGTTCGCCGAAAATGCCACCTATCTGGCGCGCGCGGAGGAGACGCCGGCATCCGCAATACTGGTGGATGGCGAGTATGCATCCGATAAGAAGGTGATCGTGCGGGTGGCCAACGCCCGGATTGCATTTGCGAGAGCGCTGGAATTATTTTTTCCCGAGGCCAAGTGGGTTGCGGGGATTGATTCCACGGCGGTTGTGGACGCCACAGCGGAGGTGGATCCCAGCGCGCATATTGGCCCGCACTGCGCCATTGGCCGTCAGGTTCACATCGGGCCGGGAGTGGTGTTGCAGGGCGGAAACCACATTGGGGACCAATGCCAGTTGGCCGGGGAGGCGCATTTATTTCCCAATGTAATTCTGTATGCACGCACGCAAATTGGGCGTAGGGTGCGCATCCACGCAGGCACGGTGGTTGGATCGGACGGTTTCGGTTATGTTTTCGACCAGGGTGCGCACCGGAAAGTGCCGCAGGCGGGCAATGTCATCATTCAGGACGACGTGGAGATCGGGGCCAATGTGACAATTGACCGTGGAACGTTGGGCCCCACGGTGATCGGCAAGGGGACCAAGATCGACAATTTGGTGATGATCGGTCATAACGTGATTTTGGGTGAGAATTGTCTGTTGATCGCCCAGGTGGGTGTTGCGGGAAGCACCAAACTTGGAAATTTCGTCATCCTGGCGGGCCAGGTGGGATTGGCAGGGCATCTTAAAATTGGGGATCGCGTAACGGTGGCGGCCCAATCAGGGGTGATGAACGATATTGGCGAGGGGGAAAAGTGGATGGGATCGCCAGCCCGGCCTGATCGCCAGATGAAGCGCCAGTTGGTGGCCAGCCATCAGTTGCCTGATTTTATCCGACGGGTTCAGGAATTGGAGCGCCGGGTGGCGGAGTTGGGCGGTGAGAGTGGAATGTTGGTGAAAAACACAGTTGAAACACAAAAACAGGATTGACGGGGAGCGCCTATCTGATAGGTTTTTGCCTCTTTATTTGACATTTAGATGAAAACGTATTTGCCGAAAGTGAATCTGGAGCAGCGCAAGTGGCATCTCATTGATGCCAACGGGGCCGTATTGGGTCGTCTGGCCGTGCAAGCTGCGAACATGCTGCGTGGTCGCAACACTCCCTCCTACACCCCTTTTTGGGACACGGGTGGTTTTGTGGTGGTGATCAACGCTGAAAAAGTGGTGGTCACGGGTAAGAAAGAGACCGATAAGGTTTTCATGACCTACTCGGGGTGGAAGGGCGGGGAGCATTTTTCCACGGTGGAGAAAATACGCGAGACCAATCCCCGGCGCTTGATCATGCACGCGGTCGCGGGCATGATCCCCAAGAACCGACTCGGCCGTCAGATGATGACCAAGCTGAAAGTCTATAAAGGCAGCGTGCATCCGCACAGCGCGCAGTGCCCGATTCCGATGAGTGTTAACCAATAGTTTTTCATTATGTCTGAAGCAATCGCACAGGAATTTCTCGGCACGGGCCGTCGCAAAACGTCGGTGGCCCGTGTTCGTCTGGCCCCGGGAACGGGAAAGGTCACCATCAACGGTCGGACCTTGGAGACTTATTTTGGTCTTGAGCAGCTTCGCTGGCAGGTGATTCAGCCGCTTCAAACCATCGATATGCTCACCAAGTATGACATCAAGGCCAATGTCAAAGGGGGCGGACCCAGTGGCCAGGCTGGCGCGATTCGTCACGGAGTAGCCCGCGCCCTTCTGCGCGTGGACGCGAATCTCAGGCCGGCCCTTAAGGCTGAAGGCTATCTTACGCGCGATCCGCGCATGAAGGAACGTAAGAAGTACGGACAACCGGGCGCGCGTCGGCGCTTCCAGTTCAGCAAGCGTTAGGATTTTTTACGGAATGTTTACCCCGTCGGCCAAGGTCCGGCGGGGTTTTTTGTTTCAGGGAAGGAATTTATGAAAGCGGTTCAGAAAGTCACGGTGGCCATTGTCGGCGCCTCGGGTTATTCGGGTGAGGAACTAGTGCGCCTGCTTCTGTCGCATCCCTTGGTGGAGTTGACGGCGATCACCTCCCGGCAATATGCGGGCCAGACGCTGGCCCGGGTATTCCCCAAATTTGCCCACCACGCGCAGGCGCGGGCGCTGCGGTTTTGCGAGCCGGACGCCGCTGCGGTGGCGCGGCAGGCGAAGTATGCTTTTCTGGCGCTGCCTCATGGCGTGGCGGCGGAAATCGCGGTGCCGTTGCTCCAGGCGGGTTGCCGGGTGATCGATCTGAGCGCGGATTTCCGCCTGCGGAGCGCCGTGGTGTATCATGAATACTACGGAAAGGAGCATCCCGCGCCCGCTCTGCTGGCCAGGGCGGTCTATGGTTTGCCCGAGCTTTATCGCGAGCGGATCAAGAAGGCGGATTTAGTCGCATCGGCGGGGTGTTATCCCACGAGTATTTTGGTGCCGCTGGCGCCCTTGTTGCGGGCCCGGCTGATTGATCCTGTGGGGATCATCGCCGATTCCTTGAGCGGTGTGAGCGGAGCGGGACGCAAGGCGGAGCTGGACTATTTGTTTTGTGAATGCAATGAGAGCGTTCGCCCCTACGGTCTGCCCAAACACCGGCATTTATCCGAGATCGAGCAGGAATTGAGTCTTGCGGCGGGTCGGGCGGTGGTGGTCCAGTTCACGCCGCATTTGATTCCCGTCAATAAAGGCATCCTGTCCACCCTCTATGTGAATTGTTCCTCCAAGGTGGTGAATGCCGCCACGGTGCAGGAATTCAACGCCAGGGTTGAGGCGTGCTACCGCGAGGCCTACAGCGACGAACCGTTTGTGCGACTTCTCGAAGGCAAGGCCCTGCCTGATACGAAGAATGTGGTGGGCACCAATGTGGTGGAATTCGCGTGGCGGGTGGATCCGCGCACGGGTCGGCTCATCGTGATGAGCGCCGAGGATAATCTGGTCAAAGGCGCCAGCGGCCAGGCCGTGCAGAATATGAATTTAATGGCCGGTTTCCCGGAGACCACCGGGCTGCTCTGAGCGGAGCTTTTGAGATTACAAGCGACCAGTCCATTGTGGCCTGTCGCGAAAAAAGAACGGCGATTCGCAGGAGTCATCACGCTCCATTACGGAGGACTCAGATAACCGCCCGTTCCACATGTAAGTTGATTCAGGATTCCCGGTGCCTTGGCGCACCGCCACACCGGCCATCTGACCGTTCGCCCGCACCTTGCCCCAGAGCGCGTCAACATAGACAATCGGAAAAACTTCCTTCAAGCGCCCAGACTCTACCTTGAGGTTTTTGGGGGTGATACCGTTGCGAGAGTTGCCCGGGTTGCGACCCGCCGGGTCATGCTTGCCGCAACCCAAATGCACCGTCAACTCCGCTCCCATCACCTTCTCCAGCAACCGCTTTTGCAATTGTTTTAGGATCCTTCGCGGGCTTTTAGCCGCCGCTCATGAGGGTTTTCATGCTGACTAAACAGACAGCTTCTGGAGGGCGGCGGCTACGACGGCATCGGGCGTGATTTTTCTCAGGCAGGCCAGGGGCTGGTCATTGGAGCACTGGGGTTTCATGCAGGGCACGCAGGGCAGAGGGTGTTGCAAGGCGTTTTCCAGTTGATGGTAGGGTCCGGTGCGGTGGGGTTCGGTGGGGCCGAACAGGGCGATCAACGGTTTTTGCATGGCGGCGGCGACGTGCATGGGTCCGGTGTCGTTGGTGATCATGAGGTCGGCCAAACGGATCCATTCGATCATTTCCGGAAGGGAGGTTTGACCCGTGAGATTCAGACAACGCCCAAGCAAGGATTGGGCGAGGATTTTCCCAAGTTCCATATCGCTGCCGCCACCGAGAATGGCAAATCGCAACCCAGGATTTGACTGTCCTAAACGGGCGACGGTTTCCGCGTAGTATTCGATGGGCCAGCGTTTGTTGGCCCAACGGGCGCCGGGATGAATGACGATCCAGCGCGAGTTTTCGACAGCCCATTTATGGCGAAGATCAGCCGCGATTTTGGGCCGGGCTGGAAACCATGTAAAATCCTGGTTCACGGGCACTTTTAATGCGCGCAGGACTTCGAGATACCAGTCTGCCGCGTGGGTCAGGTAGGATGGGCGCGGAACGGCGATATCGTAAAAGGCCTCGGCGCCTTCGCGGGGATCGTCGAGTCCAATGGTTAAGGAGCCGCGTGTGAGCCAGGAAATGGCGGCACTGCGGGCGAGGCTCTGCAGGTCGATCACCCAGTCGAAGGAGAGTTTGCGCATCTGGCGCAGGGTTTGAGCCAGCCGAAGCCAGTAAAGGGGGGAGCGCCATCCTCTCCGGTAGAATTGAAACAAACCCGCCAGATCAGGGTCATTCTCCAGAAGCGGGGTCAGTTCGGCCGCCAGCCACCAATAAACCTGGCTGGTTGGATCGTGTTTCTTTAGAAGCCGCAATACGGGCAGGGCCTGGACGACATCCCCCAACGAACTGGGCTTGACAATGAGAATTTTCACCCGAGGCAAGTCCGGCGGCTCTGGCGGTGGCGATGCAAAAGTGAGAGTCGAAACGGAATAGGTTGTGGCGCGGTAATATTCGAGACAGCAAGTGGTTGTGTTCTTATTGCCACAATCATGGGTCTGCGCGCCTTCCGTTGCGGCTATTTGCCGAAATCGAGGCGTTCGGCCAGGCGCTCGGGCAGTCCGGCGGCGCGGATTTTGGCCTGGGTCGTGGGGATATCGTAATCGAGGCGGCGCAGTTCAATGGTGCCTTCATCCAGGTCATAGATTCCATAGGTGGCCTTGGCCACTCCATCACGGGACTGGCCGACACTGCCGATGTTGACAAAATACTTTTTGCCCGGCTCGGTCTTGAACTTCGAATAGGTCCCGCCACGCACGACGCTGTCGCGGATAAACGCCACGGGGACATGGGTATGACCGAAAAAGCAGACGCCGGTGTTTTGGTAGGTGAAACTGGCGGCGGCGGCGAGCTTATCGAAGACATAACCCCAGCGCTGGGGGCCGTCGAGTGTGGCATGAACGAGGGAAAAGCTGGCAATCAGGCGGATGTATTTAAGCTCGCGCAGCCACTGGCGATCTTCCAGAGAAAGCTGTTCGCGTGTCCAGTTGATGGCTTCCTTGGCGTGCGGATTAAAGCCCTCGAGTTCACCGTCCATCGAGCAATACTCATCATGATTGCCTTTGACACAGGGCATGCCCATGCTGCGAATGATATCGAGGCATTCCTTGGGATTGGCGTTATACCCGACGACATCACCGAGGCAGGCGTAGTGAGTGCATTTGAGGCTTTTGGCATCTTCCAGCACCACTTGCAATGCCTCCAAATTGGAGTGTATATCGGCTAAAATTGCGTACTTCATTTCGTTACGAACCCAATTTATCTTATAATTTCGAATCCGCGATACCCACCTTGGGCTGGAGACCAGCTTTCGCGTGTTTCCCGGATCATCGGCCCAAGGCCGGATTCTAAAATCACTGCTTTAAATTCTTCCAATTCCGCTTTTTGACCTTCGGCCAGCAACTCGACGCTGCCATCGGGCAGGTTGCGAATCGTTCCAGTCACTTCAAAACCCGCGACAACTGACTTGACGGCATACCGAAAACCAACACCCTGCACATGCCCCAGATAAATGACCCTCAAACGAAACCGGTCCATAAACGGCTAATAAGCGCGCATGACGGTCACGGCCCCGTTGCGCATTCGATTATCCGCGTATCGATGCCGTTTAACAGCTAAATCCATGCCATGATAAAGCCATAATTGGTTCGCTGCTGGCAACGATATAATTTGCCGCGGAAACATGGGGCGGCGTGCGTTCACAGAGGAACCGCGCGCGTATGCCTCTGGGGCCCAGCGCATAGGATTGAAAATCAACGCGGCCCCTGTTGCGTGCGCAGCGGCGGCAGCGAAGAGGCGGAGCCGGGAGTGGAGTCCTTGTGCGCGGTTTTTGCCGCAGCCACGGTGATGTTTAGCAATTCACCGGCCTCCGCGAGCAAGGGGCGCGCGGTTTCGGCCGGGACTTTGCCGCTCTCGAGCAGGACTTCCATGAGAAAGATGGAGGCGTCGATTTCGTCCTCGACGGCATCGAGTTTGGCCACGAATTCGGTGGGGGTTTTTGCGCGGCAGGCGGCCCTGTAGTGAGCGGCCACGGAGGTTCCGGCCTGGAGTAGTGAGGGACCCAGAATGTCCCCGGTGCTGCTGCCGGGGATATTCTCGACGAGTTTAATGATATCCAGGGCGAACTGCTTTGTGCGGATTTTTAAATTTTCGGTGATCATAAAAACTGGGCGGAGGAGGGTGTTTGCGCCGGGTTCAAGTTGGCTGTCTGACGACCATGATCAGACCATTATGGTTCGGAATGCGCGAAGAAGCGAGGGTAAAAAGCGGATCTTCGGCCGGTTGTTTCATTCCAATTCGGCCAGACGAACCTTTTTTTGATCGCGACAGGCCTCGACGCTGGCGCGGAGTTGCTCGCTTAACGATTTCATGCCGGGTATGGCGTTAAGGATGATGACGCGATCACTGGTGTCGTTTGTGGTCAGTTCGATACGGCCCAAACCCAGGACGCGCTGGTAAAAAGGCTGAACGAGGGTGATATCCTTGACGCGATAAAGCTCAAGTTCCGTGGTGCGCGTGGAAAACACGCCAATGGTTGTTTTTAGACGCTGATTGGTCATCTCGTAAACACGGGTGCGGTTTATAAGGTATTTCCAGAGCGCGAAGGCAACCGGAACAAGCAGCAGCAGAAGGAGGTAAGCCGCGGTTGATGGCGCGTTATTCATTTTCGAAACCACCATGTAGGCGGCAATAATGAGCAAGGCTGAAACGGCGCAGAGACCAAAAGAAGGCGCATTAACTATCTGCGAAGAGGATCCCTTCCAGACTATTTTTTCCTCATTCATGGAGTGCGTAAATTGATTTTGACAAAAGATACACGTTATTCCATGACGGGTCAATCTGTTGTTGTCCCGGATATTGCGCGCGCGCCATTGTATTGGGGCTTGCCCTGAAGGACAGCCCCAACATGTCGCACGCCTCTAATGGCTGTTTATAAACAGAAGCAGCTTAGCGTTTGCGACGCCGGACCGGGCCGCAATAATAACCGCCGGAAAGGCGGACGCCGCGCGCGCGTTGGTCTTCACCCTGAGGTTGTCCGGGTTTGTCGCGTTCGAACAAGGCCGTGTAGTGATAGTCAAACTTGTCAAGTTTGACGCGCTCGATTTTCAGGCCGATGAAACGCTCGATGGCGCGCATATGAGAGATGTCTTCGGCGACCATGAGTGTGAACGCCTCACCCAGGGCCTGCGCCCGGCCTGTGCGACCAATCCGGTGAACGTAGTCCTCGGGGTGTTGCGGCACGTCGAAGTTGATGACGTGGCTCACGTCGGTGATGTCCAAACCACGGGCGGCAATGTCGGTGGCAACAAGGATTTCAAAACGGCCGTCGCGGAATCCTTTGAGCGCCTGCTCGCGCTCGCGCTGGGTGCGGTTGGAATGAAGGACGGTGACCGCGTGATTGTTTTGATGGAGGAATTTGGCAATCCGGTCCGCGCGATGTTTTGTGCGGCAGAAAATGATGACAGAGGAGAAGTCGATGTGACTCAGAATCGCCTTCAGGAGGTCGGCCTTCTGATCGTCGGCCACGGGATAGACCGAGTGGGAGACAGTTTCAGCCGGGGAACGGCGGATGCCGATTTCCACGGTCTGGGGGTTTTTCATGGCCCAACGGATCAGGGAATTGATTTCAGGGGGCACCGTTGCCGAGAAGAGCATGGTCTGGCGCACTTTGGGGCAGCGTTCGACGATGCGTTTGACATCCGGCAGGAATCCCATGTCGAGCATGCGGTCGGCTTCGTCGAGGACCAGGTATTTGACCATGTCGAGACGGACGGCTCCCCGGCTGATATGATCGAGCAGGCGCCCGGGGGTTGCCGCGAGAATATCGACGCCGTTGCGCAAGGCATCGTTCTGCTTGCCATAGCCCACGCCCCCATAGACGACGGCAGTATGGAGTTTTGTAAAGCGGGCGAAATCGTGTATGGCGGTCTCCACCTGGGCGGCAAGTTCCCTGGTTGGCTCAAGAATGAGCACTCGTGGTCCTGGAGCGGGATCGCCGAGTTTGGTGATGATGGGAAGCGCAAACGCGGCGGTTTTGCCGGTACCTGTCTGAGCGCTGCCGATCAGATCCTGACCGGCCAGCAATAATGGTATTGCCCGCAATTGAATCGGGGTCGGGTCCACGTATCCCATTGCTTTGATACCCTGGATCACCGCCGCTGAAAGCCCTAATTTAGTAAATGGCATGATTCAAACTACCAGTTGCGGTCGCGTTTGAAAATAAATGTTTTTCATTGGTGTGTTCCTGACGCTAAAAAAAGAGAGTCGCCAGACCGTTGCTTGAACGCGTCTGGCGCGCGATAAAAACCGACCTCCCGCCGCCTTATCGGGGTTGCTTGAGAAGCCGCCATTCCAGAATGCCACCCGACTGGCCGGGTTGAAGTCGGACTTCCAGACGGACGGTGCCAGCCGTAACCGGTTCAAAGTGAACCGAGTTGAATTGATCTTTGGCCACGCCGTAATCTTCCGTGGCGTTCACGGGCCTCCACTGGTTGCCTTCTTTGTAAAGGATCCGCCAGGAGGCGGGGACGCGGCAACCGCCTCCGGGTGTGTCATCAAACCAATAGACCTGAACGCCGCCAATTGTTCTGGGGGATTTTAAATCATATTGGACCCATTCCGTGGTTCCTTTGTGGTCCCACCATGTGAACCGGGGGATGGCGCCGTCGTTGGAACTGGCCGGGGAGAGGTCATCCTCGAGGGCATCCACGGTGTCCGTTTCATTCACATGCGAGGCGCTGGCTTTGTAAAGGGGCGGTTGGGGGAGTGGCGGGGCGATCCATTCATGGGCGTCCGGCCCATTGCCAATGACGGGGAACGCGGTGATTCTCAGGCGCGCCGCGCCCATGGGGATGAGCGTGATCGTTTCGAGGGGTTCCGACGAACGCGCCGGGCTGGGTTGGAGCAAGCCGACCATGCCGAGTTTGTCCTGTGTCCAGGCGGGAATTTTACGGGCTTTGGCGTGGATGGAGAGGGGGATGTTCTCCGGGGTAAACGGCTGGGTGGCCAGCGGACCTTGTTTCCTGATCACTTCAAACGATCCCCGGCTGAGGTCCAATCCATAGTTCCATGGTGTTGTGGGATAGACTTCCAGTGTAGGCCAGGCGTCGGTGCCGCCGTAACGCTCCCAGCGCTCGCCGATCTTGAGGGAAAAGGTCAGGGGACCGTAATCGACCGAAAGGGCGTTGTTATTTTTGGCCCAGGTGCGCGTGGTGACTTTCATGGGCAGTTTCAGGGTGAGGATATCCCCGTTGGACCAGGTGCGGTTCAGGAGGATGTAAGACAATGGAGTTGCCTGGACCCGGACGGATTTGCCGTTGATTTTGACGGTGGGATTGGTGGCCCAGCGTGGCACGCGCAGATAAAGCGGAAAAGTGGCCTTATCGGCCGTGGTAATGGTCCACTGGATGGTGTCTCCAAAGGGATAATCGGTTTTTTCAGTCAGAGTGACCTCGATGCCGGAGGCGACTTTGGCTTTGACTTGCGAGGGCGCATAGAGGGAGGCGCACAATCCGCCGTCGGCGGTTCCCAGATACAATTCCTCGGCGTAATAAGGCCAGCCATGCGAGACGTTGTGCTGACAGCAGCGATAAACCTCGAAGGGGCTGTAGGAGAGCATGGTGCCGCCGTTTTGGACGTCGGGACTTTTGTTTTTGCTGTCCAGTTGAATCATGTTCGCGCCGGTCAGGTAATGGAGTCCCTTCATGTCCGGAGTCAGGGCTGCCGGGAAGGTGTTGAAGGCGATTTCCTCGGCGCGATCGGACCAGATGGGGTTGCCGGAAATGCGGGAGAGCATTTCAAAGCTGTGCATGAACTCGACGATGCCGCAGGTCTCGAATCCCTGGCGTGGATCGGTGAAGCCGGGGCGGCAGTTTTCGTCGCCACCAAATCCACCTCCTGGGAACTGGCCGTAGAGATCCATGACTTTCTGGTAATTCCGCTCGGCGGCGTTGAGGAATTTGAGGTCCTTGCCTTGGGGATAAAACATCGCGGGGGCGCGGAATCCCTGGGCAATGTTGACGTTGTGCCAGTCGATGACGTCGTCGATCCATGGCGCCATGTTGTCCTGAATCTTTTGGGTCAAATCGAGAAGCCACGCATCGCCGGTGCGATTGTAGAGCCAGTGAATGGATTCGATGTTGTCGCCCCCGCGCAATTTGGGCCAGTAACCCACGCCGAAAGATTCGGGGGGAAGCTGGTTTTGCCAGCGGAAATAGCGCGACATGAAGGGCAATACGCGGGCATCATTGGAATACTCATAATAGGACTGGAGGACGTTGAGCATGACCATGTGCGGCCAGAGGTCGGGCTTGCCTTCGAGGGATTTCAGGAGTTCGCGGGGGCCGAACCAACCATCCTCGCGCTGGCTGGAGAGGACCGCCTCGATCCAGACGCGGGCTTCGCGAATAATTTCGGGATCGTTGAGCACGTAACCCAGGTCCCCATATCCTTTCAGCCAGTAGGGCAATTCCTCCCAACCGCTGTGACCGGCACCATCTTTGTTGGCCCAGGCATTCGAATCGAATTTGAGCCATGGAGAGATTTCCTTGAGGTGGCCTGTCATTCCTTTGGCCTCGATTTCGAGCATGTGGCGCAACCAACCCTCGGGACGAATCGAACCGATGGGCAGTTTGACGAAGGGCGCCTGCAACAGCGGGCTGCGATTGGTCACGTAGGGCGATTGGTTTCCGGTGGCCGCTGCAATGGGGACGACCTGGATTTGCGGGGTTTTTGCTCGTGCAGAGCCGTTCATGGGTTCTTGGGCCTTCTGTGCGGCGTCAAGGCGGGATTGGGAAAGCGCGCATACACCAGCGAGCACCGCCACGCCTGTGCAAATTTTTCGATTCATGGATAGCCTGGGTCTTTGTGTGGGCATGATTGAATTAAACACTAGCTCTTTATGATCGTCCGCCAAGAAAAAACGATAGAAGAACACGCGCGCGAGAAACCGGGCGTGCGGAGGGGAAAAACAACCACTGAGGCACGGAGAAACGGAGAAAAGGACAGGACCGGAAAAAAAGGGGGGGGGATTTACATGGATATGCAGGATGGACAGGATTTTTGGAAGACTGGAGCAATGACGAGATCGCATGGAACAAGTGTCAGAGACAGTTGACAAGGAAGAGGATATGATTAGGGTGGAAACCGTGAATACCTGTAGGGTTTCCATGGGGCTTAAAACGAAAAACAGCGCGGATCGATCAAAGGGTCGCCGTGCCGGGCGTTCGCGGCAATTGATGAACGCCGCGCCAGGTTTTGGTGTGACCAGTGTGAGCGCGCCGGGGTTCGCGCCTGCGGTGCGGATGGGGGAGACCGATCCAGTACGGACACGTATTTTGAAAGCGGCGGAGGACCAGTTTTTGGCCAATGGCTTCAGCTCGGTTACCATGGAAGACATGGCGGGTGGCTTGGGGATGAGCAAAAAGACCATGTATCGCTATTTCCGAAGCAAGGAGCAACTGGTCAAAATCATGCTTTTGAACCGCTTGAACAGGATACATCGACATCTGGAGGCGATCCACAGCGATCCGACGCTGGATGTGGTCACACGCATGAAACAAATCCTGGAGTTTCTCACGTTGCGACTTGGAGAAGTCAAACAGCCGTTTTTCCGCGATCTTCAGCGGCATGCGCCTGAAATTTACAAGCTGGTGGATAATTACCGCATGCGGGCGATCCCGGCAATTTTTGGGAAGGTGTTTGAAGAAGGACTGCGGATGGGGCTGATGCGCGCAGACCTGCCGAAGGAGTTGGTGATCGAGTTGCTGCGGGTCTATTTGCAAAACATCGTTAATCCTGAGGTTCTGACACGGCTCGACCTGCCGTTGCGAAAGGCTTTTGAAATGGTTTTAGATATGTTTTTCAATGGAATCATGACGACCGAAGGAAAAATTGCGTATGATAAAATCCGGTCTTAAGAATCCAAACAACTGGGGAGTGGCCCTGGTAATGGCTGCGTTTGGGGTTTTGCTGGGGGGATGTTCGGACTCAAACAACGCTCAATGGCAGGGATACATCGAGGGGGAATATGTGCTGGCGGCCTCGCCATTAGGGGGGGCGCTGGAGCAGCTAAACGTGAAACGGGGAGACCAAGTCAGGACAGGGGATGTCTTGTTTGGCTTGGAACATGCCCTGGAAGAGGCGGCGCGCAACGAGGCGACGGCCCGATTGGACCAGGCGAGGTCGCGTCTGGAGAATATCACCAAGGGCAAAAGGCCGACCGAGATTGCGAGCATCGAGGCGCGGTTGGCGCAGGCGCGGTCGAGTCTGGAATTATCCCAGGCGGAATTTAAAAGGTGGGAAAAACTCAAGTCGGAGGGGGTGGCATCGCAATCGGAATATGATCGCGCCCGCACGGCCCATGAACGGGATCAGCGGCTTGTGGCGGAGTGGAGTTCCGAACTGGCCACCGCGAAGCTCGGCGCCCGGCAGGATGAGGTGCAGGCGGCCGAGGCCGAAGTGGCGTCCATGAAGGCGGCGGTGGCGCGCGCGGAGTGGAACCTGAGCCAGAAACGGCAATGCGCGCCCACCAACGGATTGGTGTTCGACACGCTTTATCGGTCCGGGGAATGGGTTCCTGCGGGAATGCCGGTTGTTTCGATATTGCCGCCGGGCAATGTGAAGACGCGATTCTTTGTGCAACAAACAAGGCTGGGGGGAATGAAGATCGGGCAAAAACTCCTGATCAAAGCGGATGGCGCGCCCGGGAGTTACGTTGCGAAGATTACATACATTGCGCCGCAG
>Ga0315272_10000342_pt1 | contig 23182 bp, 16 predicted proteins | sample C3_middle_MG_FD_203918 | JGI IMG/M metagenome (GOLD analysis project Ga0315272, IMG submission 203918) | Sediment microbial communities from Yellowstone Lake, YNP, Wyoming, USA - C3_middle | ecosystem: Environmental > Aquatic > Freshwater > Lake > Sediment | place: USA: Wyoming | collected...
TTGCTAGGGCTGGCCCGGATCGTGGTGAACACCATCCTGGGCCTGGTGGAGGCCTACCGGCGCAGTCCTGACAGAATCGTGCCCTGGAAGACGGTCGGCTGGCAGACCCTCGGCTGGCTGGTTCCGGTTGGACGGCTGTGGAACAAGCGGCCGGTCTACAGTTCGGTCTCCGTGCTGTTCCACGCCGGTCTGCTTACGGTGCCGTTGTTCCTCGCGGCGCATGTGCTTCTTTGGCGCGGAGCAACCGGCTTTGCCTGGCCGGCCATGCCGCCATGGCTCGCCGACGGGTTGGCGCTGCTGGTCATCGTGACCGCGACGCTGCTGTCCCTGACGCGGTTGGCCGATCGCCGCACGCGTGCGCTGAGCCGCGGCCAGGATTACCTCTGGCCGTTGCTGCTGGCAACTCCGTTCGCTACCGGGTACATATGTTCGCACTCCGCCGTGGGAGCGAAGGCATATCAGCAACTGATGTTCGTCCACGTCTATTCCGGCGACCTGATCCTGCTCTTGATCCCATTCACCAGAATTGCGCATTGCGTGCTTGCACCCTTCTCGCAAGCGGTTACGGCGATCGCCTGGAAGTTCGTGCCCGGCGCGGGCGACCGGGTCGCCGCGACGCTGGGATATGCGGACCGGCCGAGTTGGGTTGAAAAGGCGCGGGTCGGCGAACCAGTGCGTCCAGCCGGGGAGGTGATTGTTCGATGAAAGCCGCTATCCTCACGGACACTACGAAGTGCATCGGCTGCAACGAGTGCGTGATCGCATGCAAAAAGATCAATCACCTGCCGGCCGATGCGCCTCGACGTTGGGATCGTGACGACGGGTTGTCGGCCAGAAACTGGACGTCGATCGTCGAGGGACCGGGGCATTCCCTCGTGCGCAAACAGTGCCGTCATTGCGCGGAGCCGGCCTGTGTGTCCGCCTGTCCCGTGGGTGCGCTGACAAAGTCAGCTAACGGAGCCGTGATTTATGACAGCTCGAAGTGTATGGGGTGCCGGTACTGCATGATGGCCTGTCCATACGGGATTCCACGCTACGAGTGGGACCAGGCGGTTCCTTACCTTCGAAAGTGCATCCTGTGCAACGACCGTCTCCAGGCTGGCGGGCGGCCGGCCTGCACCGAAGCGTGTCCCAGCAAAGCGACAATCTTCGGAGATCGCGACGCTTTGCTCGCCGAGGCGCACCGGCGCATCGAGGCCAGTCCTGGCGCGTACGATGGCAAGGTCTGGGGAGAGACCGAACTCGGTGGGACCTCGGTTCTGTATGTCTCGAAAGCCGACCTGTCGTTCCTCGCGACAGGCGAGCCGCTCGGAGCGACGCCTGTTCCAAATACGACCTCGCTAGCCATGGACGCTGTGCCCTTCGCGTTCACCGGCGTCGTAGCCGCGATGGCTGGAGTGAGTTGGGTCATCGAGCGGCGCATGAAGCGGGAAGAGGAAGGTTCCGATGACTAGGGTCCGCAGGTTGAAGTTCATCTTGTGGCTAGTGGCCGGACTCGCAGCGGCGGTTGCCGTTGCGCGCTTCGTGTACGGGTTGGGCGTTACCACGAATCTCTCGGACGCAACCCCTTGGGGACTCTGGGTGGGTTTCGATCTGAGCGCTGTCGCCGTTGCGGCCGGCGGGTTTGTACTCACCGCCACGGTCTACATCTTCAAGCTCGAACGGTTTCACAAGATCGTTCGTCTCGGGGTGCTTGCGGCCTTTGTCCTCTACCTGTCCTTCGTCGCCATACTGCTGTTTGAACTCGGCCTGCCGTGGCGTATCTGGCACATGGTCGTTTACTGGAATGTCCACTCGCCGTTGTTCGAAGTGGGCTGGTGCGTGATGCTTTACACCGGCGTGCTCGTCCTGGAGTTCTTTCCGACGCCGGCTGAAGAGTTCCCACGGCTGGCCAAATTGCGAGCCTTACTGATCAAAGCGCGCATGCCGCTGGTGATCCTCGGGATAGGGCTCTCGACCATGCACCAGTCTTCGCTCGGATCGCTGTTTCTGATCATGCCGTATCGTTTGCACCCGCTGTGGTATACGCCGATCCTCCCGCTGCTCTTTCTGATTTCGGCGATCGCGCTGGGTCTGCTGATGGTGATTTTCGAGAATCATTTCACGGCCTACTTCTTTCGGCGGGAGCCGGAAACCGCAACGCTGGCAGACTTGGGAGGCGCGGCGCGCTGGCTGTTGGTGAGTTACGCCATCATTCGCCTGGGAGATCTGGCACTGCGCGGAAGCTCGCGATATCTCGCGGCGCCGGGTTGGCCGGCGATGCTGTTCTGGCTCGAAATCGCAACGATCACCGTGGTGCCCGCCGTTCTGTTGTCGTTGCCGAGGTTGCGCCGGTCGGTACAAGGGCAATGGCTTGCGGCGTCTGCCGGCGTCTTTGGCGTCGTGCTGAATCGAGTCGACGTGGGTGGCTTAGCGCATCTCGGCCACGGGAACGAACTGTACGTTCCAGCCTGGACAGAGATCGTCATCAGCGCCGGCATTGTCGCCGCCGCCGCGCTGGCCTTCCTGTTTGTCATCGAGCGCTTCAGGATTTGGGAGCAGCGCCCCGCCGATCCCGATGCCGACCCTGCCGCATTGCCCAAGTTCGACCGGGTTGGCACGACCTGGCTGGGCGAGCCGGCCATTGCCGGCCGGACCGTGTACTCGTTAGCGTTCGTGGCCGCCGCGGCGGTCGGATTCGCGCTGATCGAATCCCAGCCCGTTGACGGCCGCGGGATTGTGCCCCAGCCGGTGCATCGCGCGCGCGGCGGGGACACGCTGTGGATCGACGGGAACCTGAACGGCTATGGAGTCGCATTCCCGCACGCGAAGATTGAGGCGCGGCTGGGCGGTGAGGCGTCGTGCGTTAAGTGCCATCACATGAATGTTCCGCGAGACCGCAATTCGGGATGTTATGAATGCCATCGCGACATGTACCTCACCACTGACGCGTCCCGCCATGACTGGCATGCATCGCCCGATGGCGGCCGCCTCGCTTGCCGGGATTGCCACGATTCGAGTCGACCGCGAACAGCCTTGGTATCGAAGAAGTGCGATTACTGCCACAAGAACCTCGTTCCCCAGGGCGCCACAATCCAGGTGAAGAACTACAAGAGCGTGGGTTACGTCCAGGCGATGCACGCTCTGTGTATTGACTGCCACGTGAACCTTGCCAAACAGACGGGCAAACCCGAGTTTGCCCGATGCGCAACTTGTCACAAGGAGAGGCGCGCGCGCGTCGATGCGCCTGAACTTGCGGAGCGCGAACGAATCGGCAGAGGCATGCTCTTGCCCGCGGTCGCAAAGCGCTGAAAGGATCCGGGCGTGTCATCCTGCGACAGCTCGTTGGCGTCCCGGGAAGGACCGGGAATCCAGGACTGCGATGGAGACCTGAACTTGCACCATCGAGACCGGTCGCTGCCGTACCCGTATCCAGTCTTGCCCGGGCGTCTGCCGGCTCCGGGCTTTTGGAAGTCGTGTACTGACCTGTCGAGCCGCACTCCCGCGGCTCCACAGACGTTCGGATGCTGAACTGGGGAACTCAATCATGGACAAAGAAACACTTACGGTGGTCGACAATCGCGTCGGTAGACAATATGAGATCCCGCTCACGGATGGGAACATCCGCTCGATGGACCTTCGCCAGATCAAGAAAGACGCCGGCGATTTCGGTGTGATGGGTTACGACCCGGCGTTTCTGAACACGGCCTCCTGCCGCAGTTCGATTACGTACATCGACGGGGACAAGGGGATTCTCCGCTATCGCGGCTATCCGATCGAGGAGCTTGCCGAGAAGTGCAGTTTTCTGGAGGTGGCCTGGCTTCTGCTGAAAGGCGAGCTTCCGGCGCCCGAGGAACTCGCGCAATGGCAGGGGATGATCAGGCGGCGTACGATGCTGCACGAGACCACCAAGAAATTTCTGGAAGGCTATCGCTACGACGCGCATCCGATGGGCATGTTGATTTCGACGGTGGCCGCGCTGTCTACGGTCTATCCGGAAGCGCGGAACGTACGCGATCCGAAGAACCGTGAACTGCAGATCACACGCCTGATCGCGAAGATGCCGACCATCTGTGCGTATTGCTACCGCCATCATTTCGGACTCCCTTACATCTATCCGGACAACGACCTGAGCTTCACCGGCAATTTCATGAATATGATGTGGAAGATGTTGGAGCCGAAATACACAGCCAATCCGGTTCTGGAACGCGCGCTCGACGTCTTGTTCATACTGCACGCAGACCACGAGCAAAACTGCTCGACCAACACCATGCGCGGCGTCGGAAGTTCGCTGGCCGATCCGTACCTTTGCGTGGCGGCCGCCGCGTCCGCGCTGGCCGGTCCATTGCATGGAGGCGCAAACGAGGAAGTATTGCGGATGCTGGATGAGATCGGTACGAAGGATCGTATCCCGGCATTCATCGCCGGCGTCAAAGACGGCAAGCGCAAACTGATGGGCTTCGGCCACCGCGTCTACAAGAATTACGACCCACGCGCGCGCATCATCAAGCTGACCGCCGACCAGGTCTTCAGCGTGACAGGCGAGAATCACAAGATCGAAATCGCCCGCGAACTGGAGCGGATCGCCCTGCAAGACGACTACTTCATCTCACGCAAGCTCTATCCGAACGTGGATTTCTATTCGGGGATCATTTACGAGGCGATGGGCTTCCGCCCGGACCTCTTCACCGTTCTGTTCTCGATACCGCGCGTCGTTGGCTGGCTGGCGCAGTGGGAAGAGATGCTGAATGACCCGGAGCAGAAGATCGCACGTCCCCGACAGGTGTACGTTGGACCGCCGGAACGTCATCTGGCGTCCATGGAGGAGAGCGAAGAGCAAGTCGCGGTGCCGGTCTGACCGCAAAGAGACGCCGAATAGTCGAAGCCCGATCGACCGGCGGGCGTTACCTCAGGTCATTCCAATACCGGGGCAACGCCCGTCGATCCTTTTTGAGCCGGCGCCGTCTGGAGCGGGGTGCCTAACGACTTTTCCGGTTGAGATAGTTCAGCCGCAATCGAATGTCATAAATACCGGAGAGGAGATCGGAAGCAAGAGGTCGCACAACCGCAAGGCATTCCTTGGGCCCGTACTGCGTTCCGGCGCAGCCAGCCTCGCAACCTGAGTGAACATTCACGTCGCCAGGCACTAGGGGACGTCGCAGCGGACGATCTACATGCGGGCTAAGTTCGCCAGCTTTTCAAGATGTAAGACTTCCAGGAAGCCACTGAGCAGCACGAGTACCGGTGTTTCGGGCATGGCTGCGGCGCCGGGGCAGATCTGCACAGCCAACCCGTTCTTCGAGACCTGGCCGTGAGCCACACACACCGACGCCGCCTTGCTCCCGCGGCGAAAGCAGTAGGTCGTGCTCCAGATGTAGCTGGGATTCCAGCAGTATTGCACGCCGTTTGGGAACGTAACAAGGCCGCCGCCTGTCCACTTTTGCGTGAATATCGCCGCTGGCTCAGCGGAGCCTATCTCAGTGACAGCGATCTCCCCGCGGAGGACCTGGCCCCGAACCGCAAGGACCCAGGTGCGGCCATCGACTTCACCGATGGCGCGGTGCCTTGTCTCGAACCGCAAGCTGCCGACGGTCTCCGCATCGGCGCGCAGAGTGCAGATCCAGTTGGGATCTCCGCCCTCCATCACCCAGACCAGTCGACGATCTGCGAGTTCTGTCAACGTCAACATTTACGCCTCACGTCCTGACGCCAACGGTCATTGGAAGTAGCAATTCATTATAGAGCCAAGGGTGCGTTTGAGAAGTGCCGGACACCCTGAATCCGGCACGTGGGAAGCGCGCGGGAATTGATGCCAATTTGCGGTCCGTCCCCGCGGCCGTAAGTGATTCGCCTCAGCGCTGTTTCTTCCGCCGTTGTCCACGAGGGATTGAGTCATCTCGGCGGTCAGAGAGACTCGCGATCCGGCTCAGCGTGGGTCTTTGGCGTCTTTTGAAACTCGCAGCACGTACCCGAAGCCTGCTCCATCGTCAGACCAAACGTGGAGCGGGTCTCGTTGGATACGATTGATGCATGTCACTGTCTTCCCTTGTAAAAATCGCATGCTCGGCGGTGCTCGGAATCTTCCTGCTTTCTGACTCGGCCACAGCGGCCGACTGGACCAGTATTCTTCCGGATGAAAACCTGACAGGTTGGACCCGCATTCCCATCCCGCCAGTAGATGGACTGAAGCCCAAACTGCAGTGGCGCGTGGACGAAGCGCAGCAGAATCTGATCTGCACGGGTGACGGAGGCCACGAGTGGCTCCGCTACGACAGAGAGATCGGCGATTTCGTTCTCCAGGTCGAATGGCGGTTCACTCCGAAGACGGAGGAGCCCAGGAAGTACAACAGCGGTATCGGAGTGCGATTGTCGAAATTCGGGGAGCTGTGGGTTCAGGCACAGACGGGCCTGGCCGGCGGCTATCTCTTTGGAACCAACCTTTCGGACGGCGCCATCAAGTCATTCAATCTGAGTAAGGAAATGAAGGAAAATCGCGTGAAGCCGGCCGGCGAGTGGAATCTTTACGAGGTGCGCGCGCAGGGCGACAGGATCACGCTTGCGGTAAATGGCGTTGTGGTTAATGAAATTGGTGGAATCGCTCTACGGCGGGGATACATCGGCCTTGAAGCTGAAGGCTACGAGATCACATTCCGCAATGTGAAGTTGAAGTTGCTCGATTGATCGGGTTCAAGCCAGGCAGAACCAGCGAAGCGTGAGGGAGCGTGCGGGCAACTGGGAGCCGTGCGCAACTGGTTCGACGCCAGCCCATCTCGGGGCGCGGCGCTTCCCAGTTAGCGCCGCGCCCGCAACGGATCCGCCGGGCAGGAGTGGCTTCAACCTCATCTTGGAGACGATCGCGCCATCTCATGCGCGGTCATGAGGCCGGAAGTCCGAGCGGATCGCAGCGCAATACCCGAGCGGCCACTACCGCAGCGCCGAGCCGGAGTGGAGTCGGCGCCGGGCTGGCAACTGGCGGAAGACCGCGTGGTGTTCCGCGGGAGAGGGAGCGGAACATCAGTGCGCTTCCGCCATTGCGACGATGTGGAGGCGGCGGGTGCGCTGCCAGCATGTTTCGTCGTGATCCTTGCCGGCCGGGCGTTCGTTGCCGTGGCTCTTCACGTTAAGCTGCGCGGACGGGATGCCGACCTGGACCAGGTAGTCTTTGGCGGCCCGGGCGCGCCGGTCACCGAGCCCGGGATTGTGCTCATCTGAATCCCGATCGTCGCAGTGGCCCTCGATGGTCAACTTGTAGTCCGGGTAGTCCTTCAGAATGTTTCTGAGTTCTGTCGAATCGGCTTGAAGCGCCTTCAGGGCGGCAGAACGAAACGTCGCTTTGTTGTAGTCGAAACGGACATCCTCGATCTTGGCCAGAAGTTCATCAATCCGGGCTCGGGTGGCAGCGTTCGGAGTAGGCGTCGTCGTCGCCGCGACCGTATGCACGGGGGCGGTGTGAACGGGCGCGGGTGCGTGTTTCCGCCGGCCGGAAGCGCTGCATGCCTGGCGCTTTTGCCGCGGGCCCATTTCCCGCGGACAAGGGAACTTCCACCGTGAGCGCGCACCCGGCAATGTTGCTATTTGCCATTTGGTCTTCATCGCCGATTCGCCTCCGTTTCATGGTGAGGAATGGGCTGCGGTTGTGGGGCTACGAAGGACGTCGCGTTCCCAACTCGTAGCCCGGAGCCGGTAGTCCTACGAGACACCCGCGGTTTTGCGGGCGCTGTCAAGGGCGCGCATCAACGCCGTGGATTCGTCGTAGACATTGTGCGTGTAGTGCGAATACGTCGGAAACTTATATCCGCCGGGACCCTCATTGCAGAGTGTGATGGCGTCTTGCACATTGTCGGCCATCAACCGGGTGGACGTTGCGATTTGATCGATCATTCGCTGTTGCCACGGGGCCACGACGCGACGTATGGTCTCCAGCCTGCAAAGCCGGGACCCCATGTCGTTGACTTCGCTCTTCAATTGCCTCAACTGGCTCGCGTAGGGAGTCCGGGTCAGGTTGGGATCCATTTTGAAGCTCTGTAGCCGGTCGGCATGGTACTTGGCCTGCACCGCGTCGGCCTGGACGTGCTTGAAGATCGCATTGGCTTCGCCTTTGAAATCCCACTTGTATGATGCGGGGGTCGGTTTTCCTATCGCGCACGCTTTCACGGCCGGAGCGGATCCCGAACCTGCCGCTACCGCAAGCGTGGCGGAAACTAGGCTACTCAAGAATAAAACTCCGAGTCTCATCTTCATCTCCTTCTTCTCCTCCTGTATAGACGGACGCGCCAGCCCCGAAAGTGGATTATCCCGTCGAGGGGGTATTTTCGATGCCGGGGGCGCCTCAGAGCATCAGCTTTTGCCGTGCAATGCGCGCGTCTGGGATGGGTTCCCGTCCAACCCGGGGGAGGGGGGAACGTTCTGAGCGTCCTCTCAAAGCCATGACGCTACGTTCGGCAATTCTATGGGGAAGCGCGGTCCTCTTGGCCGGTCTGACTCAATTGGCCGCGGCGCGGCGTACGCTTCCCACGCATCATTCGGAGGGTTTGCGGGCGGCCGCCCTGCGACGATTCTACTCAAACTCGAGAATCGGTTGATCGACCGCAAGGCTCGCACCGGTCTCGGCCAGGAGGGCCGTTACCGTGGCGTCGGCCTCGGCTCTGAGAATGTTCTCCATCTTCATGGCTTCAATCACGGCCAGGCGCTCGCCGGCCTTCACCTGCTGGCCCGCCCGAACCGCGAGCTGGGTCAGCAGTCCCGGCATGGGCGCGAGCAGGAAACGGCCCAGGTCGGGCTTGGGCTTCGGCTTCATGCGGCCCAGCAATTCGGCGGCGCGCACCGTCATCACAATCGCGTCGGCTTCCGTGCCGTTGTGCGCCAGGTGGAAGCGCAAGCCGATGCGTTCGAGCTGCACGCAAAACGGCCGCCCATTGCAGGTGCCTCGGAACAGCGGGCTGCCGAAGCGCCAATCCGTGAGCAATTCGAAGCTCTCCCCGGCACTGACGACTTGATAGCCGCCATCAATCGGATCGAGATGCACCGCATAGCGGTCCGGGCCCATCAACACTACCCAGTCGGAGTCGACCTTACGCTCCATGCCGCGCGTCTGATCGCTGATGCGTACGGCGCGCGCAATGTAGCGGCGGCGCGCGACCGCGGCCGTGGCGGCGAGGAAGGCGGGAGACTCGTGGCGAACGTCGCTGGAGTGGAAACCATGCGGGTATTCCTGGACGATGAAGTCCGTATTAAGATCGCCGGAGACGAAGCGCGGATGCTGCATCAGCGCCGCTTGAAACGCGATGTTCGTGGAAACACCGCGGACGTAAAACTCGTTGAGAGCCGAACGCATTCGCACGATAGCCTGGGGGCGCGTGGGTTCGTGCACGATGAGCTTCGCGATCATCGAGTCGTAATGCACCGGGATCTCACCGCCTTCATAGACGCCCGTGTCCACGCGCACGCCATCCGGTTCCTCGCTTGGCGGCAGGTAGCGCCGCAGACGGCCCGCCGAAGGGAGGAAGCCGCGGAAAGGATCTTCGGCATTGATGCGGCATTCCATGGCCCAGCCCTGGCGACGGACGTCACTTTGCGAGAAGGCGAGAGGTTCTCCGGCCGCGATGCGAATCATCCACTCCACCAGATCGAGCCCCGTGATCATTTCAGTGACCGGGTGTTCCACCTGGAGGCGCGTGTTCATCTCGAGGAAATAGAAGCTCCGGTCCTTGCTCACAACAAACTCGACGGTGCCTGCGCTCTGGTAGCCGGCCGCGCGCGCGAGCGCTACGGCTTGCTCTCCCATGGCCTGGCGGGTGGCTTCGTCGAGGAAAGGCGAGGGCGCCTCCTCAATTACTTTCTGATGGCGGCGCTGAATAGAGCACTCGCGTTCCCATAGGTAAACCGTGTGACCGTGCTCGTCGCCGAGCACCTGAATCTCGATGTGGCGCGGCTCCTCAATGAACTTCTCCACAAAGACGCGGCCGTCGCCGAAGGCAGTGCGGGCTTCGCTGACGCAGGAGTCGAAACCTTCGCGAGTCTGAGTCGCGTTCCAGGCTACGCGCAAGCCTTTGCCACCGCCGCCGGCCGTCGCCTTGATCATCACTGGATAGCCGAGCTCAGCGGCGATACGCACGGCGCGCGCGGCATCTTCGACGGCGCCGGCGTAGCCGGGAATCGTGTTGACGCCGGCTTGAGCGGCCAGCCGTTTGGAGGCGATCTTGTCGCCCATGGCCTCGATGGCGTGCGTCTTCGGTCCGATGAAAACGATACCCGCGGATTCCAGCAGACGGCAGAACTCGGCGTTTTCGCTCAGGAAACCGTAGCCGGGATGCACCGCCTCGGCGCCGGACTTCCGGCAGGCCTCTAGGATGCGGTCCATCGACAGGTAAGACTCGCGCGGCGGAGCGGGGCCGATGGCCACTGCTTCATCCGCCATGCGGACATGCAGCGCGCGGCTGTCGGCCTCGGAGTAAACGGCGACGGTTCGAATACCCATCCGGCGAGCCGTCCGGATGACGCGGCAGGCGATCTCACCGCGGTTGGCGATCAGAATCTTGGAAAACATGCAAGGCCTACCTTGTTCTGACGCTCAGAGCGGAATATTGCCGTGCTTGCGCCACGGATTCTCAAGCTTCTTGTTCTTGAGCATTGCGAGCGAACGGCAGATGCGCCGCCGCGTTTCGTGCGGCATGATGACGTCGTCGATGAAGCCGCGACTGCCGGCGATAAACGGATTGGCGAACTTCTCGCGGTATTCCTCGGTGCGCTCAGCGAGTTGCTGCGGGTCGCCGGCATCCTGGCGAAAGATGATCTCGACCGCACCCTTCGGGCCCATGACGGCAATCTCCGCCGAGGGCCAGGCGAAGTTCACGTCGCCTCGAAGATGCTTGGAGGCCATGACATCGTAAGCCCCGCCGTAAGCCTTGCGTGTGATGATCGTGACCTTTGGCACCGTGCATTCGGCATAGGCGTAGAGCAGCTTGGCGCCGTGCTTGATGATTCCGCCGTACTCCTGCACCGTGCCGGGCATGAAGCCAGGCACATCGACAAAGGTGATGACCGGGATGTTGAACGCGTCGCAAAAGCGCACGAAGCGTGCGGCCTTGATCGACGATTTGATGTCGAGGCAACCGGCCAGCACCAGCGGCTGGTTCGCGACGATACCGACGGTGCCGCCATCCATGCGGGCGAAGCCGGTGACGACGTTGGCGGCGTAGGCCGGCTGGAGTTCGAAGAAATCGGCATCGTCGACGGTCTTCTGGATCAACTCCTTGATGTCATAGGGCACGTTGGGGTTTTCCGGCACCAGCGTATCCAGCGAGTAGTCGACGCGGTCCGCAACGTCGAACGGCGGCACGGTGGGAGGTTTCTCACGGTTGCTCGACGGGATGAAGCCGATGAGCCGGCGCACCATCATCAGCGCCTCGACGTCGTTTTCAAACGCGAGATCGGCGACGCCCGAACGGGTGGAATGCGTCCTCGCACCGCCCAACTCCTCGGCGCTGACCTCTTCGTGTGTCACGGTTTTCACGACGTCGGGTCCGGTGACGAACATGTAGGAGCTGTCCTGGACCATGAAGATGAAGTCGGTCATGGCCGGGGAATAGACCGCACCCCCGGCGCACGGACCCATGATGAGCGAGATCTGCGGAATCACGCCGGAGGCCAGGACGTTGCGCTGGAAGACGTCGGCATAGCCGCCCAGCGAGGCCACGCCTTCCTGAATGCGGGCCCCGCCGGAGTCGTTCAACCCGATGACGGGCGCGCCCACCTTCATGGCGTGATCCATGATCTTGCAAATCTTCTCTGCGTGGGATTCCGAGAGCGATCCGCCGAAGACGGTGAAGTCCTGGCTGAACACGAACACAACGCGGCCGTTGACGGTGCCGTAGCCGATGACCACGCCGTCGCCGGGCGGCTTCTGCCCGGCCATGCCGAAATCGGTACAGCGGTGCTCGACGAACATGTCCCATTCTTCAAAAGAGCCGGGGTCCAGCAGCAGTTCGATGCGCTCGCGCGCCGTGAGCTTGCCCTTGGCGTATTGAGCCGCGATGCGCGCCGCGCCGCCGCCCATGCGCGCCGCCTCCCGCTTTTCGGCGAGTTGGCGAAGGATGTCGCCCATCTGAGGATCGCCTCCCTGAAGGTGTAATCAGACTACGGCGTAGAATACCATGGCGTCCAGGCGAAGATTCCGGGAGTTGAGGCTGGCGGGCTCGCCGGCGCGATTTCGGAAAGCCACAGAAACCGAATGGCGGATCGGAAGTGCTCCCGTCCCAACGTCTGGCACGGTGACAACGCGTCCTTAAGGACATAAGGAGGTTTGACTGTTGACGCGGACTGCCATGCTCGAAGTGGGTGTAGCCGCCGCGCCTCAGCTCAAGCGGCGTTGCGCGGACGGATCAGCAGGCGTGAGGACAGAGCATGGCGCGCGGCGCGGGCAAATCAGGCCGGTGTCCGATTGGTCATGTTCCCCGCCTTGCCCAGACCGCTGGAGGACGGTGCCCCATTTGAATCCTGGGGCATCGGGCTGTCGCTCCGCGGGGAGGCCTCTTCAGTCCTCGCGCGCGCGGTCCGCTCTTTTGGGAACAACAGGCCGTAGAGGCGAGCGGACCATTGGCGTTCCGGCCACAACGGACGCTGCAACTCTTTCACCAGTTTCGGCTCATTCACGGGGATGTCCATGTGCGCCTGCCGGAGGTACGGGCTGTCGGGGTTCCATACCAGCGCCTGTGGAAAGAAGGAAACGATCTCGCCCGCAGCAAGCGGCCCCGCGGACTCAGCGCCGCCGAATCCAAGCCTGTGGCAGAGCAGGCCCGCCAGATCTCCCTGTCCGGCAAGCGATAGGTGTCCGAGCTGTGTGCAGCGAGCATTGAGCTCGATCAGATATGCGGCGTCCGTCCCCTCTTCCAGCATGAAGTCGAGGCCGTGGAATCCCGAGAGTCCCAGCGTTTCTACCAGGCGGCGGGCCGCGTGCGCCATCTCCTCGTTCCGGACCAGCCTGACAATCGTGCTGGCGCCCGTCTTGCCTTGGGTGCAGAGAACCTCGGCGCTGACCAGCCCCAACAATTCTCCGCGCCAACAGGCGAGCATCAGAGTGGCCGGCCGGCCCACGATGTATTCCTGGAGCGAGACCGATATCGCGTCGAGCCGTGACTGGGACCAGAAGGCGATGGGGTCATTGTTCACGAGTAAGCGCTTCCACGCCAGGCTGCGCCGTAGAGGGCGCCGCAGCCGCTTGAACGCCGCCAGCCCTTCCTCCGCCGAGTGCACGACCTCCACTCCGTTGCCGCCCCACGTGCCGTCGATCTTCAGCACCGCGGGTTGCGAGCGTCCGGAAAACCACGCACGGATGTCCGGCTCGGCGTGGACTTCAACCGTCTCTGGAACGCGCAGTCCGAGCCCTGCCGCGTGATCCAACAGCCGCACGCGGCTCCTCAAGCGACTGTATTGGCTGGCGGGGCCGAGCGAAGACTCGATCAGTTCGCGATAGCGGGGCTTCCGCTGATGCAGGTCGTGCAACTGCCAGGCCGCCCGGTCGTCGCACGGAACGACGAGGTCCGGTGTCTCAGCCTCAAGCGCTTTCTCCAACCCGGCCATCGAGTCAAACCGGTAGTAGGGATAGATCTTTCCGATTCCGGAAACGGCGTTCAGCACGTGGCCACGCGGACAAAGCGCCGCGACCTTGCACCCGCGCTCCAGGAAGCGGATGGCCAGGCGCGCCGAGAGCGGCCACCACTCGGTCGCGGTGAACAGAGCCGTGAACTGACGTTTCTTCAACAGGGACTTTCAGTATAGAATAGTGATCTAGATCTTGTAACATCTCCCTGACTTTCCTCGCAGTCAAGTCACCATCCCAATGAGTGTTCGACCGTTTAGGACTATTACGCGTGAGTACCAGTGATCTGAACATCGTTATTATCGGAGCCGGACCTTACGGCTTGTCCATCGCCGCACATTTGCGTACCCGAAAGATCCCGTTTCGGATCTTCGGCGAGCCGATGCTCACCTGGCGAAAGCACATGCCGAAGGGTATGCTGCTCAAATCGGAAGGCTTTGCCTCGTGCCTTTACGATCCGGGCGACCGTTTCACGTTGGCCCATTACTGCCGGGAGACCGGGTTGCCCTACGCCGACGTCGGTTATCCGGTGCCGCTGGAGACCTTCGTCGCATACGGCCTGGAGTTCCAGCGCCGCCTGGTGCCGGAGCTTGAGCATGCAACCGTCGTGCAAGTGACGCGAGCATCGACCGGCTTTGAGATCACCACTTCCGAGCGCGAAGTGTTTCGCGCGAAGCAGGTCATCGTCGCGGTCGGCATCACCCATTTCGGCTATCTGCCGCCGGTCCTTTCCGGTCATGCCGCGGATCTGATCACTCACAGTTCGCAGCACGTAGAGAGTTCGGAATTCGCGGGCAAACGTGTTGCCATCATCGGCGGCGGCTCGTCCGCGGTCGACATCGCGGTCTTGCTCAGCGAAGCGGGCGCCGACGTGCAACTCATCGCACGCCGGGAGACGATAGCCTTTCATCCGGCTCCCGAGGAACCGCGACCGTTACTGCGGAGAATCATCGAGCCGCGCTCCGGCCTCGGCGTCGGCTGGCGGTCCAGATTATGTACCGATGCGCCGCTCCTGTTCCACGCGATGCCGCACCGATTCCGGGTTCGCGTCGTAAAGAGCCACCTCGGGCCCTCTCCAGGCTGGTTCATGCGGGATCGCCTCTCCGGACGCGTATCCATGCATCTCAACACGACGATCGGGAAGGTGGATACCTCCAATCGGCACGTTAGCCTGACCTTAGAAGAAAAGGGTGGCGCCCGCCGCACGATGGAGGTCGATCATGTCATTGGAGCGACCGGATACCGCGTGGCCCTCGACCGTCTGACTTTTATTGAAGACCGTCTTCGCGATCAGATCGGCCAGCGCGAGGGCGCACCCGTCCTCAACGGGAACTTCGAGTGCTCGATCCCGGGTATCTACATGGTTGGGCTCGTCTCCGCAAACTGCTTTGGCCCGCTCACACGCTTTGCTTTCGGCGCGCGGTTCACGGCGCGACGCCTCACGCGCCACCTGGCCGCGCGGGGTTGACTCAAGGACACGGCTGACAACGGCGCTTCCCGTGTCGATTCCGGAGCCCGTCAGTAGACCGTCAGCGTCGAACGTGGGAAGGCGAATTTTCGGCCGGTAAAATCGATCAGGTTGAGCTGTGCGATGTAGCGTCCGGGCGTGAGCGATTTCAACGGCGTGTCGATGAGCAGGCGTCCGGACTCAGCCCGCGCGCTGGACGACTCCAGAACCTTCTTGCCCTCGCTGTTGAACAGGCTCAGCGTGGCCGCGACGTTTGCGGGCTGCGTTTGTTCATAGATTTCAACCAGCGCCGAAAGCGTCTGCGTGCGCCGGAAAACGTGAGTCACCGACGGGATCAGCCGTTTGTCCCCGATGATGAACGGGTGGCCGTCCACAGCTTTCGACTTCTTCGGCTTGGCTGCGGCGATGACTGCCGTGGAGACGGATTCGCGCTGCGTGGTCAGCACCAGGCTCGAGCGCGACAGATCGGCCGCGGCGTATTGAGGAACCTCAAACACGCGCTCATAGGTGCCCATCTTGCCCGTCTCGTTTTCCCGCACCAGCATCTTCAGCCGGTAGGGTCCCGGCGGCAGGCGGAAGCCGGTTTCGTAGAGCAGGTTCTGCGACTTCAATTTGCCGGCCTGCTCTTCACGCAACCGCATCTTGATGTTGTCGCGCAACAGGGCGACTTGCGCGCCCTTGGCGTTGCGCACTTCGCCCAGGAAGTCGAACGTGGTGCTCTCCTCCGCCGAGCCTTTCTTGCGAAGAGGGATCTCGGTCCCGGGGATCTTCACGGCAACCGGGACGAACCATTCGCTGCCCTTGCGGAACCAGTTGATCTCGATCGCGAGCGGCAGATCGGTCATCGGATCGCCGAGCAGCATGGCGTCCTGCAACTGCTTTTCGCGGCCGGCCGAGCCCATCGCCTTGAAATCCGCATCGGCGTAATAGCCGGAGCGATAGTCGAGCGAGGCGGAGATCTTTGGATTCAGCTTCACGTCGATCTTGCGGTATTTGCCGTCGCGGCGGTCGTCGGTTGAGTAGAAGCCCAGGACGTAGTAGCTGCGAAGAGCTTGCCTGGCCAGCGCCACGCCGGCGCCGAGGTCGTTGTTGTCGATGAGCGCTTTGCCGCCGGTCTCCTCGGCGACGGTGACCAGCGTATCCTGCGAACCCGTGAAGCGATCCCGCTCCGTGTTCTGTTGGCTGCCCGTAAACATGCCGGAGCCCCGCACCGAAGCCGTGGAGGCGTCGCCGCCCGGCACCGTCGCCTGCAGTCCCCGTACATCGACCGGGTAGATCGACACGTTCGAACGGACCGCCGAGTTGGAGGTGGAGCGCAGCCAGGCGATATTGTCCGTGCCGGAGGCGCCCGCATCGGCGGTGAACCAGATCAGCGCCTTCTTCTCCGGCAGCGCGCCGTAATGCTTCGAGGCCTCTTCGAGCGCGGCCATCCGGCGGTCGGTGGAGAAGAGATTGAACTCGGAGTTGTCCGCGGTGAACTGGGCATTGTCCTCGTTCGAATCGTCGTTATCGTCGATCACCTGCGTCATGTCCGTCGACAGGCCCGGCGTGTGCCGGTCGAGCGCGGTCAATAGCAGGTCCTTGTCGTTTGTCAGTTCCTGATCGACAACCACGCTGGTTCCGAAGCTGAGCAGGGCCATCAGGTCGTTGGGGCCGAGCTGCTCGCGGATCGCCTTCTCCGCGCCCTCTTTGGCGCGAAGCTGCTGCGACGGATCCATGGACGTCCAGTCGATATAGAGCACCAGCAGGCGCTTGTCCTTGAAGCGCAGACCGGTTTCCGCCTTGGCCATCTCCGGGGCTGGCGCCGGCTCGGGCGCGGGACGGACCTCCAGTTTCTTTTCCGCCGCCGGAGCAGGCGTCTCCTCGTCGGCGAGGCTTTGAAACTCGAAGACGGAGATTGCCTGCTGCTTGCCGTTTTCCAGGATCGTGAAGTCTTCGGGCTTCAAGTTGGCGATGGGTTTGCCGTCTTTGCCATGAACGAAAACTGTCACCAAGACGAGGTTCGACGACGCCTTGAAGACCGGAATGTCGCCGTCTCTATTGGAAATGGGGTTGGAACCAGCCGCCGGCGGCACACTCTGTTGCGCGGGCAATGTGGCCAGTCCCCAGCAGCCCAACAGGCCGCTGGCGAGGAGCAATGAAACGATGCGTCGCATGATGAGCTAGAACCTCACTCGCAAAGATAGAGACAGCGTGCGCATAGCGCCTGCCGCGATGGGGAGGCCGTAGTTCGCGGAGTTGACCACCGTGCCCCAGGACGTAATATTGACGTGATTCAGGACGTTGTTTGCGGAGAGCCGGATGTCCAGGCTGCGCCGCGCCGAGTCGCCGAACTGGATCGTGCGGCCGAACGTCGCGTTGAGCGAGAGCATGCCCGGGCCGGGAATCGTATTGCGCCCCGCGTTGCCATATTGGCCAACCTGTGGGACGGTGAAGGCCAGCAAATTGAACGGTCCGGAACCCGCGTTGATTGGCACTCCCGTCGCGTCGGCGCGTCCGGAGCCGACGGCTCCAGTGCCGGAAGGGTCGGCGGAGGTGCCCAGCACGGTCGCGGTCAGAGGAGCGCCCGTCTGCAGCGTCAGGCTCGCCGTGGCGCTCCAGTCGCTGAGCAACTTCGACGTGAACGTGTCGCCCCGCTTCATGAACTGGCCACGCGGTCCCCACGGCGAAATGGCCATCGTGCTGAAAGTGAAGTTATGCCGGTGGTCGAACGACGACAGGCCGCGGTCGGCCTCGATGTCGTTGGCGTTCTGGATCACGGTGTTGCCCGCTCCGCCGATGGTCGTGGCGTCGTCAATCGACTTTGCATATTGGTAGTAAGCCATCCACTGCAGGCCTTTGCGCAGCCGGTGGTTCAAGCGCAGTTGCAGCGCGTTGAAGATCGAGTTGCCCACCGTCGTGTCGTAGGTATAGCCCGCGGCATTGGCCGTGGTTGTCGCGCCGGATGTGGCGGAAGTCAGCCGGTTCGGCCACAACGCGACATCCAGGTGAGTACCCTTCGTGCCCAGGTACGTGGCGCTGGCCACCAGCGATCCGGGCAACTCGTGTTCGATGCTGAGATTCCATGTCGTCGCATAAGGCGTCCGCAGGTTTTTGTCCACCGCGTAGGTATTGGTGACGGTGTCGTTTGCCGGTCCAGTGAAAGGATCCTGCAGGCTCAGGACGTTGTTCGCGCCGGTGATGAATGTCGAGGTCTGTGCGAAGGGTGGCTGCGCGGTCAGGCGGCCCGGAATACGGCTGTAGATCGAATTGTCGTAGAACAGCGAGAAGCCCGAGCGGATCACGGTTCGGCGCTTGGTCCCCGGCCGGTAGGCGATCCCGAGACGCGGCGAGAATTTGTTGAAATCGGAGTTCACGAGCCCGCTCGAGAATTGCCCGCTGTAGGGCCCAGTCCCGTCCGGCATGACCGGCGCCACCGCGGTGAAGCCGGGAGCGACGTCCAGGTTGACCATACGCCCGTACTTCTCGGTAAACGGACTGGCATAGTCGTAGCGCACGCCGATGTTCAGCGTAAGGTTCTTGCGAATGCTCCATTCGTCCTGCACGTACCCGTCCGCGCCGAAAGATCGGGGATACGTGTCGTACCCGCCCGAGCGCAGAGTCGATTGTTGAACATAGCCCAGCAGGAAGTCGGCCAGATCGTAGCCGGTGTTGGCCACGGAACGTCCGCTCGCATCGGTCAATGCCGTGGCGGAACCACCGAAAAACAACGTGCCGCGGGCATTCTGTTCAAGCAGCAGGTCCCAAATGTTCCGTGTGAAATCCGCCCCGATTGCGATCGCGTGCGCGCCGCGCGTGTAGCGCACTCCCGACGAGCCCGTCATCGTCTCGACGCGGCGCAGCGTGGGATTAGAGTCGTTCAGGCTCGAAAAGTTCGTGAAGCTGAGGTTCGGCGGACCGTAGTTCAGAGGATTCGTTGAAGCGCCCAGAATCCCCAGCTTCGCGGCAACGTCTTCACCGTTTGAGAAGAAAGATATCGCTTCGTTGCGATTCAGGTTATAGCGCGCGGATGAGGTAAACACCAGATGCGGCGAAATCGTCCGGGTATAGCTCAAAGATGTATTGATCCCGTAGCCCGACGTCGGATCCTGGAAGCCAAACAGCTGCTGGTTGATGCCGGAGCGGCGCTGCCAGTTGATCGACGCGTCGAACCGGTTCTTGTTGACCGTCTTGCTGAGACGCGTGTTCAGCGAATCGGAATCCTGGGGTGACGTGTACAGCAGACGGTAATTCTGGGTTGCGCCGGCCTGGTTCGGCAGCGGATAGAAAGCGAGCAGCCCGGCCGCAATGGAATTCAACTGTGTGACGGGAACGACGCCGTTCGGGATGGGTGCCTTGGTGACCGGATCGTAGATGCTGACCGGCTGTTGCGTGCGAGGCATCATGGTTGCCGAAAAATCGCCAATGCGCTCGGCCGCCGTTGGCACAATGCCGTACATCGCGCTGCCGTTGGATCCGCGCGCGCCGGTGTAGTTCAGGAAGAAGAAGCTGCCCTTGGACCAGTTTGCGGGCAACGGAAGCGGCCCGCCGAGGGATGCGCCAAATGTGGAGTTGTTGAAGTTCGGCTTGTTCACGGACGCGCCGTTGAGTGCGAACGGCGACGCGTCGAATCCTGAATTCTGAAAGTTCCAGAACGCGCCGCCACGGTACTGCTGACGCCGGTTCGACGTATTGTTGCCAAACACTTCCGGACCCGTATTGCCGCGCCGCCGGCGAAATTCCGCTATGGCCTTCTGACGCTCCTCGGGAGACATGTTGCGAAAGTCCGGCCGGTCACCGCCGCCGAATCCGCCGCCTCTGCCCGGCCCGCCGAATCCACCTCCGCGTCCACCTCCACCGCCGGGACCGAATCCACCGCCTCCGCCGCCAAAGTTGCCACCGCCACCCATCATTCCGCCGTCCGGTCCTTGACCCGGGCCTCCCGGACCGAACCCTGGACCGAACCCCGGTCCGCCGGGCAGCGTATCGAGGCTGGCGCTTTGCATGCTGCCCTGCACCAGGACGGAGTCGGCCGATTCCGCCCCATCCGGTGCGTGCGCTTCGGTCGCGGGAGCGGCGGGCGTGAGAGCCTCAGCCGATTGAGTGGCCAACGCTTGCGCCCATTCCGGCGGCGCTTGTCCATTCCCCGGCTGCGACTGGATCCGTGGCGCAATCAACTCCAGATTCAAACGCAACGGTTTCACCGACTCCTCCGCGCTCACGGTCAGTTTGAACGGCTTGAAACCGAACAGTTTGACTTCAAGATCGACCGGGCCGGAGGCTGCGAGCGGCAGCAGGAACGCACCATCCTCGTCCGTAGTCGCCGTCTCGGTCGCCGTTCGGGAGTGGGCGGTTACCACCGCTCCTGGCAACGGTTTGCCGGAAGACGTCACCCTGCCTGTCAGTTCGGCTGCGCCGAGGAGCGATGCCATCGCGAACGTTGGAAGTAAGATTCGATAGAACAGCAACCACTTATCTCCAGTCGCTAGCTAAGACGATGAGGGGGCTGTCGTGATTACACATGGGGCTCAAGGTATCGAAAGAACGGGCTGTGGCCGCCACATCCCCGCGAGGGCGCGGCAGGCGCCGCGGCGACCGTTCTTTTTGTGCTGCCACTCTAATGTTCAAAGACGAACCGGCCGATTGTCTGGCGCGTGAGAATTCTCGTAGCGGCGCTGCTCATGGTGGCCAGCCTGTTCGCACAGGATAGTCTTTCGCGGCAGATGGCCTCCGTGGCGCGGCAGACGCGCGTCATCGAGGGATCTGAACGCTCACTGCACAGGCAGCAACTTGCGGCCGCCCGGCAGAGAACTGGCGCGGCGCGCGGTCATCCCGGCGAGCCCTGGCGCGTCTCAGCTTCGACGCTCGGGGTATGGAGCGATGGAGCTCAGATTCCCGAATGCCCAGGTTTGGAGTGGCGGCAGGCCCGCGACCATTTCGAAGAAGAGGAAGAACGGAACGAACTGCCATCGGGACTCCTTGGCGCGGTCGCTGTACAGGAGTCCGGCTTGTATCCCTGCGCCGTGAGCAGCGCGGGGGCGACCGGCCTCATGCAGTTGATGCCGGCCACGGCCGCGGAGTTCGGCGTTGGCGATCCGTTCGATCCATGGCAGAGCCTCCAAGGCGGAGGCCAATTTCTGAGGCAACTCCTGGACCGCTATAACGGGGATCTGAGGCTGGCGCTTGGCGCATACAACGCCGGTCCCGCGCGAGTGGATTCTTTTGGTGGGGTCCCACCGTTCGCCGAAACTCAGAACTACGTCGAAAGCGTGATGGCCAGGATGAAACGCGTTAATGTTGCGGGAAGCCCGGTGAAGCCTTGACCTCCAGGATCTGTGCAACGTGACGCTCTGTGTGCGCCGACATGAGCAGAATCCACTGGTAGGCGTCGAGGTCGCCAAACGCCGGGTGCTTGAAGAAATGCTCCCGGAAGGGATCCTGTGTCTCGCTCAGGTACTTGATGTGCGCGTCGCGGGAGGACTTGAAGTCGGCTACCGCGTCCGCGGAGGTCTTGAACTGGTTGTGGGGCCGTAGAGGCTCGGGCGCCGTCGACTTGACTGAGCGGTTGGGGACGGTAGTCAAAATCTTCTCGTCAAGTTTGCCCGGATCAGCCATTTTCTCTCTGGCCGCGGACTTCAACGCATCGCCTACATTGTTGAAAATGAAGTGTTCGGAGAGCGCGACATGCTCCGCAACCTCCGCGATCGACCACTTTTCGGGCGCGGGTTTGAAATTCAATTGTGCTTCGCTAAGGCCCGCGACGGAGTCCAGAAACAGCTTCCTGCTTGCATGCAGGGCGCTCATGCCGAACTCGCGATCACCCTCGGATATTGGCGCCGCGAAGAGCGGAAGGAGGAAAACGCCGGCGAGAAGCGCCCAGGAAAGACGTCGCATGGGGTCTACGTTAGCACCCCTGCCTCAAAAGAAGGAATAGAAATCCTTCCTTTCTGCCGATGAAATAGGATATGAGTGGACTCTGTGCTGATGCTTCGGTAGCTTCGCATTTCACCATGGCACGAAGAGACACATCCTTCCAGGGGGCGCCAGAGACGCTGCTCATAGTCGATAGCGACCCCGTGGGCCGCCAACTCTTCCGCGGCGTACTCAAGGCCGCTCATTACCGGATCCTGGAGGCCTCGGATGTAGTCGAAGCCATCACGATTCTCCGGAATGAGACCGTTGATCTGGTCATCACGGACCTCGTCCTCCGGGATCTGTCCGGCCTCGACTTATGCCGCAAGCTGAAGGCGGAGAAATCGACTCGTCTGATCCCCATTCTGGTGGTCACCAGCGTTCACGCGATTGAGAGCGAAATCGCGGGATTGGAGTCGGGAGCGAGCGAGTTTCTGGTGAAGCCTATCTCTCCCACGGCTCTGAGGACCAGGATCCGTGCGATGCTCAGGACCAAGCACGTCATCGATTCACTGGATGAGGCTGAATCGATCCTGTTCGCCATGGCTCGGATCGTGGACACTCGGGATTCCGACACCGGCGACCACTGCGAGCGTCTGGCCGAGTTGAGCGTTCTGATTGGATCCGCGATGGGACTGCCCGCGGAAGACCTGACGGCCCTGCGCCAAGGCGGCTATTTGCACGACATCGGGAAAGTAGCTACACCGGACTCGATTCTGTTCAAGCCCGGGCCTCTCACCAAGGAGGAGTGGGTGATCATGCGCGAGCACACCACCATCGGGGAATCCATCTGCCGCCCGATGCGCAGTCTTCGCCCCGTCCTGCCTATTATTCGCCACCATCACGAGCGCTGGGACGGGACCGGCTATCCGGACGGATTGTGCGGCGAGCAGATACCCCTGCTGGCGCGCATTCTGCAAATGGCGGACATCTATGACGCAATCATCAGCCGCCGTTCCTACAAGGCGCCCTCCACTCCCGACGAAGCTCTGGAAATCATGCGGCAGGAAGTCGATCGGGGCTGGCGCGATCCGGCCCTGTTCAGCCTGTTTCTCAGCATCATCGGGCAGATTCGTGGAAACCGGTACGCGGAGGCGTCAGGCCACGGCCCATAGCGCGCGCCCGGCGGATGATTGCGCTATATCGGCGATTCCGGTTCGCTTGGTTGTTCCCGCCTTGGTTTTCGTCAAACTGAGCTGGTTTCGGCGTAGAATTGAGCCGGCGCTCGCGTGCCGCCGGGTTGGCCA
>Ga0315272_10000343_pt1 | contig 23154 bp, 23 predicted proteins | sample C3_middle_MG_FD_203918 | JGI IMG/M metagenome (GOLD analysis project Ga0315272, IMG submission 203918) | Sediment microbial communities from Yellowstone Lake, YNP, Wyoming, USA - C3_middle | ecosystem: Environmental > Aquatic > Freshwater > Lake > Sediment | place: USA: Wyoming | collected...
GCGTCTTGTGGTTGTGGAATTTCCCACCCGCCGCGTCGGCGATCAAGCCGGTTTGCGCCGTATAGCTGCGGTCCTTGCTTTCGTCGAGCAAAACGAAATTTTTGGTTTTATCCGCCATGTCAATGTGTTTGAGCAACTCGGTTTTCACCAGTGAGCCACCTTCGGTATCAAAGGTCGCCTTGAACACATCGGTCGTCACCACAACGCGCTCACGCGGCGTGGCAGGTGCGAGTGCCCCGCCGTTCACCTGGGCGACCGCAGCCGGCGTATTGGCGGCGACCGTACTGGCAGCAGGCACGCCGGTTGGAACGCTGGACGGCGTCGCCGCGGGATTGACGGCGGCAACACTTTTGGCCGGGCTGGCAAAAAAGGTTGCCTTGTGGCCGTTATAAACCTGCCATTGGTCCCACAACAAGACCATGGAGAAACCAAAAATCACCCACAAAATGGTTCGGCGAATATCGTTCATGAAGACTTCTTTTGAGTGGATGAAAAAATCAGTTGGCTAAACAACCGAGACTCGAAGCGTGGTGTTTCGGCAGGCACCAGATCAACGCCACCGCCACACCAGGGGTGGCAACGCGCCAGCCGCCTCAACGTCAAATAGCTGCCAGCAGCCGCGCCATGCATCTGCAAAGCCTGTAATGAATAAACTGAGCAGGTCGGCTCAAAACGGCAGGACGAACCCAGCCACGCGCTAAATAAAAGGCGGTAGCCCTTGACCAGGCCGATCAAAAAGGTTCTTATCATGTCAGTCGATCCAATTGAGTGCGCGCGGACAATTGCGCCGTTGCTTGTGCAAACAGATGTTGCAACTCCTGGCGAACTGCCGCCTTGAGGACAGTCGAAGTAGCGCTGATAAATTGAGCGCGATCAAAACCCGCGCGCAAACGCACGACGTGGGCAGCCACTGCCAGCGCTGACTCAAAATGAGTGGTCACACCGTAAATCTCACGTTTAATGGCATTGCGCGTAACGGCCCGTTTGGCCCAACGTTTTGGCACCATGGCACCTATCCATACCTGGCTTTGTGCGAACAGTGGATGTGCTTGCACTACGCTGCACCGCGGCCCGTCAGGCCTGGCAACTCGGGCATCAAGCGCGGCGCAGTGCAGTGCGAAATGCGCCGTACGTGCCACGATAGCGCCCGCCAACACGGCCTGAAACTGATCTCGCGTCTTGAGTCGCTGCAATTTGAAGCGGCGTCAAACTACAAGTCAGTTGCACCGGGCCCGGGCAGCCAGCATCACACTGCCAGACGTTTGCGACCCTTGGCGCGACGCGCATTGATCACTGCGCGGCCACCCCGGGTCTTCATGCGAACCAGGAAACCGTGAGTACGGGCGCGTCTAATCTTGGAGGGTTGGTAAGTGCGTTTCATTTTGGAAATCCTAAAGGGCTCAATGACGACCCGCAGCTTTCGAAGAAGCTGTAGACCGTTGTCTTGTCTCCCCTGACACAATCAGGGGAACTTGCGATTATCGCAAACTTTTGTCAGGCCCGGCAAAACTTCTCTGCTTTACAGTCAACCCGGCTTGCTGGAGACGCTTGCGGGTTTTCCCAGCTTGTGGATAAATTCTTGATAAATTACAATTTGGGGTCCGGCAATTTACAACTATCCACACCAGCCAACAACAAAATGACAGAGGGACAATACGCCAGGCCGCCTGGTCTCACAGGCACTGGCGCCGGATCAAGCCTGTGGCAAACCTGCGTCGATCAGTTGGCGCAGGAGCTTCCGGAACAGCAGTTCAACACCTGGATCAAACCGCTGTCGGCGCAGATCACGGATGACCTCTCTAGCGTCACCATCTATGTTGCCAACCGGTTCAAACTGGACTGGGTCAGGGCGCAGTACAGCAAGCATATTGCCGCCCTGCTGGAGAAATTTTCGGGTCAACCCATTCAACTGGAGTTAGCACTTGCTCCGCGAGAACCTGCCGTCAGAAGCCAGTTAAACAAGCGCTCGGTTGATGCCATGGCGCTGGAAGATACGGTCGAATTGGGGGCCGAACAAAGTCCGGGCAACCTCAAGAACCGACTCAATGCCGCATTGAACTTTGACACCCTGATTGAAGGCAGCGCCAACCGCATGGCGCGTGCCGCGGCCATGCACGTGGCGGGCATGCCGGGACACCTTTACAACCCGCTTTTCATCTACGGCGGCGTCGGTTTGGGGAAAACCCACTTGATGCACGCCGTTGGCAACCAGCTTTTGGCCGATCGACCGACCGCCAAAGTTCTCTACATCCATGCCGAACAGTTTGTATCGGATGTGGTTAAGGCGTATCAACGCAAAACTTTTGACGAGTTCAAGGAGCGCTATCACTCGCTGGATTTGCTGTTGATTGATGACGTCCAATTTTTGGCCAACAAGGAGCGCACACAGGAAGAGTTCTTCAATGCCTTTGAGGCACTGCTGGCCAAGAAATCTCACATCGTGATGACCAGTGACACCTACCCCAAGGGTTTGACCGACATTCACGAGCGTCTGGTGTCGCGCTTTGATTCCGGCCTGACGGTCGCCATCGAACCGCCCGAGCTTGAAATGCGGGTCGCCATCCTGATCAACAAGGCAAAAGTCGAAGGTATCGTGATGCCGGAAGAGGTAGCGTTCTTTGTGGCCAAAAATGTGCGCTCCAACGTGCGGGAGCTCGAAGGCGCACTGCGCAAAATCCTGGCCTATTCCCGCTTCAACCAGAAAGAAATCTCGATTTTGCTGGCCCGCGAAGCACTGCGCGACCTGCTTTCGATTCAAAACCGTCAAATTTCAATTGAAAACATCCAGAAAACGGTCGCCGATTACTACAAAATTAAAATCGCCGATATGTACTCCAAAAAGAGGCCGGCCAGTATTGCGCGGCCGCGTCAGATTGCCATGTATTTGGCCAAGGAATTGACCCAAAAAAGTCTTCCCGAAATTGGAGAATTGTTTGGTGGGCGCGACCATACCACGGTGCTGCATGCGGTGCGCAAGATTGGCGGTGAGCGCCAGCAGATGACCGAACTGAACCAGCAGCTTCATGTGCTGGAGCAGACGCTTAAAGGTTGATAAAAAAATAAAAGAGAAAATAGCAAGTTTGATTCATCACGTAGGCTGCTAATCCAAATTGGAACCATTAAATTCAAGAGGTTGACATGATCGTCCTGAAAGCCACACAAGACAAAGTCTTATCAGTATTGCAAGCGGTAGCGGGTATTGTCGAGCGCCGACACACGTTACCGATTCTGGCCAACGTGTTGCTTCGCAAAACGGGCTCGGCATTGCAACTCACCACCAGCGACCTTGAAATCCAGATTCGGACCACGGCCGAGCTAGGGGGTGATGAAGGTGATTTCACCACCACGGTGGGGGCGCGCAAATTGATCGATATTTTGCGCACCATGCCAGCGGATCAGACGGTATCGCTGGAATCCAGCGCCGCCAAGCTGATCCTCAAGGGCGGCAAGAGCAAATTCACGTTGCAAACCATGGTTGCGGAAGACTTCCCGTTGGTGCAAGAAGCGGCCAACTTCGGCCCGACGTTCAGCGTGCCGCAAAAAGCGCTCAAGGATCTGCTGAATCAAGTGGCGTTTGCCATGGCCGTGCATGACATTCGTTACTACCTCAACGGCATTTTGTTCGTTGCCGAGGGCAAGCAGCTTAGCCTGGTAGCAACCGATGGTCACCGGCTGGCCTTTGCCTCGGCCACGCTGGACGCGGAGGTGCCCAAGCAGGAGGTGATCCTGCCGCGCAAAACCGTCATTGAATTGCAGCGCCTGCTTTCCGACGCCGAGGGCGCCATCGAAATGCAGTTCGCCAACAACCAGGCCAAGTTCAGCTTTGACGGCATGGAGTTTGTTACCAAACTGGTGGAAGGCAAGTTCCCCGACTACAACCGCGTGATACCAAAGAACCACCAGAACAGCATCACGCTGGGTCGCGCGGCGCTGTTGGCCACATTGCAGCGCACCGCTATTTTGACCAGCGACAAATTCAAGGGCGTTCGTCTGAACATTGATCCCGGCACCCTGCGCGTGGCATCCAACAACGCCGAACAGGAAGAGGCGGTCGATGAGCTTGATATTGATTACAGCGGCGACAGCATCGAGATCGGTTTCAACGTGACTTACCTGATCGACGCGTTAACCAACATGAGCCAGGAGATGGTGAAGCTGGAACTCTCCGACGGCAACAGCTCCGCCCTGTTCACCATTCCTGACAACGCCACATTCAAGTATGTGGTGATGCCGATGCGCATCTGAATACTTGCGGGACAGACCACCGTTACATACCAACAACATTGCGGGACAGACCGCAGTTACACGCAGTGAACAAGCTCTGTCCTCAACTGATCGTCAGATGTTGGATGTTCGCAAGCTCTGTCCTCAACCAATTAAAGAAAAGTTATGACCGAAGAAAACAAGCCAGTTCAAACCCCGGAAAACAGCGAGGACGCCGTACACACTGGCGAGGGAAGCAGCGACAGTTCCAATTTTCAACCGACCATCGATGCCCACCAGTTGGGTGCTTCCGAAGCCTACGGCGAGGGCTCCATCCAGATTCTGGAGGGGCTGGAGGCGGTGCGCAAGCGCCCCGGCATGTACATCGGCGACACCTCGGATGGCACCGGTTTGCACCATCTTGTTTTTGAAGTGGTGGACAACTCGATCGACGAGTCGCTGGCTGGTCATTGCGACGATATTCTGGTCACCATTCACTCCGACAACTCGGTCAGCGTGGTGGACAACGGGCGCGGCATTCCGACCGGCGTGAAGATGGACGACAAGCATGAGCCCAAGCGCAGTGCCGCCGAGATTGCCTTGACCGAGCTGCATGCTGGCGGCAAGTTCAACCAGAACAGCTACAAAGTTTCGGGCGGGCTGCACGGCGTGGGTGTGAGTTGCGTCAATGCCTTGTCAAAAATGCTGCGCCTCACGGTGCGCCGCGATGGCAAAGTGCACGTGCTGGAGTTCTCCAAGGGCTTTGTGCAGAACCGGATCACGCAGATGGCCGACGGCGTCGAAATCTCCCCGATGAAGATGATCGGCGAAACCGAGAAGCGCGGCACCGAGGTGCACTTTTTACCGGACGGCGACATCTTCCAGCAAAACAATGATTTTCACTATGACATTTTGAGCAAGCGTCTGCGTGAACTGAGTTTTTTGAACAATGGCGTCAGAATTCGTTTGAAAGACGAACGCACCGGCAAGGAAGACGATTTTTCAGGTGCCGGTGGCGTGCGCGGTTTTGTGAACTTCATCAACAAAGGCAAGACCGTTCTGAACCCGAATATCTTTCATGCCCTGGGCGACCGTCAAAGCGACCAGAACACCAACATCGGGGTCGAAGTTGCCATGCAATGGAACAGCGGCTACAACGAGCAGGTGCTGTGCTTCACCAACAACATTCCCCAGCGTGACGGCGGTACCCACCTCACCGGCCTGCGCGCGGCCATGACCCGGGTCATCAACAAATACATAGACGACAGCGAGATCGCCAAAAAAGCCAAGGTGGAAGTGTCTGGCGACGATATGCGCGAAGGCCTGACTTGCGTGCTCAGCGTGAAGGTACCAGAGCCCAAGTTCAGCAGCCAAACCAAAGACAAATTGGTCAGCAGCGAGGTTCGCGGCCCGGTCGAAGACATCGTCAGCAAGCTGCTTTACGACTACCTGCAGGAGCGCCCGGCGGACGCCAAAATCATTGTCGGCAAGATCATCGAGGCAGCTCGCGCCCGCGAAGCCGCGCGCAAGGCGCGTGACATGACCCGGCGCAAGGGCGTGCTTGACGGCATGGGGCTGCCGGGCAAACTGGCCGATTGCCAGGAAAAAGACCCGGCGCTGTGCGAAATCTACATCGTCGAGGGCGATTCGGCGGGCGGCTCCGCTAAACAGGGACGCGACCGTAAATTTCAGGCCATCTTGCCGTTACGCGGCAAGATCTTGAACGTGGAAAAAGCGCGCTATGAAAAGCTGCTGACCAGCAACGAAATTTTGACCTTGATCACCGCGCTTGGCACCGGCATCGGCCGGGCTGGCGGCAACACCGGCAACGACGACTTCAACGTCGCCAAGCTGCGCTACCACCGCATCATCATCATGACCGATGCCGACGTTGACGGGGCCCACATCTGTACGCTGTTGCTGACCTTCTTTTACCGTCAGATGCCCGAGTTGGTAGAACGCGGGCACATTTATATTGCCCAGCCGCCACTGTACAAAGTGAAAGCGGGCAAAGAGGAACTGTACCTGAAAGACAGCATCGAGCTGGATGGCTTCTTGCTGCGCATTGCGCTGATCAACGCTTGTGTCATTACCGCTGGCGAGAATGGCACTGCGCTCAAAGGGGAAACACTGGCGGAACTGGCGCGCAAGCACCAGGTGGCGCAAGCCGTGATTGCACGACTGCGCAACTTCATGGATGCCGAGGCCCTGCGCTCCGTTGCCGACGGTGTGGCCCTCAATCTGGACACCGTTGCTGACGCCGAGATTTCTGCGGCTGCGCTGCAAGCCAAGCTGCCCGACGCCGAAGTGGTGGGTGAATTTGATGTTGCTTCCGACAAACCCATTTTGCGCATCAGCCGAAGGCTGCACGGCAATGTCAAAAGCAGTGTGCTGACCCAGGATTTCGTTCATGGTGCCGATTACGCCGCACTGGCCGATGCCGCCAACACCTTCAAGGGCTTGCTGGGCGTCGGCGCCAAAGTGATCCGTGGTGAAGGAGAACGGCAAAAAGAAGAAAAAGTTACCGACTTCCGAGAAGCCATGGCCTGGCTGATTGCCCAAGCCGAACACGCCACCGCGCGCCAGCGCTACAAGGGCCTGGGCGAAATGAACCCGGCGCAATTGTGGGAGACCACCATGGATCCAACCGTGCGCCGCCTGCTCCGGGTGCAGATCGACGACGCCATTGAAACCGACCGCGTGTTCGCCATGCTGATGGGCGACGAGGTCGAGCCACGCCGCGAGTTCATCGAAGCCAACGCACTTCGCGCCGGCAACATCGACGTTTGAATCAACTGCTGATGTAGTTGGTCAAATGCGAGATGGTTTGCTCATGGTCGGCAATGATGTCGTCCATGATGTCACGAATAGAAATCATGCCCACCACTTTTGTTTCATCCATCACGGGCAAGTGGCGAATTTTTTTCTGACTCATCAACGTCATGCAGGCATGGGTGTTGGTGCTGGGTGTGACGGTCACCACATCGCGGGTCATAATGTCAGCCACCAGCGTTTCCTTGGAGTTCTTGCCCTGAAGCGCAACTTTGCGGGTGTAGTCGCGTTCTGACATGATCCCCGCCAGCTTGCCGTTGTCAATCACAACCAAGGCCCCCACCCCGTAGTCGGCCAACAAGCCAAGGGCCTTGAACACGCTCACCGAAGGGCCAACCTGAAAAACCATTGAATTACGGTTTTTTAACAATTCAAGAACGGGTTTCATTGAAGCTCCTGTTAATTCGTTTGCATCGAGTCTGGAGTGTAAACAAACTTTTGCAACACAATAGAAGGTCCGTGCAGAGGGCACGGCCAGACAGCTTGTTTTAACAGAAACGCAGGGTTCATGTGCAGGCACTCGTGTTTACCTGATCACCACGCCTATTGGTTCCAAATCATGGTTATATTGGGGCCTGCCAGGCCCCTGGAATCTACGGCTGAAGCGATTAATTTTGCAACCAAGAAAAACGCATGAACGACAAGAAGCCTTTTGAAATCGCACGCGAAGCGCTCAAGCAACTGACCGCGCGCAAGATGACGCCGACTCCGGCCAATTACCAGGCGATTTACAGTGAGGTGGCTGGAATTCCGATCGAGCCACCGTTTCCGGCAGACCGGCTGCGTGACATCGCGCAGGCCTTGCCGATCAAGACACCGGGGCAGCAAAAGCAGCGCGGCTTGTTGGACTCGGCCATTGGGCAACTCAATTGGGACGGCGTTAAGAATGCCCTGATGGCCTACGGCGGTTTCAGCCCGGCGGCCACCGCCCCGGCCGGCGCCGGCGTACTGGCGACAACACCTGTGCTGGCAGCGAGCGTCTCGCCGGCTTCCAACGCGCCCGCCTTGACGGCCGATTTCTTTGAGCAAATCGCCCGGCTGATTGAATATGCGTTGCCGGCGCTGGGCAATGAGGATGCCCGTTTCAACGAACAAACCCAGTTGCTGATCAAAGCCATGCGTCAGCCCGGCGCTGACGTGCTGGCAGTCAAGCTGATGCTAGGCAATTTTGGCAACCGCCTTTCATTTGCGGCAGAAGACCAGGCCGAGATCAAGGTCACGCTGCTCAAGTTGCTGCACCTGATCATTGAAAACATTGGCGAACTCAGCTTGGATGATCGCTGGCTCAAAGGCCAGATTGATGCCTTGCTGACGGCATCCAAACCACCCCTCACTTTGCGTCGTCTTGACGATGTGGAGCGGCGTCTGAAAGACGTGATCTTCAAGCAAACGGAAGCCAAGGGTCGCGCGCTCGAAGCGCAGGAAGAGATGCGCCAGATGCTGGCCACATTCATCGAGCGGCTGTCGCAAATGACCGAATCCACCAGCGTGTTTCACGGCAAGATGGAAGAAAACGCACGTCTGATCGAGCAGGCCAAAACCCTGACTGAAATTGCGCCAGTGCTCAAAGAGGTGGTGAGCGCGACCCGCAGCATGGCCAACGACAGCCTGAACGCACGCGATGAACTGCGCGGCATGCGCTAAAAAGCGCTCGCCACCGAAACCGAATTGGTTAAATTGCACCAGGAACTCGACCGGGTCAGTGCGCAGGCACGCCACGACCCGCTCACGGGCGCACTCAACCGCAAGGGCCTGGACGAGGCGTTGAATCGGGAGGTCTCCAACGTGCGTCGCAAAGACACGCCTTTGTGCCTGGCGCTGCTCGATATTGACAATTTTAAAAAGCTCAATGACACTTTGGGTCACGCTACCGGGGATGTGGCGCTGGCACATCTGGCAACCGTCACGCGCGAGGTGATGCGCCCGCAAGACACCCTGGCCCGTTACGGCGGTGAAGAATTTGTAATTCTGATGCCAGACACGCCATTGGAGAACGGGATAGAGGCCATGACGCGCTTGCAGCGTGAACTGACCAAGCGTTTCTTTTTGGCGGGTACCGAAAAGGTTTTGATTACTTTCAGCGCCGGGGTGGCGCAACTGGCAGACATCGAAACCGGCCCGGATGCCATCAAGCGTGCCGACCAAGCCATGTACTTGGCCAAGCGCGCCGGCAAAAATCGCGTGCTGGGCGCTTGAATCAACACAAGGTTCTTATGACTTATCTGATACTGGGTTTGATTGTTTTTCTGGGCATGCACTCGGTGCGGATTGTGAATGAGGATTGGCGCTCGCGAAGTTGCGCGCGCATCGGCGAGCCGCTCTGGAAGGGGCTCTTCGCGCTGGTTTCACTGTGTGGCTTGGGCTTGATCGTGTGGGGTTTTGGCTTGGCGCGCCAACATCCTGTGCAGTTGTGGAGCCCGCCGCTGGCCATGCGCCACCTGGGCTCGCTCCTGACCCTGATTTCTTTCGTGCTTTTGGCCGCCGCCTATGTGCCAGGCAACATCCTCAAGGAACGTATTCATCATCCCATGGTACTGGGCGTACAAGTGTGGGCAGCGGCGCATTTGCTGTCCAATGGCAACATCGCCCATGCAATCCTGTTTGGCTCTTTTCTACTGTGGGCGATTGCTGATTTCAGTGCCGCACGGCGGCGCGACCGCGCCAGCGGCACGCGCTACCCCGGTGGCACAGCCGGCGCGACCGGCATTACCGTGGCGTTGGGCGTGGGGGCGTGGATCGCCGTGACGCTGTGGCTGCATGGCATGTTGATCGGTGTACGGCCCTTGGGCTGATCCAGCCTGCCGTTTTTCTGCCGCTCACTTGATACCGATGAGCCATTGGATCAAGTACTTGGCGACAAAGCCTGTCATGCCAAAAGCCAAGCCGACGAAGAGGACAAAAGTTCCGAATTTACCGGCTTTGGACGTCCACGCCAGATGGCCAATGATGAACAGCATGTAGAGAATGAAAACTCCGATCCCGAACGTGAGACCAAAAGCAGCAATCTGTTCTTCGGAGTAACCCAGCATCAGCGCGATCCTTGATCCCCACCCAGCGCCTCCAGCAAATCTGGCACAAGCCTGCGCAACTCGCCGGTCGCAATGGCGAAGTCGGCATCGAAACCATCGTCCTGCCCGTCCGGGGCGCCCTCAAAAACAACCTCCAAGAACGCCAGCTTCTTGAGCTGCAAATTTTCGGTGAGTACAAACGAGACACGACTGCGCCAGGTGAGCGCCAGCCGGGTCGGCAGCTTGCCGTCTGCAACGTGTTGCTTGACCTCGTCATTGTCGAGCGGGTGACGTGCGTACCGGACCACGGCCTGGGACTCATCGGCGGCTTTGAGCTCGCATTCGCGGTCCACGCTGAAGCCAGCCGGTGGCTGCTGGCTGATCAACCACTGCGCCATGGCGGCGCGGGGCGATACCTGGGTGTTGAGCAAGGCAAGCGCTATGCCGGTGAGCGCTTTCACCAGCGCCGTCACCACTTCATCGGCTTTGGCCTGGCTGGCCGTATCGATCAGCAACAACTGCGCCTGCGGATCTATCCACACGGCGATGGCGGTTTGTTTGGTGAAAGTCTGGGGCAGCAACGCCAGCCGAACGTCATCCTTGATCTCGCGTGTTTCCTTTTTACCGGGTTTGCGGCCGGCGCTGGCCTCCATCTGCGCCAGGCGCTCCTTGAGTTTGCGATTCACGACCGCAGCCGGCAAAATCCGGGTCTCTACCATCAGTTTGAGCATCAATTGCCCGTCCACAGCCTCCACCAGCGCACCGTGAGACTGGCCCCGTGGTTCCACCCAGCCTGTCGATTTCTCCTGACTGGCAGCGCACTCGGTGAAACGCTCACGATCCAGACCTTCTTCCACTTGCGCGACGCTGGCAACCCAGCTTGGCGCTATTTTGTAAACGATTAAATTCTTGAACACTGGCACCCTTTTTAATTAACCACCGACTTTGTGAAGGGTGATAATCATCGCATCAAATTCACTCCCAAAAATTCAAAGCTCAACTTTACACAGCGTTGTCTTGGCGTCACGCAGCAGATACAAGTCCAGACCAAACTCATGCCCAGTTTGATGCCAAAGTTCGAGCGTCAAACACCCCTCAAAGGAGATTCATATGAAATCAGTATTTAAACCGGTTCTGCTGGCCGGTCTTTTAGCCACTGCGGGTCTGGCCGCCTTTTCACAAACCCCGGTCATGGGCAACCCTGGCGGCATGATGGGCGCTGACGGGCCCATGCCTATGGGCATGCATCATGAGCAGATCGGAAAATTCAATTTCGCCAGGATGCAAGCCCGGATCGAGAAACGCGCGGCGGAGCTCAAGGCCAAGCTCAAGCTCAGCGCGGCGCAAGAAGGTGCCTGGACCACCTTCACCGCCGCCATGAAACCGAGCGCCGACATGATGGCAAAACGCCCGGATTTTTCCGAGCTGGCCAAATTGCCAACGCCCGAGCGCATCGACAAGATGAAGGCCTTGCACACCCAGCACATCAGTGACATGAGTGCGGCGATGGACAAGCGCGGCGAAGCCACCAAAGCCTTCTATGCAGTGCTGACACCCGAGCAACAAAAGGTGTTTGACGCCAACACCTTGCGCCACCATCGCGGCTTTCGCCCGGAGCGTCAACAAAACAGGCCGAAAGACGGCTCGGGCACACCCGCGCCCAAGCAGTAGTTCAATGGATACCGGGCGCAACCGGCCCGCTGCGAATTGGGTCTGAGTCCAAGCCGGTGCGGCCTGGCTCAGGTCAAGCGTTTTTTAAGTTCCCCGCTGTCTATGAGTTTGACCAGGTCATCGGCACCGCCCACCAACACCCCCTTGACAAATACCATGGGAAATGTCGGCCAGCCGGTCCACAGCTTGAGTGCGTTGCGCCGGCGCCAGCTGTTGAAATAGTTGCCGTATTCAAGGTAATGGCAGGCGACCCCGGCCGCCGCCAGTGCCTTGCGCGCTTTTTTGGGGAACGGGTTCATGCCCATGCCCACCACAACCACCGGATGCTGGGCCAAGGCCGACTGCACCTCGCGCACAATCGCCTGCTCGTGACCGGCAACCTTTTCTCGAATCGCCGGATCAATGTTTGATTCGTCAAGTATGGGGCGCGCCATGGCCATCTCCTGAAAGTTTCAAGACGGCCATTATGCGAGATTGTTCGCCGGAGTGGCGCAATCGCGTCACTGCTGAGCGCGCTGGCGCGAATGTGCCAGCGCCACGTACCAGTCCAGACAGAGTGGGTTGGCCATCGCCTCGCGCTTGAGGATCTTCTCCAGCGGCTGACCCAGCAGCAGTTTCTTGATCGGCAGTTCCTGTTTCTTGCCGGAAAGTGTGCGCGGTATTTCTGCCACTTGAAAGATTTCGTTGGGCACGAAGCGCGGTGACAGCGCGGTCTTGATGGCGTCGTTGATTTTGGTGCGAACCGCCGCATCCAGTGTCACGCCCTCGCGCAACACCACAAACAGCGGCATGTAGCTCTCTCGCCCCAGGTATTCAAGATCGACCACCATAGAGTCCAGCACTTCGGGCAGAGCTTCCACCGCGCTGTAAAGCTCGCTGGTGCCCATGCGCAGGCCGTAGCGGTTGATGGTGGCGTCGCTTCGGCCATAGATGATGCAACTGCCATCGCGAGCAACCTTGAGCCAATCACCATGCCGCCAGATCCCGGGGTACAGGTCAAAGTAGCTGGCCAGGTAGCGCTGCTTGTCCACATCGCCCCAAAAATACAAGGGCATGCTGGGAATCGGCTGGCAACACACCAGCTCGCCGACCTCATCGGTCACGGCCTGACCCTGCTCGTTCCAGGCCTCCACTGCGCAGCCGAGCAAGCGGCACTGCATCGCGCCGTCCACCTGGGGCAGTTCGCGATTGCCACCGATGAAAGCACCGCAGAAATCGGTGCCGCCCGAGATGTTGCACCACCAGATGTTGGAAGTTCCAATTTTTGTAAACTGTTCGGTACCCCAGGCTTGTGCTTCGGCACTCAGGGGCGATCCGGTGCTGCCCAGTGCGCGCACGCTGGCAAGGTTGCCGCAAACGCCGAGATCGACACCGGCCTTTTGACAATTGGCATAAAAAGCCGCCCCTGCACCAAAGAAGGTAACGCCCAGTTCTGCCGCAAACCGCCACAGCGTGGTCCAGTCCGGCGGTATCTTGTGGCCTTGGGCATCGACCGTGCGCCCGCCTGGATTGCCGTCAAAAATGCAGCAGGTGGTACCCCCCAGCAGGCCGCTGACCTGGGCATTCCACATCACCCAACCGGTAGAGCTGTACCAGTGGTAGCGCTCACCTAGCGAGTTGGGTTGGTAACTGCAGCCGATGTCGTTGTGCAAGTTCTTGAGCGCCAGCGCCACCAACACGGTGCCGCCATGGCCATGCACGATGGGCTTGGGCAGGCCGGTGGTGCCGCTGGAATAAACAATCCACAGCGGGTGATTGAACGCCAAGCTGAGCGGCTCGAAGGCAGCCGTCTGGGCGTCACTGCGGGCAATCGTCACCGCAAAATCAGCGCTGTTGGCAATCTTCCCCATCAGTTGGCGAGCCTGTCCCAGGTTGTCCTGCAGAATCACGTGCCGCACCGAAGGCAGTGCCGCACACAGTTCGACCACCACCGCGCAGCGGTCAAGGTCGCGCCCACCGTGGGTCACACCGTCGCAGGCAATCAACACCTTGGGTTCGATTTGCCGGAAACGATCCAGCACCGCGTTGGTGCCCATGTCAGGTGCGCAGATGCTCCAGACCCCGCCTATGCTGACGGTGGCCAGAAACGCCACCATGGCCTCTGGAATATTGGGCAAATAGGCCGCCACTCGGTCGCCCGGCTGCACGCCACTCTCCTGCAGATGCAACGCCAACGAGGCGACCTGACGGCGCAACTCGGGCCAGCTTAGCTGCCGGGCCGGCGCCACACCCAGACTTTTTTCGTTGTGGCTGAGGATGGCCGGCAAGCCAGCGCGGTGGGCCGACGCGACGTGACGAAATACCTGCTGCGCGTAGTTCACGCGGGCGCCGACAAACCACTGGGTCTGCGGCATGGGGGCACCATCGCACACCACGCTGGGGCGTGTTGGCGACTGCAGATCAAAGTAGTCCCATATGCTTTGCCAGAATGCATCCAGATCGGTTGTGGACCAACGCCACAGGGCATCGTAGGAATCAAAGCACAAACCGCGCTGTGATCGCAACCAGTCTTGGTAGAGACGAATCTGGGGCACATAAGGCGGCGGATTGGATTTGGTCATGGGTCAAGGGTAATTTGGATTGAATAAAAAAATAATGCCTATGAGTCGCGCATCACGATGGCGGTATTGGCCCCGCGCTAAAACGACTGCACCACTTCCAGCGCTTGCTCAACCCGCTCGACTGCATGGATGGTCAAGCCCTCAATCGGCTTCTTGGGCGCATTGGCTTTGGGCACCAACGCCACACTAAAACCGAGCTTGGCGGCTTCTTTCAGGCGCTCCTGCCCACGCGGCGCCGGTCGCACCTCGCCGGCCAGACCGATCTCGCCAAAAGCAAAGAAGCCGCGCGGCAGCGGCTTGCCGCGCAGCGACGAGGTGATCGCCAGCAGCACCGCCAGGTCGGCGGCGGGTTCACTGATGCGCACGCCACCGACGGCATTGACAAACACGTCCTGGTCCATGCAGGCAACGCCGCCATGGCGGTGCAGCACGGCCAGCAACATCGCCAGCCGGTCTTTGTCCAGGCCCACGCTCAAACGCCGGGGCGAAGCGCCGCCGCTGTCCACCAGCGCCTGAATCTCCACCAGCATGGGTCGCGTACCCTCCAGCGTGACCATCACACAACTGCCCGACACCGGCTCGGCGTGCTGGCTGAGGAAGATGGCGCTTGGGTTGGAGACCCCTTTGAGTCCTTTCTCGGTCATGGCAAACACGCCTATCTCATTGACCGCGCCAAAGCGGTTCTTGATGGCGCGCACCAGTCTGAAGCTGGAGTGCGTATCGCCTTCAAAGTACAGCACGGTATCGACCATGTGCTCGAGCACGCGCGGCCCGGCCAAGGCGCCTTCCTTGGTGACATGGCCCACCAGCACGATGCAGACACCGCTGGCCTTGGCCGCACGCGTCAGGTGCGCGGCGCACTCGCGCACTTGCGCAACCGACCCCGGCGCCGAGGTGAGCTGATCGGAATAGACGGTTTGAATCGAGTCGATCACGGCGATGTCGGGCTGCGTCGCCTCCAGCGTGGCCAGAATCCGGTCGAGTTGAATTTCGGCCAGTACCCGCACCTGCGAGTGACCGAGACCGAGTCGGCGCGAACGCAGCGCCACCTGGGCGCCACTTTCTTCGCCGGTCACGTACAAGGTGGATTGGCCGCTGCGTTGCATGGAGTCGAGCGCCTGTAGCAGCAAGGTCGATTTGCCAATGCCGGGGTCGCCGCCGATCAGCACCACACCGCCTTCGACCATGCCGCCACCGAGCACGCGATCGAGCTCCTCTTGACCGGTCGGGGTGCGCGCCATGTCCACCGCGTCGATGTCGCCCAGGATCGCAACCGCGGCCGTTTTGGCCAATGCGGCAAAACGGTTTTTGGTTGGCACCGCGCTCTCGGCCACCGATTCGATCAAGGTGTTCCAGGCTTTGCAACTGGGGCATTGCCCCAGCCATTTGGGGCTGCTGCCACCACATTCGGAGCAGACGTAAACGGTTTTTTCTTTGGCCATGAGGGTATGTTAGTTGATGCGACAGCGGTTCTGACAGGCCTGCGCGAGGCGCTGAGTGAACCCCGCTGTCGGGCCGGGGGCGCTAAGAACTTGTCCGTGTCCGATTGACATGGCCTCGCTCGCGCTACCGCACGCGTGGCCTTATGCGGTACGGCCCAGCATCGCCTTGCGCACCGTCTCCAGGTTGATTTTTACCTTGATTTTTTCTGCGTTGATGGGCGCGCGAACGGCGAACTGAGGCTCCTTGGTGTTGCGGTAAACGTATTTGCTCAACGGCATGGCATCCGCGTTGATGATGCTGACCACCTGCGGCGTATTGGCGCGCAGGCCGCGCGCCGTTGCGACCGCTTCCTCACCGTTGACCAGTTTCACGTAAGTGCCAGGCGGGTAAAACCCCACTGCCGTCGCCATCGCCGAACCAAGTTTTTCATTACCGGCTTCGGCGCCGACCAAAGCCGACCTGGCTGCGTCCAGCGCCGACAGGGCACGCCTGGTCTTGCGCGGTGCCATCCTGGCAACAAACCGATCCGCCAGGCGCACCAGGCGCCGATTTTCCAGGTTTCGCGCCAGGCCCCTGGACTCATCGAGTTCATGGTGCCAGCGCACGAGGTCCAACTGGTCTTCATCGACAACGCCAATTTGCTGAAGAATCTCAAAACTCTTTTGGGGGTGCTCCAAAACCAGTTGTTTTTGGAACTCGTCGAGTGGGGAATTCTGTTTGGCCAACCGGTCCTGAACCCGGGCCATGCCGATGTTCATGACCAAGGTCGAGCGAAACAGGACGCTTCTGTCCTCGCTCGCCCAACCGAGCTTCTGGGCCGTCAACTCGACTGCTACAGCCGACAGCAGTGCGTGCGTGGCGCAATAGCCCAGCGCGGTTTCGGCCAGCGCCTGAAACAGAACAAACAGCCCCTCATCAGCATCCTTTTTTAACAGCTCAAGGGCTTTGCTTTCAATCCCTTCAAGGCGCGGCAATGGACTGATGGCGGCGGCTCCCTGGTACATCAGTCCGCGTAAGGTCTCCTGCAAATCGAGCCAACCGCCCACGACTTGCGCACCCGCTGCGTAATCAACCTCGCCGATCTGACTTGGCATACCGGCTTCAATGATGCGGTCAACCGCAACACCGTCTCTGATCATGGTGCGTATCATCCGCTCATAACTTCTTTGCCAGGCCTTGGCATCACTTTCGGTCATGCAGGCTTGATGGGCGCTCAACATGTCTTTTTGGTGCTGGGAAAGGATGGCTTGTCCTCTTCGCAGCAACAATCTGCCGTCAGGTGCCAGCACATCGACCGGCAGTGGCTTGCCAAGCGCCAGCATGGCAACCGGAACCGGAACGTAACTCATCAACCGGCCACCACCACGGGCACGCGCGGCGCCAGGGCGCACATCAGTTCATAGCCAACCGTGCCGGCGGCTTGCGCCACCTCGTCAATGTCGAGTGTGTTGCCATTCGCAGCGCAACCCCACAGCGTCACTTCACTGCCAAAGCCAGCGCCGGCAACCGGCGTCAGATCGACTGCCAGCATGTCCATGCTGACGCGTCCGACGGTGCGCGTGCGCACGCCGCTCACCAATACCGGCGTGCCAGTCGGGCAAATTCGCGGATAGCCGTCGGCGTAACCACAGGCCACAACGCCGATGCGCATCGATTGTTCTGCTGCAAAGGTCGAGCCATAACCGACCGTCGCACCGGCGGCCAAGTCTTGCGTTGCAATTATTTTCGCCATCAGTGTCATGGTCGGCTGCAAGCCCCAGTCGCCGGCACAATGCTGCGGAAAATCGGGTGCGCTGCCGTAAATGGCAATGCCCGGACGCACCCAGTCCGAGGCAACCTGACTGCTTGGTGGCGTGCCCGCATTCGACGCCGTCAACGTGTGGCGCAGTGTGGCTGCGCTGTTGCTGAGCGTGCGCTCGCCCGGCAGATCGCGCGTAACTTCCGCAAAAACCGCCATTTGATCGGCGCCGCCGCACGCGCCTTCGGCATCGCTGAAATGCGTCATCAACGAGATCTCGCCGACTTGCGGCAGCGCGTTCAGGCGGGTCCAGGCGGAGCGGTAGCACTGCGGCGTAAAGCCCAGGCGGTTCATGCCCGAATTCATTTTGAGAAAGACCCGTTGCGCCACCTTGGTTTTGTGACAGGCAAGCATGTCGATCTGCTCATCGCAGTGCACCGTGTGCCAAAGTTCCAGGCGCGAGCACAGTTCCAGATCACGCAACTCGAACACGCCTTCGAGCAAAAGTACCGGGCCGCGCCAGCCCAGGTGGCGCACGCGCTGGGCTTCTTCGAGATCCAGCAGGGCAAAGCCGTCGGCGCCGCGCAAGCCCTCAAACACGCGCTCGATGCCATGGCCGTAAGCGTTGGCCTTGACAATCGCCCAGACTTTTGCATCGGGTGCGGCCAGACGGACACGCGCCAGATTGTGGCGCAGTGCTGCGGTAGAAATGGTGGCTTGGATCGGGCGCGGCATACTGTCAAACAAAGCAGGAGAAGTGGAGATTTTGGCATTTTGCGAGCATGCTATAAACCGGAACCTTTTGGAGAGACCTCATAGACCCGATCACCGACAAGCCAGCGATGCAAGCCCGCGCACAATGAAGCGCGGTTTCTTCACCATCATGGCCGCGCAGTTCTTCAGCTCGCTGGCCGACAACGCATTGTTTGTGGCCGCCGTTGCCATGCTCAGAAGCACCCATGCGCCGGCGTGGGAGCAGGCCGCCCTGGTGCCCCTGTTTGCGCTGTTCTACGTGGTGCTGGCCCCTTTTGTCGGCGCTTTTGCCGACTCCATGCCCAAGGGCAAGGTCATGCTGATCAGCAACTTCATCAAGGTACTGGGCTGCCTGCTCATGCTCTTTGGCAGTCACCCCTTGCTGGCCTACGCCATCGTCGGCCTGGGCGCGGCGGCCTACTCGCCGGCCAAGTACGGCATCCTGACCGAGCTGCTGCCGGCCTCCCAACTGGTCAAGGCCAACGGCTGGATCGAGGGCCTGACGATTGCCTCCATCATCTTGGGCGTCCTGCTGGGCGGCCAGCTGGTCGGGCCGATGCTCTCGCCCTGGCTGTTGTCGCTGGACTGCCCTTTTGTCACCACCGGCGTGGACACCCCGCCGGAGGCCGCCATCAGCGTGCTGATCTTCGTTTATCTGCTGGCCGCCTGGTTCAACACCTACATCCCCTTGAGCGGCGTCGAGATGCGTGCGCTGCCCGGGCGCATCACCTCCTTGCTGCCTGATTTCTGGACCTGCAACGCCCGCTTGTGGCGCGACAAGCTGGGCCAGATCTCGCTGGCGGCGACCACGCTGACCTGGGGCGTGGCGGGCAACCTGCGCTTTATCGTGCTGGCCTGGGCCGGCGCTGCGCTGGGCTACTCGGTGACGCAGGCCTCGGCCCTGCAAGGGGTGGTGGCCATAGGCATGGCCGCAGGGGCCATGCTGGCCTCCATTCGCATGCGCCTGGAAGACGGCCCGCGGGTGGTCACGCTGGGCATCGTCATGGGGTTGCTGATCATCGTGCTGATTTTTATCACCAACGTCTGGGTGGCAGCGCCTTTTCTGATTTTGCTGGGCGCTTTGGGCGGCTTCCTGGTGGTGCCCATGAACGCGCTGCTGCAGCACCGGGGCCACAACCTGATGGGCGCGGGGCGCTCGATTGCGGTGCAGAACTTCAACGAGCAGGCCTGCATTCTGGCGCTCGGTGCGGCCTACAGCCTGGCCACCGGGCTGGGCCTGCCCACGTTTACCGCGATCACCGCGTTTGGCCTGGTGGTGGCCGTAAGCATGTGGTTGATCCGGCGCTGGCATGCCAGCAATTGTGTGCACCATCACTCCGAGGTCGAGCACCTGCTTAGCATTGCGCGCAATGATAAATCGGGTGGGTAATACCAAGCGCTTGCTGGCGGCCTCGGCGTTGGCCCTCAATGCCCTGGTCTGGGGGGTGTCCTGGTGGCCATTTCGGGCGCTGCAAAGTCTGGGTTTGCATCCCTTGTGGGCCACGGCTTTCATTTATTTGTTTGCGCTGCTGGGCCTGGGTCTGGTCCGCCCGCGTGCCTGGCGCGGGTTCATACAGCACCCGACGCTGTGGTGGCTGGTGTTGGCAGCCGGCCTGACCAATGTCGGCTTCAACTGGGCCGTGACGGTGGGCGACGTGGTGCGGGTGGTCTTGCTGTTTTACCTGATGCCGGCCTGGGTCGTGCTGCTGGCTTGGCCGCTGTTGGGCGAGAGGCCCAGCGCCGGTTCGCTGCTGCGGCTGGTGCTGGCGCTCAGCGGCGTCGTGATCGTGCTCAAGACCCCGGCCTCGCCCTGGCCTGTGCCCGAGAGCCTGGCTGACTATCTGGCCCTGATGGGTGGCTTCTGCTTTGCGCTGACCAACATCCTGCTGCGCAAACTCAACCAGACACCGGGCGAGTCACGCATGCTGGCCATGTTCGCCGGCGGTGCCGTGCTGGCCACGGCTGTTGCCGTGCTGGGCGTGGCAGTGCCGCTGCCCGGTGCCGGCATGCCGTGGGCGGGTCTGGTGCTGCTCCTGAGTCTGGCCTTCCTGGCGGGCAACCTGGCCTTGCAATACGGTGCGTCGCACCTGAGCGCCAGCGCGACCTCGCTCATCATGCTGTCAGAAGTGGTTTTTGCCAGCGCCTCTTCCGTGCTGCTGGGCGCAGCTGTGTTATCGACGCGCACCTTGCTTGGGGGCAGCCTGATTGTGCTGGCCTCGCTGCTGTCCGTGTTGCGGTTTGGCAAGCGCTGACGGTTGCTAGACCCCCGACACCACGCGGCGAATGGAGTCGGCAGCAAATCCGCGCGCGGCCAGAAACCGCATCTGTTTGGCCGCTGCGGCTGCGTCCACTGCGGCTGTGCCAAATTTTTTGCGCCAGACCTCCAGCGCCCGCTCGTACTCGGTGGCCTGCAAGCTGATCAGCGCCGCGCTGATCGCCTCTCGGTTCAGCCCCTTGCCTTGCAACTCCTGCTTGATGCGGGCCGCACCAAGCTTGGCCGCGCGGCAATGGATCACCGATTCAAGCACCCGCTGCTCATCAATAAAGCCTTTGGCTTGCAGTTCGTCGAGGGCGCGTGCCAGCGCACCGGGCTCTTCTTCAAAGCGTTGCAGCTTGCGCTCGAGCTCGGCGCGCGAATGCTCGCGGCCGCTGAGCAGGCGCAACGCCCGGCCTTTCAGGGAAATTTGCGCAAACGACACAGGTCAAGCGACTTTTTTACTGGCGCCTTTGGTCTTCAGTTCGGGGTCTGGCGTGCCGCCCAGCAAAGGAATGCCCAGCGAGGCGCGCACCTTGTTTTCGATTTCCCGCGATAGCTCCGGGTTCTCACGCAAGAAATCACGCGCATTGTCGCGGCCTTGACCGATTTTCTCGCCGTTGTAGGCGTACCAGGCACCCGATTTGTCAATGATGTTGGCCGTCACCCCCATGTCGATGATCTCGCCGTGACGACTGATGCCTTCGCCAAACAAAATATCAAACTCGGCGGTTTTGAACGGCGGTGCCACTTTGTTTTTGACGACCTTGACGCGGGTTTCGTTGCCGATCGCTTCGTCCCCTTTCTTGATCGTGCCGATGCGCCGGATATCGAGCCGCACCGAGGCATAGAATTTCAGTGCGTTGCCGCCGGTGGTGGTCTCGGGTGAGCCAAACATGACGCCAATTTTCATGCGAATCTGGTTGATGAAGATCACCATGCAGTTGGTCTTCTTGATGTGCGCGGTAAGTTTGCGCAGCGCCTGGCTCATGAGGCGCGCCTGCAAACCGGGCAGGGAGTCGCCCATTTCACCCTCCAGTTCGGCTTTGGGCGTGAGCGCCGCAACCGAGTCGATCACGATCAGATCGACCGCGCCCGAACGCACCAGGCTGTCAACGATCTCCAGCGCCTGCTCGCCGGTATCGGGCTGGCTGATCAGCAAGTCCTGCAAATTGACCCCCAGGTTTTGGGCGTACTGAATATCCAGGGCGTGCTCGGCATCGACAAACGCGCATTGACCGCCTTCTTTCTGCATTTCGGCAATGGCCTGCAAGGTGAGCGTGGTCTTGCCGGAAGACTCCGGCCCATAAATCTCAATCACGCGCCCACGCGGCAGACCGCCAACGCCCAAGGCAATGTCGAGCCCGAGCGAACCGGTAGAGACGACCTGAATGTCTTCTATCACCTCGCCCTCACCCAGACGCATGATGGTGCCTTTGCCAAATTGTTTTTCGATCTGGGCCAACGCCACTTGCAGGGCTTTGGCTTTTTCGCTGTTGACGGGGGCGGCAACGGAGGTGAGGGTTCTGACGGGTGCTTCCATGAAAATCTCCTTAAATTTGAACCAATTGAATCGGGCTGAATCCACTGCATCATCTGGTTTTAATGACAGGCTGGATGCTTGAACAGTAGTTTATCTCGCTTGTTTGGACCGTGTAAACAAATTTTTTAGTCAATTTAGCTTACTATTCTCAACCATGGTCACCCGCCCCAAAATCCTGGACACGGCTCGCGCGCCAGATCCCTCCCCGGGGAAGCACGGGAAACGGCTGGACGGCTGCGATTTCCGCGCAGCCCACGTCGGGCACTGGATGAATTTGGCGGTGCAAAAATTTGATGCGCGGGTGTTGTCCCTGATGGCGCGCGATGAGAATGTGCCGCTGGGGCTGTCCAATCTGGCGGCGCGCGGACATTTGAGCGCCTCCCACATCCACATCACGCGGCATCTGGCCTTCGAAGGTTCACGCCTGACCGAATTGGCGCTGCGCGCCCATATGACCAAGCAGGCCATGGGCAAACTGGTCGAGCAATGCGAAGCTTGGGGCCTGGTCGCCCGGCTCGACGATGCGCACGACGCCCGGGCCCGGCGCATTGTGTTCACACCGACCGGACGGGCCTGGCTGCAAGCGTTTGAGCAGGCCGTGGCGCAGGCCCAAACCGAGTTGGAGGCGGCAGTCGGCGCCGAAGTTGCCACGGTGATTGCGATTGGACTGGAAGCTTATGTCGCCTAGAATCATCTTACAACTGCCTGACACCATGCTGGTCAGCGCAACAAGGAGACGGACATGCGAATTTTGATTGCGGAAGACGACCAGGTGCTGGCCGATGGATTGCTGCGCACCCTGCGCAATTCAGGCGCTGCGGTGGACCACGTCGCCAGTGGTTCTGAGGCCGATGCCGCTCTGATGACCAACACCGAGTTCGATTTGCTGATTCTGGATTTGGGGCTGCCCAAAATGCATGGCCTCGACGTGCTGAAAAAGCTCCGTGCCCGTGGCTCTACGCTGCCAGTCCTGATTCTGACGGCCACCGACAGCGTGGAAGAACGCGTCAAGGGGCTGGACTACGGTGCCGACGATTACATGGCCAAGCCCTTTAGTCTGCAAGAGCTCGAAGCCCGTGTGCGCGCACTGAGCCGACGCGGCATGGGCACCGCTAGCAGCATCATCAAACACGGGCCATTGATTTACG
>Ga0315272_10000344_pt1 | contig 23148 bp, 21 predicted proteins | sample C3_middle_MG_FD_203918 | JGI IMG/M metagenome (GOLD analysis project Ga0315272, IMG submission 203918) | Sediment microbial communities from Yellowstone Lake, YNP, Wyoming, USA - C3_middle | ecosystem: Environmental > Aquatic > Freshwater > Lake > Sediment | place: USA: Wyoming | collected...
TGAACCGGATCGGCAAACGCGCCGTCATTGCGTTGCGCGAGCCTTCGCTGGGCCCGGTGTTTGGCATGAAGGGAGGCGCTGCTGGTGGCGGTTACGCGCAGGTGGTGCCGATGGAAGACATCAACCTGCATTTCACCGGCGACTTCAATGCCATTGCACTGGCGCACAACCTGCTGGCGGCCCTGATCGACAACCACATCCATCACGGCAATGCGCTGTGCTTCGACGTGCGTCGCATCGTCTGGCGCCGGGTGATCGACATGAACGATAGAGCCTTGCGTTCCACCGTGATTTCACTGGGCGGCGCCGGCAACGGTTTCCCGCGCGAAGATGGTTTCGATATCGTGGTGGCTTCCGAGGTCATGGCCATTTTTTGTCTGGCCACCTCGCGCAAAGATCTGAAAGCGCGGCTGGGCAATATCATTGTCGGCTACACGCGCGACTTGGCCCCGATCCGCGCCAGTGACTTGCAGGCGCAGGGTGCCATGGCGGCCCTGCTCAAGGACGCCATCAAGCCCAATCTGGTGCAAACCCTGGAGAACAATCCGGCCATCATCCATGGCGGGCCGTTTGCCAACATCGCACATGGCTGCAACACCGTTACCGCCACCCAGGCAGCGCTCAAACTGGGCGACTATGTGGTGACCGAAGCCGGCTTCGGCGCCGATCTGGGGGCCGAGAAATTCATCGACATCAAATGCCGAAAATCGGGCTTGCGCCCCGATGTGGCGGTCATTGTCGCCACGCTGCGCGCGCTCAAATACCACGGCGGCGTCGAAGTCAAAGACCTGGGTACGCCCAACCTCACGGCGCTGGAAAAAGGGCTGCCCAACCTGGAGCGGCACGTGGACAACATCCGCCACTGCTATGGCATGCCCTGTGTGGTGGCGCTCAATCATTTCACGGCAGATACTGAACCCGAACTCGCGTTGCTGCGCCGTCATATGGACAGCTTGGGCGTGCCGGTGGTGGTCACCCGGCACTGGGCTGAGGGGTCGGCCGGTGCCGAGGAACTGGCACACGCCGTGGTCAAGCTGGCCGAGTCCGGCACTGCCAATATGCGCTATGTCTATCAGGACGAAGACAGCCTGTGGGACAAGATGAAAGCCATTGCAACCCAGGTCTATGGCGCGGCCGACATTTCGGCGGACTCTGCGGTACGCGCAAAAATAGCAAAACTACAACAGGATGGCTATGGCCACTACCCGGTGTGTGTGGCAAAAACGCAGTACTCGTTCTCGACCGACCCCAAACTGCGCGGCGCGCCGACCGGCCACCTGGTCAATATCCGCGAAGTTCGTCTGGCCGCGGGGGCCGAGTTCGTGGTGATGATTTGCGGCGACATCATGACCATGCCAGGCTTGCCCAAAGAACCCGCATCGTCGCGTATCGACATCGATGACGACGGCAAAATTTCGGGCCTCTTTTAAATCGTCAGCGGATCGACCTCCACCGCCCAGCGTATCAAACCACGCCCGGCGGCTTGTTGCCGGGTGTCGTGCAGCACGGCTTGCCAGGCGCTTAAAAAACGTTGGAGCGCGCCGCGTGAAGGGCTCTCGATCAACATCTGGGCGCGTTCCACATTGGCCACCCGCGCAATGTTCAGTGGCACTGCCGGGTAGCAGGTCACCTGCTGGCTTTCGGGCAACTGCGCGGCGGCGGCGCTGGCCGCTGTCAAAAAGCCCTGCGCCACGGCTTGCGAGCGGGCCTCGGCGCGCAGCAGCGCCTGAAAACTAAAAGGCGGCATGCCCGCTTGCTGGCGCTCTTTGAGTTGCTGTGCGGCAAAGCCCGGGTAGTCGTGGTGTTTCAAGGCTTCGAACAGGGCGTGCTGCGGGTGAAAAGTTTGCAGCCACATCTCGCTGCCCCCGCTGATGGCGGCATCGCGCCCGGCGCGCCCGGCGGCTTGCATGAGCAAGCCAAACAAACGCTCGGGCGCGCGGAAGTCGCTGGAGAACAGCGCGCTGTCGGCCTGAATCGCCGCCACCAGCGTGATGCGACGAAAGTCATGGCCCTTGGCGATCATCTGGGTGCCCACCAGGACATCGACCTCGCCCGCATGCACCTGCGCCAGTTGCGCCTGGAGCGCGCCCTTGAGCCGGGTGCTGTCCGCATCAATGCGGGCAATCCGCACCGGTTTGCCGGCGAGCCCGGGTTGGGATGTGGAATTGGGGCGGCGCACGTCACGCAGCAGTTCGGCAAGGTGCTCTTCGAGCCGCTCGGTGCCGCGCCCCAGCGGAGCAATGTCGGGGTTGCCGCAAGCCGGACAGGCGCGCGGCACGTGCTCGGCAAAGCCGCAGTGATGGCAGCGCAGGGTGCGGTCGATTTTGTGAAACACCCGGTAAGCGCTGCAATGCGGGCATTCGCTTTTCCAGTCGCAATCAGCGCAATGCAGCACCGGAGCGTAACCGCGCCGGTTCAAAAACAACAAGCTTTGCTCACCCTGCGCAATACGCTGCATGATGGCCTCCAGCAACGGCGGCGAAATGATGCAATGCTTGGGTTGATGGTTCATGTCGACGCGACGCACGATGGGCAATCCGGCTTCGGGTTTGCCAAGGCCGGTCTGGCTCGCGCTCACGCTGGCGGCGGCGCCAATGCGGCTGGGCATTGCCAACCTGAGGTAGCGTCCGCCCGCGCTGACCGGCCGGCTGTGGTGCCAGCTCTCCAGCGACGGCGTGGCCGATCCCAACAGCACTTTGGCGCCCTCCAGACGCCCCCGGTAAACCGCAAGATCACGGGCTGAGTAACGTGCGCCCTCAGCGCTCTTGTAGCTCGGGTCGTGCTCCTCATCGACGACGATCAGCTTGAGATCGGGCAGCGACGCAAAAATCGCCATGCGCGTGCCCAACACGATCCGAGCGGTGCCGCTGTGCGCCGCCAGCCAGCTCTGCAGCCGCTGCGCCGGCGTCATGCCGCTGTGCAGCGAGACGACGGCATGCGCACCATAGAGCGCGTCAAAGCGCAGCCGAAAGCGCGCTTCAAGCTGTGGCGTCAGGTTGATCTCGGGTACCAGCACCATGGCTTGGGCGCTGCTATGGCTGGCGAGCAGCCGCTGTACGCATTGCAAATAGATTTCGGTCTTGCCGCTGCCGGTGGCGCCAAACAACAAGAAGGGTCCGGGTTCCTGTTCGAAACGGGCCATTACTGCCATCTGTTCCGCACTAAGCGCTACTGAATTCATGGCATTGATGTCAACCTCGTGCTGCGGTCCATGCGCTTGTTCGTCCGCGGGGAGCGGGCTGGTACGAGACGGGTTGGCCTGGCGCTTGAGACGGCGTGCCAATTGCACGGCACTCAGGTCGCGCAATTGGGGCGGCAAGGCCGCCAGTGCCACTTCACCCAGGGAGCGCTGGTAATAATTGGCGGTAAACGTGATCAGTTGACGCCAGGCCGGTGTCAGCGCTGCAATCGTGTCCAGGGTGGCGGCAATGGGACGAAGCTTGCCGGGGTCCAAGGCGGTTGTCGCCGTGTCGATCCTGGCATCCCATACCACCCCCAACAACTCGCGTCTGCCCAGCGGTACGCGTACCAGAGTACCCGGCGCGAGTGCCGACTCACTTCGATAAGTCAAAGGCCCGGCGACTTGGCTGTGGGCCGGAATATGAACCAAAACCGGCAGCAAGTTGGTCATGCCAAAACCTGCCGGCCAGTGTCAAGTTCATGTAAAGCTGCGAAAAGGGCTTTAACCCGTTGATTCATAAATGCTTTTCTTGGAATCCAAGATTTCTGTGGATAACTTTGTTGACAGATGCCATCGAGTGCCTCCAAAGCCTTGTCAATCAAGGCATTCATTGCATTGCCCACAAAAAAAGCAAATTCAGAAATCGTTATGAATCAATAAGTTACGATAGCTATTTGTTTTGTAGCAGTGATTCGGCCACAGGAGCCATTTTTTGCATCGCAACAAAATTTTTGTGAATAAGTCAAGCTTTGTTGTTCAAATTTTGATAAAAAAAGTGCTACTACTTGCCGTGTCAAATCGTCAAGAACGCAGCTTGCGCGAGTGTTCATGCACCGCTTGCACCAAGGCCGCCACATGCTCGGGGGGTGTGTGCTGACTTACGCCATGGCCGAGGTTGAAAATGTGCGTTGGGCCGTTGCCTTCACCGGCAAAAGGCGTGCCAAAACTGTCCAACACCTTGACTGCTTCGGAGCGAATTTGAGCGGGTGAGGCAAACAGCACGTTGGGGTCCATATTGCCTTGCAGCGCCTTCGTTTCCCCCACGATGGCACGTGCCTTGGCCAGGTTGACGGTCCAGTCCAGCCCCAGCACGTCGCAGTCGAGCTGGCCCATTTCCTGCAGCCACAAGCCACCGCCCTTGGTGAACACAATGCGCGGGATGCGGGCACCGGCGTGCTCGCGTTTGAGTTGCGCCAGCACCCGTGCCGTGTAAGCCAGGCTGAATTGCTGGAAGGCGCCATCGGCCAGCACGCCGCCCCAACTGTCAAAAATCATGACCGCTTGGGCACCGGCTTCAATTTGGGCATTGAGGTACTGCGCCACCGAGTCGGCATTGATCTGCAAAATCCTGTGCATCAGATCCGGACGGCTGTAGAGCATGGTCTTGACCAGACGGTAATCGTCCGAGCCGGCACCTTCGACCATGTAGCAAGCCAGCGTCCAGGGGCTGCCGGAAAAGCCGATCAGCGGCACCCGGCCATTCAAGGCTTTGCGAATCGAGGTGACGGCGTCAAAGACATAGCGCAGCTTGTCCATATCGGGCACGGCCAACTGCGCAACAGCGGCTTCGTCCTGCACCGGGTGGGAAAACCTGGGGCCTTCGCCCAAGGCAAACGAGAGACCCAAGCCCATCGCGTCGGGCACGGTCAGGATGTCGCTGAACAAAATGGCCGCGTCAAGCGGGAAACGATCCACCGGTTGCAACGTGACTTCGGTGGCGTAGTCGGTGTTGGTGGCCAGGCCCATGAAGCTGCCGGCTTTGGCGCGCGTGGCACGGTATTCCGGTAAAAAACGCCCGGCCTGGCGCATCAACCAGACCGGCGTGTAGTCAGTGGCTTGGCGCAGGCAGGCGCGAATGAAAGTATCGTTCTTGAGCGGCGCAAAGGCGCTGGGTTGTATCGGTGTATTCATGGCCTCTATTGTCGCAGTAACAAACTGGCGATTTTTTTGAGACCTTGTGGGACAGACCGCAGCTACACGAAGTGAGCCAGCTCTGTCCCCAACCGATTGAGTGACCCGGCTCTTGAACTACAAGCTGGCGAGTGCCGCGCGTACTTCGGCTACCGTCAAAATTTCCGACAACAGCACGGGTGCGCGACCATTTTGGTAGAGCACATAAACCGGTACCCCGTTGCGCCCGAGCTGTGCCAGCGCAGCCGTGATGGCAGGGTCGCGCCGGGTCCAGTCAGCGTGCAGCAGGGTCACTTTTTTGGCAGCAAAGTCGGCCAGTACCGTCTCGTTGGCCAATGTGGTTTTCTCGTTGTACTGGCAGGTCACGCACCAGGCGGCGCTGAAATCGACAAACACCGGCGCACGGCTTGCCAGCACTTGCTCCACCCGGCCCGGCGTCCAAACCTGCCAGCGCGAGGTGCTGGCGGTGGCTGTTGGGGTCTCCAAAGGCTTCAGGATATTGGGACCGATAGTGCCTGCAAGCATTGCCAGGATAGCGATTGAAACAAGAGAAGCAAGCACCCGGCTGCGGCCCTGAAGGCCAAGCGCCCAGAGCAGCAGGCTCAAACTCAGCAACAGCGCCAGCAGCGCCGCGGCGCCGTCGATGCCGCTTTGCTGGCCCAGAACCCACACCAGCCAGACCACCGTGGCGAACATCGGGAAAACCATGGCGCGGCGAAATGTCTCCATCCACCGTCCTGGGCGTGGCAGCCAGCGGGCCACCGCCGGAACCAGGCTGGCGGCAAGAAAGGGCAGTGCCATACCCACACCGAGGGTGGCAAAAATCAGCAAGGCCTGCGGCGCGGGCAGCGCCAGGGCCAGGCCGAGTGCCGCGCCCATGAACGGTGCCGTGCAGGGTGAGGCCACTGCCACCGCCAGCACGCCCGAGAAAAAGGCATTGACGGTGGGATTCTTGGCTTCCAGACTAAGCACGCCGCTGGGTAGAAACTGGCCAAATTGAAACAAGCCGGCCAAATTCAAACCCATCACCGTGAACAGCGCCGCCAGCGCCGCCACCATCAGCGGTGATTGCAATTGAAAGCCCCAGCCGATTTGCTCACCGGCGCTGCGCAGGCCCAGCAGCAACGCGCCCAGCGCCAAGAACGAGAGCACCACCCCGGCGCTGTAAGCCAGGCCGCTGCTGCGGTGGCCGCGCCGGTCGCCTGCGTGTCGGGTGATGCTCATGACCTTGATGGCCAGTACCGGAAACACACATGGCATGAGGTTAAGAACCAAGCCGCCCAGCAGCGCGCCGACCAGCGCCGCCCACAGGCTCAACGGCAGCGTCGGGCTGCTCGGGTTGGCCGTCAACGCGGTTGCAGCGCTGGGCGCGAGGGTCAGCGCGGGCCATTGACCCACCACCGGGGCCTGAACCACAAACCCTTGGCGCTGCCCGTTCACCGTCGCCACCAACAGCAGTGGCATCACCGTGGGGCTTTGGCTGCGCTGCGCCGACAGGGGCAACTGGGCACTCCAGAGCGCACCCTGCCAAGCCTGCGTCCAGGCTGCCGCGGGCTCAATGACTTCGGGCGTTTCCGGGAACAGCTCCAATGTCTTTCCTTGCAAGCTGGATGGCAGGCCCACCACTGTCACCTTTAAAGTGTTGCCGACCACCTCGATCTGGCTGTCGCCGCGCAGCGGCGTCGGTTGCGCTTTGAAGCTGGCGTCAAAGGCGCCGGCCTGGAGTGCGGTGGAGCCGTGCAGCGGCAGTCGCAGTGCAAATTCGCCCTCTTCGGGGACGCATTCCTCCCGGCACACCAGCCAGTTGGCCTTGAGTTTGATGTCAATGTCGTTGCTGAGCGCCGAGGGTTTGAAGTCCGCTGTGATGGTCAGCGGTACGGGCAGCAGCACCTGGCCTTCATAGCCGTAATTGGCCAGGTTGCCAACCGCGATTTTGATGGGCAGGGGCCAGGCAATGGCCCCCGCTTGCACACCGGCGGGCAGCGTCCATTGCAGCGTCGTGGGCAGTCCGGAGTCGCCCGAGTTCTTCCAGTAGGTGTGCCATTTGGGCTGGTGCGTCAATTGCAGACCGAGCCAGACCGTTTTGCCCGCGTCAGCGCCATCGGGCGCATGGGCCATCAGCTCGGCGCGCACATGCTCGGTGGTGACAACCGACTTGGCAGTCGTCTGGGCGCTGGCAGGCGCCAGCAAGGTGCTCGCAAGCACCAACCAAGCGGCAGTCAGCAAGCGGCAGGAGAATTTTGAAATAATCATTGCGGGGAGCGCAGCGGCGCGGCCATCCAGGAAGTCCGGGGCCATCGATTGCCGCGCATCGCTCGCGATGACAGTTGAAAAATGTTGGTTCATAGCAAGGAGAAAGTAGTGCGTGTGGAAAAAGTTCCGGGAGCGGGCTTGAAAGTCACTCATTTTCGGGCAACAGCGATGCCTGCTGCGGCACTGGCATGAATACCGATGGCAGTTTCGTGGGTGCTTTGATGCGCACTTGCTTGTTCACGTTCATGCGGCCAAATACAACCTCGATGTCGCCGCTTGTGACGCCAAACTGCGCCGCCAGAAAACGCACCATGTGGTCAGTGGCTCGGCCCGCCACCGGGGCGGCGGCGACGCTGATCTTGAGTTGCTTGCCAAAAGGCTTGCCGATGGCGTCTTTGCTGGCGCTGGGTTTGCCCAGAATGTTGAGTACCAGCACGTCGCCATCCCAGGCGAAAAAGGAGTCGCCGGTGGCGTGGCGGGAATTTTTTTGCGACATGGGGGAATGATAACGACACCTATACTCGCCTGCATTGATCCAATCGAGTAACCAGCGATGACAAGTCTATCGAAATTCTGGGCCGATCTGTCCACGCAGGACTTTGCCAAACTGATCGCCAGCGGCGCGGCCGCCGACACCATTGCCGTGTTGCCGGTGGCGGCCACCGAGCAGCACGGTGCGCATTTGCCCGTGAGCGTCGATACGGTGCTGGTGGATGGCGTGGTGGCAGCGGCGTTGCCTCATCTGGCGCCTGAATTGAAGGTGTTGTTTCTGCCGACACAAGCGGTCGGTCTGAGCCCCGAGCACGCGCGTTTTCCCGGTACGCTCACGCTTAAATCCGAGACCGTGATCCGACTCTGGACCGAGATCGCCGAATCCGTGGCGGCAGTGGGCATCAAAAAGCTGTTGCTGCTCAACTCGCACGGCGGCCAGGTCAGCGTGATGGACATCGTCGCCCGGGATTTGCGCGCACGCCTAGACCTGCTGGTGTACAGCGTGAGTTGGTTCAACTTGCCGTTGACCGATCTTCATGGCGGTGACGTCAACGCCTTGTTCAGCGCCGACGAGCATCGTTATGGCATCCACGCCGGTGACATTGAAACCTCCATGATGCTGGCGCTGGACGCGGCGCAGGTGCATATGGCACAGGCCAAAAACTTCGGTTCCAGTGCACAAGAGCGTGCCCGGCGGTTTGACATTTTGGGCAACGGCACAAGTGCCAAGTTCGGCTGGCAGATGCAGGACTACAACCCGGCCGGTGCCGTCGGCAACGCCGCCGGCGCCACTGCGGACAAAGGGCGGGCGGTGGTGGACGCGGCCGCTCGCGCACTGGCCCGTTTGCTGGCGGAGATCGACCGGTTGCCGCTAAGCACCCTGGTCGCGCGGCCCGAACCGGCTGCACGTTAAGCCCGCGCTCGATGCTGGCACCATTTGATTTGCTCGCCCTGGGTGCGGCGGCTTGCTGGGCGCTGGGCAGCGTCACTTCGGTTTCACCGGCCCGTCACTTGGGTGCGTTTGCCTTTACCCGGTGGCGCATGCTGATGGTCGCACTGATGCTGTGGGCGCTCGCGCTGTTGAGCGGCGGTTGGCGCTTGTTGCCGCAGGCCAGTTGGGGCGTGCTGGCGCTGAGCGGTTTGATTGGTATCTTCATCGGTGACACGGCCTTGTTTGCCGCCATGAACCGGCTCGGGCCGCGCCGTGCCGGTGCGCTCTTTGCCACCCATGCCGTATTCAGCGTCATGCTGGGTGGCTGGCTGCTGTCGGAGCGCATGAGCCGGCAAGCGGCGCTCGGCGCCGGTCTGACGCTGGCGGGTGTCATGCTGGCCATTTTGCTGGGGCGCCACAAGCAGGAGAGTCATGCCTGGGAAGCCGACCAAGGCCATGTCGGCGCTGGTGTTGCGCTTGGTTTGTTGGCCGCTTTGTGCCAGGCCGTGGGTGCACTGATCGTCAAACCCATGATGAGCGCCAACGTCGATCCGATCGCCGCGTCGGCGCTGCGGGTGACGGTAGCCTGCGCCGCTCATTTTGTCCTGTTGTGGATGGGATTCGCGTCGGCACGCGCGCAACAAGCGCCGACCGGTCGGGTGTTGCTGCAAACCGGGCTCAATGGTTTCATTGCCATGGGGGCGGGAATGACGCTGCTGTTGATGGCGCTTAAAAAAGGCGATGTTGGCATGGTCGCGATTCTGTCGTCGGTCTCGCCGGTATTGGTGTTGCCCCTGCTGTGGCTGCACCTGCGCCGTGCGCCGGCACTGGGTGCCTGGCTGGGTGCTGCGCTGACGGTGCTGGGCACCGCGCTTGTTTTGTCGCGTCAGGCGTAAGTGATCCAACTGGCGTGCTCGGCCTGATCGAGATGCGCCAGCGTGTTGTAAGTCAGCAGCGTGTGGCGCTTGGAGTTGAAGGCAAACTCGGTGACCGCACTGTTGCGCAGGCGCATGTTGAGCTCGATCATGGTCTCGGGCGTGGTGCCCAGGACATGGCCGACGGCAGTGGCAATCGGGCCGCCGCTTGACACGATCAGCACATTGCCCTCGCAGTGGCTGCGGATGTGACTCAGCGCGCTGACCACACCGCGGCGGAACTCGCGGTAGCTGGGCATGCCTTGCGGGCTGGTCACCCCGTTCATCCACTGCGTCAGGCCGTCGCGCAGCAGGCGAAAGTGATGGCGGTAGAGCTCGGGTGTGTCGGGCTTTTCGAGCGGGTGGGGATGGACCGTGGCGATCAAGGCGGCGCTGTCAAATTCGTTGAGATCTTCTCGGGCCAAGACTTCGTTGCGGTAGTGCGCACCTTCGGCAATGCCGGCCCAGGTCTGGGTCTGACGGCGCAGCGTGCCGGTGATGACGGTGTCGAAAGTCAGCCCTTTGCTGCGCCAGTACTCGCCCAGGCGCACGCTTTGCTGGTGGCCCAGCGGGCTGAGTTGGTCGTAGTCTTGTGCGCCAAATGAAGCCTGGCCATGGCGTACAAGGTAGAGTGTTCCCATCGGCCTGATTTGAACAAAATTGCCGCAGAACCCTTGTCACACGAGCGACCAAAACGATGTCGAAAGGGCGTGAACATCAAACATCCCGGTATTGGTTGAGGACAGAGCTGGCTCGCGCAGCAATGCTGCGGTCTGTCCCGCAAAGTATTAGAAACACAACGCCATCCAGATGGCGGTGAACTCCGCAGCATTCATTTGAGGCTGTGCAGCGAAGTGTCAACTAAGGAAGTTGAAAAGAGACAACTTTTGTATTTGTGCGTAAGACTGCAAGGCCGCTTGATAACCGGTTTGCTGGCTCTGGAAGGCTGAGATGGCCTTGATCATATCGACATCTTCAGCACGCGCGCGGTCGGCCTCCAATTGAATGCTGCGCGCGTCCTGGTTGGTGCTGATGGTGTCGGCCCGGTTGAGCAAGGCACCAGCCTGGCCGCGCACCGCCGAGACGCGAGCCATGCCGATGTCGATGTTGCCCAGCGCCTGGCCCACCGCTTGGGTCGCTGCAGCACTGCTGGGGGCGTTGCCGATGTCGCGAATGGCGTTGTCGAGTACGCTGAAGAGGCTGGGGTTGGGCGTGATGGTGACGCTGTCGCCTGCTGTGGCGGTGCCGGTGATGGTTACGAGCCTGCCCGCAATCGTGGTGATCGGAAGGGAACCGGTTGGGTAGTTCGTAGATGTAAGGCCGACTTGGGTGGTTGTTACTGGCGGCACAGCAGTTGTGGTCTCTTGCAGATTGTAGGTGGCAGTGCTGTTTCCGGGAGTGCCCGGAACCACCGATGTGATGCTGACCTTGTAGGTTGAATCGGTAACCGGGGTGGGGGGTGCAGTTAACGCGACATTAACTGTCAATGGCGACGCGCTACTGGCACTGGGTCCGCTCGTGCTGATGTTGTAAGCCCCATCGCGCGCCACCTGAAGCATAAAGGCGCTGTCCCCATCCAGCGCGGACGGGATCGCTACTTCGCTGCTGCTGGCCTGTCCGGGCAGCCCATTGAAAGTGTAATCCTGCGGTGGTGCATTGGGTCCCACAAACGGCGCCAGCGCGCTGCCCAGCGCACTGAACAGCGGCTGGCCATTGGTGTCCTGGCGGTTCGCCAGGCCAAAAATCTGATCGCGCATTTGGGTGAGTTGCAAGGCAATGGTCTTGCGGTCGGCGGCGGTCTGAACGCCGCTGCCAGCGCCGACCACCAGTTCGCGGAAGTTTTGCAGCGCGTCGGTCACATCGCCCAAGGTGCTTTCAGCCATGGCAATCGAATTGCGCTGTGCTGCCAGCGCGCGCTGGTCGGTCGCAATTCGGTTGATGCGCGTCATGGCGCGTTCGGCTTGTGCCGCACCGGTCGGGTCGTCGCTGGGACGCACAATCTTTTTGCCGGAAGTGAGGTTTTCTTGCAGGCTTGACAACGCCGACTGCCGGTTGGAAAGGTTGCTGATCGCGTTGTCGTAGGTGTTGGCTGAACCAAGTCGGGAGAGTGAAGTGTTTGTCATGGTGTGCGCTCCTGCCCGGTGCCGCCTTAGCGACCCAAACTCTGAACCAGGGTGTCAAAAATATTCTGCGCGATCTGGATCATCTTGGCCGAGGCCTGATAAGCCTGTTGGTATTGCAGCAGTTTCGCCGCTTCTTCGTCCAGATTGACGCCCGAGACGCCGGTGCGATCTTTTTCCAGACTGGTCGCAATGGCGCTTGAGATTTGCGCTGAATAGTTGGCGCTCTGGCTGCGAATACCGATTTTTGCAATCAGTCCGGCATAGCCATCGGTCAATGCCGCGCCGTCAAACATCGCAACATCGCGCAGGCCCAGCATGGCGTTGGCGTTGCCGGCGTTGAGCTGGATGTTGGCGACGGGTTGGGGTATCACGTTGAAGGTATCGCCTATTTTCGGTGAACCCTGAAATGTGACACTCCATCCAGTCAGCGGCGCGGTGGCCGGCAGCATTGAATCAATGGCCTGGCCTGGTGTGTAGTTGTAAGGTGTTGGCGGAGTCAGCAGGCCCGATGGGTCAGGGTAGTTCCCATAATTGAGGTCGTCACTGCGGATATATTGGTTTGTTCCAATAAATTTCAGAGTGAGCGGAACATCCAGTAGAGGATAGCTGTGGGTATTTAGAGCGAGTTGCTCCAGGGTACCTGTATTGATGCTGCTCATTTTTCCGGCTATCGGGCTGGCCACGGCCAAGGCCCTGGGCGAAGAAAATGCGCTACTGACAGTGCTGGCAGCGGTACTAAAGGGTTTGAGCAGAAAGCGGTCGCCAGCAGCTGGTGTGCCAGAAGGAATTGAAATATTCAAGCCATCAATATTGACTGGGTTGGTCGTGCCAAAATCGAATGCGGTGACAAGACCATCCGAACGACGGACGATGTTGCCCTGGGTGGCAGAGGTGAAAGTCATTTCGTAATCGGAGGCGACAAATTTGGTCAGGTCGCTGATGCCAAGACCCAGCGTAGCGGTTCCCGTATTGAGGCTGGCTGGTGCTTTGGGCGCTAGAACGTTGGCTGAACCAAAAGCAGCGAGCGTGAACAGGTTGCCCCCCGGCTGGCCGTTCAGATCCAGCCCGAGCTTGTGCTGGTTGTTCATGGCGGTGCTGACCGCCAATGTCATGCGGCCCAGCAGATTGCGCCCTTCATTGAGGTCGTTGTTCTGAAAGCGCAGCAAGCCAGAAATTTCTCCGCCGCCCAAGACCGTTTCATCGAGGGTGATGGACTGCCCATTGCGCGAAATGGCCAGCTTGCTTTTCAAGGGGTCGCCAAAATCGTCTTTGACGATAGCCACTGGCGCCACAGCGGTTCCCAGCACCAAGGCCTGACTACCCGCCAAAAAAATACTCACGGTACCGTCATCCGCCGGGATCGACGTGGTCTGCACATACTGGTTCATCTCACGGACCAATTGATCGCGCTGATCGAGCAAGTCGTTGGGCGGCTGCCCGGAACCCACAACACGGGCAATTTCACCGTTGACATCGGCAATGCCTTGCGCCAGGACGTTGACGGCGTTCACCTTTTGACTCAGCTCTTGCGCGACACCTTGCTGGAGGTCGTCCAGATTTTGTGAAGCGCTGCGCATGCGGGAGGCGGTCTCATCGACGCGGTTTAGCGCCACCGTGCGCGCGGTCAAATCAGTCGGTGCGCTGGCAACATCCGAGAAGGCGTTGAGCATGTCGTTGACGGCGGCACCGAGCCCGTTGGCGCCGCCGGAAAAGATGCTTTCGAGTTGCTTTAATTTGTCGGCGCGGCTGGCGTCCGCTGCCGCGCTGGTGCCGGCCAAGGTTGACTGGCGCGTCAGAAAAGCACTGTAGCTGCGCTGTATGGTCTGGACATCGACGCCCTTGCCAATGTAGCCGCCGCTGGTGGACTGGCCCGGTGTGGCTTGCAATATTGCCGTTTGGCGTGAGTAACCAGGCGTGTTGACATTGGCAATGTTGTTGCCCGCAGTCTGCAGCGCAATCTGGTTGGCCTGCAGCGCGCGGGTGCCGACGTTAAGAATTCCGCTCATACGTACTGGGCCACGACTTGAGCGCGTTGCAGACGCTGCGTGGTGTCGATGGCGCGACTCAATTTAGCGGCATAGTGCGGGTCGGTCGCGTAACCTGCCTTTTGCAAGCCCATTGCAAACGCCTGTGCCGAGTGCGTTTGCTGGCTGGCTTTTGCGTAACGCGGTGATTGGGTGAGGAGCCGGGCATAGTCGCGAAAGGAGGCTTCGTAAGAATCGTAAGCGCGAAATTTGGCAACTGTTTTTTGGGCCACGCCCTTGACGTATTCGGTGGTGCTGACCTCGGCCACCTTGCCGCTCCAGCCGGAGTCCGCCTTGATGCCAAAAAGATTGTAGGAAGGCCGGCCACCCTTCATTTTTATCTCGTGCTGGCCCCAGCCGGTTTCATGACCGGCCTGCCCGACGATGTAGCTGGCTGGAATGCCGGTGGCCTGTTCCACTTTGATCGCCGCCGAGGTGTGCGCCTGGACAAAATTGCTTTGACCCGCCGTTGGCGCGACGTTGGAGTGGGCTCGGTTGCTGCCATAAGCGGCCAGCGCGGCTGCCTTGCCGAGTGCGCCGACCGACCGGGCCACCGATTTTTTGCCGGCATCGGCCGATGCCGGATCGAGCACGCCGATTTGACGGGTTAACTGCTGCGCAATCAGGTCGGAGAGACCGCCCGGCTGGCCTGACATTTGCACGGCAAACTGCTGATCCAGCAAATCGGTACCGAGGTCGCCGCCGGGGCTGTCGGTCAGGCCAGACTTCAGGGTGGCTTCGCGCATGCTCTTGATCAACTCGCGCATGAACAAGGATTCAAACTGCTTGGCGGTCTCCTTGATCGCTTCAGGCGTTTGTTGACCCGCTTGCAATTTCAGGCGGTTGAGCGAACCGGCATCAGCAGCCAGTGCGTTGGTCGTTGCCAGGGTTTGCCCGTAACTCATTTCAGATGACCTCGAGCTCCGCAGTCAAGGCGCCGGCCGCCTTGATGGCTTGCAAAATGGCCAGCAGGTCTTGCGGTGTGGCACCCAGCGCGTTCAGGGCGCGCACCACGTCTGCCAGTTGCGGCGACGCCGGCACCGAAATCAACATGCCGGGTTCCTGTTTGATCTGAATATTGCTCTTTTCGGCCACCACGGTTTGACCACCGGTTGACAAGGCATTGGGCTGGCTGATCACGGGTGTGGAACTGATGCTGACCGACAAATTGCCATGGGCAATGGCGCACGGCCCCAGGGTGACTGACTGGTTCAGCACAATCGAGCCGGTGCGTGAATTGATGACCACTTTGGCGGCTGGTACGGATGACGCCAGCGGCAGCTCTTCCAGTTCGGCAAGAAAGGAAACCCGTGCATCAGCGTCGATGGGTGCGCTGACCTTGACCGTGCGGCCATCGAGGGCGTGGGCCGAGCCTGCGCCAAAGCGCTTGTTGATTGCTTGGGCCACCAGTTTTGCGGTTTGAAAGTCGCTGGCCTGAAGTCCCAGATTGATGCTGTTGCCTTCCAGCAAAGGGGTGAGCACAATCCGCTCAACCTGAGCGCCGCCCGGAATGCGCCCGGCGCTGAGGTGGTTGACTTGAACTTTGCTGCCGCCGGAAGCGGCACCGGCACCAGCGACGACCAGGTTGCCCTGGGCCAAAGCATAGATTTCACCATCGGCGCCTTTGAGCGGCGTTGCAATCAGCAGCCCGCCCTTGAGGGATTTGGAGTTGCCCATGGAGGACACATTGACGTCGATGGCCTGCCCTGGCCGGGCAAAAGCCGGCAATTGCGCAGTCACCATCACGGCCGCCACGTTTTTCAGCTGCACCGATGCCAGCGACGCCGTTGGCAGTGTGATGCCGAGTTGTTTGAGATAGTTGGACAGGCCCTGCGAGGTGTAAGGCATCTGGGTGGTTTGGTCGCCGGTGCCGTCAAGCCCCACCACCAGGCCAAAACCGGTCAACTGATTGCTGCGCACGCCCTCCACTGCCGCCACTTCCTTGATGCGGTTGGCATGGGCGGGCGCGGCGACAAAAAGGCAAACCACCAGCCACAGCGCGGCCAGCGGCCGGCAGCGGCGAATCTTGTGTGGTTTGAAACAGGCTTGCATTTTGGTGACCCCTCGGCACGATTCTCGATAGCTTTAGAACGGGAGAACGTTGAAAAAGAAGCGTGTTAACCAGCCAACTGTTTGCGCCTCGCCCTGTGCGCCGCGCCCTTTAGATTCAATTCTGGCGTTGGCGACCTGGGTCGAATTGACAATATTGCCAGGTTGCAGCAGGCTTGGATCGACCGTGCCGGAGAAACGCAAGACATCCACATTCTGGTTGACGCCGATCTGTTTCTCGCCTGTGACCATCATGTGTCCGTTGGGCAGCACCTCCACCACGGTGGCAGTGATAGAGCCGGTAAAGGTGTTGGCGCTGGCAGTGCCGCCCTTGCCAGAGAAGTCATTGGCTGACAAGGTGCCGATACCGGCCTTGAGCTTGGCCTGGGCGACGTCTGAAAACAGTGGCATCGGCGAGATGCTCATGGAACCCGAGCTGGTCCGATTGGCGGTTGAATTGGAGACCTGGCTGGCGGTAACGTTCTCAACAATCACAATCGTGATGATGTCACCCACGGCGCGTGCGCGCGGGTCCTCAAAGGCCGGCCGGTAACTTGCTTTGCTGAAGATGGCGCCGCTGCTGGGCCGCTCAGCGGCCCTTGTCAAGGTGCTGGTCGCTGCCGCTTTGGGTTCGATGAAATCAACCTTGGGGGTTTGCGGAATCGATTGGCAAGCGCTACCCAGCAGGCCCATCACCAGTGCGAAACTACAGACACGCAAAGTGCGACCCGTTGGGCGCTGGCAGGCGATAGTTGAGTTCATGCCGGGCCTCACAGTTGTCCGAGTTTTTGCAGCATCTGGTCTGAGGTCTGGATGGCTTTGGAGTTCATCTCGTAAGCGCGCTGGGTTTGAATCATGGTGACAAGTTCTTGCACCACGTTGACGTTGGATGTTTCAACAAAACCTTGCATTAAAGTGCCCAGCCCATTGGCCCCCGGCGTGCCGGTGTTGGGTTGACCAGAAGCGACGCTCTCGGCGTACAGGTTTTGTCCCTTGGGATCGAGTCCTGCCGGATTGACGAAGTTGGCCAGCGCGATGGTGCCTATCGACTGCGGCGCGGTGATGCCGGGAATCTGGGCGCTCACCGTGCCGTCGCCACTGATGGTAATGCCGGTGGCGTTGGCGGGCACGGTCACGCCATTGGCAACCGGCAGCCCGGTGGAGGTGACCAGGCGCCCTTGCGAGTCAACCTGAAAAGAGCCGTCGCGGGTGTAGCTGATGGTGCCGTCGGGCATGTTTACTTGAAAAAAACCACCGCCCTGGATGGCAACATCGAGCTTGTTGCCCGATTGCTGCAAACTGCCCTGGGCAAACGAGCGGCTGGTCGCCACGGTGCGCACGCCCAGGCCCACTTGCAAGCCGGTCGGCAACTGCGACTGTTCGGAGCTGTTGGAGCCAGCCTGACGCAGGTTCTGGTACATCAAGTCTTCAAACACGGCATTCGCGCGCTTGAAGCCGTTGGTCGAGACGTTGGCCAGGTTGTTGGAAATCACGTCCAGTTGCATTTGCTGGGCTTCCATGCCGGTCTTGGAGATCCAGAGGGAGTTGATCATGATGGGATCCTTGGGGATGTAAAAAAGGCAATCAGACTATTGTCATTGCGATTGTCGCGTCGCTTGCGCTCCTCGCAATGACAGCAGCGTGGCAATCCAAGTCTGTGGATTTCCACTATGGATCGCCACGGCCTGCGGCCTCGCGATGACGAATACGCTAATGTGTTCATGGGTGTTTCATAAGCTTGTGCAGGCTTTTTCTTTTAACCCTGCAAGCCGAGCAACTGGCCGGCTGAACGGTCGTTGGATTCGGCGGTTTGCAGCAAGCGCATCTGGGTTTCGAACTGGCGCGCGGTCTGGATCATGCCGACCATGGTTTCGATCGCGTTGACGTTGGAGCCTTCCAGCGTACCGGTTTGCACGCGCGCGTTGGTGTCGTTGGGTAAGGGCTCGCCCGAACTTGGCCGGAACAAACCGTCGGCACCCCGGTTCAAAGGGTCATCGGCGCTGGCGGTCGCCAGTTTCAGGCGTCCAACCACGCTGGGCGGCTGGTTGCCTACTTTGGCGCTCAAGTTGCCGTCAAAACCGATCGAAACTTCGGCACCGGCGGGCACCGCGATGGGCGAGCCGCCGTCCGATAAAACGGTCAGGCCGCTGCTGGTGACCAAGTTACCCTGCGGAGATACTTCAAATGCGCCGTTGCGCGTGTAGGCCTCGGTGCCGTCGAGTCCCTGCACGCCAAACCAGGCATCACCCAGCGCCATCGCATCCAGACTGCGCCCGGTGCGTTGTGCGGGTCCCGGTGTCGTCAAGTGGCCGGCCGTGGCCTCCACCGCCAGCACGCGCGTTGGCGCACCATCGCCGCGCACCGGCACGGCGCGAAAGGTGGACAACTCGGCGCGAAAACCGTTGGTCGAGGCGTTGGCCAGGTTGTTGGACAGAACCGCCTGACGTTGGGCGGCAGCGTTGGCACCCGACATCGCGGTGTAGATGAGACGATCCATGGCAGGCCTTGTTCAACGGTGGGCTAGAAAGCGGGCGCTGATCAGCGCAGGTTGACCAGCGTTGACATCACCTGATCCTGCGTTTTGATGGTCTGTGCGTTGGCTTGGTAGGCCCGTTGCGCGGTCATCATGTTGACCAGTTCGGCCGTCAAATCGACGTTGGATTCTTCCAGTGCGCCAGCGCGCAGTGCGCCTAATTTCCCCTGACCCGGCGCGCCCTGCACCGGTTGCCCGGAGGAAAAAGTTTCAGCCCAGTCGCCCGCCCCGATCGGAGAGAGTCCCTGCACATTGCGGAAATCGGCCAGCGCGACTTGTCCAGTGGACTGGGTCTGGCCGTTGGAGTAGCGTGCCGTGATGACGCCGTCATTGCCAATTTTGAGCCCCACCAGTTCGCCCGGGGCGTAGCCATCCTGCGTCAGGTTGGAGACCGCAAAGCCGGCGCCATACTGCGTTACTTTGCTGACATCCACATTGGCCACGATGCTGGGTGTAACGGCAGAAGGCGTCGCAATGGTGAGCGGGGGCGGGGCGGCAGGGGCGGTCAGCTTTCCGGCGGCATCGAACGTCATCGTGAACACAGGTCCAGGGACAGGTGCAGCCACGGTCCCGGTGTTGGTGGTCGTATCAAAGACATTCCAAACGTCTCCGGCCGCCGTTGAGGTCGTGTGCTCGAAATAGAGTGTCACTGGCACCGTTGCGCCTTGCGAGTCAAACACGGTCAGGGAGGTGCCATAGGTGGTGCGCGGCGTCGCTGGAAGCGCTGTGACCAGCGGGGCCCGGGCATCGAGATTGAACTCTGCCGCGATGGCGGTGGTTTGTTTGGCCGCAATCGGCGCAGCCGTGGGCAGTTGCAAGGGCTGGATGGTGGTGCTGGTGGGTGTGCCTGTGGTGTTGGTCGGGTAGCCCATGACCTGGGCGCCTGAATTGGTGATGACATTACCGGTCTTGTCAAGTTTGAAACTGCCATTGCGCGTGTAGGCAGCCGAGCCGTCGGGCGATTTCAATTGAAAAAACCCGCCGCCATTGATGGCCACGTCAAGATCGCTGCCGGTGATGTTGACATTGCCTTGCGAGAACTGCTGGGAGACCGTGGCGACCTCGATGCCAATCCCGGCCATGGCGTTGCCGCCGCCGCCGGCAGAGGCAACCATATCGGAAAATTCGGCACGCGAAGACTTCATGCCGGTGGTGTTGGCGTTGGCAATGTTGTTGCCGATCACGTCCAGACTGCGGGTGGCTGCGTTCAAGCCAGAGAGAGCGGATTGAAATGACATGGTGTTTTCCTTTGAAATGCTGCTGGGTGTTGGGTGTTTTGAATCGCGCCGGGGTCTAAAGAATGGCCTTGACGCTGTCGTAGGTGATGGCCGTGCGCCCTTGCAGTTGCACGGTCATGGCACCGTTTTCGCTGCCGACCGAGACCACCGTGTCGCGCGCCAACGAGGTGCTGGTGACGGGTTGTCCTGCCAGCGTGGCCGTGACTCGAAAACTCGGTGCACCGGTTCCCTGATAGCCGGATGCATCCCAGCTAAAGGGTTGCCGACCGGCGTCCTGTGCGCCTAGATTGAAGGTGTCGAGCACTTGGCCACCGGGCGACAGAATTTCTATTTTCACGGCGTCAGCCTTGTCTGCCAAATCGACTGCACCGCTTGCCACGCCGGCCTTGTTCGTCAACGTGTTGCTGGCAACCAGCACATCGTGGCCCACCAGTGACGAGCCTTGCAGCACCTGCATCGAGGTGAACTGCGTTGCCATTGCCTTTAAAGTGTCATTGACCTGCTGAATGCCGGTGACGGTGTTGATCTGCGCCATCTGGCTGGTCATTTGCGCGTTGTCCATCGGATTCATCGGATCCTGGTTGTTGAGCTGGGCGACCAGCAATTTCAGAAAACGATCTTGCGCCGCGTTGGGATCGGCGGCCGTGGTCGAGCTGCTGGATGTCGATGAACCCAGCGTGGTGGTCGGTGCGGTTGGGGCGGTGGTGGCTGAAAGCATGAGGAAATCCTGGTGTGTTTACTGACCCATTTGCAGGGTTTTGATCAACAGTGTCTTGGCCGTGTTCATGACTTCGACGTTGTTCTGATAGGAACGCGAGGCCGAAATCATGTTGACCATTTCCTCGATCGGATTGACGTTGGATTGGGTCACATAGCCATCCGCGTCGGCTGACGGGTGGCCTGGGTTGTGTACTTTGCGCAGCGGCTCATTGCTCTCGCGGATGGCCGAGACACGCACTCCCGGCGAAGCATCGGAGCCCATCGATGCGGTCTCGAATACCACTTGCCGACCTTTGTAGCCTTGCCCATCCGGGCCGGCCACGGCGTCGGCGTTGGCCAGGTTGCTGGCCACCACGTTGAGGCGCTGCGACTGCGCGCTGATGGCGCTGCCCGATACATTGAAGATTGAAAACATGGACATCAGCTATTCTCCTTGTGCAAGCGCAGGTTTACTGGCCTTGGATAGCGCTCAAGATCGTCTTTGAGTCGTTGTTAATAAAGCGCAGGGTGGCCTCGTAGCGCACCGCGTTATCGACAAAACTGGCGCGCTCGCGGTCCAGATCGACGCTGTTGCCGTCCAGACTGGGCTGGGTTTGGGCAACGTAGGCCAGTGTCGATGGGCCGCTCGAACCGGCGTTGCCGAGCGCGATATGTTGCGGGTGGGTGGTGGAGTTGTTGCTGGTGCTGCTGGCATGCAAGCTGCCACCGAGGGCGTTGTTCATGGCCTCTTTGAAATTGAGGTCGCGTGCCACGTAGCCGGGCGTGTCGGCGTTGGCGATATTGCTGGCAATGATGCGCTGACGTTCGGCGCGCAGCACCAGCGCTTGCGCCTGAAAGTCCAAACCACTGGTCATATTTGCAAACATGAAACACCTGTTAATTATGTTCACCTGAGCCGTTGGCACTGACCGCCGACTTCGATGTCAGGCAATTATGGAAATTACTTTAATATTTGATGTCTCGAATAAAGGGGGAAAGCGACGCTACTTGCGTGTTTTATCAAGCCGTGCGGTGTTTATAGTTTGACGCACTAGACCGGAGCGGCATCATGAATGACAAGTTTTCAAACCCAAGCAGAGCGCTGCATGCAGCATTGGGGATGCTCTTTGCCTTCGGTTTTGCGTTTGCCGCGGTGCCCGCGTTGGGACAAGCCACGGGTGAAAAGCCTGAATTTATGGCCGCGACGCAGCAATGGCTGGACAACGCCGTTGCCAGCAGTCACCCCGCAGGAGCGGCTGCACTGCGTATGGAAGTCGTGGTCGGCGAGCTCGACAGTCGGCTGCGGCTGGCGCCCTGTGCCAGGGTGGAGCCCTATATTCCGGTGGGCATGCGTTTGTGGGGCAAGAGCCGACTCGGTTTGCGCTGTCTCGAGGGCAGTGCCAAGTGGAATGTTTTCTTGCCGGTCACGATCCGGGCCTTGGGTACGGCTTGGGTGATCAAGGGCAATGTGGCCTCGGGCGCCACGCTGTCGCCGGACGATGCGGTAGCGGCCGAGGTTGATTGGGCCGAGGAGGCCAGCCCGGTTGTGGCAAATGCGTCGCAATGGGTCGGCCAAGTGGCAACCCGAGCGTTGGCAACCGGACAAGTCTTGCGTCAGAATGTGATTAAACCGGCGCAGGTGTTCCAGGCCGGCAGTCAGGTTCGCGTGGTCGCCCAGGGCGCTGGCTTTGAGATTACTTCCGATGGGCAAGCGCTGTCGACGGGTGTCATCGGGCAGCCGGCTCGGGTCAGAATGGACAATGGCCGGGTGATGTCGGGCGTTGTGTTGGATAATCGGACCATAAAAATTGAAATATGAGGCTGGCAGAACATCAGCCTGACCCGGGTCTGCGCGGGATCTGCCGATAGGCTTGAAAAAAGGCTAAAGCTGTGTCAAATTCTGCCGATAGTGATCGTACGAGGCTACATTTACAGTAGTTTTGGAGAGCACCATGAAAATAGGTCAACCCACAGACAATACGACTCCGGTCGCTGCCACACCTTTGCCGGTGCCTGCCAAGAGCGGTCAAGGCCCAAGCTCGTCCGCCTCGGCCACGGCCACCAAGGGTGCCCAGTCGGCCGGTGTTGCGGTCACTGTCTCCACGTTGGCGCGCACGCTCGGTGCGGCTAAAGCTGACGAAACGTCGGATGTCGATATGTCCAAAGTAAGTGCGGCGCGTTCGGCGATCGAACAGGGTACTTACGTGGTCAACCCCGAGGTCATCGCCGACAAGTTACTGGCCAATGCCCAGGAAATGCTCAACCGCACGCACAGTTGATTCTCGAGAAATCTGAATGTTCCCGGCCCACATCCAAACCGCGCTGACTGTCGTTGAACGCCATTGCAGCGATCTGTCGGCGGCGCTGGTAAGCGGTGAGCCACTGGAACTTGCCTCGGCCAGTGCGGCCTTACGGCAAGGGGTGAGCGACTTTTCTGACCTGGTTGGGCGTCTCACGACCAGCGAGTTCAAGAATAGAGACTTGAAAGCGCGTTTGAAAACACTCGCCGCCACCATGATTGCTCAAAAAGAAGGCCTGATCCGTCGCAGCGTGCTGGTTGATTTGGCCTTGAATGCCATTGTTCCTGCCACCCGCAGTACCACCTATGCACAAGTTACCGGTCCGTACGGCAGTCCAGGCAAACAAAGCGGCGCCTTCAATTTTCTGATTGCCTGAACGGGCAGCAAGCGGGGTTTCGCCCCGGCGGGCGAGTTCCCTTTCTTTGCGTGCCCAAAGAAATGGAACCGAAAGAAAGGGCAGCCGCAGTCAGGGCCGCTGCGCGGTTCCTTGCGCTGCTCGT
>Ga0315272_10000346_pt1 | contig 23071 bp, 26 predicted proteins | sample C3_middle_MG_FD_203918 | JGI IMG/M metagenome (GOLD analysis project Ga0315272, IMG submission 203918) | Sediment microbial communities from Yellowstone Lake, YNP, Wyoming, USA - C3_middle | ecosystem: Environmental > Aquatic > Freshwater > Lake > Sediment | place: USA: Wyoming | collected...
GTGTGAAGAACATCGGAAAGCCGTGTGCGGGAAAACTGCATGCACGGTTTGATGAGGGAGGGCAGGCGAGAGCCTGTTTTCTACTCTACCCATAGATTCTATGTAGATTCTATGTAGATTCTATGCATAGATTCTATGACCCCATAGATTCTACATAGATTCTATGACCCCATAGATTCTATATAAGGCCTGACCCCATAGATTCTAAGGCCTGACCCCATAGATTCCTTAAGGTATGCGTTCACCGTGTTAACCGCAATCGTCGCGGCACTTTCTATTGGGTAACCATAGATGCCTGTGCTGATGTTGGGGAAGGCTATTGAGGTTAGGCCATTTTTTTCGGCGAGCGCTAGCGAGCTTTTGTAGCACGAGGCCAGCAGTTCATTTTCGCCTTTGCCGCCACCCTGCTAAACGGGGCCTGCGGTATGGATGACGAATTTGGCAGGGAGGTTGTAGCCTTTGGTTATTTTTGCCTCGCCCGTTTTGCAGCCTGCCAACAGGCGGCATTCTTTGAGTAGCGCTGGCCCTGCCGCGCGATGGATAGCGCCATCTACACCACCGCCTCCCAGCAGGGAGGTCACGGGTCAGCTTCCTTCCAGCGCCGCAATGATGCGGCTCTTTTTGTCTTTGTCTATGGTCTTGGCGTATTTCACTGCGGCCACAATCTGGTTGCGAACATTCAACTAAACTGTGCCTTTGATGGCCGATGGATCGGCTGTCAGGCTCTTAATCACTTTTCTTCCCACGGCGCAAAACCAATGGGACGCTTCTTCTTGATATCCAGCGGGGTCATGAGATCGCGGATGGCATCAAAAACTGCTTTGAACTTGATGTCGTATTTCTTTTCAAGCGCGGCCAGCTTGCGGGAAAGTTCGGCGTTGGAGGCCAGCATCTGCCGCAACCGCACGAAGGCGCGCATGATTTCGATATTGACCTGAATAGCGCGCTCACTGCGCAAGACGCTGGAGAGCATGGACACACCCTGTTCGGTGAAAGCGTATGGGGCTGTCCGAACACCCCCCCAACTTGAAGTCACAATTTGTGATTTCAAGTTGGTGAACTCTTCCGGGCTCAATTGAAACATAAAGTCTTCGGGGAAGCGTTCGATGTTGCGTTTGACGGCCTGAACAAGGACCCGTGACTCGACTTCATACAATTCCGCCAAGTGCATGCTGAGCATGACCTTCTGGCCGCGAATCAGAAACATCTTTGATTCGATTTGCTCTACAGGTGCAATCAAATTTTTGTTAGTCATCGCCCCTCCATTTTTCGTGGCATTCTGCCCAATCATCAATGAGCATGCAGAAAACCAGCTATTTCTGCAGCATTGGGCAGTGTCGCAACGATGGACGCCATTGAAATGGGCTGATTGTCATCCGTTGCGTTCCATGCGCTGTCGTGGGTGATGTCGGTGAGTTCTCCAAGCGCAGGTGAGGATGTAGCGGGGCAGTTCTCATTTCTCGACATGCACATCCGCGACTGAATCCATCATCTATTTTCCAGTTTACTCAGGCCTTGCAAAATGATCTGGTAGAGCTTTTTGTAATCCGCCTGCATGCAGTCGATGGAGGCCTGAATGTATGCATTCGTTGGTTGTCCCGATAGCGCTTTGCTGTAATCAATTGGGGCATAACCATTTGCTACGGCTATCAAATCAATAAATAGCCGGGTAATACGACCATTGAGTTCGTAGAAGGGATGAAGGGCTATTAATTCGGATTGATAGTAGGCTAGGCGATCTGCAAATTTTTCCAGTTGCCAATTTTCACTCTGCTGCAGAAAGTTTTCTTGTTCCAATTGGAGGAAGATTCGCCTCGATTCCTGCTCAAGGTAAGCAGCGCGACAAAACAGGGAGTTCCCCTTGCTCATATCCACTGTGCGGTACACACCCGCCCACTCATAAAGGCTTTCAAAGGATCTTTGATGAAGTGATTTGAAATAGTTTTCATCAAAGCGCGTGTTGGTTTCGCATTCTGTGATAAAGGTTTGATATGCTTGCTGCAACAGTGTCTCTTCAACCTCGTGCAGTAACTCCGGCTCGGTTATCTCCAGTTTATTTTTGGGGATGTCCGTGCCGGGGAGGTAAATGTCACTTGCGGTGAACTGGTACTTTGACACGAAGCTGCTCCATGATGGCCTTTACCTGTGCTTTGATCGCAGGCGACTGCGATGGTTTGTAGCCTTCGATCTGCATAGAGGTTTGGACAGCTTGTCTGATTTTTTTATTTAAGGTTGGCGTAATTTGCATGTTGAGTTATTCCACAAAAATTATTTCTACCGACATCTTCAGAACCCATACATATGGGCATCCCTTTGTTGAATTATAGCTTTTGGTACCAAGGTTTGCTTGTAAATAATGTGTGTTTGAAGGCACGTTTCCGTTGTTTTTTCTTGGCTTTTAAATACCCGTTGGGGGAATCATCAATCCAAAAAATGAGTATTATCCTAACCTGCTCTTGCTACGACGAGCAGCTGCAGTGTGAGGTACCGCCCAGGTTGAAGAATTTGTCTTCCTTCTTTTTGTAATACAGGGCTGCCACTGCCGCGGATTGTTCACCGTAGGGGTCTTGCAGTACCTCGTGCAACTTGTGCACGAGGGTGAAATCGCCCGCGTCGGTTGCGACGCGGTAGGCTTCTACCAGCATCCATTCTCTTGGAATGTATTTGGGGTTGATTCGCTTCATGACCGCCGCTAGGTCTGCCGGGTTGCGGCCCGCTTGTGCCAACGCGTTGTGCCACTTTTGTAGCCATGCCGCCCAGCGTGCTTCTAGCGCTACCTTGTTTTGCGCATAGCCGCCACGTGTTTCGTAGAAGCTGGCGCGCAGTGCCTCCACTTTTGTGGGCAGGTTTGAGAGCTCTCGCCAAAAGAGGGTGTAGTCCACCGGTGTTTCTGCCATGAGTGCGTGCAGCTCTTTGAAAAGCGCTGGGTCAAATGTGGCAAGCCCCATTTTTTCTGCCCACATGCGGTTCAGCTCGCTATTCATGGTTTCTGGCAGCGCTTCCATAATATTTTGCAGCGCCTCAATTGCGCTATCGTCTTGCTGCAGTAACGGCAGCAGGGCAATGCAGAACATTCTGAAGTTTTCCAGGGCGGCCATGGGCTGGTTCATAAAAGAGAAGTGCTCACCGCCTCCTGTCCACATTTGAAACTTTGGGTCATACGCTTCGATAAAGCCGAAGGGGCCGTAGTCCAGCGTGCGGCCACCTAAGGCGCAGTTGTCGCTATTGAAGTTTCCCTGGCAATAGCCCACCCGTAGCCAATGGGCCATCAGGCTTGAGAGGCGCACACCAAACGCTTGCGCAAGGGCTAACACTTTGTCGGCAAGCGTTACCTCAGGGTGGCTGAGTTGCGCGGCGAGTTCAGGGTATTCGCGTGCGAGCGTATGCAAGAAAATGGCTTCGAGCTCGGCCATGGCTAGGGAGTGTTCGTCTTTTCTGGCGCGCCGGCCAAACAGCTCGAGCTGCCCGACGCGCAGGAATGAGGGCGCGACGCGGGTGGTGATGGCGGAGGGTTCGCTCACCATGCGGTCCGGGTCCTGGGTTTTGGCGTCAGGCGAATACCAAGGACGCGAGATGGTTTCGCTTTGCGAGACAAACAGGCAGAGGGCGCGGGTGGTAGGCACACCCAGTGCGGCCATTGCTTCTGACACAAGAAACTCGCGGATGCTGGAGCGCAAAATTGCACGGCCATCACCCCCGCGGCAATAAGGCGTGGTGCCGCCGCCCTTGAGCTGAAACTCCCAGCGTTGATCGTTGGGCAGCAATACCTCAAGCACAGAAATGGCGCGCCCATCGCCATAACCATTGCCGTTTTTAAAGGGGCAGTTTTGATACATTTCCTGCCCGTAAATGCTCAGGGCATAACCGCTCGCCCAGCCGCTGTTTTTAACGCGGGATGGCTCGGCATTGGTGTTGGCGCTATTCACGGCAGGCGCAAGGTTACCCGTAAAAAATTGCCTGAAGGCCTCTTCGCTCGCGACACTTTCAGGCAAGCCCAGCTCCTGAAAGAAACTGCGGCTGTGAATGACGTAGCAAGGGCTGGGCAGCGGTGTGGGGAGCACCTCGACATAGTGACCAGACTTAACTTGCCGTAGCGTTTTGTTAGGGGCGTGGCGAGCCTGCTCAGGATCTGCCGAGAGCGACTGCAGCAGCGAGTAATCAGCATGCTGGAGAAACTCGGTGAAGGTGAGTGAGGAGGAAGTATTCATGCCAGCGATGTTATCGTGTTTCAGGGCTAAGGTGGGCTTACTTGTTAGCAGGGTTATTGCGCCGGGCGGGTTGTTAGACAGGCGTGAAGGAAATTTTTACTTAATACGCTTTGCGGCTGTCATATAGGCCTCGCTATCCTCACGCTTGCCAACTGACAGCACCAGCACAACCAGTACGTCGTCTTCATCCAGGTAAACCAGACGGTAGCCTTGTTTGAGTAGTTTGATCTTGTAACAGCCCGCCAATTCGCGGTGTAAAAGTGAACCCGGTACATGAGGATTTTGCAGGCGCTTTGCCAGCAGGGGTTTAAGTAATTGCTTGATGGAACCGTCCAATAATTGCCATTCGCGCAAAGCATCCGGCACAAATTTGAGGGTGTATTTTGTGTCGGATTTGAGTGTTGGCTTTTTAGAGCTCATCCAGTGTTACCGTGATGGCGCGGTCTTTTTGTTTGAGGCGGTCTTTTGCTACTTTGACAAGTTGCAGGTCGTCGATCATTTCCAGCATGGCCTCATAGCGCTTTGGCGGCACCATGTAAAACGCGGGTTTGTTGTGGCTAAGCACAGCCACTGTTTTGCCGGCGGACTCTCGCAATGCATCATTGGGGTTTTTCTTGAATTCAGTCATGCTCACTGACAAGTCGGATAGGATCGTTTCCATGGCCATAATTAGCTCCTTAATTAGCTCTTAATTTTGAGCCAATTAAACCAGCAGCACTGACGATAGTCAAGTCCCAGTTAAAGCAGCTCAAACTCCGCCGCAATCGCCTCCACCGTTTTAACCCCCAACCCCGCCTCTGCCGCAAACGCGGGCCAGTAGTCCAGCGCGGCGCGCACGTCGGCGATGATGTCCAGCGGGCGGCGCACGCCGAAGCGGTCTGCCTCTTGCAGCAGGTCGGCACGGGTGATGTTGCTGAATTTGCCGTTGACGCCCAGCAGGTGCTGGTAGGTCCACTCGCCTTTGGGGTTGTGGGCGTGGGTGAGGTCGTAGGCGGGAGCCAGCTCCCAGGTGCCGCCCTGCTTGAGGCGGAAGGCGAAATTTTTGGTGTGGTCGTCGCAGTTTTTGGCCATGACGTTAAACACCATGCGGCGAAATGCCTGGGTGTTGGCTTCGTCACCGAGCTTGAGTTTTGCCAGCACGATAAAGAGCTGGGCATAGGCGTGGGTGGCGCGCTGTTTGTAGTCCAGGTGGTCTAGCGCGCACAGGGTTTGTATGTGGTGCTTGAGGGTCTTTTGTTCGACTATTTCGCGATCAAAACGGCGGGTCATGAAGTGGGCGCGGCCGTTTTCTTGCAACAGGCGGCACTCGCTCATCTCGATGCCGGCGGACTGGGCCATGAGGTGATAGGCGTATTCTATGCGGCCATAGTCGGCGCTGCCGCCGAGCTCGAGATCTTTGCCCATGCCGTCAAACTTGAGCACCCAGTGCTGAAAATCTGCGGCGGCGTCAAACTGGCCGCTGCGAATTTCGTTGGTTTGCGGGTTCCAGGTGACCACTGCTTTGGCGCGCGCGCCGCCGGCCGAGGTGCCGACGCGGATGATGTTGGCGAGCGCGGCCTGGGCATGCACGTCACCACTGAGGTCGCCCTGTATCACCATCCGCGCAGCCTCAACCAGGGTTTGCATTTGCAGGGGTTCGACGCTTTCGCGATGGGCGCCGCGTGCGGGTTTAAATTCCAGCGCGCCCATGCCGCGCTTGCCCATGTAGGCCAGGCGGTCGAGGGTGGTGACGGCGTTTTTATCCATGCCCTTGCGCGCCATCCACGCATCGATGAGGGCGTTGCCAAAGTCGTCCGGCAGGGCATCGGCCAGCAGGCCGGGCAGGCGGTGGTAGCTGGGCTCGGCCAGATTGGGAAAAGCAAAGGTGGGGCGGGTGTCGGCGAGCGGCATGGTGAGCGGGGCCAGTTCTATACCGGTGTGTTTCCAGGCAGTTTCATAGGCAAACACATAGCAACCCAGGCGCGGGTCGGGTGCCACCGCGCCAACACGCTGGCCCCAGATGCGCACTTCGATAACGGGGGTGTTCATGACTGGGTATCCATTAATTATCGGGCTTTCGAATACTCATCGTTTTTAAAATCCCCCCTAGCCCCCCTTTTGCAAAGTGGGGAACCAGTCGAGATGCATACTGAGAACGCTCCTCCCTTTTGTAAAGGGAGGTTGAGAGGGATTTAAAAACGCAATCATGCATGAAACACTCAATATTTAATCTGATAGATAAAAAATTCATAGCTAATTATCGGGGGCTCACTCTTTGGCAGCAGCGGCGCGGCGCACGCGCTGTGGGACTTTGGTTTGGCGCAGCAGGTCCAGCGGATTCACGCCGGGCTCGGGTGCGAGCATGTCGATGCCCTGCAGGTAGTCAAGTGCCTTTAATACTCGCAGCAGGGTCTCCACGGTAGAGCCGTGGCCGCTTTCGAGATTGCGCAAGGCACGCTCGGAGATGCCGGCTTTTTCCGCGGTGGATTTTTGGTCGAGATTGCGGTTGAGGCGCAGGCGTTTTAGGCGCTCGCCGAGGCTGGCTTGTAGCTCATTGGGGGTTTGAAATAAGAGTTCGCTCATACGGTAATTATATGCTGGTTAATAAGGCTATATTTGTTAAACGGTTTAATTATGCCTGTTAAGTGTATATATAATTACTGACTTGTCAAGCGGCATAATTATGCCCTTATAAAGAAATAAGTATATTAAAAGGCATATATTTGCCGACTTATAGTTATTATGTTTTCAATACACAAAATTGCTACAACGCAGCAAAGTTGTAAGTAATTGCCAAAGAGAGCGACTACCATGCAGAGGGCATTCAACTCCGAAGCTTTTGAATGCTTTCAACGAGGACTTTTATATTGGCTTCGGTTAATGGCGTGGTTTTCTGTTGTTTGCAGAAAACCATGCTTTCATTTAATTGTATTTTAAAGGGAAAAACAGAATGTCTATTCAATCTAATGGTGCAAAAATCGCTGCTCTTTCTGCTTTTATGGCGCTTTCAATGTCTGCTAATGCAGCGCAGCACATGGGTGCAGCCCCGGCAACGGAAGCAAATCCGCAAGTGCATTGCACAGGCATAAATTCATGCAAAGGTACGAGTGATTGCAAAACAGCCGAGAATTCCTGCAAAGGTATGAATGCCTGCAAAGGTCACGGCTTTAAAGCTGTGAGCGCAATGGAGTGCAAAGATAAAGGCGGCAAAGTAGCGAAGTCTTAATCTTGCCTGTAAAAAAATCCGGGTGAAATGCCCGGATTTTTTATCCTGGGCTTTGCCTGATGCCAAGCGAAGCCCAGGATAAAAAATATTTATTATTTTATAGATTGATGCCCGTATGAAACCTTCGCCAGCTTCCCTCACGAAAAAATCTCCCGGCTTTGGTCTGGGTTTGCGCCCCGTGCATTACCCCGATTTTTTGCTGGAAAAACAGCCGGTAGACTGGCTGGAAATTATTTCTGAAAACTATATGGTAAAAGGCGGCCTGCCGCGCGACCACCTCAACAAAATTATGGCCAGGTATCCGCTGGCGATGCATGGTGTTTCACTTTCGATAGGCTCAACCGACGGGCTGGACATTGAATATTTAAAAGAACTTAAAGCGCTGGCAGACCACGTGCAGCCGCTGTGGATTTCAGACCATTTGTGCTGGACCGGTGTGCAGGGGCGCAACGCGCATGATCTGCTGCCTTTGCCCTATAGCGAGGAAGCGTTGAAACTGGTGGTGAAACACGTAAGCCAGGTGCAGGAGACATTGGGCCGGCGCATCCTGCTGGAAAATGTGTCGAGCTATCTGGATTACCAAAGCTCCGAAATGACAGAGTGGGCGTTTTTGCGCGAAGTGTGCGAGCAGGCAGACTGCCTGCTGTTGCTGGATGTAAATAATATTTATGTGAGCAGTATTAACCACGGTTTTAGTGCCACAGAATTTCTGGATCATCTGCCCGTTGAAAGGGTGCAGCAAATACATCTGGCGGGGCACAGCGACCATGGTGATTACATTGTGGATACGCATGACCATCCGGTGGCCGAGCCGGTGTGGGATTTGTATCGCTACAGCTGCGAGCGCTTTGGCGAGGTGGCGACCATGATCGAGCGCGATGACAATATTCCCGAGCTGGGTGTGTTGCTCGCCGAGCTGGACCGCGCACGCAACATTGCGGCAGAGGTGTTTGAAGTGCGGAAGGTGGCCGCATGAGGGCGCAAAATTTAAGCAAGAATGATTTGACCAAGAATGATTTGACCAGTCTGCAGGTATCATTTCATAACCATCTGCTAAACCGGCCCAGCGCAATAGCCGAAGAAGTGGTTGCCGGGGGTCGCATTACGGTCGAGCAGCGTTTGCATATTTATCACAACGCGTATCGGGCGAGGCTGCTGGAAGCGCTGCAGGATGTTTATGACAAAACCTGGGCCTATCTGGGCGATGAATCATTTGAAAACGCGGCCAGAGAATATATAGAAGTGACCCCACCCGCACACCGCAACCTGCGCTGGTACGGCGCCACTTTTCCGGCCTGGCTGGAGAACAAGTTTCCGCAGGATGGCGATATCGCCGAACTGGCTGTTTTAGACTGGCAACTGCGGCTGGCGTTTGATGGCACGGATGCGAGCCCGATCCTGCCTGATTCGCTGTCAGCGCTTGCCTCTGCCGACTGGGAAACGGTTGGCTTTAAACTATCGCCTACGCTGCATATCAGCGCGCTGAACTTTAACAGTGTGGCTATCTGGCATGCGATTGATCAGCAACAGACTCCGCCCGCATCAGAAAAATTATCCGAGCCGGGCTGGCTGCTGATCTGGCGCAAAGTCTGGAAAACTCACTTTCGCACGATAACTGCGGTAGAAAAAGCGGCCCTGCTGCAACTGAGTCAGGGTACGCCATTTGCCGAGGTGTGCGCTGCTTTGATCGAGCAGTTTTCACAAACTGAAGCGGCCATCGTGGCTGCTGAAAGCCTGCGTAATTGGTTAAGCGACGAATTGATTGTGGGTCTCACGGGTGTACAAAACAGTCGGGAAACACCGCCCGCTCCGGGGTCGAAATAATCTCAGGTTTTAGCCTGGCTATTTGCTACACCATCGGCAATTCATTTAGCGCCCCGCATGAGGCTTCAACAAATATACGCCTTCACTTTGTTTGACCGCCAATCAGTTGCAGATCGCCTGGGGTATCGATATCGGCAAAAATTCCACCATCCTCTATGGGTATGTGCACGACTTTGGAATGGTCACGCTCTATGATGTGTCGCGCTCCCGCATCGCCGCTTAGCGCCAGAAGCTCTTCGCGGTAATGAGAAGAAAAACCGGCCGGATGGCCACGTTTGCCGGCATTAAATGGAGCTGCGATGGCTGCACCCGATAACAACGCATTTCGCACATCCGCAATTGCGCTTGCAGGCACGGCAGGCATATCGGCCAGACCGATGAGCCAAGCGGTAGCATCAATGTTGGCCCGAACCCCGCAAGCGATACTGTGTGCCATGCCCTGTGCAGCATCCGCACAAACCAACCAGTTGAACCTTGACGTATAGGTTGAACCCAGCGCATGTTCTATTGCACGACAAAATGTTTGTGACTCCGGCCTGACGATGACAGTTGTACGGCCGAGTGTCTTCAACCAGGGCAGCAGACTATGCGCGGCAAGGGGGAGTGTTACGCCGTAGCGCGTAACGGGATGCAGCAATTTATCCGCACCAAAACGGCTCGAAGCCCCTGCTGCCAGGATGATAGCCGCTATTTCACCCGAATCAGGCAAAGGATTCCTGATCAAAAGGCATGCGCCGCAAGCGTTTGCCAGTCAGGGTGAAGAGCGCATTGGCCACTGCCGGTGCGATGGGCGGCGTACCCGGCTCACCGATGCCTGAGGGTGGCAGATTGCTTTGCACGATATGCACTTCAACCTGCGGCATTTCAGAAAAACGCAACGGTGCGTAGTCGTGGAAATTGGATTGCATCACACGACCTTTGTCCAGCGTGATCGCGCCATGCAGCGCGGCGGAAAGCCCGTAAACAATCGCGCTTTCAAGCTGCTGTTGCACACCGTCAGGGTTGATCACCATACCGCAATCAACTGCTGCAACCACCCGGTGTATGCGTATCTTGCCGTTTTCGAGCGACACTTCGGCAACTTCAGCCACATAGCTGTGAAACGATTCATGCACCGCCACTCCCAGCGCATGGCCGGCAGGCAACTTCTTTTTACCCCATCCCGCTTTACTCGCGGCCAGTTGCAGCACGCCCCTGTAACGCGAAGCGGCAGGCAGCATGGCTAGCCTGTAGGCTACCGGGTCTTTGCCGGCAAGTTTGGCCAATTCATCCACCATGGTTTCGACCACGAATGCGGTATGCGAGTGGCCCACAGAACGCCACCACTGCACCGGCACGGCATTCTTCGGACTATGCAGATCGACTTGAAGATTGGGTATCATGTATGGAATATTCGCTGCGCCTTCTACCGACGTGGCGTCGATACCGTTCTTCGTCATAAAAGCTTCGAATGACGTATCGGCAACAATGGACTGGCCGACGAGGGTATGTTTCCACGCAATCGGTTTGCCGTCCTTTGCGACTCCCGCCTCAATATGGTCGGACCACATCGGCCGGTAGTTGCCGCCCTGCATATCATCCTCGCGCGTCCACACCACCTTGACCGGCTGGCGTATTGCCATGGCAACCTGCACCGCTTCCAACACAAAATCGGAACGCGGATTGGCGCGCCGGCCAAAGCCGCCGCCGAGGAAAGTGGTATGAATTTCCACCTGGTCAGGATTGAGCATCGCGGTCTGTGCGGCCACGGCGCGGTCCATGGTCTGCGCCTGGGTGCCGGTCCAGATCGTGCAATGGTCAGGCTTCAGGTCTACCACCACATTGAGCGGTTCCATTGCCGCGTGTGCCAGATAGGGTATTTCATACTCGGCACTGACGGACTTGTGTGCAGTTTTAAAACCCTGCTCTGTATCGCCTTCCTTGCGCGCCACCAGCCCCGGAGTTTTTGCCAGCCCGAGGTACTCTTTGCGCATTTGCGGCGTAGAAAGTGCTGCACCCGGCCCCTCGTCCCACTCGATTTCCAGCATGTCGCGCGCGATTTTGGCGGGCCAGAAACCGCTGGCGGCAACCGCTATTCCGCTTGGCACAAGATACGCACCCTGTACACCGGCCACCTTGAGCGCTTCAGTCGCGCTGAAACGCTTAACCTGTCCCCCGAATACCGGGCTACGCGCAATCAGCACGGTGAGCATGCCGGGAATATAAATATCGAGGCCGAACTGCGCGCTGCCGTTTATTTTTGCCGGTGTATCGATACGCTTCATCGGCTTGCCTAGCAGCTTGAAATCCTTGGGCAACTTGAGTTCAACGTTATCCGGCAGTGGCAATTTTGCGGCGGCATCGGCCAGCTTTCCGTAGCTCAACTTCTTGCCGCTTTTGGCATGGTTCACCAGGCTGTTTTCGGCGTGGCATTCGGCTTCCGGCACGCCCCATTGCTGGGCTGCAGCGCGAACAAGTAATACTCTGGCGCTGGCTCCTACCCGCCGCAGTTGCTCCCACGACGACGGAATGCTGGAGCTGCCGCCGGTCAATTGCATGCCGAAACCGGTGTGGTTATACACCGAGGCCACCGGTGCTGATTCAACTTTGATGCGGCTCCAGTCGGCCTCCAGTTCTTCCGCGATCAGCATCGGCAGCGAGGTATAGACACCCTGCCCCATCTCGGATTTATTCACGACGATGGTGATGCTGTCATCCGTTGCAATGCGGATAAAGGCGTTGGGCGGATACACTTGCTTGGGCGGGGCATCGGCGGCATAGGCGCGACCACCTTTGCCGGGCAGATAGAAGCCGATCACCAGTCCGCCCAGCAAGGCGGCGGAACCCTTGAGAAACTCGCGGCGGGAGGCACCTTGCACGCTCATGCTATTTATTGTTGGGTTGTTCATTTGGCACCCCCTTGCTGAGCAGCAGCCTTCTGGATCGCCGAGCGGATTCGGTTATAAGTGCCGCAACGGCACAGGATGCCATCCATCGCAGCGGTGACCTGTGCTTCGCTGGGATGCGGATGCTCCTTGAGCAGTGCGGCGGCGGCCATGATCTGGCCAGACTGACAGTATCCGCACTGCGGCACGTCCACCTCCTGCCAGGCCGACTGTACTGATTTACCCAGTGTTGTTTCGGCCAATCCTTCAATGGTGGTGATTTGCTTGCCAATTGCGCTCGAGACCGGGGTAACGCAGGCGCGCACAGCCCTGCCATCCAGATGCACGGTGCATGCGCCGCATTGCGCTATGCCGCAGCCATACTTGGTGCCGGTCAGTTGCAGATGGTCGCGCAGCACCCACAGTAAGGGCGTAGCGGGATCAACCTCGAGTTTATTTTCTTTACCGTTAATCTTAAGCGAAATCATGAACACACCTCCTCATTGATGGATTGAGACTTAAAGTTTGATCGTGTAAATCGAGCAGCGGCAGCAACTGGCTTCGGACAGAAATCATGTGTGCGAGGATGGCTACGGCGATTTCCGGCGGGGTACGGCTGCCTATGTCCAGACCGACCGGCCCGTGCAGTCGATCAATTTCTGTTTGGGTGAGATCAAACAATGCCAGCCGCGCACGGCGCTTGTCATTGTTGAATTGGGAGCCCAGCGCTCCGACATAGAATGCCTTTGATTTCAGCGCTTCCAGCAGCGCCATATCATCCAGCTTGGGGTCATGTGTCAGTGTGACGATCGCGGTGCAGCCATCAACGTGCAGCGCCTGCACTGCATCGTCAGGCATCACGCTCAGCAACTCGGTTTCCGCCACGTCCCAGGTCTGGCGCATTTCTGCGCGCGGATCGCAGACAATAACCTGGTAATCCAGGGCTTGGGCCATGCGTGCAAGGTAAGTGGATGTCTGCCCTGCACCAATGATCAGCAGTCGCCAGAGCGGACCGTGTACTGTTGTTAATGTGCTGCCGTCAAAGGAGAAGCTGTCAGAGCGGCTGGCGTCGTCCAGTATGACTTGCATGGTATTGATATTGAGCGTGCGCTTTAGCAGAAGGTGTGAATTGACCCCCTGCAGCACTTGCTCCACCCACTTTGCATTTCGCACCGGCTCTACCAGCAGATGCATGACGCCACCACAGGGCAAACCGAATTGCTTTGCTTCTTCCTCGGTGTCACCGTAGGTTCGCAGCTCGCAGCGATCTGGCAGCAGTTGGCCGCGTTGCGCTCGCAGCACGAGATCATCCTCTATGCATCCACCGGATACTGATCCAACCGCCAGGCCGTCACCGCGTAAAGCAAGCATGGCCCCCTGCGGTCGTGGGCTGGAGCCGAAGGTCTCCACTACCGTTACCAGCCACAGTGGTTGTTCTCCTGCCTGCCAACTCTGCAGGCTCTTGAGTACAGAAAGATCGACGCTGTCCATAGGGTCCCCTTGTGCTGCTTACTTACATCGAATTTTGAAGCCGGACTATCCTAATCCGGGATGCGAAAAAAGCATATAGGGAAAATCCTTACTTCTGTGCTTGAAGGCAATAGGATTATTGCGTTCAATACTCATCCCATCATTTTGAGTCCGATGTTTCGACAGGAATTGCAGGATATACAGGATGAGAAGCCAAGTGGACTTGGTTTTTATCCTGAAAATCTTGTTCATCCTGTCTTGCGCCGCAAGCGGCGGGGAATTTACACGAAGGGATTAAAAAGTGCTTTTTTGTAGGTTGGTGCTGAGCGCAGCGAAGCTCAACGATGTGCAGATAGAAAGTTCGCAGCAGACAGCTAATTGAGCATGTTGGGCTTCGTACCTCAGCACCAACCTACGCAAATAATTAATGTCGTTTCTATTGCCAATTTGAATAAGGCAATGTTTACCCCGAGCAGCAATGATCGAATCCTGAATTTATTTATCTAAAAGGCGAAACTGCCTAAAAAAACTACAGTCCGGGTTAATTGGCAGCATGCGATGGCTTTAAATATTGCCCAAACCACTCAGCCGCTTTATGCGCAACATCTTCCAATGTGCCGGGTTCTGTAAACAGGTGAGTGGCGCCAGGGATGATGGTGATGACCTTGATGCAATGCAACTGGTCGAAAGCCTCTTCATTCAATGCGATGACTTCTTCATCCCAGCCACCTACAATCAGCAGCGTGGGTGATTTTACTTTTTCCAAAGCGCTCCTTCCCGCCATATCGGGTCGTCCGCCGCGCGAAACGACAGCGCCGATTTCATCGCCATAAGATGCAGCAGCCTGCAACGCAGCGGCTGCACCGGTACTGGCACCGAAATAGCCTACGGGAAGATTATTGGTGCGCGGGTCGCCCTTAATCCAGCTGGTTGCGGCAAGCAGCCGATGTGTAAGCAGTGGAATATCGAAGCGTGTGGGGTAGTTGGCGTCTTCCTCGGGCGTGAGCAGATCCATTAACAAAGTGCCGATACCTTTTTGCTGCAGCACACGTGCGACATATGTATTGCGCTTGCTATGCCGACTGCTGCCGCTGCCGTGGGCAAATAACACTATGCCCAGCGCATTTTCAGGCAATTCAAGCATGCCTTCGATCTGGATTGGGCCTACCGGTATGCGTTCGAGAGTTGAGATTTTGCCAGCCATGCTAGACCTTTGATTTTTTATAAGTGTGCTCGATTTATTGCAATCGGTATACGTTTTCGTCCAAAATTTCCGGCTTGTTTCGCAAAGCATCCGTCGATGGTAACACCACAGTCCGGGCATAATCCGTCATCAGTCAGCCGGTATTGGTTGATTTGATACCAGTCACGTTCGATCAGTACTGCGTGGCAAACCGGACAGAAGGTTGTGTCTCCCTCCTGATTATGCACGTTGCCCGTATAGACATAGTGCAGGCCCTGGGTTAAGGCTATGTTACGAGCACGAATTAAGGTTGCAGGAGGCGTTGCCGGAATATCAGGCATTTTGTAATCGGGGTGGAAAGCTGAGAAATGCAAGGGAACATCCGATCCCAGTTCCTTTTTTATCCACTGGCACATGGCGGTAATTTCCTCATCCGAGTCGTTTTTACCGGGTATGAGCAGGGTAGTGATCTCGAACCACACATCGGTTTCATGCTTGAGGTAAACCAGCGTATCGAGCACGGGTTGCAAATGCGAACCGGTCAGTTTGAAATAAAAATCTTCGGTGAAAGCCTTCAGATCAACATTGGCCGCATCCATTTTGGCGTAAAAATCGCGCCGCGCCTGATCATGCATATACCCAGCTGTGACCGCCACGGTTTTTATGCCGCGCGCATGGCAGGCATCGGCCACATCCATTGCATATTCGGCAAAGATCACCGGATCGTTGTAGGTAAAAGCCACGCTCTTGCAGCCATATTTTTCGGCCTCCTGCGCAATGGCTTCGGGTGAGGCCTGATCCATCAGGCTGTCCATGTCCTTTGATTTGCTGATATCCCAGTTCTGGCAGAATTTGCACGCCAGGTTGCATCCTGCAGTGCCAAACGACAGCACGCTGCTCCCCGGATAAAAGTGGTTAAGCGGTTTTTTTTCGATGGGGTCCACACAAAATCCGGAAGAGCGCCCGTAAGTGGTCAGGATCATCTGCGCGCCCTCGCGCATGCGCACAAAACACGCACCGCGCTGGCCATCCTGCAGTTTGCAATCGCGCGGGCACAGGTCGCACTGGATGCGACCATCTGCGTTAAAGTGCCAGTAACGGGCCGGATAATGTGTGCTTTCCATCACATCCCCAACCATGCACCGGGCGAATTTTCCGTCTCGAGGAAGTCGCTCTCCTTCCATTTGCTTACCGTGTAGAGGGAGAGCCTGACTTCTTCAGCCCAGAAATTCGGTGACAAACCCGCCTTGTGTTTAAGGTGAGCCATGAATTCAACAACGCCTGGAAGTTGTTCCCATACCTGAGGCAAAAAGGTGCTACGGTAGCGGCCATACTCGAACACGACGCCATGAACACCAGGCTGCAACTTTGCCAATGCATCACGTTCGCCGGAATATTGCAGCGGCTGCATGGCTGAGAGCAGGGAAATTTCGACCCGGGTTTTATCCAGTTCGGATGCAGTCAAGGCCGCAAATCGAGGATCCTGAAATGCTGCTGCTTTGGCATTGGCTTTTACATCCAGCAACAGGGAGCGGTGCGCTTCCAGGGTGCCGATACAGCCTCGCAGCTCATCATTTTGCGTTAGCGTGACGAAGCAGGCGCCCTGCTCTTGCAGCCAAGGCGCCTGCTCATCCACCGGCATAGCATGACCCAAGGCAGACGAAATTGAGGCGCGGGCTATCGGCAATAAAACCCTGCCTCGCTCACTCGCCACGCTATCAGTGGCCATGACGTCCGTCCTCTGTAAAGGCAAATGAAGCATAACCCACCACACGGTTTTTATCACCCGCCGTATCACCCGAGTTGCGGTAATCGAGCAACTGGGAACGCAAATGATGGCGCTCTGCCGCCATCAGGAATCCATTAATCGGTGTGCCACCGCAGGCCTGATCATGCGAAATCGGGCCGCGAAAATCGAGGATGCTTTGCACAGTTTCCTGATCCACCGATTGCGCAACGAAATAAGGCAGGAAATGTGACAAATCGGAACTGATTACTATCAGCGTCTCTGTACTGCCCCACAGCTTATCCAGCACGTCGGACACCTCAGCAGGTGTCGCATCGCCCACGGCCAGGGGAACCAGCTTGAAGTCACCCAGCATGGTTTGCAAGAAGGGCAACTGCACTTCCAGCGAGTGTTCCTGTGCATGTGCGGCAGCACTGACCAGTACTTGCGGCATGCCGCTGATGGACGCTATTGCTTGTTGATCAAGCTCGACTTTGCCCAATGGCGTTTCAAACGCTTCCACGCCGGGCAACGCCAAACCTCGCACCGACACCCGGTGCACAGGGCCCAGCAGGACTACACGGCGTATCTTGCCGCGCACGGCAGCTAACTGGGCGTAGGCAATGGCAGCGGTCGGGCCGGAATAAATGTAACCGGCATGCGGCACAATAATCGCCTTGGGTGAGTCAGCCCCGCTCTGGGGCTTGGCAGCTTTCAGTAACAAACCAACATCCCTCTCCAATACCTGTCTGGCATGGGGATAAAAAGTTCCTGCAACAGCCGAGGGTCTAGTACTTTGCATAATATCCACCCTTCATGATGATCGTACACGCAGAGTAAATGAGGCTGGTTGGCTGAATATCAAGTATGCATGAGACGCACGTTTGCAGGGTAGGCTGTACCTCAGAGAAAATGAACAGGCAGCGCTTATTTTGTGTTTTATAGTGCTTCGAATTGAACTTTTCCAGGCACGGAATATCCGGGTTGCTTTATGCGCTTCACGACAACTTTAAAGAGCTTCCCGCTCATTCTTTGCTGTTATGCCTCTGTAGCGGGAGCTGAAGAAATGGATGCCCTCAGAGTACAGTCCGTTCATCTCGGCTTGGTACATCCGGCAGGCGTGGATGCGGTGGGATACAGTGTGGAAGGAAAGTTCAGCAATGACCTTTATTCCTTTTACACCTTTGGTTACCCTGCCCTTGCCGCAATGGGTTTTACCTATTACGAACAATATGGCGGGAACGGGCTTACTGCAACAGCGGGTGTTGGAATCGGTTTTATTCTGTATGGATCTGTAGCCTACCAGTGGCGGATCGGGCAACAACATTTCTTTAAATTCGGCGCGGGCCTGGGTACGGGCGTGTCATACAACGGTGCGTTTCCGGTGTTGTCGTACGAATACAGGTTTGAGCAATAAAAAATCGGCATCGCCCCGAGCAACTCTCTCAAATTTTATCTGTGCTGCGGCGCAATATTTCGATCACTTCTTCATCTTCCACCTGCGCAAAATTCCTGTAAAACTGACCTACCGCCATGAAAAATTCAGGCGTTTCCAGACAAACGACTTCGTCAGCCATTTGTGCCACTTTTTTCAGTGTATCAGGTGGCGCTACGGGCACAGCGCAGATGAGTTTCGCCGGATTCCTGGCACGCAATCCGTGCAGCGCGGATATCATGGTGGCACCGGTGGCCAGACCATCGTCAACAACAATGACGATGCGCCCTGAGGGGTCAATCGGTGAACGAATTGGCGTGTACTGGTTGCGGCGCTTGCGTATGGTCTCCATCTGAAGCTGTTTTTCGGATTCTATGTATGCCTTGCTTGCGCCGGTAGATTCTGCATGGCTGGCAACATAGGCCCAGCCGCTTTCATCAATCGAGCCGATTGCCAATTCAGGCTGGTATGGCGCGCGCAACTTACGCACCAGCACAACATCAAAACTGCCACCCAATTCGTCAGCAATCACTTTTGCCATCGGCACTGCACCGCGCGGAATCGCGAGTATCAGCGGATTTTGTCCACGATATTGTTTAAGTTCTGCAGCAATTTGCCTTGCTGCATCGCTGCGATCATTAAACATCTTTATCTCACCACTTTTCAATCTGTTTCAGCCTGGCTGCAGCAGCTCAATCTTGAACTCCGCTTCATAAGGCGGGACATTGCATTCGATTATGTCTGTCGGTGCGACATCCAGCCTCACCCCTGCTACATCACTGCGCACAGGTAGCTTGGTCGCACCCCGGTCTACCAGCACGACCGTGCGGATTTCATTGGCCTGTTTTGTGGCCAGATACTCGATGGCGCGCAGCATGGAGTGGCCCCGGTACATGACATCGTCCACCACCACAACAGTCACCCCGCTTAAATCGAGCGTTATATGTTCAGGATTTTCGGTGAGTTTTGTTTCAGGATGGAGCAGCTTCAAGTCATCCGAGTAGCGCTTGATTTGCAATTTCATCAGGGGGATATCGGAACGCTTTAAATAAGCGGCGAGTCTTTTGTGCAGCATTTCAGACAGCGGTGCGCCACGGCGGAGTATGCCTACCAGCATGATGCGTTCCCTGCCTGCCAGCAATCCGGCAATCTGCAACGCCATATTGTCGAGCACAGCCTCAAGCTGGCTGGCATTGTAAAGGCAGGTTCTGTTGCCTGTTGGCCTGGATTCCATTTGTGCTCTCCCGCAGTAACTACAAGAGCCTGACATAAACCGTGCCCTTAGCTCGTTATGTCAGGCTTTTTTGAACGTTTTCAATGAGCGATAAGAATGTTTGGCTTCACATATCTCTACTCTTCAATACGTTTTGGAATATTTTTTGGCTTGTTTTTATTAAATTGCCTGACTTGTGCGCGGCGGATGCGCTCCAAACGGTGACGTATTTCATCCGAATCCATCCATACATCCGATCCCTTTAAAACATCTTTTATTTCTGAGTTAGAAAGAAAAGGTTGGCAAGTGCGCGTCATGAATTTTTCAAACCAGTTACTTACTGCCAGCACCTCTGCCTGCTGCTCGTTGCCTCTGCCGGCAAAGCTGCCTGAATAAATATGAAACAGCAACTGGCAGTTGTCGTGCACGATATATTCATCACCTGCCAGGAAAATAAACGCACCCATCGAATAGGCGCGCGCTTCGAGCACGGTAACAACATTAGCGCTGGAAGCCTGCATATTGTTGATAATCTGCAGCCCTGTATCGAAGTCTCCCCCCGATGTATTGAGATGCAGATAGATGATGTCAGTCTCAACCGCCGTGCGTAAGGTATAAAAAAGCTCAGTGTAGTAATGTGACTCGAGGATATTGCCGCTGATGTAGTAAGAAATCTGGCGAACCGGACTTTGCCTTTCGTATTTAATCAGTCCACGAAAGATCTCCGCTTTGGCTTCTTCAGGCTCTTGTTCGGCTGGTGAAGTTGACGGTATGCTCGACATTAATTTCTCCCTGAATATGAGTTGTTTTCATCATAGCCCAATTTTGAGATGATGATTAGCGCTGACAGTAGATTTTATGTGGCTCACTTTCACGCATATTTATGCGGTAACGTTAACTTCCCAAGGCCGCAGTAATGGACAATAAGTCCAAACTCCCGTATCGTGATGCAATATTTTATTGATTCCAGATCAGTCTTGGCAGGCAACAAACACATAATGCTCCCGGTAAAAAAACTTCAACAAGAAAAATCGCCTGCCAGTGCCTACTCTTCCACATTATCCGCAGCTGCAAGACTCAGGCAGCCAAACTACAGAAACCAGACTACTGCCAGCGCATGATTAAGCTTATTGTAAAAATCCTCATTACTGTCGCAATACTGGTTTTTATTGCCAGCAAGATTGATCTGGCATCCGTGATCGGCGTGGTGCGCGGCATGAAAACAGAATATTTATTGCTGGCGCTGGTGATGCAATTATTAAGCGCGGCTTTGGCTTCCTATCGCTGGTATCTGATCATGCGACGCCTGAAATTTGAGCAAGGACCCATGTTTTATTTTAAGAGTTATCTAAAAGGCAGCTTCTTCAACCAGGCTTTGCCGGGTGGTATTGGCGGTGATGCCTATCGTGTACTGGAAAGCTCCCGGCTGGGTAGCGGCAAGAAAGCTGCTTTCTACGGCGTGTTTCTGGACAGGTTGTTGGGTCTGATTGGGCTGCTGCTGCTCAATCTGCTGGCTAATGTGACTTATCCTGATCTGTTGCCCGCCGCCATCTTCCATCTTCTCAACCTCATTGCTTTGGGGGGGATCGGCGCAGTGGTTTTGTTTGCCATGCTGGGCAAGATAGACCGCTTTGCCAATTTCAAATTCACGCGACATCTGCATGAGATTTCTGCCGATATGCGCCGTGTCTACCATGACCCGAAAGCGATAGCCCTGCATAGCGTCATCTCGGTTTTGATCCACTTTATCTCCATGCTGGCGGTTTATTTTATCGGCACGGGGGTTGGGCTGAATTACGATTTACTCACCTTCCTGGTGCTGGTTCCGCCTGTCATGTTGCTCACCATTGCCCCAATTTCACTGGCCGGCTGGGGTGTGCGCGAGGGCGGCATGATAGGGTTATTTTTGCTGGTCGGTGCGGATAAAACGCTGGTTTTGTCCATGTCGGTGTTATATGGCCTGGTACTGTTAGCTGCTTCATTGCCCGGTCTGTATCTGTTTTTAATGAGTCGACAAAAGAGTGAGTCAAAATGAACGTTGATCTGATGCGGAAAGTGGATTATTACGCCGGTGTGCCGCTGTGCTTCCTGGCCACCTTTATCGTTAAATTAAGCCATCTGTTTGGATCGGCCGAAAAACCCAAACGCGTCTTGCTGGTTGAGCTGTCGGAAATGGGCAGCGCGATTTTGGTAGACCCCGCCATGCAAAAGCTGAAAAATGCTGCCGGGGCAGAATTGTTTTTTGTTATCTTCGACAAAAACAAGCCCAGTCTGAAATTGCTGAACAGCGTGGAAGACGGCAATATCTTCACCATCCGTGAAACCGGTATTGTGCCGCTGGCGATTGATACGCTGAAGTTTTTCTGGTGGTGTCGGAGCCGCAAGATAGATTCTGTGATTGATCTGGAACTGTTCTCACGTTACAGCGCCCTGCTCACCGGCTTGTCCGGCGCTGCAAACAGGGTCGGGTTCCACGCTTTCCATAACGAAGGGCTGTACCGCGGAGCGATGCTTACTCACAAGGTATCTTACAATGCGCACCAGCACATAGCCAAAAGCTTCGTTGGCCTGGTCAATGCGCTGTTGTCCGAGAAAAAAGAACTGCCCTATTCAAAGACCATCGTCAGCGATGACGAGATCAAGTTACGCCAGGCAAATGTCAGCGCGGAACAAAAGGCGTCCATACTGGCAAAAATTCGCGAGGATTACGCCGAGTTTGATCCTGCAAAACATCACATTGTATTGATTAATCCCAATGCCAGCGAACTGTTGCCGCAGCGGCGCTGGATGATGGACAGATACGCGGAATTGATGCGCAAAATCCTGGCTCACAGCAGCAGCGCGATTGTACTGATGACAGGTGCACCGGCCGAGCGAGCCGAAGCTGAAGCGCTGCGGATTTCGGTAGGAAACTCGCGTTGTATCAATTTCGCCGGCCGGGTCAAATTTACCGAGTTGCCACCGCTCTATTCGGTATCGCTATTGATGGTTACCAATGACTCGGGGCCAGGTCATTTTTCATCAGTCACGTCACTCAAGACTTTTGTATTATTCGGCCCTGAGACCCCTGCCCTTTATGGCTCACTGGGCAATTCCATCCCCATCTATGCAGGGCTTGCTTGCTCTCCCTGCGTGAGTGCCTCAAACCACCGCAAGACCGCCTGCAGCGACAATGTATGCCTGCAGGCGATTACCGTGGATAAAGTTTTCAATACCATTTCACCTCTACTGCCAGCTTAATTAAGGAATAAAGATAATGTCCGAACAAAATAACAATTGGGAACAGGGCCTGCTGGAAAAACTCGCTCTTTCAACTCTGCAGGAACAGCGCCGCGCGCGCCGCTGGGGTATCTTTTTCAAGACGCTCACCTTTGGCTATTTATTCATTGTGTTATTTTTAGTCATGGGCTGGGCTGGTCATGGCGAAACTTTGGGTACTGGCAAGCACACGGCACTGGTCGAGCTTGAAGGTGTGATAGCAGCGAATAACGCCGCGAGTGCGGATAATCTGATTGCAAGTTTGCAGGCAGCCTTCAAGGATAAAGGTACGCAAGGTGTCATTTTGCGCATCAATAGCCCAGGCGGCAGCCCGGTGCAATCCGGCTATGTTAATGACGAAATTCGCCGCTTAAGGATTTTGTATCCCAAGATTCCACTATATGTTGTGGTGCAGGACATTTGTGCCTCAGGCGGCTATTACATCGCCGCAGCGGCAGATAAAATTTACGTCAACAAGGCGAGCATCGTCGGATCCATCGGCGTACTGATGGATGGTTTTGGCTTCACCGGCACCATGTCCAAGCTGGGTGTGGAACGACGTTTATTGACTGCCGGCGAGAACAAGGGCTTTATGGATCCATTTTCTGCGAGCAATCCCAAACATGAAGCCTTCACCAAACTGATGCTGGAAGAAATTCATCAGCAATTTATCAGCGTGGTTAAG
>Ga0315272_10000347_pt1 | contig 23058 bp, 23 predicted proteins | sample C3_middle_MG_FD_203918 | JGI IMG/M metagenome (GOLD analysis project Ga0315272, IMG submission 203918) | Sediment microbial communities from Yellowstone Lake, YNP, Wyoming, USA - C3_middle | ecosystem: Environmental > Aquatic > Freshwater > Lake > Sediment | place: USA: Wyoming | collected...
GCCGTCCCATACCTCGCCTTGGGCGCTGACCACTTCCAGGCCCAGGCACAGGTCGCGTGCGTTGCCATAGCGCAGCACCTGGGTGCCGCCCGCATTGCTGCCCAGGTTGCCGCCCAGGGTGCAGGTTCCTTCGGCGGCCAGACTCAGCGCAAACAAACAACCAGCCTGGCGTGCGCGTTCCTGCACTGTTTGCAGTATGCAACCGGCCTCCACCGTCATGGTCAGGTTGGCGCTGTCGATCTGGCGCACGTGGTTCATGCGTTGCAGGTTGAGCACAATCTGCCGGCCTGAAGCATCGGGGGTGGAGCCCACCACCAAGCCGGTGTTGCCGCCTTGAGGCACCAGGCTGATGCCGCTGGCCGGGTTGGCCGCACGAAACGCTGCGCAGGCCCTGACCACTTGCGCCACTTCGTCGGTGCTGGCGGGTTGCAGCACCGCCAGCGCCTGGCCGTGCGAGCGCCGGCGCCAGTCCTGCTCCCAGGCGCTGAGGTCGCCATCGACTAGGACGTGGGAGGCACCGACGATGTGGCGCAGTTGATCGAGCAAGGTTTGCATGTTGTTTACCGGGATAGTCATGGCAGTGGCATCATAGCGGCCATGAGTTTGCCATCCATCCCCCCAGCCCCGACCTGGCCCGAGCGCCTTGATGCCTTGTTCCTGCGTCTCTCACACTTTCCGTGGAAGAACACCGCGCACACCCTGCGCGAGCGTTTTCGGGAAGACCATCTGGGCTTGACCGCCGCCAGCCTGACCTTTACCACCACCATGGCGCTGGTGCCATTGATCACGGTGGTACTGGCGGTGTTCACGGCTTTCCCGATGTTCGCCAGGTTTCAGAGTGTGCTGCAAAAGTGGCTGCTGGAAAGCCTGATTCCCGACACCATCGCGCGTCAGGTCATGGATTATCTGAACCAGTTTGCCGGTCACGCCAGCAAACTCGGCTGGTTTGGCGTGGTGTTTTTGTTGATCACGGCGCTGGCCCTGATGTTGACGATAGACCACACCCTCAATGGCATCTGGCGGGTACGCACACGGCGTCCCCTGGGCCAGCGCTTGCTGGTGTACTGGGCGGCCCTGACCCTGGGGCCGCTGCTGTTGGGCGTGAGCTTGAGCATCACGTCCTACGCCATTTCGGCCTCCAAAGGCGTGGTGGAAGTGATGCCGGGCGGCGTGCAATTGCTGCTCGATGTGCTGCAATTTTTTCTGCTCGCCTGGGGCATGGCCGCGCTGTATTACTTTGTGCCCAACATTCAGGTCCAATGGGCGCACGCCTGGGCGGGCGGCTTGTTCGTGTCGGCCGGTTTTGAGCTGGCCAAGAAATTGCTGGCTTGGTACTGGGTCAAGGTGCCGACCTATTCGGTGGTCTATGGCACTTTTGCCACCGTGCCGATTTTGCTGCTCTGGATCTACGTGGCCTGGCTGATCGTGCTGCTGGGCGCGGTGATCGTGGCGTACTTGCCGAACTCGCTCAGCGGCGTTGAGCGCCGCGCGCGTTCGCACGGTCTGGCGTTTCAACTGGCGCTGGAGGCCTTGCAGCAGCTTGAAGGCGTGCGCAACAGCGGACGCAAAGGCTTGTCGATCGCGCAACTCGCCGTGCTGCTGCGGGTTGACACGCTGGAACTGGAGCCGGTGCTGGAAGCCTTGTGCGCGCTGGACTGGATTGGCCTGCTCCATGAAGAGCAAGACGGTGAAGCCGGGCGCTACGTGATGCTGGCCCATCCCGATGCAACGCCGCTGGCGCCGCTGCTGCAGGCGCTCTTGCTGGCGCGCCAGGACAGCACCCAGACCTTGTGGCAAAGCGCGCGCTGGTCGGAACTCAAATTGCGCGACGCCTTGTGAAGGGTGACTGTCATTGCGCTTGACCGCGTGGCAGGCCGGGTCTCGCCCCGGCGGGCGAGTTCCCTTTCTTTGCGTGCCCAAAGAAAGGGAACCGAAAGAAAGGGCAGCCGCAGTCAGGGCCGCTACGCGGTACCTTGCGCTGCTCGGGCCGAGGGGGAGACTCAGAAACTCGCCCTGCGGGCTCAAACATCTTCGTCTCTGTTTCCCCTCGTCCCTGCGCTGCTCAGCCCTGCCAGGACGGCGTGAAGTCAGAACAGCCAGTACCAGACAACCAAATGCATCGCTGTCGTCATTGCGAGCCCTTCGACGAGCTCAGGACAGGCCGCAGCGCGGCAATCCATCTCTGAGGTGTGCCAGCATGGATTGCCACGTCGCATCCGCTCCTCGCAATGACGGTCCATGTGCCAAGGCGCGCACTTGTTGATTCTGGTTTTGTATTTGCTTTTGGCATTCCCGCCGTAATGAGGAGGCGAGTAGCGCAGACTTGGGCGGATCAGGGCTGGCGTTGTTTGAGCGAAGCGAGTTTAGCCAGACCCCGCCCAAGTCGAGCAACGCAGTGTGCCCGCAGGGCCGACGAATCCGGCTCGCCTTTCTTTCGGTTCCCTTTCTTTGGCGAAGCAAAGAAAGGGAACTCGCCCGCCGGGGCGAGACCCGGCTTGCCACGCGGTCAGGCGCACAACCAGCGATGGATTGCCACGCTGCTGTCATTGCGATGCCATTCGCAGGGACGCACGCCCTTGACGTTACTTGAGCGCCGTCTCCGCCAGGTAGCGTGCCTTGTTCTCGGCATTGGGCGGGTACAGGCCCGGCAGCGCCGCGCCTTGCTCGACCTGGCGCATGATCCAGCTCTCCAGCCGCTCCTGCTCGGGCGCCAGGGCCAGAATCTCGTCGAGCAGCGCGGCCGGAATCAGCACGGCGCCGTCGTCGTCCGCCACCACCACATCACCCGGAAAGACCGCCACGCCGCCGCAGGCTATGGGCTGCTGCCAGGCAACGAACGTGAGGCCGGCCACCGACGGTGGCGCTGCGGCACCGCTGCACCAGACCGGCAGCGGGGTGGCCAGCACACCGGCGACATCGCGCAGCACGCCGTCAGTCACCAGCGCGGTCACGTTGCGCTTGGCGATGCGGGCGCACAGGATGTCGCCAAAAATGCCGGCATCGGTCACGCCCATTGAATCGACCACGGCAATGCAGCCGGCCGGCATGTCCTCGATGGCGGCGCGCGTGGAGATCGGCGACGACCACGACTCGGGCGTCGCCAGGTCCTCGCGCGCGGGCACAAAGCGCAGTGTGAAGGCCCGCCCGACCAGGCGCGGCTGCCCGGCGCGCAGCGGCCGGGTACCACGCAGCCAGACATTGCGCAGTCCTTTTTTGAGCAGCAACGTGGTGATGGTGGCGGTGGTGATCTGGCTCAGGATGGCGATGGCTTGGGCGTCGAGCTGCATATTGACGGGGCTGGTCATGGGGGGCTTTCGTTAGAGAAATGAAAATTGCAAAGTGCCGTTTGTCGAAAATAATATCATCGCCGCAAAAAATCGCGGATGGCAAACAGCACGGCATCGGGCGTCTCGGTCATGAGCTGGTGGCCACCGTCGAGCTGCACCACCTGGGCCTGCGCGGCTTGATTTATCAGCGATTGTGCCGCCTTGGCTGGCGTCATCTGGTCGTGCCGGCCCAGGATGAAAAGGGTGGGAGCTTGCACTTGCGCCATGGCGACGCTGGCGTTGCGGTAGTCGTCGCAGGCCCTGAAACCGGCATGAAACAGGTTCACGGCCGGGTTGCTGGCGAGCACCCGGCGCATCAGTGCGCGCGCACCGCCATAGAGCCAACTGCCCGGTCCCAGCGCCGAGGGCGGCGGCGCCAGCGTCGAGTGCGAGAACGTGTTGACCATGTCGATGGCGCCCAGCGGCTGGCTCAGGGAGCGCTCCAGCAGGACGGGCGATACCTTCATCGGAAAAGCCGTGCCCACCAGCACCAGGTGGCTGACTTGCGCGCCGGCACGGGCCGCAGCTTCGAGCGCGACCAGCGAGCCGAAACTGTGGCCCACCAGGGCGGCTTTTGCCAGGCCTGCCACCGCCATCAGGGCGATCACAAAATCGGCGGCTTCTTCCACGCTGGCGGGCGGCGCACCCGCGCTGCGGCAGTGGCCCGGCAGATCGACGGCCAGCACGTTGTAGCCGTGATGAGCGAGGTAGCGGGTTTGCAGAATCCAGACGCTGTGATCGTTCAGGACGCCGTGGATGAAGATGACGGTGGGTTTGGTCGCATCGAACGTTTTGCCGCCGGTGTAGCAGTAGGTGTCGTGGCCGTTGACAGAAAAGTTCATGCTGCCTTCCCGGCTATTTTGAGCGCGCGCTTGAGGTCGTCGATCAGGTCGTCGGGCTCTTCCAGGCCGATCGACAGGCGTATCGTTCCCTGCGTGATGCCGCCAGCGGCGAGTGCCTCGTCGCTCATGCGAAAGTGCGTGGTGCTGGCCGGGTGTATCACCAGGCTGCGGCAGTCGCCGACGTTGGCCAGGTGGCTGAAAAGCTTGAGGCCCTCGACGAACTGCTTGCCTTGCTCGCGGCTGCCCTGGAGGTCAAAGCTGAAGACCGAGCCGGCACCGCGCGGCAACAGTTTTTGTGCCAGCGCGTGGCTGGGGTGGCCCGCCAGCATGGGGTGGCCCACGCGCGCGACCAAGGGCTGGCTGCTCAGGAATTCCACCACCTTGTGCGTGTTGCTCATGTGGCGCGCCATTCGCAGCGACAAAGTCTCTATCCCTTGCAGAATCAGCCAGGCCGAGTGCGGGCTCAAACAAGCGCCAAAGTCGCGCAGCCCTTCGCGCCGGGCCCGCAGCAGGAAAGCGCCCACGCTAGATTCCTCGCTGAACACCATGTTGTGAAAGCCGTCATAAGGCGTGGTGAGTTCCGGGAATTTGCCCGACTTGTCCCAGTCAAAGCTGCCGCCATCGACCACGATGCCTCCTATCACCGTGCCGTGGCCGCTCAAAAACTTGGTCGCCGAGTGGTACACCAGATCGGCGCCGTGTTCAAAAGGTTGTATCAACCAGGGCGTGGTCAGCGTCGAGTCCACCAGCAGCGGCACACCGGCCTCGTGCGCTATTGTCGAAACGGTCGGGATGTCGAGCACCTCCAGCGCCGGGTTGCCCACGGTTTCGCCGAAAAACAGTTTGGTGTTGGGCCGCACCGCCGCGCGCCAGCCGTCGATGTCGCCGGGCTTGACGAAGCTGGTCTCTATGCCAAAGCGGCGCAGCGTGTAGTGCAGCAGGTTTTGCGAGCCGCCGTAGAGCGCGGTGCTGGCCACGATGTGGGCGCCTGAGCCCATCAGCGTGGCAACGGCCAGGTGCAGCGCCGCCTGGCCGCTGGCAACCGAGATGGCGCCAATGCCTCCTTCCAGGGCCGAGACGCGCTGCTCCAGCACGGCGTTGGTCGGGTTGCTGATGCGTGAATAGACGTGGCCGGCACGCTCCAGATTGAAGAGCGCCGCGGCGTGGTCGCTGGATTCGAACACGAACGAGGTGCTCAGGTAAATCGGCACCGCGCGCGCGCCGGTGGCCGCATCGGGTGCGGCGCCAGCGTGCAGTGCCAGCGTGTCAAAGCCGGGGTCAAAGTAGCCGGGCATGGATTTCCTTTGTGAGGTGGCGACAAGGTTTCATTATCCGGTGACTTCTCTATTGTCTTTCTACTCACCAGGCTTCAGGTCTGGGATAATCCGCGCATGAGCGGTAACACCTTTGGCAACTTATTCGCTGTCACCAACTTTGGTGAATCCCACGGCCCGGCCATTGGCTGCGTGATTGACGGCTGTCCGCCCGGCATGACGCTCAGTGAAGCCGACATCCAGGGCGACCTGAACCGGCGCCGACCCGGCAGCTCCAAGTTCGTGACGCAGCGCAACGAGCCTGACACGGTCGAAATCCTGAGCGGCGTCTATGAAGGCAAGACCACCGGCACCCCGATTTGTTTGTTGATCAAGAACACCGACCAGCGCAGCAAAGACTACGCCGATATCGTGCAGACCTTTCGCCCGGGTCACGCCGATTACACCTATTTTCAGAAGTACGGCCTGCGCGACCCGCGCGGCGGCGGCCGCTCGTCGGCACGCCTGACTGCGCCCATGGTGGCCGCCGGTGCGGTTGCCAAGAAATGGCTGTTTGAGAAATACGGCACGCTGTTTCGCGGCTGCATGACGCAGATGGGCGAGCTGCCCATTGCCTTTGAATCCTGGGACTTTGTACCGAACAACCCGTTTTTCGCGCCCATCGCGGATGTATCAAAGCTGGAAACTTATCTGGAGGCGCTGCGCAAGGCCGGAGACTCCTGCGGCGCGCGCATTCGCGTTTGCGCCAGCAACGTGCCGGTGGGCCTGGGCGAGCCGCTGTTTGACAAGATGGATGCCGACATCGCTTACGCGATGATGGGCATCAACGCCGTCAAGGGCGTGGAAATCGGTGCCGGGTTTGCCAGTGTGGCGCAGCGCGGCAGCAGCCATGGCGACGCGCTCTCGCCGCAGGGCTTTCGCTCCAACAACGCCGGCGGTGTGCTGGGCGGCATCAGCAGTGGGCAAGACCTGGAGGTCTCAATTGCCGTCAAACCGACCAGTTCCATCCTGTCGCCGCGCGAGTCGATCGACCTCCATGGTCAATCGACCGAGGTCAGCACCAAGGGCCGGCACGACCCCTGTGTCGGCATTCGCGCCACGCCGATCGCCGAGGCCATGCTGGCGCTGGTGGTGATGGAACACGCGCTGCGCCAACGCGCCCAGTGTGGTGATGTGAGCGTGGGTCTGCGGCCTATCAAGGCATCGGTTTAGACTTGCCCCACACTCAACTATTGGTAACTCAACAAAATGGAATCACTTGACCCGGTCGTGCTGGCGCGCCTTCAGTTTGCGCTCAACATGACCTTTCACATTTTGTTCCCCACCATCAGCATCGCATTGGGCTGGGCGCTGCTGTTTTTCAAGACGCGCTTCGTGGCGACCGGCCAGGCGCACTGGATGGACGCCTACCAGTTCTGGGTGAAGATTTTTGCGCTCACGTTTGCGCTGGGCGTGGTCAGCGGCATCACCATGAGTTTCCAGTTCGGCACCAACTGGCCCGGTTTTATGACCACGGTGGGCAATGTGGCCGGGCCGCTGCTGGCTTACGAGGTGCTCACGGCCTTCTTCCTGGAAGCCACCATGCTGGGCATCATGCTGTACGGGCGCGGCCGGGTCAGTGAAGGTGTGCACACGCTGGCCACCTGGCTGGTAGCGCTGGGCACCACGGCATCGGCGTTCTGGATCCTGGCGCTGAACTCCTGGATGCACACCCCGGCCGGCTTTGAGATGATCAACGGCCAGGCCCACGTCACCAGTTGGATGGCGGTGATCTTCAACCCGTCTTTTCCCTACCGCTTCGTCCACATGCTGCTGGCGTCGGGCCTGACGGTGGCTTTTTTGCTGGCCGGCATCAGTGCCTTTCGCTGGCTCAAAAATGACCGGGGCGCCGACGTCGATGTGGCGCTGCGCACGGGCCTTTATGTGGCGGCTTTTCTGATCCCGCTGCAGATTGTGGTGGGCGACCTGCACGGCCTGAACACCTTGCACCATCAGCCGGCCAAGATTGCTGCCATGGAGGCCATCTGGGAGACGCAAAGCGGTGCTTCCGCCGTGCTATTTGCCCTGCCCGACGCGGCCACACAGACCAACCGGTTTGAAATTGCCGTGCCCAAGCTGGCATCGTTTTATCTGACGCACAGCTGGAATGGCGAAGTCCAGGGCCTCAAGGCGTTTGGCACCATGCACCCACCGGTAGCGCCCCTGTTCTTTGGCTTTAGGCTCATGGTCGGTATAGCTCTGCTGATGCTGGCGACGAGCTGGCTCGGGGTCTGGCAAATCAGAAAGCGCCAGGCGCTGCAGCCGTGGCTGGCGCGCGTGCTGGTGGCCATGACTTTTATCGGCTGGGTGGCGTTGATCGCGGGCTGGTACGTGACCGAGATTGGCCGCCAGCCCTGGCTGGTGCAAGGGGTTTTGACGGCGGCGCAAGCGGCCTCCAAAGTGAGCGCCGCCAATATCGCGTTCACCCTGGCGGTGTATTGCACGCTCTACCTGGTGTTGCTGTTTGCTTATGTGCGCGTGGTGTTCTACCTGGCCCAAAAAGCCAGCCACTCGCAACCCCCTGGAGTGCCACATGCTTGAATTGATGCCCGACCTGAGCCGGCCCGAGGGCTGGCTGCCACTGGTGTTTGCGATGGTGATGGCACTGGCCATGCTGGCCTATGTGATTCTGGACGGTTACGACCTGGGTGTCGGTGTGCTGCTGCGGCGTGCCGATGATGCCGATCAGAAAGACACCATGATTGCCAGCATAGGCCCGTTCTGGGATGCCAACGAGACCTGGCTGGTGCTGGGTGTGGGCGTGCTGCTGGTGGCGTTCCCGCTGGCGCACGGCGTGATCCTGGGGGCGCTGTATTTGCCGGTGGCCTTGATGCTGGTGGCGCTGGTTTTGCGTGGTGTGGCGTTTGACTTCCGGGTCAAGGCGCATGCCGATCACAAACCCTTGTGGGACCGGGCCTTCTACACCGGTTCGCTGCTGGCGGGCTGGTCGCAGGGTTTCATGCTGGGGGGGCTGATCACCGGGTTTCGCAGCGACCTCTGGAGCCAGTTGTTCAATGCGCTCATCGGTTTGTGCCTGGTCGCTGCCTACTGCTTGCTGGGCGCCGGCTGGCTCATCATGAAAACCGAGGGCGCACTGCAACTCAAGGCGGTGGCCTGGGCGCGTGGCAGTCTGTGGTTCACCGCGGTCGGCGTGGCCGCCATCTCGGTCGCCACGCCGCTGGTCAGTGCGCGCATTTTCGAGAAGTGGTTCAGCTTTCCCAACGTGGTGCTGCTGTTTCCCATTCCGGCCATGACGCTGGCGCTGTTTTGGGTCATGGCGCGCAGCTTGAAACGGCTGCCCCTACGGCTGGCGCAGAACAACCAGTACGGCGCGGCAGTGCCGTTTGCCTGCACCGTGGGCGTGTTGCTGCTGGCGTTTTATGGCCTGTCGTACAGCCTGTTCCCGTGGCTGGTGGTGGACCGCATCACGGTCTGGCAAGCGGCCAGCGCGACCGAAGCGCTCAAGGTGATCTTTTACGGCGTGCTGGTGGTGTTGCCGGTCATCATTGGCTACAACGTGTTTGCCTACCGCGTGTTCTGGGGCAAGTCCACCGGGTTGAACTATTGAGGGCAACAGGGCTGGTGCTGCCGTCAGATTGACAGTTGCGCCATGATCTCGCGCGCAATCGCAGCCAGCGGCACCGTGCGCTCGACGCCGCCGCGCTTGACCGCCTCTTTGGGCATGCCATAGACGACGCAGCTTTCCTCGTCCTGGGCCAGCGTGCGAGCGCCGGCTTTGCGCATCTCGGCCAGACCGGCAGCGCCGTCGTCGCCCATGCCGGTCATGATCACCCCCAGCGCATTGGCGCCGGCGCATTTGGCGACCGAGCGAAACAGCACATCCACCGAGGGCCGGTGCCGGTTGACCAGGGGGCCGTCCATTACCTCGACAAAATACTGCGCGCCATTGCGCCTAAGCAGCATGTGCCGGCCACCCGGCGCAATCAGCGCGCGCCCCGGCACCACGCGGTCGTTGTTCTGCGCCTCTTTCACGGCAATCTGGCACAAGCCGTTGAGCCGGTTGGCGAACTCGGCGGTAAATTTCTCCGGCATGTGCTGCACGATCACAATGCCGGGCGTGACGCGCGGCAGGGCACTCAGCACCGCTTCGAGCGCCTGCGTGCCGCCCGTGGAAGTGCCTAAAGCAACCACCCGCTCAGTGGTCTGCAGCATGGCGCCATGCCTGTCGCTGGCGCTCAGCATCGCGTCGGCGCTGAGCTTGGGCACCACGTGCAACTTTTTCACGTTGGCGCGGGCGGCGGTTTTCACTGCTGTGATCAGGTCGTCCGAGGCATCCACCAAAAACTGTTTCAAGCCGATCTTGGGCTTGGTGATGATGGCCACCGCGCCGGCCGAGAGCGCGGCCATCGAGGTCTGCGCCCCTTTTTCGGTCAGCGTCGAGCAGATCACCACCGGCGTGGGCCGCTCGGCCATGATTTTTTTCAGGAACGTGATGCCGTCCATGCGCGGCATTTCGATGTCGAGCACCAGCACATCGGGCCATTGCACCTTCATGCGGGCCATCGCCAGGATCGGGTCGGCCACGGCGGCAATCACTTCGATCTCGGCATCGTCGGCGAGCAGGCCCGCCACCACCTGGCGCACCACCGCCGAGTCATCGACCACCATCACCTTGATGCGGGCCATAACCAGTCTTCTTCGGTTTGTGTTTCCTGCACGCTGGGGGTGATCTGATGCGACCAGACGTCGCCCGTGCCGAGGTCAAAAATAATATTGCGGTGGCCTATGCCAAACAGGCTCTCCGACACGATAGGAATGCCATGGGCGTGCAGCAAGGTCAGCGCAGCGTCGCCATTGCGCTGACCGACGTTGATGGCACCGGCGTGAGACTGAAGCGGGAACATATTGCCGCCGCCAAAAACCTTGCCTTCGCACTGGTTGGGCGCGATGCCCAGACCTTGCAGCTCGCCCAGCATCAACTGCAGCGCCTCGTCGCCGTACTTGGCATCGAGTTCGTGTTGCGGCACGGGCGCTCCGCGGGTGGGCAGCAGGAAGTGCGACATGGCGCCCAGGCGCGTGGCCGGGTGCCAGAGCGTGATTGACACGCACGAGCCCAGCATGGTGCGCATCTGAAAGCCAGCATCGGCCACAAAAAACTCACCCGGTTGCAGGAAAATATCAACCCGGCTTTCCACAGGCGCCGTGTTGCTGCGTGCGTGCGCGTGCAGGTTACCCCGGCCGGCGTTGGGGCGATGGCGGGAGTGGGGCATCATGGCGCGGGTCTTTGATAAATCGACGGGGCCACGGCTTTCACAGCCTGCGAAATGTCGTTCAGACTCTCGGAGTGACCGACGCAAAAGTGACCACTCGGCTTGAGCGTGGAGAGCACCCGTGCCACCACCTGGCGTTTGGTTTCGTTGTTGAAATAAATCATCACATTGCGCAAAAAAATAATGTCGAACGCGCCCATTTCCGGCAGTGGCGTGTTCAGGTTGACCTGACGAAAATGAACCCTGCTGCGCAGCTTGCGATCAACCAGCAAACTGCCTTCATGCTCGTCGCGGCCTTTCAAACAAAAGCGCTGCAGGTAGGCGCTCGGGATGTGGCGCCCACGATCCAGGCTGTACAGGGCCCGCGTTGCGCCTTGCAGCACGCGCGTGCTGATGTCGGTGCCTACCACCTCCCAAGGCGTGGTTTCCAGGCAATCGGCCAGCACCATGGCGATGCTGTAAGCCTCTTCGCCGCTGGAACTGGCCGCACTCCAGACGCGAAACATCTGCGTGCGGTTGCGCGCAGCGAGCGCCTGTTGGCGCAGAAAATCAAAATGCTTGGGCTCGCGAAAAAAATAGGTCTCGTTGGTGGTGAGCAAATCCACTGCCATTTGCACTTCCTGCGCCTGCTGGCCCGAACTGAGCAAGTGGAAATACTCGCTGAAAGTGTCCAGCCGGTGGTGTGTCAACCGCTTGGACAGCCGCCCGGCGACCAGCGCTTTTTTGGCGCCGGACAAGGTAATGCCGGCCGCATCAAAAATGAAGTGCTGAAACTTGGCAAATTCGGTGTCGCTGAGGGTTGGCATCACGGGTTGGTTCAAAATTCAAACGAAGAACGGTGGTTGTCACTGCTTGTCAGGGCGGGAATGCCGTGCTGCCGTCATTGCGAGGAGCGCAAGCGACGCGGCAATCCACGAAATCCGAGGTCATGGATTGCCGCGCTGCGCTCGCAATGACGAATGGAGAAGCCATGGTTTCGTGCTAGTCAACCAACGTCACATCGGTTGCCCCGGCCACCTGCCCCAGCGCGCCAATCTCTTCGGTCGAGAGCACCTGGTTGACGTTGAGCAGGATCACAAACTTGCCCGCCACCTTGCCCATGCCTTCGATGAAGTCGCTGCGAATCTTGGCGCCAAAACTCGGCGGCGGCTCGATCTCGCTGGCCGGGATTTCCAGCACTGCGTTAACCGCGTCCACCACCACGCCCATGTCGTGGCGATCCTGGCCGGACTGCACCTCGACGATCACGATGCAGGTCTTCTTGGTGACGTCGCTGGACTTCTTGCCAAAGCGCGCGGCCAAATCCAGCACCGGCACCACCGCGCCGCGCAGGTTGATGACACCGCGGATGCAGGCCGGCATCATGGGCACCTCGGTCAGACCGTGGTATTCGATGATTTCCTTGATGCCCAGAATGCCGATGGCAAAGGTTTCGCCACCGAGCATGAAGGTCAGGTACTGCTGCTGATCCTCGGTTTGAGTTTGTGCCACCGCCACGGCAGTTTGCCGGGCCGACACCGGTACGATTGCGTTCATGGTCGTTCCCCTTAAATGGTTGAGGACAGAGCTGGTTCGCTGCGCGTAACGGCGGTCTGTCCCACAAGTTCTTAAAACTTGGTGAATTTGCTTTCGTCCACGTCCGTGTGCGCATCCAGCCCTATGGATTTAGGCTGACCACCGGCGTTGCGTGCAACCGACTTGGCGCTGGCCGCAGGTTTGTGGGCGACAGCGCGGCGCACCACGGCGCCCGAGCTCTCCACCTTGAAGAACGCCATGGTTTGCTGCAACTGCTCGGCCTGGCTGCTCATCTCTTCGGAGGTGGCAGCCAGCTCTTCGGAACTGGAAGCGTTTTGCTGGGTGGTCTGGTTGAGCTGGCTGATGGCCGAGTTGATTTGACCGGCGCCGGAGGATTGCTCCTCGGAGGCGGCCGTGATTTCCTGCACCAGGTCGGAGGTCTTCTTGATGCTGGGAACGATCTCGTCGAGCAGCTTGCCGGCCTTCTCGGCCAGTTCCACGCTGGAGCTGGCGACCTCGCCGATTTCCTGCGCGGCGATCTGGCTGCGCTCGGCCAGCTTGCGCACTTCGGCGGCCACCACGGCAAAGCCTTTGCCGTGCTCGCCGGCGCGCGCCGCTTCAATCGCGGCGTTCAGGGCCAGCAGGTTGGTCTGATAGGCGATATCGTCGATGATGCCGATCTTCTTGGCGATCTGCTTCATCGCCGCAACCGTCGCTGCCACCGACTCGCCGCCTTCAACCGCTTGCTTGGCGGCCTGGCTGGCCATACCGTCGGTGACCTTGGCGTTTTCGGTGTTTTGCGCAATGCTTGACGTCATTTGCTCTATCGATGCGCTGGTCTCTTCGACACCGGCGGCTTGTTCGCTGGCGGCCTGCGACAGTGACTGCGCGGTGGCGCTCACCTCTTCCGAGGCGCTGGCCAGGTTTTGCGCGCCGCTGTTGACGTCGGCCACCACCACCGAGAGCTTGCTGATCATGTTGCTCATGGCCTGCAGCATCTGCCCGGTCTCGTCCTTGGAGATGTTGTCGATGCGCACTGTCAGGTCACCCTCGGCGAGGTGGTTGGCCACCTTCAATGCTTGGTTCACCGGGCCGGTAATGGAACGCGTCAAAACCCAGGCCAGCAACGCGCCAAACAGAATCGCCAGTGCGGCCAGTGTCACCATCAGTTGGAAAGCCGAGTCGTAACCTTTGCTTGCCGCAGCGCTGGCATTTTTGATGTTTTCTTCCTGCAAGACGGTATTCTCATCCAGGGCGTCCTGCCATTTCTGCGTGGCAGGAGCGGCTTCACCCATCAGAATTTTGGTGGCCTCAGCGTCTTTGTGGGCAAGGGCCAGATCAAGCACCTTGTCAGTCAGCGGACGCGCCTCAACGGCGCCGGCTTTGATTTTGGCTCGGATGGCCTTGCCCTTTTCACTGGCCGGCAATTTTTCCAGCGCATCCCAGGCCTCGTTGTATTTTTGCCGGTATTGGTCCAATTTTTTCTTTTCAGCCGCTATAGCTGCCGGGTCTTCAAGCAGGACGATAGTTCGGGTAATGCGTGTGACGATGTGAATCGCTTCCGACATGTCGTTGTTGAGCTTGGTCTTGTAAATATTGTTTTTGACGACGTCATCAAGTCGCCCCTCAACGGTTGCCATGCCGTTGATACCAATCGCCGCCAGCGCCGCCATCAATGCAAGCACGATGGCAAACCCCAGCGTCAAGCGCAGGCCTATTTTCATATTTGCAAACATTTCAAATCTCCTTTAGAAAATCACAAAAAATCGGTGTTGGTACGCGCCGCAGAATCCATATCGTCATTGCGAGGAGTGCAAGCGACGCGGCAATCCATGGCCACAGCGCTGGCACGCCAGCATGGATCGCCACGCTCCGCTCGCGATGACGAAAGAGAGGCTCGCAATGACGCGTTGAATCGTCATTGCGAGGAGCGCAAGCGACGTGGCAATCACAATGACAAGAAGAGTGGTCATGGGTTGCCGCTGCTGGCCATGGCCTGCTGCACCAGTTGCGGCACGTCCAGAATCAGCGCCACTTCGCCGCTGCCCAAAATGGTGGAGCCGCTCACGCACTTGACCTGGTTGAACATCTTGGCCAGCGGCTTGATGACGGTCTGGAACTCGCCCAACAGCGTGTCCACCACCAGACCGGCTTTTTGCCCGGCGTGCTTGAGCACCACAATGTTTTCGCGCCGGCTCAAAGGCTCGCTCACCGCAAACAGCTCGCGCAAGCGGATGAAAGGCAGCACCTGGCCGCGCAGGTTGGTGTAGTCGTGGCCCGGCTCGGCCGAATAGGCCACGCATTCCTCAACCATGTCCAGCGGGATCGCAAACACCGACTTGCCGACCTCGACCAAAAAGCCGTCGATGATGGCCAGCGTGAGCGGCAGGCGCACCGTGACCGTGGTGCCAACGCCCTCGCTGCTGGCGATGCTGACCGTGCCGCGCAGCGCGGTGATGTTGCGCTTGACCACATCCAGGCCGACGCCGCGACCCGACAGGTTGGAAATTTTTTCGGCCGTGGAAAAGCCCGGCTCGAAAATCAACGCATAGACTTCCGAATCGCTCAGGTGATGGCCCGGCTCGACCAGGCCGCGTTCGATTGCCTTGGCCAGAATGCGCTCGCGCTTCAAGCCGCCGCCGTCGTCCTGCACGCTGATGACGATGGAGCCGGAGTCGTGGTAGGCGTTGAGCGTGAGCGTGCCTTGCGCCGGCTTGCCGCGCTGCACGCGCAGTTCGGCCGATTCAATGCCGTGGTCCATCGAGTTGCGCACCAGGTGCATCAGCGGGTCGCCAATTTTCTCGACCACGGTTTTGTCGAGCTCGGTGTCTTCGCCCTTGATGACCAGCGCCACGTCCTTGCCCAGGTCGCGGCTGACGTCGTGCACCACGCGCTGGAAGCGGTTGAAGGTGGCGCCAATCTTGACCATGCGCAGTTGCAAGGCGCTGTCGCGCACCTCTTCGACCAGTCCGGAGAGCTTGGAAGTGGCCTCCTGCAAATCGGCAATCTTGGCGCGCGCGGCGATCAGGTTGACACCGGCACCGACGATGATCAGTTCGCCCACCAGGTTGATGAGCTGGTCGAGCTTCTCGGCATCGACCCGGATCGTGCGGCTCTCCGACGAGCCCAGCTCCTTGGCCTGCTTTTGCTTCTGCAGCGCGGCCTCCACCACTTCGGGCTGTACCGAGCCTTGTTCGACCAGGATGGTGCCTATGGGCTTGGCCGGCGTGTCGGCCTGAGAATTGAGCGCGCCGTCGAGCTCCTGCGCTGTCAGGGTGCCGCAACGCACCAGCATCTCGCCCAGGCGGGCCACGTCGCCGGACTGCTCGTTGATGAGCAAGATGTAGTCCGAGACCAGGCTGTGCGGCGGCAAAATGCGCAGACGGCAGTCGTCGCGCACGAACTCAAACACGTTTTCTATGGTCGCTTTGTCGGCGTCGCTTTGCAGGGCGATCTCGAAGCCGAGGTAGCAGGTCTCGGGCTCCATCAGTTCGGCTGCGGGAATGGCATCGGCCAGGGTCGCAATGCCGACGATGGTGCCCAGGGTTTGCAGGTAACGGATGAACGAGAGCGGGTCCATGCCGTTTCGGAGCACGTCGGGGCCGAAGCGCAGCGAGATGTGCCAGTGGTCAACGCCATGTTGGCCCTCGATGCGCGCAATCGGGTCTATGCCGGGCGTGGTGCCGGTGGTGATCTGCGTGCCGACCGATGTGGCTGCGGCAGGCGCTGCCAGGTAGGTGCGCAGTTGCGCCAGCAGCGGCACGCCCTGTGCCTGGGTGCTTGCATCGGGTTCGGTGCGCCCAGCCGCCACCGCCTCTATCAGCGCGGTGATGTGGTCGCAGCACGACAGCAGCAGCACGATCAACGGGTCGGTAATCTTGAGCTTGCCGGCGCGCACCTGGTCGAGTGCGCTTTCAACCACGTGGGTGAAGGCCACGATGTGGTCCAGGCCAAACAAACCAGCCGAGCCCTTGATGGTATGGGCGGCGCGAAAGATGGCGTTGACCAGCTCGTCTTTCTCCTGCGCCTGCTCAATCGCCAGCAGCGCGTCTTCCATGCCAACGAGCAGCTCGCGGCTCTCGATCACGAAGGTCTCTAGTGCAGCATCAAGATTCATGGGGCAGCCTCTTCGTCTCAGGTGTTGGCCGGGTGCGCACCGGCGCTGCGCGCTGGCATGACCAGCGGGTCGTTAAAAAGCGAGGCCAAGTTCAGCAACTCGAAGACTTCGATCACTGCCGGGCTGTGCGCCACCAGACGCAGCTCGCGCTGGGCGGCCTGCGCCGTTTTCTTCACCAACAGCAGCAGTTGCACGCCCGCGCTGTCGAGCTCGGTCACGCCCGAGAGGTCGATCTGCAGCGGCATCGGCTCGCTCAGCAGGGCTTCCTTGAGTTCGAGCGCGCGAAAAATCGTCAACTCGCCCTCAATGCGCAGCACCGAAGGATCGCGGGTGGGTTGGGTTTGGGCGTTCATGCAGCACTCCGTGGGGTTATGGCAGACACAGTTTTTGCACGGCGCCCAGCAACTGCTCGGGCTTGAAGGGCTTGACGACCCAGGCTTTGGCGCCGGCGGCCTGGCCTTCGCGTTTTTTTGATTCTTCAGACTCGGTGGTGAGCATGATGATGGGCGTGAATTTGTAAGCCGGTAACTGCTTGACGGCCTTGATAAAGCTGATGCCGTCCATGTTGGGCATGTTCACGTCGCTGATGATCAGGTGCACTTTCTGGCCCGTGAGTTTGGCCAGTGCATCAACACCGTCGCAGCCGTCCAGTACGCTGTAGCCGGCGCCTTTGAGGGCAATGCCGACCACCATTCGCATCGAAGAAGAATCGTCCACAATCATGATTGTTTTAGCCATGTCGTCCTCTAGAAAAAAGTAATCTCGTCGTCGCTTTTCTGCGCGACCTTGCCGCCGTCATGGATCACATGCTGGTCGGTCATGACATAGGTTTTTTTGAGCTCGGTGAGCAAAGCCTGCGCCTGCAGCGGCAGCAGTTCGCCGGTTTTTTGATACTGCGCTGACTGCTGCTGCAAAAAGGTGGGCAACTCTTCAATGTTGCTCAGAACATGCGTCATGATCTGGCTGACCCGATCCTGAAACTGCAACTGCACCAGGGCTTGACTGACTTCAGATTTGATGCCAACGCTCTCGTCCTTGAGCAGCGTGCTGGAGCGCTGCAGCGCATCGGTGATGTCCTTGAAGTCGGTCAGTACGCGGTTGATGGTGGCCTCGGTCGTGTTCACCCGGCTGTCGCGCTGTCTGACGGCCTCCTGCACGACGCTGCAGGTCTCGACGATGGCGGTGCTGATCACCGCCACTTTCTCGGCAATGCGTTTGCCGGTGTCACCCGATTGGGTTGAGAGCATTCTGAATTCTTTGGCCACCACCGCAAAGCCGCGCCCCAGGTCGCCCGCGCGCGCCGCTTCGATCGCCGCATTGAGGGAGAGCAGGGTGGACTGCTGGGCGATCTTGGCCACATCCTTGGCCATGTCCTTGAGCTCCTCGATGAAACTGTTGAGACCTTGCACTTTGGCCAGCATGCCAGTCATGCTGGCCATGGCCGCCGCCTGCCCGGCGACCACCGCGTTCAGCTCTTGCTTGCTGTGGGCATAGACCGCCACCAAGCCCTTGTCGCCGTCGTCAATGTTCTGGGTTTCCACGCTGGCGGTGTGAACGGCCCCGTCGAGCCGGTTGACAATGCCGCCAAAGCGGTCCGACAACGCCGTGACGGCGCTGGCCATTTGTTCGCGCGAAGCTTCAATATGCCCGCTCCAGACCGGTGCGACCTGCGCGCCGAATTGCTGCTGGCTTGCCAGGTAGCCTTCTATCGTCTGCCTTAAGGCATGCCGTTGCGCGCCCTGGAAGCGTACCAGTGCCAGTCCGGCGGCGGCCAGCGCGAGTGCCAACGCACCCGAGAGCCAGTTCAAGCCTGCGGCAGCCAGCACCGCAATGGCCCCGGCCAGCCCCAGCATCAGCGAATAAAGTCGGTTCATTTGAGCGCTTTCGGTTGAATGGCTGGCTGGTCCGCGACCAAGGCCTCAATGAGGGGAAGCAGCTTGATCACAAAATCGGCTTTGCCAACAAAGCCCACCGCACCCAGTTCCCGCGCTGCCAGGCGGTAAGACGCGTTGTCGTGCATGGACAAAAACAGGATGCGCGGCGAACGTGGCCAGGATTGCATGGCCTGGGCCACTTCGAGGCCGCCCATGCGCGGCATCGCAATGTCCAGCAACACCAGGTCGGGCTGGAGCGCAGCCGCCTCGTCCAGCGCCTGCTGCCCGTCATGGGCCTCGCCCACCACCTGGGCCTCGGGCAGCAGCGTGAGGGATTGCCTGACAGCGGCCAAAAAGGTCGGGTTGTCGTCCACCAGCAAAATCCTGATCTTCATGGCTGAACTTGCCCGGCTGCGCGACGCGGTGTGGTGTGGTGTGAACAGCATGGAGGGTTGCAATACATGCATTGCACTTTAGGCGTGCACCGTGCAAAACGAAATCGGGCCAATACCCTAGTTCGGTCAGGGAAACACCTGAGAGGGGTGCGGCGCAATGACAACACCCCTCGGCACTGCGAGGCCCACCCTGATTCGTCATTGCGAGGAACGTAGTGACGTGGCAATCCAGGGGCCATGGGTTGCGATGCTTCAGTCTTTCCTGAGCCGGCAGAAATAGTTCAATTGTTATACTTCAATATAATTTAATGAAAAGGAGTGCATCATGTACACAACCAATCTGCGCAAAGTCGGAGGCTCTGTCATGATGGCGGTACCGCCAGCCTTTCTTGATCTTTTGCACTTAAAGGCTGGTGCATCGGTCGGCATGGCCGTTGATGGCGGTCGCTTGGTGGTCGAGCCCAAGCCGCGCCCGCGCTACACCCTTGCCGAATTACTGGCTGCATCGGATTACTCGCGGCCGCAACCGCCCGATCAACGGGAATGGATCGATGCACCGGTTGTTGGCGCTGAGCTGGTATGAAGCGGGGCGATATCTACTTGGTGACGCTTGACCCGACACAGGGGCGCGAGCAGCAGGGGCGCCGTCCGGTAGTGGTCATATCGCCACAAGCGTTTAACGATGCAACCAAACTGCCGGTGATCTTGCCCATCACGAGCGGCGGCGAGTTTGCCCGGCGTATCGGTTTTGCTGTGCCCATCACGGGAATCAAAACGACGGGCGTGGTACGTTGCGACCAACCTCGTGTGCTTGATTTGCACCAGCGCAATGGCAGGAAAGTGGACGAACTGCCACCAGATATCCTTGATGAAGTTATGGCAAAGTTGGCCCCGATTTTTGAATAAATAGCGCGATGCGTCACTGCGAGGCCGCAGGCCGTGGCAGTCCACGAAGTCCGCAGCCATGGATTGCCGCGCTGCGCTCGCACTGACGAAGTGGGCTCAAGCGTGCATAGCGGTACGGGCCGCTTCGACCAGAAAGCCGCTGCGGCTCTGGCCTTTCTTTTTGGCGAACTCATCAATGCGGGCCAACACCAGGCGCGGCACTGTGATATTGATCTTTTCAGCCGGTCCCAAATACTTCTCAACCGGCACGTCCACGACGGCCCAGATGCCGCCAACGTAGTCCGGGTTGGCCTGATGCTGCGTCATGGTCCGGGCCGCGGGAACGGCAACGCCGTCTTCAATCAGGCCCTCCACGTGCAAGTCAACGGCTTCGCGCACGCTCTCCAGCGCGTCGTCCAGGGTGTTGCCACCTGAAAAGCAGCCTGGCAGGTCGGGCACAGTCACGCCGTAGCGCTGACCATCGTCGGTATGGAGTACAACAATAAATTTCATATCTTTCCCTTGGCGTTCGGTTATTTGCGCCACCCCGCTTGGCGCTCAATGCTGTACAGCGTAGGCGTCGGGATGTCGCCATCAGGATGCTTGACGGTCACCAAACCTGGCTTGGTTGAGTGTTTGAACTGGTGATGCGAACCCTTGACCCGGACCAGATACCAGCCGCTGGCTTCCAGCTTTTTGATGATCTGCCTGCTGTTCATGCGAGCATTATATTTAGTTGGTGGGTATTAGCAACACCGAAGTTAAGAAGTGTCAGGGCATGGATTGCCACGGCCTGCGGCCTCGCAATGACGAGAAGAGGAGTCGCAATGACCGCCAGAAGAGGGTTGCTTCAAGGCACGGGTGGCGCGACCTTGCTTGTTTCAAGCGCAAATGTCACGCTGAATTGCGCGCCCGGCCCGGCGCCTATCTCCAGTGTGGCATTGAGTTGTCGGGTCAGATCTTCGACCAGTTGCAGGCCCAGTGACTGGCCGCGCCGGGCGTTGAAGTCGGCGGGCAGGCCGATGCCGGTGTCGCTCACGCGCAGGCGTACGCGGCTGGCTTTGCCGGGCGAGCCTGCCCCGGCAGGTGCGGCGTCCAGCGTGGCGACGCTTTCATCAGCCGTCAGCGTTTTCAGCTCAATGCGAACTTCACCGCTGCGCCCGTCGGGAAAGCCGTGTTTGAGACTGTTGGAAATCAATTCGTTGATGAGCAGGCCGCAGGGGGTGGCTTGGTCCAGACTGACCTGGACGCTGGCCAGTTCGAATTCCAGCCGCACTGCGCTGGCGGATGTGATCAGCGCACGGAAAGATTGGCTGGCGAGTTGCTTGATGTACTGGCCCAGATCGATAGAGGCGAAAACGCCCGAGCGGTAGAGCGACTCGTGCAGCAGCGCCATCGAGCGGATGCGCCCCTGCATGTCGGTCAGCACCGTGCGGGTCTCGCTCTGGCTGCTGCGGGCGGCTTCCAGCCGCAGCAGGCTGGTGATGACTTGCAGGTTGTTCTTGACGCGGTGATGGACTTCGTTGAGCAGCGCCACCTGGTCGCGCAGCGATGCCTGCAACTCGCGGTTTGTGCGATTGCGGTTCGTGACATCGCGGACGGCGACTTGGCAGGCGTATTGGCCATCAAAATCGATGATGATGCCGATTACTTCCACGTCAATGACGGTGCCGTCGAACCGAATGAATTTCTCTTCTACCATCGGCAGAATGTCGCCCATCACGGTGGCTTTCTTCACTCTCTCCATGACCACTTGCCGAGACTCAGGGTGAACCAACTCCAGCATCGGCTTGCCCACCATGTCTTGCTTTGATCTGGCACCCATCAGTTTGGCAGCGGCTGGATTGGCGTAGATTATTTTTCCGTCACGGTGTACCGCCAAGGCTTCGGGTGACCATTCAATCAGGGTGCGAAACCGCAATTCGCTCTGCGTCAACGCGACTTCGCGCTGGTGCAGGGTTTCCAGCAGCCGGTTGAAACCCGCGATCAAATGGCCCACCTCGTCGCGCCGGGTGATCGGCAAGGCGCTTGGAAAATCGCCGCTTGTAGGCAAATGGGACAGCGTGCTGACGGCAGACAGCAGCGGTGCCAGTTGGCGGCGCAGCAGCCACCAGGTCAGCAGACCGGCCAGCAGGGTCAATAGGGTCGCAGCAATCAACAGGCGCTGCTGCAGGGCGCGAATCGGCGCATAGGCTTGATCGATGGCCAGAGTGACGGCTACGTACCAGTGTGCAGCCGGAATCTGTTTGACTGAAGTCAACACCTCCGCGCCGAGTGGATTAATAAAAACGTGCGTTCCCTCCCACCCTTGCGCCTGGAGATCGAGCGCCGGACTGACACCAGGCTCGGGCAGGATGGCCATGATGCGGCTTTTGTTGGACGAGGTGACCACAAGCCGGTGCTGCGGCGCCACCAGAAAGAGGTCGCTATCCTTGCTGTAATGGCCAGTGGTAAGTTGGTTGATAAAATTCGGTTTGTTCAGGTCAGTGACGCCTCCCAAAACGCCAATCACCGTCCCTCGCGCATCCTTGACCGGCGCGGCTATGACAAACGACGGGTTCTGCGTCAATTTGCTGCGCACCGGCTTGCCAATGATGGCTTTGCCATCCCGCAAAGGGCCACTGATGTAATCGCGTTCCTTGAAATTGACCCCGATGCGCCCCGGTACATGCGGCCAATCAGCCCGTACCGTACCCGAACCATCCGCAAAGGCGAGACCGTCATTGAATAGTCGCCATAGCACAGGGTGCTGTTCCAGCAGGGCTTGCACTGCAGTCGGCTGGCGCAGCATGGCCGAGGTAATTTCACTGGCAATAGTTTCAAGCGCACTCTGGCGATCGGTTAGTTCATGATCGATGTCTGCTGCCAATGCTGAGGTGGCGGAAAACTGCTGCTCGCCCAGCAAGCGCTGCAAATCCTGGTACAGCATGGTGCTGGCATAAAACGCCAGCGACCAGATGCTGACCACGAAAATAGTCAGCGTGAGCAGCGTGACCCGGGTTTTGAGCGAGTTGAGATGAAACGTGATGGCGTTCATGGTGGCGCTTGCGGCCCGGCGTCAATGGCCGTCAGAAACACCACCGGCAGGGCCAACTGCGTGCGTACGACCTGTGCGATGGCCTGTTCGCCCTGCATGGCCTGGCGCACCGCCGCATAGTCCATATCTTCGAGCTGCGTCTGGATGTGACGCGCGCCGATGCCCTCGTCTTCGACGATCAAAATTCTGGCTGGGGGGCTGGGCATTGTTATGGGTTGGTTCTGTGCGCGGTTGCTTTGCGCGTTTGGACTGGGGTTGAAGTTGATCAGTTGCTCCTGTAAAACCCCGCTAATTTACATGAACACGCACCTCTATCTCATGCAGCACGGCGTCACACGCCAGGGACTGCTGTGAGATTCAGTTAAAAAGATTCCCAATTGTCATTGCCGCCCGCTGCCGGCGCAGCTTTCGCGACGACATTAGGGGTCGCAGGGCGTGCGCTGGGTTTTAAAGGCGCAGCCAGCACACGCCGCTCGGCTTTCTTGTAGGTGCTTGCCGCGCTCTGGTGCGAGCGCACCGCCAC
>Ga0315272_10000350_pt1 | contig 22946 bp, 17 predicted proteins | sample C3_middle_MG_FD_203918 | JGI IMG/M metagenome (GOLD analysis project Ga0315272, IMG submission 203918) | Sediment microbial communities from Yellowstone Lake, YNP, Wyoming, USA - C3_middle | ecosystem: Environmental > Aquatic > Freshwater > Lake > Sediment | place: USA: Wyoming | collected...
GCGGAAGCGCGTTGCATCGAAGAACTCGTCCGGGCCGTGAACGGAAATGGAGAGCGTAACAGGTCCGAAGCAACCCACAAGAACGCCGACGGCGGAGACGAAGTGCGCGTGCACGTGAGTCACCCCGGTCTGCCGCAGGCGCGAGTACACTACGCCCGCCTCGAGGAAATAGAAAAGGTGGCGCAGCAGTTCGCCTGGATTGAACCCGCCGAGTTGTACTGCCCGGATCAAGGCCCCCAGGTAACGGCCGGGCGCGTGAAGAAACGCCGAGACGTGGGCGCGCAGCCAGGTGGACCAGTGCGCCGTTTTGACGTACCAGGTACGTTTCACTTCGGCGCGCTCCGCGTCCGAGAGCTCCTCGAGCGGCCGGTCGGGCGGGCTGATCGAAATTACATCGACTTCCAATCCCAGCCGGCGAAGACCCGACACTTCGCGCAGAATGAAAGATTGGGAGAGACAGGGATGAATACTTACCAGGTACGCAAGGTGCGGCTTAGCGCGGGAATGTGCGATGTGCATCGATGTTGCCTTGAAGCGTTCCTGGTGAAAGCACTGGCGGGAATTTCCAGCTAAGGTCGGATCCGGCCATGCGTCCTGCTTCAGTTTACCTTCTCGACACATTTTGCACGGTGCCTTACTATCTGGCGGCGTTGTGCGCCGGGCTGCGGCGCGCCGGGGTGCGGGTTGAGCTGGGCAGCACCAGCTATTACCAGGATCATGAGGCATTTCGCAGCCTGGGGCTTGCGCCGGACCGGGGACTGCTGGACGTGATCGCCTGGCTGCCGCGCCTGCCGGCGTGGCTGCGGCGGCCCCTGAAGCTGCTGGAAGGGCTACTGAATTACGGGCTGCTCGCGGTACGCTTTCTGGTGGCGCCGCCGGCGATCCTGCATGTGCAGTATCTGGCGCTGGCTCCGCACGGCCTGCCGGTGGAACTGTGGCTGATGCGGATGTGCCGCTGGCGTGGGGCGCGCCTGGTCTACACGGTGCACGACGTGCTGCCGCACGATACCGGCACACGCCACGCGGAGCTGTTCGGGAGGGTATACCGGTTGGCGGACCGGCTGATTTGTCATAGCTCCGCGATGCGGCGGCAGGTGAGTGACGAGTTTGCCATTCCGGCCGGGCGAATCGACGTGATCCCGCACGGTCCGCTGCTGGCGCCGCGTGAAGAGCTGTCGCGGGAAGCGGCGCGTGCCCGATTGGGCCTTCCGGCCGGGCCCGTGGTCGTGTTGACGCTGGGCATCATCAAGCCTTACAAGGGCATTCCGTTTCTGCTGGAGGCGTGGGCGGAATTGCACAGGCAAGCGGGCGAGGCGATTCTGGTTGTGGCCGGCACGGGTCCGCAGGCGCTGCTTACGGAGTTGAAGGCTCATGCGGATAGGCTGGGCCTCGGCAACGATGTGCGTTTCGACTTGCGCTATCTCCCTCAGGCCGAACTGGACGCATACCACGAAGCGGCGGACATTCTGGTCTATCCGTATCGCACCATCAGCACCAGCGGTGCGTTGTTAACGGGCCTGGCGCGGCGCAAGCCGGTCGTGGCTACGCGTCTGCCGGCCTTTGAGGAACTGCTGCGGGACGGGGAAACCGCCCTCCTGGTCGATTACGGCGATGTGGCCGGGTTAGCTCGTGTTCTGACGCGGCTGATCGACGATCCGGCGGAACGCGCGCGCTTCGAACGGGCGACGGCCCGGCTGGTCGAAGGTGAGCTGTCTTGGGACGATATCAGCCAGCGGACCGTCGCCTGTTACAAGTCCGTGGGCCTCGTTGAAGAGGCCGGCGCATGAATCTTGCCTCCATGGCAGAGCGGTGAAGTCGTCGTCATGGCGCACGCACAGAGCGCGGGTCGCGCCCCGTCGCCGTGAGCGGCTCAACCGGGGGGGCGGCGGTTTTGCCGCCCGCGCTGGAGCCTGCACGATCACGATTCTCCCTACACAAGTAGTGCGGGTCTGGACGCGTCTGGCGAGCCTTGGCGGAGGCGCCGGGCGCCTGGGCCGGAGGCCCCGTTCAGCCCTCGATTTTACCGCTCCGGTGCTACCATGAAGGGAACTTTTTGGCTGGCCGCCGCCCTGCCGGCGGGCGCCGCGGTGGGGTATTTATGAGCCTGTGTGACTGCGTCGTGAATGTGGTTCAGGACGCCAGGTGCCGAGGAAAAGAGTTTCCCCTCCAGGATTCCGATTCCACGCTCGAAAACGGCGTGATCGACTCCCTGGGCATGCTGGAATTGGTGAAGGTCCGCGGCAGCCGCTTCCATGTCACGGTTGAGGATGATGAATTGTCTCCAGAGAACCTGGATCCCCGCGACGCGCTGACCGCTTGCCTGCGCCGCAAAGGCGTTGAGGAGTGACCGAACTGCGCCCTCTTTCCCGTTCCAATCTGGCGTCCCCGGCGTTGGACTTCCCGGCGTTCTACTCCGCACGCGACGCGCTACGCCATCGGGAAGGTTCTCCTACCGGCGCCGGGTTGCGCGGTCACGTGCCGGACACCCTGCCGGGCGAAGCCATCGCCGCCTGGGTCGTCTGTCCGGCCGGACGCTTTGATGCCGAAGCCATTCGTAGTCACTGCCTGGCGCGGCTGTCGTTGTTTACGGTGCCGCGCCGCATCCTGCGCGTGCCCGATATCCCTCGAACTGTCTCAGGCAAAAGAAAGTATTATGTGCTGCGGGAGCAGTACCAGGGCCTCAAGAGCAGCTCCGAATGAGCAATCTCAAAACACTGCTGAAGCAGTCGTCGCATTACCTCACCGGACGCGGTATCGCCATTGCCATCGGCTTCGTCTCGTTCCCGGTCTACGCGCGTCTGTTTTCGGTTGCCGATTATGGGGTGCTGAACCTGGCGCAACGCTGCGCCATGTTCGGCGTGGCGGTGGCGAAACTCGGGATGCAGAACTCGATTCTGCGCTTCTACGAGGAGTCGTCCGGCTCGGAGGCGTCGCTCAAACGGCTCTATTCCACGGCCTTGTTTGGAACGACGCTGGGGGCGCTGGTCATTTCCATGCTCTGCGCCTTGTTCTTCTCCCTGCCGGCGGTTTCGCGGTGGATCCCGCCGAACATTGCGCGGGCGCTGCTCATCACTTCCGGGCTGGTGTTCGTCCGGGCCGTGGTGTCGCCGCTCTACGGCTTCCTGCGCGTGGAGGGCCGGACGCTGGCCTTCAACAGTCTGGACGTACTGACGCGGCTGTTGTCCCTGGTCATCGGCATTGCACTGGTGCTCACTCTGGGTAGCCGCCCGGAGAGCCTGCTGCTGGGCCTGATCGTGGCCGAGGCTCTGGTGGTGGTTATCGCCCTGGTTTTTTATGTCCCGCGGCGCCGCCTTTCGCTGGCCAGCTTCGACAGCGGCCTGTTTCGAACCGCGCTCGTATTCGGCGGGCCGCTGGCCGCCTCGGAGCTGGCGCAGACGCTGTTGGGTTCGGCCGATCGCGCCTTCGTGCAGTATTACCTGGGATCGCAGCAGCTTGGCTATTACGCTGCCGCCTGCGCCATCGCCATCATTCTGCAGGAGGCCGTGCAAGTTCCCCTGAGCCTCGCGCTGGTGCCCATCTACATGAAGATCTGGTACAAGGATGGCCCCGAAGCGACCGGGCGCTTCATCGGTCTCACCTTTGAGCTGTTCCTGCTGGCCGCCTGCGGCATCACCGCCGTGATGTTCGCTGCCTCCACTCCGCTGATCGTGTTCGTGAGTTCGGCCAGATACGCCCACGCAGCGCCCATGCTGGGTCCACTGGTGGCCGGCTACATGTTCATGGCCAGCTCGGTCTTCTTCAGCGCCGGCTTCTGGGTGCGCAAACAGACTATACAGATGGCGCGCCTGGTGGCCGTCGCCCTCGTTGTGAAGAGCATACTCAACGTGCTGCTGCTCCCCCGGCTGGGGCTGAATGGGGCCGTGATTCCGAACGTCGCAGGCTTCGTCCTGCTGGCCACGCTCTATGGTTGGTTCTCCCACCGTCTGCTGCCCATTCACGTGTCGGTGGCGCGCTGCCTGGTCTATGCCGGTTCGGCCGCCAGCGCTGCGCTGGTGGGACAGCTGGTGAATGTCCCTGGACTGTTGCTGGCGCTGGTGGCCCGGGTAGCCGCCACGCTGGGAGTCTATTCCATCCTCGTACTGGCCCTGGACAACCGGGCCCGCCAATGGGCCCGGCAAGGCGTGGCCAAGCTACGCGCTCTCTGACGGCTCCGGATCGCTCACGGCCCGTCTGGCCGGAACTGCGCTCGGCCACCGCTTCGAACTCATCCGGCTCGCCATCTGTCCGCGCGGAATGGCGTTGTTGCGCAGCGCTGGCGAGCGCCTGTCCGGTCCGCGTCTTTCCGTAGCTCCGGGCGGTGAGCGCGGCACAGCCTTCGAGCGTGGCGGAACCCGCCCCGGAGCGGTGTTGATAACCCGATCTTGATAACCTATATTCAAAACTGGCTTGTGCTATGAGTCTGCCCGTGAAGATCTGCCGTGCTGGTCCTGACACCGTTGTGCGCCCCCTGTTTTCGGCACGCCGGGCCATGAAGGGACTTGCATGTTTGGCACTGGTCTAGGGGTCTATTTCCCTCTACTTCTGTACTTGGCGTCGATTGCGGGCTGCGTGGTGTCGCTGATGCGCCCATTCGTCGGGGTTGCGATCCTCACCCTGATCCTTCCGCTGCAAAGCGGCCGCATGCACATTCTGGACTACCCCCTCGGCTCGCGTGTTCTGGAACTCCTGCTGTTCTCCGTCATGATCGGTGTGCTGCTGAGCGCGGGCTCCATCCTGCCTCCCAAGCCGATGCGCAAGACCATCATCGCGCTCTGCGCCATCACCTACGTCTCGCTCTGGGTTGGCGCCGCGCTCTCCCCCGCAGTTCCGATTCCTTTTCTTACCAGCACTGCCGTCGGCAACCACACCCCGTTCGGCTTCTGGATCAACTTCATGCATCTTCCGGTTCTGTTTGTCCTGGTCAACTCCACAGTCAAGGACAAACGCCAGATGCAAATACTGCTGTTGGTGATGATGGTCTCATTCCTGTGGAGCGTGAAAAACTTCTACGGCAACACCGGCGGGCGTGAAACCTCGCAGTATCTGGAAGGGCTCCGGCACAGCATGGGCACTGACTTCGGCGGCTCCAATGGCCATGCCGCGTTCGCCGCGCAGTGCACGCTCTTTCTCGTCGCTCTCTTCGGCAGCATCAACTCGCTCCGCGTCCGCCTGGTGGTGATCGCCCTGCTCTTCGCGGGCGTCTACTCGGTCCTGTTTTCCTACTCCCGCGGAGCCTGGCTCGGTTTCGCCATCGGGCTCATCTACCTGGGGCTCACCCGCATGCGCTGGCTCCTTCTGGCTGGAATTCTGGTTGTCCCTATAGCCGGCGTCCTGCTGCCGAATTCCGTCCTCCAGCGCGCCACGATGACGTATCAGGAAGGCGATCTGGATACATCCAGCGCGGATCGCATCGAAATCTGGCAACACGCCTTGAGGACGAGCCTGAAGGACCCCGTCCTGGGCGTCGGCTTTGATTGCTATCACTTCTACCGCGCCGGCGAAGAGTTGCTCGACACGCACAACATGTACGTCAAGGCCTACGTCGAAACGGGAGTCGTCGGATTGTCCTGCCTCCTCCTTCTCTTCTTCTCCGCGTTGCGTCTTGGCCACCGCCTCTCGAAAATGGCGGCCGATCCCTTCTTCCGCGCTCTGGGCGCCGGTTTTGCCGCCTATATGGTCTCGGTCATCGTGACCAATGTATTTGGAGACCGGTGGACCTTTATCGACCTCAGTGCGTTCACCTGGGTCCTGCTCGCGCTGGTCATCCAGGGCACGCTCCTGACGGAACAGGCCGCTCAAGCGCCCGCGCCGGAGGCCGTTCAGGCTCCGCCCGAACCCGTTCCGGCGCCTCAACTGGCGCCTACGATCGGCGGCAGACTCAAGGCGCGCATGCGCGGCGTGGGCCTTCCCTTCCGCTGAAGCGCGCCGCTCCTGCCTGGCATGATGGCCGTGGACCGGGTGACTCGGCCAATCGTGGACTGAACCGCCCAAAGCTGTCTGCCCCTCTGTCCGCGGGGCTGGTGTCCTGTAATGGAAAAGCCTGTCTTCATGCGACCTGCAAGATCTCATCGCGGACCGGGCGCAGGCAAATCCGCCCGGATTCAGGAAGGTCGAACAAGAACGCAGCCGTAGCTTCCAGAGCGTTCTTACGCAACTGCTTTCCAGGTATCCTTTCCGGTGAAGACGCCTTGTGGCAGGCTTTCGGCGCAGCAGGCGCCGCCGGGCTCCTGGATAAGCGCGTAGACCAGTTCAGGCATACGTCTCCGATACGGGCAAAGCGCTCAGGGGGTGTCGCGCCCCAAGCTCCGCGAGTTGGCTTCGATCGGGCGCTGCACACGGCTCCGGCCGTCTAGACGCAGAACGATCGAGCCAGACATCGCATCATCGCTGGTTGATTGACGGCAAGCGAGCGCCGGTCCCGCCGCTTACCCCCGCACGTCGAGTTGCGTCTTGCGGAACGTCACCCGCACCCAACCCGCGGTGGGCTGGCCGAACGTCGTCGCCGGGTTGAACTGGGAGAACAGCAGCGAGTTCCCAATCATGCGCCGCAGTTCCTGCCGGGCCGCCAGGTCGAGGCCCTTGGGCAGCGAATAATCGATCACACGGCCCTGCTCGTCAACCAGGACATCCACGTTGATCTCGTCGGGGGCCGTATCCAGCAGCGTCGATTTGAGCTGCGCCTCGGTGGCCAGAATCGTGGGGACATCCCCAGGCTGCGGTCCGGACATAATGCCCTGGAAGCTGGTCATGATCGCCATGAACAGCAGGACCGCGGTGGCCAGCCCGCCGGCCGCGGGCAACGCCAGGGGCTTCATCAACCCGCTGGCCCAGAACGTGAGCCGTTCCGAGATGTCGCGCACCCTGGCGCGCAAATCCACGTGACGCCGCCGCCGTGCCGCTTCCCGCGAGGCTAGCGAGCGCAAAGAGAGAGCCAGCTGTCGGTTTACCTTCCGGACGGGTGCGGCCCGCAGCGCAGTCCGGACGTTCACCAGGCCCGCGTACCGTGTACCACACTCAACGCAGGACGCCATGTGTTCTTCCAGAGCGCGCCTTTCGGACTCCACGATGCGACCGTCCAGGAATGCTGACAACATCCACTGAACTTGCAGGCAATCCATATCGACCCCGAATTCCCTCAATCCGACGCCGGTTGGGGCGAAAACGCGAAGCCCCGCGCCGGCTCGAACTGATCAATGAGCGCTCTGCGCAGCGATTCGCGGCCACGCAGAATGCGGGATTTTACCGTGCCGAGCGAAATGTCGAGTACGTCGGCAATCTCCTCGTAGCTCAAGTCCTCCAGATCGCGCAGTACTACCGCGGATCGGAAGGCAGGATTCAAGCCCGCCAACGCCTTTTCGATCGCACTCTTCCACTCCTCGTTCAACACGAGGTCGTAGGGCGACCGGGATCGGTCGTGCAGATGGTCCAGATGCCCGCGTCCCGGCTCTTGCGATTCCAGCTCAGTCTCCGGCTTCCGGTGCCGCCCGAACCAGCGCCTTCGGTTATAGGCCTCGTTCACGGCGATCCGGTAAATCCAAGTCTTCAGACTGCTTTCTCCTCGAAACTGACCGACGCTGCGAAAGATCTTGAGGAAGACCTCCTGCGTCACATCGCTCGCTTCGTTGTGATCTTCAATCAGCCGCTGCACCAGACTGAAGACAGGTTGCTGAAAATGCGTAATTAAGAGTTCGTACGCGGTCTCGTCCCCGGATTTCAACCCTTCGAGCAGGATTCGCTCTTCGGGCAATCCCGGGGGCTCCGGGAGGTCAATCGGCCGATTACGGTCGTGTCCGTTCCGACTCGGCGTCACGTGAGAGCCTCCACCGACTCATCATACCGCCGATCCGTTCGTCTGGCGGTTCTGTAATCTTAGACGCCACTCGCGGCGCTTTGTTCCCGGCAGGCACGGAAGGAGCGCGTCCGGTCAGAATTTGATATGAATGTAACGCGATGCGTCTCCTGCTCTGCCTGCTTCTTTCCGGCGCCCTGGCGCTGGCCGGCAACCTTACCGACCGGTTCAACCTGACCACCAAACGCGTTCTCAAGGACGGTCCGCCCGTCTTCGACGAGAAGTTCGTGCTGGCCGACGCCGCCGCGAAACCGGGCCGCCGTTTCACGGAATTCAGCGGAGACGTCTCGGGCCGATACATCGGCGCGCTCGCCGCCGCGTCCCGCCAGACCGGCGAACGCTACCCGGTGCTCGACCGGATCGTCACCGGAGCCGTGAAGCTGCAGCAGCCCGACGGCCACTTCGGCGCGCCCATGAGCACGGGCAAAGTGCTCGACAGCGACATGGCGACCCTATGGGGCAATGGCCGGATGCTGATCGGTCTGCTGGAATACTACGACCTGACCCATCGCCCGGACGCGCTCGCCGCGGCGCGCAAGCTGGGCGATTTCTATGTGAAGGCCGGACCGCGTTTCAATTCCGAGGAAGTCCGCACGGCGTACAACGGCGAGAAATTTGCCGTCGGCTATATTTGCTGGACGAACAGTCTCGAAGGACTGGTTGAACTTTATCGTTTGACCAAGGCTGAGCCGTACCTGACGCTCGCGCGCGAGATCGCCGCGCGCACCGACCGCCACCCGTCGCAGCACAGCCACGGCTTTCTCACCACCGTGCGCGGCGTCGTCGCGCTGTACAAAGTGACCGGCGAGAAGCGCTACCTGGAACAGGCCGAGACCGAATGGCAGGGCGTGCTCGACTCCGGCAACGTGCTGGTGCAGGGCGCGGTGCCCGAGATGTTCGCCCCGCAGATCAAGCGCGACGAAGGCTGCTCCGAGGCCGACTGGCTGCGTCTCAGCCTGGAACTGTGGGATCTCACCCGCCGGCCGAAATACATGCAGCAGGCGCAGATTACGCTCTTCAACGAGATTTCCATGAACCAGTTCCATACCGGCGACTTCGGCCACCATACGCTGTCCGACGCGGGGCTGGTCCCGCCGTTCGCGCATGCCTGGTGGTGTTGCACCTTCCACGGGCTGCGGGCGCTGGCGGCTGTGTTTCAGTCGGTCTTCCACGACCAGTCGGGCGCGCTGCTCTATGACCTGCCCGTGGACGGACGGGGCACTTCGGCCGGGTTGACGATCCGCGCCGACTCGTCGCTCGAGCGGAACGCCAGCGTTCAGCTCAGCGTTTTGAAAGCGGATGGAAAGGCGCACGACCTGCGCGTCCGGGTGCCCGAGTGGGCCACGGACGTGAAACTGTCGCTGGCGGGTCAGCCTCTGAAGGCTACAGTTCAGGACGGCTACCTTTCGGCGTCCCGCGTCTGGCAGACCGGCGATGTCGTGACCGCGACCTACGCTTTGCGGACCCGCCTGGTGAAGCGCGGCAACGACGGCAGGCAGGCGGCGTTGTTCCATGGTCCGTGGCTGCTGGCGGTGGATGAGACCGCGTCGCCCGCCTATTTCGATGAGCCTTCGAACGAGAACAAGGTGGAATTGCGCGAAACGAATGGCCAGCTCCATCTGGAACCTGCCGCGCTGGAACCCGCCGCCGCGACCGGCGCGCCTGGGCGTTTCGCCGTTCCGGTGGCGCGCTTCCGGCTGAAGTACCTGCCCGGTGGCTATTCCATGCAGCCGCAAACCGCGCTGCTGCGCCCCATTGCCGAATACACCTCGGGGCCGGACGCCAACGTGCTCGACTTCTGGCTGCCCCTGGTGCCCACGTCCGAGGGCCTCGACAGCAATTACAGGCCGAAATAGCGCCAGGCCCGGTGGGGCGGCTCTCCAGAGCCCGCAACTAACTCAAGACTCTGCGGAGGCTGGACAGTCACCCCAGGGTGCCTTCCGCTACTTCCAGTGCCGTCCGAATAGCTCGACCAGCTCTTCGAACTTCTGGTCCGCATCGACTGCGTCGCCGGCAACGATTGCGTGGGTGACGCAGTGTTTCAGGTGATTCTTGAGCAGCAGCTTGCCCACGCCGCCCAATGCCTCCTGCACGGAGGCGACCTGGGTCAGGATGTCGGCGCAGTAGCGTCCTTCCTCCACCATTTTTTGCAGCCCGCGGACTTGGCCCTCGATGCGGCGCAGCCGCTTCAGCGCGCTCTGCCGGAGATCTTCATCGACGCCGTGCGCCATGCGCCCCGTCTCCGGGCAGTTGTCTTCTACTTTCATGTCTTCCTCCATGCAGCCAAGCGCAGGCTGTTGGATACCACGCTGACCGAGCTGACGGCCATGGCCGCGCTGGCGACCACGGGGCTGAGCAGGATCCCGAACGCAGGGTACAGCACTCCGGCCGCGATTGGAATGCAAAGCGCGTTATAGACCAGCGCCCAAAACAGGTTCTGTTTCATCAGCCGCACGGCCGACGCAGCGAGCGAGCGCGCCTGGGCGATCAGACTCAGGTCGGGCCTCATCAGCGTCAGGTCGGCCGCCTGGCGAGCCACGTCGGTCCCCGTGGCGAGAGCTACTCCAACATGCGCCGCGGCCAGTGCCGGAGCGTCGTTGATGCCGTCGCCGATCATTGCGGCCCGTCGCCCTTCAGCCTGCAGCCTGCGTAAAGTTTCCAACTTTCCACCCGGCAGAACGCCCGCGACGACCTCGTCAATCCCCAGGTCCCTTGCGATCGCACGGGCCGACGATTCCTGGTCGCCGGTCAGCATTAAGACGCGCAGACCCGCGCTCCTGAGCTGGTCGACGGCTGCTCGCGCTCCCGGACGCGGCCGGTCGGAAAGGGCAACAGATCCGGCAAAGCGGCCGTCCAGCGCGGCCCAGATGACGGTGCTGCCAGCCTCCGGCGGCGTCACGTCGGGCGGCAGGACGACTCCTCGCTCTTCAAGCAGCGAGCGCCGCCCCACCAGGGCCTGCTTGCCCTCGACGCGGCCTTCCGCGCCGAGCCCGGCCAGCGCCGAAAAGTTTTCCACGCTCAGCAGCGTCAGTCCGCGGCGTTCCGCCAGTCGCACGACGGCCGCGCCCAGCGGATGCTCCGACGATTTCTCGACTGACGCCAGCACCTGCAGAAGCCGTTCTTCCGTCCAGCCCTCGGCCGGATTGACCGCAACCACCTCCGGATGGCCCTCGGTGAGCGTTCCGGTCTTGTCGAAAACCACCATGTCGATGGACGCCATCCGCTCCAGGGCATCCCCGCCGCGCACCAGAATCCCCAGTTGCGCGGCTCGTCCGGTGGCGACCATCACCGCCGTCGGCACCGCCAGTCCCATGGCGCAGGGGCAGGCGATGATGAGCACTGCCACGCCCGCGGCGGCGGCTCGCGCCAGATCATGCGCCGCGAAGGCCCACACGGCAAAGGTCAGCAGCGCGATGCCAAATACGGCCGGGACAAAGACCGCGCTTACGCGGTCCGCCAGACGTTGCATTGGCGCCTTCTCGCCTTGCGCCGCGCGCAGCAGGCGCAGCACCTTTTCGAGCATCGTCTCGCCGCCCAAAGCCGTGACGCGCGCGCGCAAAACGCCCTGCCCGTTGGTCGTGCCGCCGATCACTGCCGAGCCGGCCTGCTTATCCACCGGCACGGGTTCGCCGGTCAGCATGGATTCATCCACGCCGCTCGCGCCTGACAGCACCACCGCGTCGGCCGGCACCCGCTCGCCCGGTCGCACCACGACGATGTCGCCGAGCCGCAGCTTGTCGAGAGCTGTCTCAATCTCTTCACCGTCGATCTCCACCCGCGCCGTGGCGGGCTGCAAGGCGGCCAGCGCCCGCATTGCAGCCGACGCGCTGCGCCGCGCGCGCGCCTCCATGACGTTGCCGGCCAATACCAGCGCCAGGATGAAGACCACCGCCTCGAAGTAGACCTCCGCGGCCATGCCGCGCGATTCGAAGGCGGCGGGCGCAATCGTGACGACTGTCGAGTACAGGAACGCCGCTCCCGTGCCCACGGCGATCAGCGTGTTCATGTCGCTGGTGCCGTGCCGCGCCGCAGCCCAGGCCTTCACGTAGAATCGCCGGCCCGCAAAGACCATAACCAACACCGAAAGCAGCAACAACGTCCAGCGCAGCGTCCCCTGAGCGATCTCGTACAGCGCGGGCAGCATCGCCCGCACCGGCGCATCGAGCCACATGGTGAGGCGGTGCAGCACCGGATCCACGCTGCCATGGCTCATCAGCGGCATGGATAGCGTCATCGCCACGGCAGCGGCCAGGAGCGCGGCGAACATTTGCGCACGCAGCCGGTGGTAGGCCGCCTCGTGCTCGCGCTCCTGTTCGTCCTGCTCGGCGGTGGCGCTGCGTCCGGGCTCGGGCAGGGAAGCTTCATACCCGGTGTCGTTGATGGCCGCGACCAGTGTTTGGGGAGATACCGACAGCGGGTCGTACTCCACCGTCGCCCGCTCCATCATCAAGTTGACCGACGCCGAGCGCACTCCCGGCTGTGCTTCCAGCGTGCGCTGCACGAACGACGTGCACGCGGCGCAGGTCATGCCCTTCACAGGCAGAGTCGCCTGCGCCGTCGCCGCACCGTCAGACGGCGTGGGCCGTGAAGCCGATTCTGTTGACGGCATCCAAGATCTCCTGTTGCGTGGCCTTCTCCGCGTCGTAGTCCACCGAGGCCGAGCCGACTTCGACCTGCACTGTTTCGGTCTTAATGCCCTCGACCTTCTGCAAGGCGAGCGTGACGCGCCGCACGCAGGAGCCGCAGTGCATTCCGTCTATCTTGAGGCTGAGTTTCATTGTCGTTTATATACCCCCACCCCCTATATTTAGACTGAAAAGTGCAGATTGTCAAGAGGGTTGCCTCCCGCCAGCTTCGAGTTACACTGCAATTTGGTACTGCCTCAGACGGTTCTTGCCTCAGTCCGGTAGGGTTTTCGCGCAGGCCTTCAGCGCGAGGGTGACGTGTGCTCACCCGCATGCCCTTCCGGCTTCCTTTCTTCCCGATCGAAATCTGAACGACGAAAAAGGAATTTCAGGCAATGGAACTGTCTCTTTACGGATGGGACAACGACTATGCTCTCGCGCTTGCCCGTGCGTGCGCGGAGCATGGCAAAACATTGGTAGCGGCTCGCGTCGTGGCGTCGAGCCGGGGCTGGTGCCGGGTAGCAGGCGCAAGTGGTGAGTGCGAAGCCACGTTGAGCGGAGCGCTGCTCCAGGGAGAGGGTGTCGCGCGTCCCGTCACGGGCGACTGGGTCGCGCTCGAACCGGACACCGGGCGCATTCGGGCCGTGCTGGACCGGCGTACGTGCGTTGCGCGAAAGAAGGCCGGAACAGTCAACGAGGCGCAGGTGATTGCGGCCAACGTCGACGTGCTCTTTCTTGTGATGGGGCTCGATGGCGACTATAACCCTCGGCGCCTGGAACGCTACCTTCTGCTGGCGGCGGAAAGCGGCGCCGAGCCCGTCGTGGTGCTCAACAAGAGCGATTTGTGCGACGATCTCGTTTCGCGCCTGACGGAAATAGACAGGTTGTGCTCCGCGCCGGTGGCGGTGATGTCGGCCGTCGAGCCGGGGGCGGCGGAGCAACTCCATCGCCATGTCGAGCCGGGCCGGACCGCGGCACTGGTGGGCATGTCGGGAACCGGCAAGTCCACCATCGCCAACTCGCTTCTCGGTGAGGCGAAGCAGACAACGTCCGGCGTCCGGGCTGGCGACGGCAGGGGTCGCCACGCCACCACCACTCGCGAACTGTTCCTGCTGCCGCAAGGCTGGCTTCTCCTGGACACGCCGGGCATGCGCGAGTTGGAGGTCTGGAGCGAAGGTGTGCCGGTGCAGACCGCATTTGAGGACATCGCGCGGGCCGCGTCGCAGTGCCGCTTTCGCGATTGCCATCATCAGGGCGAGCCGGGTTGCGCGGTCGCGCGGGCGATCGAGACCGGCCGGCTCGACGCGGAGCGGGTGGCCAACTTTCTGAAACTCAGCCGTGAGACCGGCGCCCAACAGCAGAAGCGCCGCCTGAAGCTCCTCAGCAAGGCGCAGAAGCAGATGTATCACAGCGGGCTGAGGAACAAATGGTGATCTGCGCCACGGCCGCAAACCGCTGCCACGATCCGCCGCTCGCGCTGCGAGGCGATTCTGTGGAACGATCGTCTGGTATGTCTTCGGAGCATAATCAGGAACCGGCCCGCACCAAGGCACAGGTGCTTCGCGACCAGGCTTGGATCGGAGACGCGGTGCTCGCCCTGTACGCGCGACTGAAGATCCTGCGCGAAGACGGCACTCTGGACGGTGGGAAAGCCGTGCGCATGAGCTCGAACCAGTTCCTCGCCGCCTTTGGCGAGCCAACCGCCGTGGAAGCCGCGATCGGCCGAGTCTTCGAGCGGGAGGGACTGGACGCAGCGTTCGCACACATCGAACGTGTCATCATGCCGCTGTTCGGGAAGCAGGAAGAGAAGCGGCTGCGCAAGTCCGGCAGGCTCCCGCGCGGCGCTTGAACGATGGCGCGGCGCGGGCCGGCCCGGCCGGTCCGAGAATCTACCGGGCCGTTCCTGAGTCACTGAGAGTCAGCGGTCTTCGCGTCGCCTTGCCAACCCGGCCTTCAGCCCGGTTTCACTGTCAGCGTAGACCGCCGCTTCTGGTGGGGCGGCTCTCCTGACCCGCGCGCGCCCCCCTGGTCGCGCTCTTGGACCGGCCAGGGGTCCGGTCCGCGGACGAGGGCGTCCGCCCTACGTTGGTTCATAGTAATTGTGAATCCGCGCTAGCAGCGGCAAACGTCGTCTCGGATGATTACGCCACGTCATCAGGGGTCCGGTCTGTCTGGCTTTTCGAATTCAAGCTGCTGGGAAGCACGGCCGCGCTGGTGGGACCGGCTGGGTGTTCTTCGTGCGCGGCAGCCGCAGGCGCGCAGGGGGGCTACGGGCGAGCAGGGATGGCTGAGCGTCGCAGAATCCATTCCGCCGCGCTGACGGCGAGACGCTGATCGAGTTCCCGCGGCGTCAATCCCGGATCCAGGCCGGCGAGACGTTCTTCGCGTTCCCCGGACCTCGCGAAAATCGCGTCTTTTGAGGCAAAAACGGCCGTTTTTTGCCAGTTTTTGGCACTTTTCAGCAAATCGGGATCGGCGGATGCGGCGTAAAGCACTACCTCGCCGCGGCACTGGGCCGTCAACTCATCCACGGCCGGAAGAGATGCACTGACGATCAGCGCACCACCCTCGCGGACGGATTCGACCAGGACTCGCCTGGCTGTCGGATCCTGGTCCATGCATTCCGTGAGGATCGCCAAACGGCACTCTTCAAACGCAAGCCCCTCATTAAGGATCGCCTCGTCGGGCGTCTCCGCAACGGCCGCTTCGAGCAGGGGATGCATCAACAGGTCGGCCGCGTGCTTCGACGTGTTGCCGGCCCGGCGCGTCATAACTCCGTCCACGAACGTACCTTCGGAGCACGTCACGCCGGTACATAAGCCGCTTGCACTCAGCAGCACGCCAATTTCTCTGGCAATAGCACAGGCATCGCGCCCGTTCACGGCGACAACCGGAATCCGGCCGTCGGAGCCCGTGGGAATCACCGACGCGACGATCATGTCGCCCACCGGACGCGGCGCGCCAGAGCCGGGCTTCAGATGCATCATCAAGCCCGGCATCGCGTTCACTTCGAGAATCGCACCGCCCTGCTCGCGCATGGGGCGGGATATGTCTTCCACCACCAGGTCTACGCCCGCGACATCCAGACCGATGGTCCGCGCAGCCAGCGCGACCAGGGCGGCGTTGTCCGGATGCACGAGATCGGTCACATCGACGGCGAGGTTGCCGTTGCGTTGGATCAGGACGCGTTCGCCCGCGGGGGGAATCGAGGCTGGCTCATAGCCTTGCCGGGCGAGGACGCCGAGGGTCATCTCGTCGAACTCGATGGCGTAGAGCGGCGAATCGGCGTCTTCGCTGCGGCGCGGGTCCCTGTTCAACTCCGCCACATATTCTGAGATGGAGCGAACGCCGTCGCCCGTGATGTAGAGCGGATCGCCACGCGTTGCCGCGGCGACCCGTCCGTCAACCACCAGCACGCGGTGCTCGGAGCCCAGGATGCAGCGCTCTACAAGCACGTTCTGTCCCTGGCCCGTCTCCCGGGCGGATTCGTAGGCCGCGGCGATTTCGTCGCGCTTCGTCAGGCCGATGAACACGGAGCGGCCGTGATTGGCGCTCTGCGGTTTGACCACCACCAGGCCGCCTACTTCGGCGGCAGCCTTCCAGGCGTCGTCGGCGCCGGAGACGATGCGGCCTTCCGGCGTGGGTATGCCGACGGCGGTCAACAGTTCCTTGGAGAGCGGTTTTTCCCACCCGATGTCCTCGCCGATGGAGGACGTACGGTCCGTCTCGGCGCCGCACATCCGGCGCTGGTGAATGCCGTGGCCCAACTGCAGCAGGCTGCCTTGATCGAGCCGCCGCACGGGGATGCCGCGCCGCCGGGCCGCGTCGGCGATGACGCGCGTGTTGGGGCCGAGCAGGATATCGCCGCCGAGTTCTTTGAGGCGTTCGAGCTCCGCGCCGAAATCGAAGGGTGTGTTTTCGAATGCGGCCTTACACGCGGAGTGGGCGGCGAGCAGACATTGCCGTGAGATGTCTTCGTCCTCGACGCTCTCGATTTCCACCGCCAGGCAGAACGATCCGGCCGCGGGGGCGGGGGAGACCGAGCAGAACGAGACCTTGCACGTCGCGGCGATCTCAACGGCCAAGGCGAGTTGCGCGACGGCCCCTGCGAGGTCTTTGCCATCTCCCGTGCGAGTCCATTGTTCCGCCGCAGTATGGGCGGGCTCTTCCAGGGAGCCGAGCGGAGCGGTGAGCCGGCGCAACCGGGCGGCAAACCCCGTTGCCTCGTGAACCGTGCCTGGGGGGGAAGATGGCGCGCGAAACGCGGCTTCGAGCACGGCGCAGCGGGCCCAGACGTTCGGGCCACGAAGGGCGCGAACACCGGTCAGATCGGAAAGAATCATGGGGGTTGACACTCTGGGCCTATCCCGGAATTACATCTTCACGGTAACAAGCCACACTGGCGGGTGCTGGAGCGCCTACGCGGCGCTGGAGCGCTGCACCGCAGGGCAGCCTACCAGGCTTTAGCGCCTCGCGGAGCGACTGCCTGCATGCCGAAGCAGATCTCGCTTCGCAGGGCGGCCCGTCGCGCTTCCTGTCGCACGAGAGGGCGGTGCGTAACGGCCGGGACGGCGGCTTTCGCGATTCCCAGATTCCAGGAGTTCACCTTAGGCGGAGCGACCGGCGTGGAACGTACGCGCTCGATGTAGTCGCGGACGAAGTTCACGCTCTCGTCGATCGTATCGGCCTGCAGCAGGAGCAGTTCTTCGGGCTCCACCGTATTCAGCGCAAACTCCATGGACGCGATCGCGCCCTCGATCTCTTCAACTTCCTTCACGCGCTTGCCCCGGACCAGGCCCTCGCGCATGAGTTCGGCGATTTTGCCCGGCGCGCGTCCACGGACGGTGTGGGCCTCGTAGAGAATCACGCGGTCGAAGGCGTTGCCGAGCATCTCGCCCATGTTGATGAGGTCGATGTCACGCCGGTCGCCGGCCATGCTGTAGAGCGCCGAGCGCCGCTTGTGCGGGAAGGTGTCGAGCGCCGCGATCATCGCGCGCAGCGAGTGGGCGTTGTGGCCATAGTCCACCACGACCGTCGCACCCCAGACCTTCATTACGTTGAAGCGCCCTGGGACCTTGCTCGCGTCGGTCGAGAAGCAGCACGCCTGCCGGATCATCGTCTCGCGGGAGATGCCCATCGCCCAGGCGGCGCCCAGCACGGCAATCGTATTCTCCACCTCGAACGAGATACGTCCGTTGAAGGTCATCGGAACCCGGTCGAGGTTCAGCAGGGCCTCTTCGCGCGCACCCTCGGCCAGGATGACGGTTTTGCCCTTCACGAAGACGGCCCGCCCGCCCTCGGCGCGGTGCTTGCGGATCACGGGGTTGTTGCCATCGATGGCGAAGTAGAGCACGCTGCCCTGGCAATACGGAGCCATGGCGACCACCAGCGGGTCGGTCGCGTTCAGCACCGCGGTGCCCTTCTCGCTCACCACGTCGACGATGACGCGCTTCACCTTGGCGAGATCTTCCACCGTGTTGATGTAATTCAGTCCCAGGTGATCGCCGTCGCCCACGTTGGTGACGATGGCGACGTCGCACTCGTCAAAGCCCAGACCGGCGCGCAGGATGCCGCCGCGCGCGGTTTCGAAAACGGCCATCTCGACGTTGGGATTCATCAGCACGCAGCCCGCGCTGACCGGGCCGCTGCAATCGTCCGAGTCGATGCGGCGATCGTTGATGTAAATGCCGTCCGTGCAGGTCATGCCGACGGTCTTGACGGTGCCGCGCAGAACGTGCGCCAAGAAGCGGGTGACCGTGGTTTTACCGTTCGTTCCAGTGACGGCGGCGACCGGAATGCGGCCGTCGTCACCGGGCTGGAACATCATGTCCAGGATGGTTTCGCCGACCGGCCGCGGCTCTCCAGCCGATGGCGCCAGGTGCATCCGCAAGCCGGGAGCGGCGTTCACCTCGACCACAATCCCGCCCTGCGCTTCGAGCGGCATCGTAATGTCCGCGGCGATCACGTCGATGCCCGCGATGTCCAATCCGACCACTTTGGCCGCATCGATCGCTCGGGCTGCAACTTCGGGGTGGACCAGATCGGTGACGTCGATGGCGGTTCCACCGGTGCTCAGGTTGGCGTTGCGGCGGATCAGGACCAATTGCCCGGCCGGCGGGATTGAATCCGGCGTAAAGCCTTGATCTTTAAGTACGTTAAGCGCGATTTCGTCGATGTGGATCTTGCTCAGGATGCCCGAGTGATGCTCGGCGCGGCGGGGATCGCGATTCTCGACCTCGACCAGATCACGGATGGTCCGCTGGCCATCTCCCATGACCTGGGCGGGCTCGCGGCGCGAAGCTGCGACGACCTTGCCGTTCACCACCAGAAGGCGGTAGTCATTGCCCGGCGCGAACTTCTCGACGATGATCGAGGAACTCTCTTCCAGCGCCGCGGCATAGGCCGCTACAACCTGTTCCTTCGTGGTCAGGTTCGTGGCCACCCCACGCCCCTGGTTGCCGTCCTGCGGCTTCACCACGACGGGAAGGCCGATGTACTCGGCGGTCTCCCAGGCCTCTTCCACGCTCGAGACCGGGTAGCCCTTGGCGGTCGGGACGCCGGCAGACTGCAGCAGCGTGCGGGTCAGGTCCTTGTCCTGGGCGATAGACTCGGCGATGGAGCCGGTCTGGTCGGTCTCGGAGGCCCTGATTCGCCGCATTTTCGCACCATGGCCCAACTGGATCAGGCTCTGGCCGTTCAGACGGCGAAACGGGATATTGCGGTCGATCGCCGCTTCGACGATGGCGTTGGTGCTCGGCCCGAGCAGGTTCTGTTCGGCGATTTCACGCAGCTTGCCGACCGTCGCGGTCACGTCGAACGGCAGGTCCTGGGCGGCGGCCATGATCAGCTCGCGGGCGGAGGACAGGCAGGCCCGGGCCAATTTCTCTTCGCGGAACCGGAAGACTACCTTATATACGCCCTCGTCGGAGGTCTCGCGAGCGCGGCCGAAGCCGACTTCCACCCCCGCAAGCGTCTGCAATTCCAGGACGACATGCTCCAGGATGTGCGCCATGTAGGTGCCCCGGCTCAGCCTCTGGAGGAATCCGCCGCGTTCCCCGGCGCTGCAGCGATGCTCGACCAGAGTCGGCAACCAGCTCATCAGGCGGTCATTGAAGCCGGGTATGGACTCCGAGGAGCGATCTTTCCATTCGCCCAGATCGACCCAGGCTTCAATGACGGGAAAGTTCGCCCAGATGTTCGGACCACGGAGCGTCAGTACTTTGCGGATTTCCATACCGGTTTGGTCTTGGGAAGGAGCCCTCTCACCTTGCCGAAGGGGGCTTCTACGGATTTCCTTTTCGTTCGCAACCTCTTCCCGGCCGGAATGAGCATCCTGACGGACGGCTCACGTGGCCGGGTTGACTTCAGGGTGTCACCATCCCATCGGGAACCACAGTCCGTAAATCAGGGACGATACCCCACGAAATGCGGGGGGTACGGCGCGATCTGGCGCCCGGAACGGCCAATTCTTGACTTGCGGCCGTGCAAACGTTAGAGGATAGAAGCCAGGATGAAGGAACTGGCAGAGACTTGGGACGACTGTCCCGGCTGGGTTGCGAGCCTGGCCGGGGGGAAGTTGGAACCAGGTGAGACCCCCCTGGCCTGGTTCGAGCCGGACCTGACCGCGCATCTGCACTACGCCGCCGGCCTGGTGATTCTCACCGATCACCGGGTGCTGGGCTTCGAGTGGGAGCACGGAGCCCGTCCTAACGCTAAACCTCCTGTTCCTCCAAGGACTTACAGGTCCTGGCCGATTTCGGACGACATGCTTGCCGCCTGCAGCGACAACGCCGGCATCGGCACGCTGGAATTGCTGAACAGCGCCGGGTTGGTAGCCTACTGGCGTTATACCGTGGTTCGCGCCGCCGGTGCGCGTAAGCTCGCCGAGCGGTTGGAAGCACTCCAAAAAGGTCTTGTCCCGAAGGCGAAACCGGTGGCTCCGGCGGCGGTGACCACGGAGTGTTCGGTGTGCGGCTTCGCTATCCGGGCGGGCGACAACGCCTGCAGCCAATGCGGCGCGTCGATTGCCAAATCGCCCATTCTCTCCCTGTTCCGGCTGCTTTCCATCGCTAAGTCCTACTGGTTCATGTCGATACTGGGCACGATCCTGACGCTCGCGGCGACGGCCAGCGGGTTGATCGCGCCCTACCTGACGATGCCATTACTGGACGACATCCTGGTCCCGTACCAAAACGGAAAGCCGGCACAGCTCAACATGATCCCCTGGTATCTGCTGGGGCTGGCCGGGGCGTCGGTGCTCGCCTGGCTGCTGACCTGGGGCGAGATGTATGTCATGTCGTGGGTCAGCGAGAGCATCTCGGCGGAGTTGCGCGACCGGACCTATTCGCACCTGCAAAAGCTTTCTTTGGAATACTTTGGCGGCAAGCGCACAGGCGACCTGATCTCGCGGGTGAGCTCCGACACGGACCGCATCTGCTACTTCCTTTCGGTCTATGTGCTGGATTTCGTGACCGATGTCCTGATGCTGCTGATGACCGCCGTCATCCTGCTGAAGATCAACTTCCACCTGGCCCTGGTGACGCTCTGCCCGCTGCCGTTCATCGCCTTCGCCGTCTTTCGAGTGCAGGAGCGACTGGGACGCGGGTTCTCGCTGGCCAACCGGGCCTGGGCCGACATGACCAGCGTGCTGGCAGATACGATTCCCGGTATCCGGGTGGTGAAGGCGTTCGCCCAGGAGGAGCGGGAAATTCATCGCTTCCGGCGTTCCAACAACCGGGTTCTGCGGGTCAATAACCAGGTGAACAAAGTCTGGGCCTACTTCACTTCGGTGGTCGTGCTGCTGACGGACCTGGGCGTATTGGTCGTCTGGCTTTACGGCGCCAGGCAGGTCCTCCGGCACTCGATTACCGTCGGCGTGCTCACCGTGTTTGTCACCTACATCAGCCGCTTCTATGGCCGCCTCGACTCGATGAGCCGCATGGTTTCGGCGACGCAGCGGGCCGCCGCGAGCGCGCAACGGGTGTTCGGCGTGCTGGACCGCGTACCCAAGGTCGCCGAGGCGAAGAACCCCGTCCACCCTGGGCGATTGGAAGGCGCTATCGAACTCCGTCAGGTGAGTTTCCGCTACGGCCCGCGGCCGATTCTCAAGAACCTGAACCTGTCCATCCAGGCGGGCGAAATGATCGGCCTGGTGGGACAGACCGGTGCGGGCAAGACGACGCTGATCAACATCGTCTGCCGGTTCTACGACGTCAGCGAGGGCGCCATCCTGGTAGACGGCGTGGACATCCGCAGCTACCCTATCGGCGAGTACCGCCGCTGCGTCGGCCTGGTGCTGCAGGAGCCGTTCCTGTTCTTCGGGACCATCGCGGAGAACATCGCCTACGGCCGTCCAGATGCCACGCGCGACGAGATCATCGCCGCTGCCCGGGCCGCCCGCGCGCACGAGTTCATTCTTCGCTTGCCCAACGGGTACGACTCGCTGGCGGGCGAGCGCGGCCAATTCCTTTCGGGCGGCGAACGCCAGCGGGTGAGCATTGCCCGCGCGCTGCTGATCGATCCCAGGATCCTGATCCTCGACGAAGCGACGTCGTCCGTGGATACGGAGACCGAGCGCGAGATTCAGCTTGCCCTGGCGAACCTGATCAAGGGCCGCACGACCATCGCCATCGCGCACCGGCTCAGCACACTCCAGAAGGCCGACCGGCTGGTGGTGATGGAACGCGGGGAGATCATCGAGGTCGGTCCGCACGATGAACTCCTGGAGAAGGGCGGAGCGTACGCGCGCCTGCACCAGGCGCAGCTCGACATGCACGAAGGCCGCTTTCGGGGCAGCGAAGAGGAAGAGGACGCGTTCGACGCGGAGCGCGAGGTTGAGGGCATCGAATCCACGGAGCCCGCGGGATAAGCCATGGCCAACTTCATTCTGGAGCGCGACAGCAAGCAGCACCTGATTCTGATTGACGCCTCAGGCCAGCGCTATCCCGACGCCGCGCCGGTGCGGGCTTTCCCGCTCTCGGATCCGCTGCATGCGATCTCCATATGTGACAAAGACGGTCGCGAGATCGTCTACATCGACTCGCTCGACGAGTTGGAGGCGGAGACGCGAGCGATCGTCGAAGAAGCTCTGGGGCAGCGCGAATTCGTGCCGGTGATCCTGAGGATTATCGGGACGCCGCCGCGGACCGAGCCGGCGTTGTGGCATGTGGAGACGGACCGGGGCATCACGTCGTTCGAGGTGGAGAGCGAAGACTCGATCTACCGCCGCGAGCCGCGTCAGGTGTCGGTTGTGGACGTGCGCGGGATCCGGTATCTGATTCCCGACAGCCGTAAGTTGGACGCGCATAGCCGGCGGGTGCTGGACCGGTTCCTGTAAAGGATCGAGCCGTGGGAGGAGCATGGAACGCGTGCTTGGGATCGCCCGATTCATCTCCCCGTTCGCAGGAAACCGTTACTTGTTAGCCTTCAATGTCTTGGAGAACCGCTACCTGCCGTCACCTGATCGCCTCCTA
>Ga0315272_10000351_pt1 | contig 22937 bp, 36 predicted proteins | sample C3_middle_MG_FD_203918 | JGI IMG/M metagenome (GOLD analysis project Ga0315272, IMG submission 203918) | Sediment microbial communities from Yellowstone Lake, YNP, Wyoming, USA - C3_middle | ecosystem: Environmental > Aquatic > Freshwater > Lake > Sediment | place: USA: Wyoming | collected...
ACTAAGTACAATTGAACCTATAGTAACAATTATATTCGCAAAATAATAAGAATAATAATACCTACACTAAATCCAAGGCCAAATTGTCTGAATTCTTGATACGCATAATCTTGAAGCCTAAAATCTTGATCTAACTCATATAAAACAAATATAAGGAAGGAAATTACTGTGAGTGTAGGACTTATTACTACCGAAAGAGATGAAAGAAGGCCAAAGGTAAAGTGAGCCAAATCCTCCAATACATCTATGATCCCCATGCTATATATCCTCCCTTTCATCTTCTATGGCCATAACAGCACTATAACCTTTTTCGAGATCTGGCCTTATTCCGCTCTTTATCAAAACTTCAGCTAGGAGATTGGCTATTTCATCAGATGATGCATCGATCCTTCCTTTCCATGTTACCAATATTGGGAAATCAAAAGCATCTAGTAGCTTTAAGTTAAGCTTTAAAGCCTCTAAAGCATCTGAATCTACAACAATAAGAAGGTATCTTCCAATTCCAGGCTCTTCAATAACCTCCATTCTCTCTATTTCCATAACTCTATACACCTATGCTTGGCATGAAGCTATCATTGCTGATCTCCAGCATCTACAGTAATAGCTTCATTTCTATCTTTTTGCTTCCTTCGGTAAAATAGCTTTATATTCCTAACCCTGAAAATGGCATGCTTTACGTAGTCATCATAAACGATTGATATATTCCATGCGTTCCATAACGATCCCTTCTGATGTTTATCAAAGCAAATATACATAGTAGTGAAAGGCAAAGTATTAGCACCAATGCCTATGCTTCCGTTCGTTACAGCATGAATTAAATACTCTCCGATCTCAGGAACTTCAAACTCTGGTAGTTCATATGTCTTCCAGCATCGCTTGAAGTCTGCTTTGAAGAAATTAGAGTATATGGCCTCAGATGTATCCAGCTTGAATTCAAATTCATCGATCAAAATGCATCACTCCCCAGAACCAAGCTTGAGAATCATGGATGCTATAGTATCCTTCAGAGCCTTAAGAACTAGAGCTCTATTCTTACTTGTTTTTTTCTTAATATTCTTAAACGTTTCCAAAACTCCCAATAGCTCTTTTACATCTACATCGAGCCTAGACCCTATATCAGATATAGTCTTAACAGTAAACTGATAGTGATTTTCATCTGGATTAGTAATATACCAAGTAACAGCCTGAGATAGCTTAGCAATATACCATGATACTTTCTCTAACTTAGGAAGCTCACTTTTTATTACTGGTTTTTTCTTTTGGGCCTCGTAATAGGATACTGAATCATAGATGATTTGCCACCTAGCTCTCTTTTCTCTCTTTGAAATAGAATCGATCTTTTCGAGAAGGTAATCAGGAACTTTTACGTTATTCCATTTGCTTGTCATATCCTCTCACTCAATTATCATATGTGATAGCACAGATATATAAAGTTTACTACTCTCATAAAAGTTATAAGATGGTTAAAAAAATAAATTTGATAAGATGTATTTACTGCTCATATAGCTCTATTTCTTCTAGAATCTGTAATAGCTTGCTTGCATAATCGCTCTTTTCTCTCTTGATATCTTCAAAGTACTTCTGTTCTAGCTCTTGTATATCGATGCTAGAAATGCTCTCTTCAAGATCTTGCTCAGGCTCTGCTTCCTCTTTTTTGGGGATCCCCTTAAACACTATTACATTCCTTCTATTTACTTTCGTTATCTCCAAGGAATCAGGCATATTCTTTCGTAGCCAATCTATGATATCCCATATTACTCTGGGCTTTTCCCCTAAGGCCTGAGCGATATCTAAGATAGTGAATGCTTTACCTTGATTAGTAGCTAGAAGCTGTATAACCTTTTCTTTTATCTCTTTTCTGCTTTTCCCCCTGCTCATATTTCCATCCCTTTAAATAAAAAGATAGTATTACAAATTTATAAAATTATCACTACAGCTAAAATTGAAAAAGTTTATAAATATGTGTATATGAAATTATATCTAAGGTGAATACAAGAATGGAGCAGGCTTTGCCTAAAACATTCATAGTTAGAGTAAGAAGGAGAGGTGATATTCTAGAGCTAACTATACCTCGCAAGGTAGTAAAAATAGCAGGATTGAAGCATGGGGATCTTATAGAAGTAACGGTAAATAGGATAATAGCGAACACAGAGGTATAGCGAAAATGCATGTATCAATAATAACCGTTCTATCATTCTTATTTTTACTTCTTGTAATATGTGCTGCTCTATTTGTATATAGTCTAGGGGATTTGCTCAAAATACTGCAAACACCTTACAGTGAAAAGAACCTGGATGTAGCCTTTAGAGATAGCATTATACTTATGATAACTAGCACACTGCTTTTCCTTCTGCTGGCCTTCATGGTTTACCTTTTTACTTCAAGGTAAATCCTTAAGTTTTTTCTTTACATTATCCATATAAGTACCTAACCTTATACTACCATATATTACCATTTTCGGATGAGGCAAATGAATATATGCGAAATCAGATCTTACCTTGTTCCTTATAAACCTCACAGCATCATCAGCAGTAGCACCTAAGGCAATTATCACCTTTGGATGTACAATCTCAATCTCCTTTATCAAGAAATCTATACAATGCTTAAGTAGTTCTTGCTTCATGGCATTAGTTAATCTATCTAATCCGCATTTTATCAGAGGTGTTATATACACATCATCTTTTGAGAGATCGATCTCCTTAAGCATCATTTCCACTATGTCTTTATCCTTAGCCATGGCATTGACTGACTCATCTACTATCATGATTCTAGAATTAAGGTTACCGTTAGCAGGCCATGAATGCGGTATAGAAAAGGAGCACCTTCTGCATGAAAGCACTCTATTAACTAGGTTATTGTACTCTTCCATAGCTCTCAAAATAGAGTTAGCTAAACAGGTTATTAAAGAAAAAGGATTCAGTCAGAGCACTACCTACCTTAAAAAAGCAGGTAGTGCTCTTTAGATTATAAAAAAAATTTAATTTAGCTCAAATGAGCTGTATCTTCAGCTTCAGTAATATGTAGAGTATCCTGTTATGGCCTGAGCAATCGCATTGCATATATTTGGATCAGCACCCATGCCTACGAATCTAGCCTTAAGAGCAGATGCTATAGTCTGTAGCGTAGCACCAGAGTGACTGAATTTAGCAGAGCTCAGAGCAAAGCCAAATGCGTAGTAGATGCCTTGCAGACCTGGGGCTACACCATTGTCTTCAAGTATCTGCCTGACTTTTTCCCTGTCTTGCACTATTAGCTGCGTGGCAGCTTGGAATCTAGGAATCATTACTGTGTCTTTGATCGCAGTCAGAACAGTAGTAACGTTAGTACCGCTATACTTTGCATTGTATTTGTTCAATTGATCAGTAAAAGATGATGGCATTTATCTCACCTCTCACTTAGAAGCAGGGGCTACTAACCCTGCTATAGCAGTTAGAGTGGCAGGATCTCCGCCTTTCAGCGTATATTCTGAAATGAATCCATCTACTACGGATGCTGGAGGCACCCCTGCATATGCCTTAGCCATCTTCCATACCTTTAGTGCAAATGCTATATGTACCCCCCATTTGCCTACTGGTATTCCTCTATCTGAGAGGATCCCCCTAACCGTCTCTATCACACTTCTAGCATTCAATCCATTTACAGCATATTTCGCAGTAGCTATGCTTTTTACCGCTTCGTATCTGCCTCCCACTCTATCAGGGGCCATCTTACCTGAGAATGCTGCTACCATATCATCTGCATATTTTGTCAATTTACCCATATTTTCACCTATAACACAATAAAAAATTTAAAGATAATAAATACATTTGTAAGCTGATTCCATAAGTATTATTAGCTAGAAGCAAATAATATATAAGATTGGTGGAGAGGAAAGATGTCAGATGATCAGAATAAACGTCAAGCGTCAATGCCAATATTGCCTACATCTAGTGACACAGCATTCGTAGATAAGCTTAAGGATACTTTCGGAGTAGAAGAGACTAGAGAAATCCTAAGATTGATTCGAGCTATAATAATGCGAAGAATGCACTCAATATTAGTCTGGAGCAATTGGTATCTAACAAAACTCGATATAACTGGACTAAAACTAAGGACTACATATTCTCGATATTTCGGTAACCTAGTATATGAAATAACCATAAGAGTATCACTGGAAGATATAGATCCAATGCTCATTAAGAGAAATCTGAAGCAATTATACAAGATGGCCAAGCTAGATAAGGATCAGGAAAGAGTTACTAGAGAGATTGAGGCTATAGTAGAAAAGTATAGCAAAGAAAAGGAATTTGAAGAATCTATGGAAGAGGAAGAAGAGGTGTAAATCAGATGAGCGAAGAAATAACTCTAATACTTCCGAAGCCTGTGGCAGAGGCTTTAAGAAGAAGAGCTGAAAACCAAAAAGTTACTGTAGAGGAACTAATATTAAGAGCCGTAGTGAGAATATTAGAAGAGGAGAGGAGCATATGAGTTCACCTTATACAGAATTAATGGGTATACTATACAAATTCCTTACACCTCCTGAAATTGCTAGAGTTAGGCTCTCGATAAATGCAGGTGCTAGAGGCTATATGCTGGGAAAATACACCATAGAACAGATAGAGAAAAGTGCTGAAAGAATTTGCTCATTGATACAAGGTGCTCACATAGCAGAAGTAAAGGCATATGAAGCTGACAAAGGAGTATCATTCATGGATGTGTGTAAAGATCTAGTAGTTAAAGCAGTACAAGAAGATGCTATGAGATCCGTATCTCCATATAGAGTCATGCCTATAACTGAAGAAGAGCAAAAAGAGGAAGAGAAAAGAGTAAGGCTATTCTGATCAAGGGACAACCTTATGAAGATTGGACTATTTACTAGTAGCTTAGGAGTTAGCCTGAAAAAAGTAGCTATTGATATAGCTAAGGTACTAACGCAAATGGGAGATGAGCCTTCTATCGAATACGGAGGATACGATATAAATCTAGTCAGGACACTAGAAGCAGGTATTATAGTAATGCCTGTAGATACTGTTACTTGCTCTCAATATCTATATTTAGCTTACCGAATGAGCAGCTTAGGGAAAAAGACTATATACTATGGGACTATTGAAGGTGATGTGTGGAATCCTGAATCTTTTGATTGGGCCAGGAAATATGTAGATTTTGTAGCAAATTCTATCTATACTGCTGAAAAGCTAAAAGCATCAGGGTATAGAGTTATGGATATTGTATATCATGGTATAGACACTTCCCAATATGAAGATGCTATCGCTCTTGGTACAAAAGCAAGAAGTTCGCTAGGATTGCCTGACAATGCTTTCCTTGTAGGTTACATAGCAAGCGATCACAGAAGGAAAGGACATGATTACGCATCTAGAGTAGTAAGCATTGTAGCTAAGAAGGATCCATCTATAAAGTTCATTATAGTATCGAGAGATAAAGCTGAGACATTCTACAAGGGCCTCGATAACGTAATTTACCTTAACAGATTTGGATCTATGTCTGAGGCTTCAATAAAGACAATTTACGGAATGATAGATCTATATTCGCAATTCAGTCTGATAGAAGGTTTTGGCCTTCCAGTGCTAGAAGCTCTAGCTTCTGGAAAACCTGTGATCCATGGAGACTATAAGCCTTTATCTGAGATAACCTCACCAGAATCATCTTTCAGAGTTCCAATACATGGAAAGAAGCTATATAAAGAATCATCAGGCATAGTATTTGAGCTTCATCTGTATGATCCAGAGGAATATGCCGAAATATTGCTACAGGCTAAGGATGAGGTATTAAGAAGAAGGAAAGAGCTAGAAGACTCAGCTAAGCAGAGAGCTAAAGCATTTGAGCTATATCCAACATATTCGAAGCTAAGGAATCTTTTAGACACAGTCAATCCTAACACTGATCCCACAGCTGCAGCAATATATTTAAAGGCGAGCACTCAAATATGATCCTTGAGGTGGAAAAATGTCAGAAGGAAATCTTAAACCTAATATACAGATACCGATTCAACCTCCCACTCCAGCAGGAACGCAGGCTCAACCGCAACCGCAGATGCCTCCTGAGATGGAAGAGCTGATAAAGCTGCTGACTGATCTTTTTGCTAAAGCTAGTGAGCTTGGGCTGTCATGTATTGAGATAGGAGAGGAAGACATCAAGAAGAATCCAGATCTTAAAGATCTAAAGGAATCCTGCTTAGATGTAACGAGAACAGTAAGGAGAATAGTGAAAGTGAGCAGGAAGATCCAGAGGTAACTCTATGAGTGTGGATAATGTTAAAACAATTATTTTTCCAGGCGTATCAATGGAAGTGGATGGATGCACTGTTTATTTATTCAATGTAGTGAGAACAGAGCCTGTTCCTGGATCGAAGATCTATCTTATTTCGCAAAAAGTAGATTGCTATGGAAAACTGTCAAAGCAGTTTATTATTTATGCGAAAAGCCAGGAAGAATATCTTAGGAAGCTAAAGAATGAGATAGCTCTTTTTAAGGTGATCCTCTTTGGAGGAACATATGACACCTATAGATCTGACTGAAATAGATTTCAAAAAGCTAGCTGATGCAGTCTTCATAGCTTCTAAAGCAGGTAAAATGAGCGAAAGTGTATTCAAGCAAGCTGCTTCTAGTATAGGAAAGATCACAATAGAGCATCTCAATCTTGATACTTTAGCTTCTTTTGGATTCTCTATTACTGATCCGATTGGACAGATAGCAGAGTTCATAAGCAATATAATTCAATCAGCATTCTCTGGAGTAACTTCTTTCATAAGTTCTGTGATAAGTTCTGTAACTTCAGGGATCCAAGATATAATTTCATTTGTTAAAAGCATTCCAGACAGATTCTGGGATGCTCTTAACTATGTATCTAGTTTAATATCTAACGCTTTATCTTCAGCAGTAAGCACTTTAACTAATATGTTCAATGATGTGAAAAATGCTGTAACTAGTTTAGGAAGCACTGTTCTAAATGGTGTTAGGGGATTCTTTGATACGGTATACAACGGAATAACAACTTTGGGAAATACGCTATTAGATTCTTTTAAGGGTTTTATAAATGAAGTAAAGAATGGGATCACAACTTTAGCGAATGATGCGGTAAACACATTTAGAAATATAGGGTCAGAGCTTAAAAACAGTCTTACTACAGTATATTCAGATATAGTGAATTTGGGAACGAAATTCAGAGAATTCTTAGTAACTTTAGGGGACACTGTTAGCAATGGGTTAAATCTTATATATCAAGAAGTTACAGAATTGCCAAGAATTATAACACAGATTCCTGAAGTAGTATCTAATGCTTTTCATTCAGCTGAAGATAAAGTAAAGTCATTATATGAATGGATGAGAGATCGCTTAACTACAATTGAATCTAAAATAACTTATGTAGGATCTCTCGTTCTCGGAATAGTAGGCTTCTTCCAAGGATTCGGAGAAGGGTTAGCAGATGATCCCCCTGATCCTCCAGCAAATGCTCAAAGTAGCAATCAGAGTAATCAATCTAATACTCAGCAGCAGCAAAGCGGATTATATGTTTATGGCAAGACTACTGCAGACATAATCAAAGGAGTGCTAAAAGGAGTAGGATCAGCAGCTGAATTTCTCGAAAGAGTAGAAGAAGGCCTAGTGTCTTTTATCAAAGATCCTCTCTATTACTTGCAGACTTATGTAGTGCTTCCAATATGGAACGGTATTCTCAGCTTAGGATCAGCATTAGCAAATGGAATATCTACTCTGGGTAGAGTCATATTACATGGATTGGAGGAAGTAGGGGAAGGTATAGTTAGCCTATTCCAATCTTTTGGCTCATGGGTATATAACATAATTTCCAAGGTATTCTCATGGATCACTGGTCAATTAATTGGATTATATGAAAGTGCTAAGAGCATAGGAAGTACTATAACGCAGCTCATAACGAAAGAAATCCTTGGAATTCAGAAGAATATGTTCCAAGCTACTAATGCTATGATATTGCCATATACGGAGGAATTTATAGACTCAATGGGTTTTTCCTCACCACCTTTCCTGAATGCTAAGGATTTCGCTGTGTCATGGGGATTGTCACATGCAGCATTGACACTATTTGGGGCATTCTCTCTGCTTACTACTGCTGAAATGAGATCAGGATCATATGTTATAAGAGGTATTGGACAAGCAATATCAAAATCACCTCATGAAATTGAGATAAGTCTAAAGCCTGTAGGCCTAGGAGGCTCTATAAGGCTAGATTTCTCGAAGGTTATAGGATCAGCTCTATCTGAGTTCGGTGAGGAGATAGGAAAATTCGGAGATGAATTTGTAAAGGCATTATGGACAGGATATGGTATCTGGTTCGGAAGATACCTCTCAGTTTGGTGGAACTACTACTTCAGGAACTATATACCCATAGAGTTCCCAAGCTTCAATGAGGTTAATACAGCATGGTTAAGAGCTAGAGTAGCTGAGAATATACCAAAAGATCTAGGTAGCAATATAAATGATGTCATGGAAGGCATGCTCTATTACCTGAAAGTGAAAGGATACTCTGACTTCATTATCAGATTCTGGTACGCTGATCCAAAAGAGTTCTATACTACTGTAGTAGATAGGTTCCAGATCAGAAGGCTAGTGCCATTATCTGGTGCTTGGAAGCTTCCTTCTGTCTCCGATGTAGCTCAGATGTGGGTAAGGGATGTTCTGAGGCCACCTGATATAGCTGCGAAAGATCTAATAACTAACTTAACAAAGATCTATGAAGCTGCTGGGCTCTACAGAGATATAGGATTGCTATATACTCTATTAGCATTCAAATACCCATCTCCAGAGAGATTGGGAGAATTCTACTGGAGAGGTATAAGTAAGCTTTTATGGCTCTCAGATAGCTTCGAAGAGCCAGAATGGAGAGTTCTCTTCAATGTTCCAGAATCATGGAAATCACTATCTCCTTACGAGATCGCTCTAAGGCCTGATAGAAGCGATATACTTAATAAGCTAATATCTTTGTACATGAGGTGGCATGATTACTTCCCTGTAGCATGGTATCCGAATTTCCCCACTGATAAGGCTATACAAGTAGAACTTATGGCAGATCTTCCAGAAAGAGTAGATCTAAGATGGCTAACTAGATGGGGTATATTCCAGCATTTATCTGATGCTAATGTAGATGTAATGGCAGATCTTCAGACTATATATAATTCATTTGCTTCGCTAACTGGAGAGGAGACAAGAAGTAAAGCAGTAACTCCGAATATAGAGCTAGATGCTAGGTTCTTATCTAGATTCCTGATCGCAAGAAGAGTTAATCCTTTGGTAGCACCATTGGTATCAGTAGCACAGGTTCATGCTGTGCTAACTAATGAGCTAACGCTTCTAAGAACAGGATTCATCGATTCATTGCGGAGAGGATTCATAACCTTAGACACTTCAGAGCAGCTTATGTCAGGACTCATAAAGATAAACTTCCACACTGGATATATAGATCCTTCTACTGGAGCATTTAAAGAAATAATATATCCAAAGCCTGTGTTCTGGCTACCAGCCGAAAGAAGATTACTTCAGATGAGAGCTATATTCGATAGATATAACACTTTACTCAGAGATCTAATTAACAGAGTAACATATGGGGTATATTGGGTAGCAATATCGGAAGACGAAGGTATTGACATAATAAAGGAGTTCCATCCAGCACTAAGCAAGCATATAAGTGAGAAGATAAAAGCTATAAGCGGTATAGATTGGCTACCCCAGCTGGATGAAGACTACATAAACATATGGATGCAATATGCTGCTCAGACTAAAAAGATAGGAATAAGAACATGGATAAGAAGGTACATTTCAAGGATCGCAGGATGGGTATTCTACAGAGTCATCTACGGATGGATGACTCCAGATTCGCTTGAAGAGCTGATAGAGAGCTTTTCAAAGATCAATGTAGGAAATAAAGAGATACAGATACTAAGCGATGAAGAGATCGCATTCTTTACAAATATGGCTAATGCTCTCTATAAGTCTGTAAAGAAGGAACTAATACCTACCCCATCTAACTTGGCAACATTATCGGAGTACTTAGATATAGACGAAGCAACAGTGAAAGCAGCTATCAGCACATATAATATACCTTCCCCATTCGATAGCCTGTATATGCAGTATATAAAGGTTAGGCCAATAAAGTCAGATTTTAAAGCACTTCTAAATAAAGCTAGATCTGCATTCGTTAAAGGGATATTAACTAAAGACGAATGGAACTCATATCTTAAGAGAGCGTTAAGCTATGGATTTACGCAGAGAGAGATAGATCTGATAAGTGAGCTAGCAGATCTAGATAATACAATAGCTTATGCTCAAAGCTGGCTACCTACTCCAAGCACTATAGCCTCGTTAAGCGAATACGTAAGTGTACCTAGCAGTTTAATAGAGCAGGCATTACAGAAGAAGGGTATTCCTGATGAGTGGAAGCCAATATGGAGATCATATATAAGCATAAGGCCAATTGCTGATGATGCTAGAGTATTGCTTAGCTCATATTATAGAGCATTAAGGACTGCAATGTTCTATGGTGCGGATCTTCCGAAGGATCTTGCCTCACAAGCATTGGCATATCTTAGAGCTGCAGGATTAACTGATCAAGAGCTAGCTATTAGAGATCTAGCTGCTCAGCTCGATGTCTTTTATGATGGCATAAGAAGAGGAGAAGTGTTACCTTCATTAGCACAGCTTGCTACTATGTACGAGTATATTGAAATTCCGAGCGATTACATAGTTCAAGTGCTTAACTCTAGAAGAATAGAGCAGACATATAAAGAGCTATGGATGAAATACCTTGCTGCTAGAAGCATTTCTTCAGAGACGAATAGAGTAGTCACAGCATTCACTACGTTATATACAAGATATGCTGTACCTCAGGATCTAATAAATACTGTAAGGAGTCTTATGGCCATAGGAGGATGGACTCAGAAAGAAATAAGCATCTTCGATCTAGAGCTGTATTTAAGAAGATACTACAGAACGCTCACTCTGCTTATACCAACTATACGTGGATTTATAACTGATGGGCAGTACTTACCTCAATATGAGAACGCTCTAGAGGATCTGTTCAATACATATGCATTGAGCTTAAGTGATTACGCTAAGCAGGTACAATACTATAAAACTCTGCTGAAGAACAGAAGGATATGGAGACACTTCGCTTGGTATAGATCTCAATTAACTTATGCATATCAGTACGGAGCCATGACTGAGGCTGATATAAGGAACGCTCTTCAGAAATTTGTTAATCTTGGGCTTATAGATAAGGATGAGCTGGAGATTATTGTGGAAGGTATAAAGATAAGAGCTAACGGTTACGCTGCATATCGTGCAATGAGGTACGGAGGATAACAATATTAGCATAATGAAAAAATATAATAAATAGGTGGGGTGGAATGCAATCGAAGAAGGATTTTGAAGAGATTAGGAAAAAAGTAGAAGAGCTTCTAAAGAAGATGGATGAGGACATAGCTAAATTGAAAGGTGCAAGAAAAGCATGAACTACTCTGAGCTAGCAAGTCAGATTATAGCTCAGAAGACTAGGTATTGGTTAAATACCTTAAGCAAGCAGGCCATAGAAGATAACTTATTCACTATGCTTTCAAATACATCTTACTACAATCTTACTTATGATCTCACTGTATACGATTCAGTATTCTCTTCAATCTTTATGGGGCTTACTTACGGAACCCCTTTAGGAGATATATCTACGTTCAATCTCTGCTACGATGTATCTACTGCTACTACAGAAGAATATCTCAATGGCAAGTTCCTTGATATACAGCAAGTAAATTGCTTAGACAAATATCCAGGCATGGGAACATGGCTATCAGATATGTTCACTTACCTATCTTCGCACTTCGGAATAACGATTCCTGTAGGAAGCTTAGTAAAGGGGTACTACGATCAGACTCTATACGGATACTCTTACTATGATCCTGATCCTGTAAAGTATTTTGTGAGATCTACTGCAATTAAAGAAGCAAAAAGATATACGAGCGGTAGAAGCACAGCATCCATATTCCAATCATTTATTGATACTTTAGACATGGATTATTCATCTGTAGATGACACATATAAATATCTCAGAGCTTTCGAAAATGCGAAAACAAATGCTGCATTTTCAGAGTATTCATGGACAGACAAAAGCACAGTATTGGAAGAGACAGATGAGAAAATACCCATCCCTGCTGAGAAGCTAGATGGATCACAAGACACTATAGAGACATATAGCTTAGGGAACTTATGGCTGGATCTTCTTGCTCAGAAGTTAGGAATAGACATCACTCAGAACATAAAGGAAGGATTGCCTGAAGTACCAGATGTACCTGATCCAAGTAAAAGAGCTGATATCGCTATAGCAGATACAATTGCGAAAGAGCAGAAAATGAGGCTAATCTACACTCCTATTATAGTAGCTAATTATCAGAGACCAGAGGAAATGGAAAAGCCACATTCTAATAGAAGAGTGGATGTTTATGGGCAGAGCAGAGCTATATACTATAATATTAAGCAATCGATAGAGAGCGAACTTAAAGATCTATCAAAATATATGAGGAATGTATATATTACTGCTGTTCAGCAGCTTTATGCTAGGCTAACTAGGGAAGGTGGATGGGGAAATGAAGCTTATAGAACGATGGATATAGATGAGCTGAAGAGCCAGTGGATCAAAGAGTGGACTGGAAAAGGCCTCGATCCCAATATACTAGATAAATTATTTAGCAAAGCAATGGACGCGGTAAAATACGGATCCCCCATTAGATCAGCAGCTAAGCTTAAGCAAATAGTAATGTATTCAGGGTAATGGAGCATGGGAAGATACGATGATCTTTATCTTAAGCCTGGTGTTAGGTTATCTACTTATTTGCTCAATAAGATAGTCGATGCTTTGAATGAGCTAGCAAATAACGTATTTAGCTCTCAAATGAAAATGAGAGTGCTATCTTTCGCACCAGTACCTGGAGTGAATAATGTATATGGAAATAAAGTATCTATGACTCCCCCATCAGGCAAAACATGGGCCATCTTAGCAGCAGATCTAAGATGGGCAGGATCATTCCAGTCTAATGAAGAGAGCAAGATAAGGATCACTGCTACTTATAGTGATAACTCTAGCCTTTATATTGAAAGATATTCCACTACTCCTGGAGACACTTGGTTGCTTAGTTCCGAAGTATTCTCACTATGGAAAGATGGAGTAGGGATCATAGAGATAGATGTAGATTCTTTGAGCAATCAAGCCTCTACTAGCATTGGAACAAATGCTATAATATACGCTATAGAAGCTTAAATATGAAGTAGTAAAAAACTATTTAGAAGGTGAGATATGTGACTGTTATAATGTCTTCAAAAACTGAATCTACAGGAACGCTAACACTATCAGCTCTCAATACGGAGACTACCGTAGTAGAATATACAGCTCAGAGCGATACGTATATTGTGGAAGGATGGCTAGATCTAGGTGCATTAGCTAGTGGCGATGCTGTAACTATAAAGCTCTATGTAGCAGTGGATGGAACTAACTACAGAACATATTTGACTACTCCATATAGCGGGCCTGTCTCAGATCCTATAGTAAGATTCCATTCCATGCAATTATGTAAGAATATGAAGTATAAAGTAACGATAACTCAGACTACTGGAACAGCCAGAAGCTTCCCATATGGATTTATATTGGAAGTCATGGGATCTCAATAAAGTATTAAAGATTTTTTTCAATTTCTTGAAGTGCTAGCTCTATTGGTTTTAACGTATCTATAACTATAGTGTGATTGTCAGGATCAATCGCATCAAGGCTTAAGACTTCTTGTAGATAGCTTGATCTCATATCAGCTATACTAATGTAGTATTCTACATCTGAGAGAGTTTTTCCTGTTTTCGCTTTGAATGAATCGTAGATCTGCTTTAGTAGCTCTACAGCTTCTTTGGTATATCTTATAAGTAAATTGATATCATCTGCTCTAATTTCATCACCTGGGTTCACATATCTCATAGAATTGACTAAGTTCTCCAAGTCTGCTATAAGATTATCTATAGAGCTCATAGAGGATCACCTATCTTTTTTATGATCCTAACTTATCCCTGACTCTCTTAAATATTTCAAGTAGATTCTTACAAGCATCTACTCTAGTATTATGATCGCTAGATAATACTCTATCTGCTAGAGCTATCTTTTCCTGCGGAAATGTATATACTCTCCTAACTTCTATACCAGTCAAAGTATATGCTATTTTAGCAGCTACATCCTCTGCTGTAGCTTGATCTGCTACAGAGAATGAGAATGATTTGGATGTATCGAATACTCCTATGAGCTGATCTTTCAATATAACTAAAGCAGTCTTCAATGCTTGTACTGAATCTGAAATGCTTATGTTTTCCTCTATCTCTTTTGCTATATTCCTTTTGGCAATATCTATCACAGTAGCTGAATCATTTATGTTCTTTATATTAGTCAGATAAACACTGAAATCTCCAGATATGGTATCTCTTAATGTTATAAGAAGAGTTTTTAGTGCTTGTATTGATTCTAAAGCTCTAAGATAATCGCTTATATATTTGCCTACATTCCTATAAGCAATATCAAATGCACTTACAGAGTCCTCTTTAAATAGGTATATTTGCTTGAAGAACGATTCTTTCGCTACAGCTGATTCTTTAATGCTTACTATCCTTCTGATGAGCTGATATATTGAATCGCTTATTACTATTTTCTCATTGAGGCTAACCATTTTTGATTTGAAAGATGCGAAAGCTTCCTTGGAAAAGACTGTATCTTGGATCATCTTTGCTGCTTGCCTTAATACATTCTCATTTGCTTTGGCATAGTCTGCTAGGTTCTTAGTTCCTAACTTTATGCTAGAGTAGTCACTTAGAACAGTATCTTTCATGCTTCTGACAAATACTGATGCCTTAGCGAAATTCTCTTTAGCAATTGAGGTATCATGCAATGACAGATGCGAAGTTATAGTTCTCGAGAATACTTCTTTCGCTATGGAAGTATCATGTAATGATAGATATGAAGTTATGGTTCTTAAGAATGATTCTTTCACTATGGAAGCATCGCTTATATTCTTGACTATGCTGGAATACTTAGAAAACTGCTCTTTAGCATATGATATATCCGAAAGCGATCTGATTCGTGCTATATATTTTGAAAAGTTATCTAGAGATTTAGATGCATCCTGGATCATCTTTGATGCTTGCTTTAGTACATTTTCATTTGCTTTAGCATAGTCCGCTAGGTTCATGGCTCTAGACTTTATGCTATAAGAGTCACTCAGAATAGTATCTTTCATGCTTCTAACAAATGCTGATGCTTTGACAAAATTCTCTTTAGCTATGGAAGCATCCTGTAATGATAGATGTAAAGCTATGGTTCTTAAGAATGCTTCTTTAGCTATAGAAGCATCTTTAATGCTTCTGACTATGCTGGAATATTTAGAGAACTGCTCTTTCGTATATGATATATCAGATAAGCTTCTTTTCACTGCTATGTATTTTGTCAATTGATCTAGTGTTTTGGATGTATCTGATAGACTTCTTTTTGCTGAAAAAACTTTAGAGAACTGCTCCTTAGTATAGGAAATATCTGAAAGAGATCTAATTCGTGCTATGTATTTTGATAGGTTATCTAGAGATTTAGATGTATCAGTCATGCTTCTTTTAAATGATGCTGTCCTAGATAGCTGCTCCAATGCTTTAGACAAATCCTGAGCTGCTCTGATAAATGCTACTTTCCTTGCTATGGAATCTGCTGACTTGGATGAGTCTGAGAGTGCTCTATAGAAGCTAGCTACTCTTCCAAAAACATCTGCAGCTTTCGAAGAATCTGAAAAGTTCCTTTTTGCTAATTTGTTTAATGCATCTATACTTTTTACTGTATCTGAAAGAGCTTTACCTCTTAAAGCATATATGCTAGAGCCTCCAGGAAGAATATCTTTTATTGCTATACGAAATGCTTTGGCAGAAGAAATTCTGTCTAAGCTTTTGAAAGAATCAGACAAAGGCCTTAAAGGAGATCTGCTTAATAGGTCTAAAGATCTTCCACTGTCTTTGATCCAGTTCATTTGTATTGATTTAGCTATTGAATCTAGATTTCTAGATGTATCTCTAATAATTTCATGAATAGCAATAGCTCTTTGAAAGGAATCGAGGCTTCTAGAAGAATCGCTTAGGCTTTTTGCTGTTTTCCTATTAAGATAGTCAGAGCTTTTGCTTACATCGCTAATATTAACATAATTGGTTTTTCCAGTTTTTGTTTCTAGCACTATTATCTTTACAATAGTAGCACTAGTAAATGACATTTATGCTCTCCATAATCTATTTAAGCGAGCACTTCAAAATATTCTTAATGGGTGTAGAGAATGCCACAAGGGAATCATGATCCAGTAAAGATTGAAGGGTGGGTAGAAGTAATAGTTAAAGATAAAGATGGTAAAATAAAATCATATATAGGGCCAAAAAAAGAGCTTATAGATGATCCACCTGGGGAGCCAGTGTTATCTAGTGTTCCAGGAGATTTTCAAGATTACTATTGGCTAAGAAATATAATAACTAATACAGGTCTCAGTGCTATAATCAAGCTGGTATTCTCAGGTCTATCAGATACCAAATTTGGATATTTAGCTATAGGCTCAGGTACTACTACTGAGTCTGCCACTGACACTGCTCTACAGACTGAGATAACTAGAAAATCTGCTACAGTGAGTCAGACTACTACTAGCGTGTCTGGAGATACTGCGTTAGTATCTGCCACATTCTCTAAGAGCGATGGATTGTCAGGTACTGGAAGCGTGTGCGAAGCTGGCATTCTAAACGCATCTTCTGGAGGAGAGCTGCTAGCAAGGAAAACGTTTTCATGCGTATCGCTCAATTGGGATGCTGGAGATTCCATAACTATAAACTACTACGTGCAAATGTCGAGGTAAATAATTTATGCCAGTAAGAATTGCTAGCAAGACTAGATATCAAGGATCTGTGACTCCAAGTGCTCTAAACACTGAGACGGATATAATAAATCTACCAAAACAATCAGATGATTTCATATTGGAAGGCCAGATAAGCTTACAGAACTTAGCTAGCGGAGACACTGTAGTAGTGAAAATATATCTAGCAGTGGATGGAACTAATCAAGTGCTTAGCGATACTATGACTTTCAATGGGCCTGCTTCTGTTCCAATCGTGAGGATTCCTGCCACTACTTTAGCTTATAACATATTGCCAAGGGTAACGATAACGCAGACAGCAGGTACTTTAAGAGCTATACCGTATTCATTCATAGTGCAGGTGATGGAGACAATATGAGCCTATGGCATCCTTCTAGAGCTGCACCAGACTTCAATACTTCTCCTAGCGGTTTTACTAGAACTTATACAGCAGGTGCTTCTATAACAGCTAACAATGTAGTATCTTTACACACAGATGGGAAGGTATATCCTTCTTCATCTTCTTATCCAAATGTGATAGGAGTAGCTTTAAATAGTGCTAGCTCCGGAGGTTTAGTTAGTGTATTAGTAGTAGGTATAGCTACTGTAGTCTCGGATGGATCTATAAACTCTGGAAGTCCTGTTACTTATTCTACTAGCAATGCTGGAAGAGTAGTAGCTTACTCTGGCCATTCACATAGTGTCTCGCTAACTACAGGTAATGCGGTAACAGGCGTATCTACTAGTACAGGAAATTTTGTGACTGGAGTAACTAGCTCTACAGGTAGCTTTGTGACTGGAGTATCAAGCACTACAGGAAGCTTTGTAAATAGTATTAGCGTAGATAGGAGAGACTTAAGTACTTTAACAATGCTACAAGATATTAGTATTACAACGAACAACTACGTAACAGGTATTAGCACTGACACTAACTATTCTACTGACTCATCAGGCTATATTAGACACACTCATAATTATAGCTCTCAAAGTGCTGTAACGAGCATAACAAAGAGCTTCGCTACTGTGGTAGGTGGTGTAACTTCTTCAGCAGGATCTACTGTAACAGCTAATGTTACAGCAGGAACCGCTAATGCTGTCACAGGAATTAGCTCTACTACAGGAACAGCAGTGACAGCAGTGACACCAAGCGTAGGATCAGCAGTAACAGGAGTATCTACTAGCACTGGAACATTCGTTCAAAATGTCTCAGTAAACGCTAACTTGAATAGAGTAATAGGCTTAGCTTTGAGTAGCACTACTGGAGCAGGCCAGAACTTGACTATACTTATACTTCCAGCTTGGATTTAAAATAAATGTGAGGTGAGAAATGTGAAAGCAAAATTCAAAGTAATGGAAAAAAGGGGATCTACCCTAGTATTAGGGGTAATATTGGAAGATGGAAGAGGCTTTACAATAACTATGGGCCAAGATAGGATAGGAGAGCTGTCTAAGCTAGTAAAAGAGCATGCCAAGGCTCTATTTGGTGTCGAGGTAGATAAGATTGAAGAATCTAAATAAAGAGGCATTCGATCAGATTGCACAGGATATTATAATTCTGAAGCAACAGGCCAAGGAGATATCGAAAGAGCTGCAGTTATCATATCATGAGACACTATTACTACTAACTTTGAGAGAGGCAGTAATTCTCAATAGGAGGCTAGAGCAATGGATAAATGTGTCTCAGCAGACGTAAAAGATCCTGGGGACGTTAGCTTTGATGGAACAGGATTTCTAGCTAATGGCTACTTCTGCTCATATAACAGCTCTTCTAACGTTTGTGTAACTAACGAAGTAAAGTTCGATGGAACTGGGCTTAAGAAGTATTTTACTTCAGCATCATTGAATGGTACTTGCACTGGCGGAACATTTGTTTATTTCGATGGAACAGGAATGAAGTCAAATTCAGTATCGAACTCTCTCTGTACAGCTCCTCCAGCATAATGTGAGAGCTGTGCAGTTAGAATATATCATTATGAAGAAAAAAATGCTACTCGCATAGTTCCACAATAAATTACAGCAAAAGGCATAATGTAAAAGGCAATGTATATATTATATTTTTTCAATTATTATTGTGGCGATAAAAAAATGGATGCTAGAGATATTATAGCTCTAGCGGTAGTAGTAGGATCGTTCATTGCTCTTATATTTAAATCATTGAGTACTGATGACTTCATGGCGATTATTCTAGCGATTCTAGGATATTACTTTGGGTATAAGCATGGATTCGAGAGAGGTGTCTCAAGTGAGAAACGATGACAATACAAGGCTAGATCAAGAAGATCCAGTAGTCATCGATCTATTACAGAGAGTATCTAGGCTAGAGGCTAGGGTAGATGGTTTAGAGAAAACCTTGAATTCACTGAATGATAAGATAGACAACGTAGAACAATATGCTGAGAAGATAGATGAAAAAGTGTGGTATATACTAGCAGGGATACTTGTAAGCATAGCTATAGAAGTTCTAGTTACAATAATTAGATGAAAGTAAAAAAATTGCTTAGAGTATTAAATAGTAATTCTCCATCTTATAAAATACTTTGTCTCTGGAGTCATATGTGAATATATTGTCTGTCTGAGGCTCGTAAAGATTCCATCTAATTCCCTGACTATCTTTAGTTATGATGATGTTATATGCGTGTGCTGAGCTATAATCAAGGATGATGCCAATAGCATTTATTCCATAGTCTATGGCCATCCTGCTTTTGAAGTAAGTAGCAAATTTGTCACAGTCAAATGTATCTTCAAGGTATTTCCTTGTATCTGTCCAATCCCATTTGATGATTTGCTTCATAGTGTCCATGTCTGTAGTGTAGTACTTGTCATCGAGCCTTAGCCAGTTCTGAAGTCCTCCTTTAGTGCTAAGATCATTTACTATAGAATTAAGCTCATCCTCTGTTAAGAGTGTCTTATTTATAGGGAATGGCGGTACATACCAATCATATAGCTTATTTGCCATATCAGCAATATCTAAGGCCACAATCGCTGGATCATCTTTCAATGACTCTCCTAGAGTTCCAGCTTGTGCTAAACTAAGCCATTTAGCTAGCTTGTCTCTAGTCTGAAGAAGATAGTTCTTTTGATCTTCGGTAAAGCAAGTAGAAGGATTGAACAATCTAAATATTCGATCTCCTATTCTACACATATCTATCACTCTTATTTTTTAAATCCCAGCTTCCTAGATATATAATCTTCATCAAAATATTTATCTTTTATTGGTTCGAATTTACTAGGTTCTGGGGCATCCTGCTCCAGCATGAATCTTTTCCATGCTTCTACTCTTTCCTTAAGATCGTTTTTACTTTCAGTCATGCCTCTCTGCTCTCTCATATCTGCTCTTTCATAAATTGTGTATCGGTTACGTTATCTTTAAACTTTATCTGTTCTTTCCTGAGATAGGTTTAAGGATAAGCTTATATATTATCAGTAGCATAAGGTTATGCGTTATATGAAGAAGAATACCTAAAACATAATAGCTAATAAATTGTAGAATATAATGTATAGTAAAGGTGATCAAATGCCTGACATAGTCTTAGATTATCACAGACTAAAAACACCAGTAGATCATCCAGATAAGAGCATTACATCTACAAAGCTCAATCTAGATTATATACCTCTAAATTCGCTTACAACGGATCCATCACCTTTGCAGAAAGGTCAGATATGGTTTAGAAGCGATCTGAATCAGCTGAGATATACTCCAGATGGATCTACAATTTATGTAATAGATCCAGCACCTGTAGTAGATAAGTCATGGAGTGACACTACTGGCCATTATTTTAATAAAACTCCTTCTTATCAGGTCTGGAATGCCCTACCTGCGATACAGCAAAATAATCCTGCTACAGGCCATAAAAGAAGTTTTGAGAATACTCAGACAGGGTATTGCTATATTCATGGATGGCTATTAAAAAGTCAGGCAATACTATCTACTAGACTTGACATAACTGCTAAAGTAGGAGCATATCATGGTTATAGTGTAACTATGGCGAATCTATGTTTTGCTATTCTAGATAGCAACAATCTAGACAAGAAGGCAAGGAATGATAGTTATCCATGGCTTTATACTCGATCGAATATGTCTACTCTGGGTTATTCGAATGGTGCTTATGGCCAGCCTCTTAGCGGTTATATTGTATTTACAAATCCACCTTCCTATTCATTTTCACCTAAAAATCCAGATGAGTTTAGCTATAACTTAATAACGAACATACCAAATCATAGATGGTATCTGCTTTATGGATATGATGATGAATGGGCAGCAGATTGGGATCAATGGGCTTCGTTACAGAGTGGTGTCACAAATACAAATTTCAGATATAGAGTAGCAACAGAGCCTCCAGTGCCTGACATTTTGCTTGATCTCTCTAGTAATGTTACAGATGCGGAAGCTTATATTGCTAGATGGGATGATGAAGTAAGATTGTGGATAAAAAGAAAAGACAGAGGAACTATAATTTCTCTTGGCAAAGATGTAAGAATTGTGGATAAATCTATAACGAAGAGAAATATATCGATAAATCTATTCGATAGGATACACAGAAGTGGAAAAGAGCCTGAGAGACTGAGCAATTACATTGAGTTACAGCTTGATACAGATAGAACTGATTTGAACAAAATGGGTAATAGATGGAGACTTGCTATCCTAGATTATGGAGACGGTAATATAGATATAGCATATGGAGATAAACAATGGGATGGAGATAAATACCCATATCATGTCCATAGCTTCTATTGAACAAATGCTACATATCCTTATTCTCTTTTTTCTCCATTTTTCTCCATTCCCATAAGGTTATGCGTTAAGTTTATTAACCTCTTTTTACATAACCTTATACGTGAGGTGGAAAAAACATGACTAAAATCATTTGCCCCAGATGTGGGGAAGAGGGGTATCTTACAGCTGTAGTGGTAAAGGGGAAAAGATATTTGTACGTTCTACATAAATCGGATGGTAAAATGGTTAAGCACTACATTGGCCCTGAAAGCGGTTACACAGCAGTAAACAAGCTATATGGTTTAGGAATATCTAATCTCTTAGATGCTAACTTAGTAGATGTACTTGCTGCTATCCTTTCCAGAATAGAGGATGATATAAAAAATGAAAGGGATAGCGAAAAGAAGGCAAAGAAGATCGCAGAAGTGGAAAGGATACTGAAGACTCATATAAAGAGGATAGGATCACTTAAAGAGAAGAGCGATGTGAGTGGCAATGCCAAGGAAGCGAAGCCACTTGAAGCTAGTAACGTTTAAAATAGATGAAGATTCGCTGATCAGGCTAGATACGATTAGTAAAAATACAGGGAAGTGTAGAAGCGAGCTGATAAGAACAGCTATTCAAATGTATATACAGCAGAACACCAAGCAGATGCCAAGAATCATAATAATTGAAAAATAGATGAGTTTAAGTACGCATTATAGTTTTTTAGCATTGTCAAGGTTTTTTTCTACTGCTCTGATAGGTTTAACCTCTTCCCCTTTATTCCATTGTTCTGTTCATATATTTTATCATGGGACATCTGTCAGCATATTTAAGGCAATATTCAGCTTCATATTTAGTAAGATATCGCAACATGACATTGCAATATAAGGCCCACCCTACTCCATCACTATACACAGTGCTGTAAGAGCATGGCGGATTTGCTGGTGCTTTTCCAGCAATTATGTTTATTCTGGGATCAGGCTTAGGCCCTTCATTGTTATTAAGGCCATGTGAAAGTAATTCTTTTCTGCTCATCATAGGCCTCACTAATAATGCCCTGTGGATTTACAGCATTTCAACTTTTTTCTTCAGCTCTGCCAGCTTCTTGCTTAGCTCCTTGGCCTTTGACTTTGGGATTTTTCTCCTTAGCTTTTCAAAGCTGGCTCTTAAATCGAACCATGAGTCATAGAGATTGTTATATGTCTTCTTATACCATAGATCGTACTTTTCTTTTCTGCTCTTCTTTGAAAACTCATCCTTTCCTTGATTTACCCAATCAAGCATATTTTTCTTGTCATTAGAAAACTTCTCTAGGCTCCGCTCATATCTTGC
>Ga0315272_10000352_pt1 | contig 22929 bp, 18 predicted proteins | sample C3_middle_MG_FD_203918 | JGI IMG/M metagenome (GOLD analysis project Ga0315272, IMG submission 203918) | Sediment microbial communities from Yellowstone Lake, YNP, Wyoming, USA - C3_middle | ecosystem: Environmental > Aquatic > Freshwater > Lake > Sediment | place: USA: Wyoming | collected...
GCCCTCGCCGGCTTCAACCGCTCTTACTGGGACACCGTCCTCCACAAGTGGGTCTCGGCTCCCTTCCCGTTCACGCCCATCTCGGATGGCGCCGTGACCCATAACGTCATCGAGAGCCTGCCGCACTACGAGGCGAACAATGGCGCGAAGCTTTGGGATTCCTTCACCGTGAACATCCTGATGCTGCTGGCGAGCCAGAACGTCCTGGCCGATGGAACCTACTATCTGCGCCTGCAGGGCTGGCAGCGTCCAGGCTACGCTGGCAATCTCGCCGGGCCGTTGAATCTGCCCATCTGCGGGTCGGAAGACGCCAATGGCGTGGTTCTGACAATAGACAATCACCTCGTTACCGCCGGGCCCACCGACCTGAATGGACACCCGTGCGGCGGGGGGACCGTGCACCAGTGCACCACCGAGCCCGATACGGAGGTTCTGGCCGTACAGATCCTCCACCATGACGGGACCATCACCGATGTGGGCGCATGCGGCAATGTCACCATCAAAGACACCGACGTGCTCCAGATCGACTTCGTGGCGTACGATCCGGATCCGCACCCGCATCTGCGCAACTACGAACTGTCGCTCAACTACGACGTCAATCTCACGACGGACCTCCTGAACCCGGCGCTCTCCGGCTGGTCGCTCGCGCCCAGCCCGGTTCCTCCGCTCTGGGCGCCTGCCGCCGCGCAGGTGGGCCCGAATTACGGAGACGCCAACCCGGCGATGAGCGCGCTCAACCAGGGCGCGTCGTCGCCCTACTGGGCTGGTGGAGCCGTCCGGCTGCAGGTCAAGGCCAAAGCGGTCTTCCCGTATACGTGCTGCTATCAGCTCGCGCTGTACACGTACAAGCGAGTCATCGGGGGAGGTGGCTTGTCCTGCGACGGCAGCAAGTGGAACCAGTGGAACAGGACGGAGTACAGCTTTACGATCACCGTCTGACACGGTCGGGTCTGCCGTCCCATCGGGCGGCAGGCCCGGCCTCAAGCCAAGCCAATTGCGGTTGACTTGGATCGGCGCCACGGCCAGTGGAAAGCCGTGGCGCCGCTTGACGCGTACAAGCGAAGGAGCAGCCGGTCGTGCGGCCCCAGCCGTTGCATAGCGGAACAATCATCCAGTCTCGCGGCTGGCTCTGGCGTCTCAATCGGTGGCCCCGTCGCGGCCGCCGCGTGGTGGGACAGCCTTCAGCTTGCGGACCCGCTTCAGCCGGTCCCTCCGCCCCCGCGACAGTGCGCCCACCCGGAGCGGTGATTCTCCGGCAGTTCCTGAGGTAACTGGCGATGCCCTTCTACTATCTGACGCTCGGCATCCTGGCGGTATGGCGCCTCACGCATCTCCTGAACGCCGAGGACGGCCCCTGGGATCTCCTCGTTCGCTTTCGGAAGCTGTTCGGCGAGGGCTTCTGGGGCTCGCTCCTGGACTGCTTCTACTGCCTGAGCCTATGGGTTGCCGCGCCGTTTGCCTACGGCTTAGGCAGCGATTGGAAGGAGAGATTCCTGCTTTGGCCCGCTCTCTCGGCCGGCGCCATCCTGGCCGAACGGCTCACGTCGAGCCGTGGCCCTCATCAGACCCCGCCCGCTGTTTATTACGAAGAACCGGAGGAAGATCCCGATGTCCTGTTGCGGCAGCAAGCGAGCAGAATTCCAGGTCCAACGCACACCCGATAGCCGGCAGGGCGCGCCTGCCGGCCGCCCGTTTCCCCGCTCGGCGCCGCCGCTCAAGGTGGTCTTCGAGTACAGCGGCCAGCCGCCGGTCGTCGTGGTCGGCCCGGTTTCCGGCAATCGATACCGCTTCGCCGGCGCCGGCGCTCGTGTGGAGGTGGACCCGCGCGACCGCCGTTCTCTGGCGGTAACGCCGCGGCTGCGCCAAATCGTCTGAGCGTCGCCCGGCAACGCCAGCCTCGGGAACGCTGATCTCCAGATCGGCCCCAATTGCCGCGCCAGCGGCGACGCTGGCTCAGGTGCGCCACGTGATGAGCTTCTTTCCCAAAAAACCGCCGTCAAACTCTATCTGGGACGACGGGCCGGGTGGTGGAGCAGTCCTTCAGCCAGCGCGGGGCATTCAGCCCCGTCGAAGCATCGCGTTTTTAGGACCAATGCGCGCCCCCGGCGGCGCAGCCCTATTCAGCAATGGAAAACCGCGCGCGAACTTCCTGGCTCACGGCGACGGGCTTCATCGTCTGGCTGTCGATCGGGCACCACAGGCTCCGCGCCCGCGCCAGCACCGCCCGGTCGCTCGCGCGCAGCAACTCAACGTGGCGTTCGAATCGGATCCGGCTCGCCGGACCGACCCAGGTCCTCGCGGCAATCGTGTCGCCGAGCCGCGCCGGCCGCAGATAGTCGATCTCGTGCCGCACCACAACCCATAGCACCCGCGCCTGGTCTTCCGGCGTCGCGCCCGCCGTCCAATGCGCGGTCGCGGCTTCCTGGACCCAACGCAGATAGACGACATTGTTCACGTGGCCCATCAGGTCGATGTCCGGCGGCTCCACCGCAATCGTCAGTTCAAAGACTTCTCGATCTTGGCTCATCTCCCTTCAAGGTAACGCCCCTGGGAACGCCAATCTCCAGATTGGCCGTTCCCGAAAAGGGGAAACGATACAGTGGCAGACGGAGCACGGCCTCGGACCCGGCTCTCCAGCAATCCGGGGACAGTCCCCGGATTCGGGACCTTGGTCCGGCACGCGTTTCTGAACCTGCTCGGCCAGACTTCGCGGCCGCACCCTAGACGTTGATTCCCGAGCGCCCGCGCAAGGCTTTCGGCGGACGTATCATCGTGCCCGACGCGACGCTCCAGGATGAGTACCCAATTGACTGCGGTTTGCATGAACGCGGCTGGCATCCAATCGTCAGACGGGTCTCTTGCTTCGACGATCTCTGGGCGGCGCGGCAGCTACTACCAGCGGAGCAATGAGCTTCTCGTAGAGACCAAATAGGTGCTCGGCGCGGTCTCGATCTCCAGTGAAGGCCGCGGACCGATAGAGTTTGTCCACTGCATCGTCAAGCACGCGGTGTGCCTTGCGGAGTTGAGGCGGCATGGCATCAACGTCGTAAAGGTCGGCAAGCGTGGAGCTTGGAAACAGCATACGTGCATCGAGTACCGCGTGGGCAAGGGTTCGTATTCTCGCCCGCTGCTGATCGGTCACGTCGGGCCATGGGAAAGTGTTGTAGACGATTCCCACGGAATACCGATAGTCGCTTTTCAGGCGTCCTCCGATTTGCCGCAGCCAGGCCATATGCATCGCCGAAGTAAGGATGCCAAAGTGCCAGAGATCAGCGCATTGAAGCACAAAAACGAGGTCGCTCGGTATGGTTGGGGGATTAATCCAGCCGATGGGAACAAAGTCCCTGCGCTCTGAGCTCACCTTTGGAATCACCAAGAACGGGCTAACAGGCACGACCGTCACGTGAAATCGCGTTGGGGTGTCTGCCAGTTTTCGGGTCCCTTCACTTTTGCTTTTGAGGCGAAAGGCCCTTACGGCGGCGACACGTTCCTTCACTGCTGGCATCGCGCGCAGCTCATTCGGGGGGACGTCGGCCAGGTAGAGAATCCAACGCTCGCCTCCATTGATGAATTCAACAGAACCGACATACGGATGAAGGTACTTCGCCGCGCCTGGCTCCCTGTGTAGGAACTCGGAGCGTTCTTCACGAGAGAAAATATAGTGCCCTTCGTCAATGGGCTTGGAGCCGATCACAAGCTGTGGAACGTCGCAAAGCGGACGGCTTGTTTCGTCAACGACAAGATGGCGGTTCACGACAGTTCCTGCGTCGAACAGATAGGGGGTCAGGGCGGCGTGACGGCTCTCTGTGGGATCGCCCTTGATGTCGTTATAGCTGAAGAGACGCTTATCTGAGGGTTCCTGATCGCGGCGAGTCAAACCGATGATGACGACATGCACGTGCGCCATGCCTCGGGCGTCGCTACCCCACGCGAATGTGCGGTGCGCAAAACTGATTTCCAGTCCGTAGCGATCAAAGAGAAGGGGCCAAAGCTGGGCCACCTGTTCACCTTGTGTGATCGAATTGGTTGCGACAAAACCGACTCGTGCGGAGGACTTGCCGAGATAATCTCCGGCCTTTATGAACCAAGCTGTCACGTAGTCGAGGGTTCCGCCGCTCCCGCCGAGGTGGGCAATGCGGCGCACTTGTGCCCTCTGTTTGTCGCTTTGATACTTCGCGCCGCCGAAGGGTGGATTGCCAAGAACGTAAGAGCACTCCGCAGGTGGGATCAGGGTCGCCCAGTCCATCTCCAAAGCATCTGCGGGAATGATGTGTGGCGACTTCTTCAGCGGGATACGGACAAAGCTTTCGCCAAATTCCAGCGAGAGCTTATTGTTCATGATGTGGTCCATCATCCAGAGCGCGATTTCCGCGATTCGCGCGGGAAACTCGCCCAGTTCGATGCCGTAGAACTGGTCAACGTCGATCTCGCTCATTTTGGACACATCAAGGTGAAGCTGGTCCTTTTGCAGCACCTTCAAGAGCTCGATCTCCAGGAGCCGCAATTCGCGGTAAGAGATGATCAGGAAGTTGCCACAGCCGCAGGCGGGGTCAAAGAAACGAAGCGAGGAGAGTTCCTTGTGGAAGGCTTCAAGTGCCTTTCGGCGTCCACTGTCGCGCCGCTCGGTCAGAGTCTTAAATCGCACGCGGAGATCGTCGAGGAACAGCGGCTCAATGACCTTTAGTATGTTGCGCTCGGTCGTGTAGTGCGCACCCTGGGATCGTCGTTCCTTGACGTTCATGACCGACTGGAAGAGCGATCCGAATATCGCCGGGGAAATTGCGTCCCAACTGAAATCAAGAGCGTCGAGTAGCAGCGACCTCATCGCGGCATTGAAGGATGGAAAGGGTAAGCGCTCCTTGAATAGCTCGCCGTTGACGTAGGGAAACTGAGCCAGGTCTTCGTCGAGATGGTGCTGCCGTTGATCGATGGGAGTATTCAAAACGTCGAAGAGCTGGCTCAACCAGAGACCGATATCGCTGCCATCTGGATTCGTTCTCTGGGTGATAAGAGCGGAGAAGATGTCTCGCGGATCGAAGATGCCGGTATCGTCCGCGAAGAGGCAGAAGACGAGGCGGACGAGAAACCGCTCCAGGTCGTGCCCTTCGTAGCCCGACTCCTTCAGGGCGTCGTGGAGCTTGCCCATCATTTCGGACGCTTGGATGTTGACTGGGTCCTGGTCGCGGAAGGTGCGCTTCTGGACGCCGAGGATGAATCCGAAGGCCTCTATGTGCTCCGGAAGCTGGTGGAGCGCGAATCGACTCGCGACGCCGTCTTCGAGGTCATGCAGTTCGAAGCTCTGGAAATCGCTGACGAGAATGTAGCGGGGAAGCTCATGCTCTTTCAGACCGGGGAAGTAGTCAAGAGCCTGCTCCTTCGCGCGGGCGAGGTTGCGTCCCGCGCTCTTCTGCTCCACGAGCAATACGCCCTTCCAAAATAGGTCAATGAAGCCGCGCTCGTCGCCGAGCTTTTTTACCGGTTCCTCGAAGCTGGCAACCCGGCGGCGGGTGACGCCGAACACTTCGAAAAACTCGTTGTAGAAGGTCTGGCTTTCATCGCGCTCATAATGAGCGTGCTTCCACTCGTCGGCGAAGCGTGCCGCGCGTGCTCTGATTTCGTTCCAACTGAGGCGCATCTAATCTCCATCCGCTGTCGGACTCTCCATCAGATCAGTATTCGCCTGATGGCGCAATTCATGTTGATCTCGCGAACGGAATCCGAGGACAGTTCTCAAATTCCAAATACTCAAATCCCAAAATCCTACGTCGATTGGCTCTCATCTCGCGCGCCGGTGACGCCGATTCACAAAGAATTTCATGCTTCTTTTGAATCACTTACGCCCCATCGCCCGCGCCCACGCTTGCCCTCATGCCCTTTACTGAACGTGGGTTGAGTCTCTTGCTGGCCAGCAACGTTTGACCCACGCTCAGGTGGCAGAACAGCCCCAAGTAGCGGCCTTCCGGCTTTCTGTTCTCGGTCTCCGGATCGGGTTCGGCCCCCCAGGATGGGACCCCGGTTGAGCTCAACAGTCCGTTCCATTCGATCCTTTTACGGATGGAGCCAGCGCACCGGTCCAGACGACCCAAGCGAACCAAGTATGCCGGTCTTCCAACGCCCCCCGGAAAGCGGGCACATGCCGGCAGGCGGCCCGGTCCGTATACGCGACCAGGCAAGAGAGCGTCACTAAAAAGCAGGGCGAAGCGAGCTGGCTCGGGAGAAGTCGCGCGAAGCGGAACCCTGCCCTGAGATCCTTCTCATCCAAAACGCAAACCAACCCGCGAGCAGCCGTAGTGTGTCCGAAAACAGGGCGGCCCTCCAGGGCCCGCGCTTCCCCGTCACTCCGTCTCCCCGGAACTCAGCCCGAACTTGAACCACCAGGGCTTCGCCGGCCGGATCGCTTCGTTCACGTTGCCTATATTGGCGACGCCCTCGCCGCTCAGCCACTCCTCCAGAGCGGCAGCGCCGCGCTGACCGTACACAGGCAGGCCGCCTTTCCATGTGGCCCGCCCGCACAGAACGCCGCTGTAGTCCGAACCCGCCTCCGCCGCCATCCGCAACTGCTCCGTGAACACGTCGTTATCGACGCCGGCGCTGAGGTAGATAAACGGCAGGGTGGACGCGTCCGAGGCCTCTTTCATAAGCCCCAGCGCCTCCGCGTACGAATAGGCTCGCTCGCCGCAAAACGCGCGGCTCCCCTCGGTGAATCGGGACGCGATCGGCACCTCGACCTTCAGCACGTCCACCCCGTAGCGTGGCTTGCAGAACTCCATGATCGTCCCCAGAGCCACCCGCGGCTTCAACTTCGCCGCAGCCAGCCCTTTCCCGTCGCCGCCCGCGGGATCGTAGCTCAGCAGTTCGAGGAAGAACGGAAGCTCCTCGGCCGCGCATTCCGAGCCCGCGCGCTCGACCAGGGCATGCTTGATGTCGTTTACCCGCGGCGAGTCGAACGGCGAGTAGTAGATCAACAGCTTGCAGGCGTTCGCACCCCACTCCTTGATGCGCCGGACGGAGACGTCTTCGAGCAGGTACGGCAACCGGCCGGGCCGCGTCGTGTCGTAACCGGAGAATTCATAGGCCAGCAGCAGGCCGCACCGCGGGTCGCGCGCCGCCGCCCCCGGCAGCCCGTATTCGGGATCGAGCAGGATCGCGCTCGCGTGCGGTGAAAGCGCCTTGCTGACGGCGCTCTTGAACTCGCTCATGACGGACGGCGCCACGTCCTTGCGCTCGATGCCGCGCGCGGCTGCGATCGTCTTCACCAGGGAGGCCCGCTGGTCCATCGCCACCGCCGCGATGACGCCGGCGGGGTTGGAGAGGGCTCGAAGATGCTTGGTTTTTCCTGTGGCTGGATGTGTCGGCATGGGTCGCTCCTGGCAGAGAGGCTTTCGGCGGATCGACGCGCGGCTGGCGCGTGGATCACTTCATTCTAGGGAGTCGATTGGCCCTGTCGGTAGATAGCGTGTTCGTTCCACTGGGGCTTGCGCGCGAGAAAATCACAACAACCCGCTGCCCATTCATACGAAATGGGGCTATGCTGATCGAGAAAGAATTCGTCAGCTATGGCAAGCACACAACGGTTACTGGTGGAAGAACGCAGGCGCAAGATCCTGGAGATGGTGACCGAGAGCGGCCGCGTCACCGTCTTGGAAATCGTCCGGCGCTTCGGGGTCTCGGCAGTCACCGCCCGAACCGATCTGGATGCCCTTTCCACCCTCGGCAGCGTGGTCCGCTCGCACGGCGGCGCGCTTGGCCCGCAGGAGCCGACCAAGGACTATCCGGTCGGCTTCAAAGCGATTCTGCACCAGTCCGAGAAGTCCAGGATCGGTCAGGCGGCGGCCAATCTGGTCCACCCCGGCGAGACCGTCATCCTCGACAATGGAACCACCACGCTGGAGATCGCCAGGCATCTGAAGACCATGAAGCTTCAGAACTTAACAGTGATCACCAACGCGCTGAACATCGCCACCGAACTCGCCGGCGTTCCGGGGCTGATGCTCATCATGCTGGGCGGTCTGCTACGCCAGATCTCCTCCTCCTTCGTTGGCCCCCAGGCGGAAGGCATGCTGGCCGAGCTCCACGCGGATCGGCTGTTTCTCGCCGTCGACGGCTTCAGTCTCGAGATTGGAGCATCCACGCCGGATATCCTTGAAGCTCACTTGAACGAACGCATGATGGATGCGGCCAAGGAGACGACGATCGTGGCCGATTTCAGCAAGCTCGGGCGCCGCAGCGTTTCAAAGATCGGTTCAATCGAGAGAGTCCACCGGCTGATTACCGACTCCCACGCGTCCGCCGCTTTCCTCGATGCCGTACGGCAAAAGGGCATTGAAGTGATTGTGGTTTAGCCCGCAAATGAACCTCTCCGTGATTGGCTGGCCATTCACCCCACACGGATCCAAATCATGCGCATGAACTTCGACGAGCCGCGGACACGTCCTGGGAACGCCGGTCTCCAGATCGGCGCCTGTTGCCGCGCGAGCGGCAGCGTTTGGGAATGACTTTCGACAGGGCGCCCAATGCCAGATGCCGCCACTCGCTCACGGTCGTGGCTCCTTTCCGGGGCGTCTTCCGAGCAGCCGCGACGGAAAGCGATGGCAGATCCCGACGGGTCGATCGACCTCCTTATATTGCGCTTTACCGAGGCATCACCACGCCCTTCCATACCGAATCGCCGCATGCACCGCAGCAATTCGAAGCAGAAAACGAAAGCAATGATAAGATATAGCGAATGAAGAACAAACCCTGGTTGGTTTTCGCGGCAGTTACCACACTGTTCTGGGGTGTATGGGGTGCGTTCATCGAACTGCCGGAGAAGGCCGGATTCCCGGCAACTCTGGGCTACTCGGTCTGGGCCCTGACCATGATCCCGTGCGCGCTGGTGGGCTTGAAGATTGCCGGCTGGAAACTCGAACGGGACCTTCGCTCGATACTGTTGGGATCGAGCGTCGGCCTGCTGGGAGCGGGCGGACAACTCGTTCTGTTTGAAGCACTGCGAACGGGCCCGGCCTACCTGGTCTTTCCGCTCGTTTCGCTATATCCGGTAGTGACGGTCGGCCTGTCCCTGCTGTTCCTGAAGGAGCGTGCCAGCCGGCGCGCCTGGATTGGCATCGGGCTGGCTCTTCCGGCTCTGGCCCTGCTCTCCTATCAACCGCCATCGAGTGCCTCGGGACCCGCCGCACTGTGGCTGCCACTGGCGCTGCTGGTCTTCGGCTTCTGGGGCGTGCAAGCCTATGTCATGAAGTTCTCCAACAGCACCATGCGCGCGGAGAGCATCTTTTTCTACATGGCCGTTACCGCTGTGGCCTTAATTCCGGTTGCGGTGGCGATGACAGACTTCTCGAGACCAATTGAATGGGGCCTCCGCGGACCGTATCTGGCGGCCTTGATCCAAGTGCTGAATTCGATCGGAGCCCTCTGCCTGGTCTACGCCCTGCGCCACGGCAAGGCCATCATTGTGGTCCCCATGACCTCGCTCGCGCCGGTGCTCACCATCATCCTGTCGCTGATCTTCTACCACGTGATCCCGAACGGCGTCCTCGTGACAGGCATGGTGACCGCTGTCGGCGCCATGTACCTGATGGCCGAGTGACCTGCTGGAAAGTGCGCGGAGTAAGACTAGGCGGCTATGACGTCCAGCCCTTTGGCTCGGAAAGCCTCCACCATTGCGGGTGGGATGCGATCATCCGTGATGAGCCGGTGAATCGACGAAATATCGCCGATGGCGGAGAGGCTGCGCTTGCCGATCTTGCTGGAGTCGGCCACAACCGTCACCTCGCTGGCGACCTCGATCATCAGGCGGTTGAGTTGCGCTTCCAGCGGGTCCGGCGTCGTGGGTCCATATTCGGGATCGAGTCCGTCCACGCCCAGGAAGCAATGGTCCGCGTGAAGCTGAGAGAGCATGCGCTCGGCCTGCGGCCCGACGAACGAGTTTGAAAGATGGCGCAGCACTCCGCCGATCATCACCAGGGACAGATCGGAGACATCGGACAGTTCGTTGGCGATGTTTAACGCGTTGGTGACGACGGTTACGCCTTTGAGTCCCTGCAGTTTCAGGTGCCGGGCCACCTGCAGCGCGGTCGTTCCCGAGTCGAGAATCGCGGTCTGGCCGGGCCGGATCAGTTGTGCGGCCGCCCGCCCGATCCGGACCTTTTCCGCATGGTGAATCGTGTCCTTGAAGCTGATGGGATAATCCTGAACGGGATCCAGACGGCGGACGGCTCCTCCGTGAGAACGCACCAGAGCGCCGCTGGCCGCCAGGGCGTCCAGGTCGGTACGTACGGTGACGGAAGAGACGCGAAAGCGCTCTACAAGATCGCCCACGGTTAAGCGCCCGTCCTGTTCGAGGAGATCCAGGACCATCCGGCGGCGTTCTTCAGTTAATAGACGGACTGGTTTCGTATCGAGCAAGTCCCTCTCGCAAGTTCAAAACATTTATTGTAAGTCTTTGCCCGACAGTGGCAAAGTAAGACAGCAAGGGGGCGCGCGAAAATTGAACGCGTCCGCGGGCGCACTCCGGCCGGCCGGCGTTGGAAGATTGTTCTGCCTGCGTCTGATTTGAGCGCCGGGGTATTCGCCTCGCGTCTGGGGCAAGCTGAAGAGATGGAGCAAGCTGAGAACGGCATGGAAGCGCATACGGCTCCGCAACGGGTGATTGTCGCCATCACGGGCGCCTCCGGCGTAATTTATGGGATCCGCGCCCTGGAGACGCTCGCCCTGGACCGCTCCGTGGAAACGCATCTGGTCCTGACGGCGGCGGCGCGGGCAACGATCGCGCAAGAGACCGATTGGAAGGTCAGGGACGTCGAAGCCCTGGCAAGCGTAGTCCACCCCAGTTCGAACATCGGGGCGTCCATCGCGAGCGGCTCGTTCGAGACCCTGGGCATGCTGGTGGCGCCCTGTTCCATCAAGACGCTTTCGGCGATCGCCAATTGCTACTCGGCCGAACTCGTCGCGCGGGCCGCCGACGTGCAGTTGAAGGAAGGACGGCGGGTGGTGCTGCTGGTGCGGGAGACGCCGCTTCACGCCGGCCACCTGCGGCTGATGCGGCTGGCGGCGGAGAACGGCGCGGTGATCATGCCTCCCGTGCCGGCCTTCTACACACGTCCGAAGACCCTGGACGACCTGATCAACGCGACCGTCGGGCGGGCCTTGGCCCGGCTGGGCCTCCGCAACCCGCTCTGCTTTGAGTGGCTGGGGATGTCCAATCCGGCTGCGGCGGAATCGGAGCCGCGAACCATCGAAACGGAACCTCGACCGTAAGGGAGTCGGGATGCCCGGCCGGCTTCCGTTCGTGGGCTTGAAGGCCTTTTGACGATTCGGCGGATACCGGTCGAAGACCCAAAGGAGGCCGCATCATCGTTGGCCTCCCCATTTGCGGCTTCCCCCAAGCCAGCTCACAGCGCCTTGCCCCCTCGCTACTTCATCTTGAAGACCACGCTGTGCGACAGGCTGTCGCGGTGCGACCCCGGAACGATCATGTCCAGGTAGAGTTTCTCGATCATGTTGCGCTCAGCCTCGGACATGTTCTTTTGGGACTCCTCGAAGGCGGCCGCCACCTTATCCTTGGCGCCCAGATCCGGCATCGTGATGATCATCCACATCAGGCCCGGCTCCATGGTGTGTACCGCTTCGCTATCGAGCTCGTAAGCGTAGATCACGCCGTCCGCGACGAGTTTGTCGAGCACCGGCTTCTCATACCTTTTGAAGAGCCCCATAAAGTCCTGGATCCGCCCCGGCTGGACGCGCACCATGTCGAAGTCCTCCATCGGTTTGCTGCCTGCCGGCACGCTCCTGTGACCCTCCTCCCTGGTGCGGACGATCAAGTCGTGGTGAGCCGCCGGATCGGTCATGGAAATCAACTCCTGCATCATGGCCGGATTCGCCTTGATGATGTCCTGGATCGCGGCCTCCTCCTTTTCGAGCGCCTCGTAATTGGGCACGTTCACCCAGAAGGCGACGTTGGCCTCGTTCGGGACATGGAGAACGTCCACATCCATGCCGTAGCCAAGCACGCTGCCGGACGCCATCAGTTTGTCGAGTGTCGCCGTAAAGGCCATGCCCTTCTCGACAAAGGCCGCTTCCTTTCCGGGCATGACTTTGAAGTTCGCTACTGAGGTGAGGGACTTGTATTGCTGAGCGGACAGAGTTGTGGCCGCAAGCAGCAGGGTCGTGGCTGCAAACAGACGGGTAGTCATGTCGAGCTTGTATCCTTTTCGAACGAAACGGTTTAGGTCTGCACCGGATCAGGGTCCTGACCGGCGCCTCCAGAGTCGTATGAATCTACACCGAAATGGTGTGGAATGTCCAGAGTTTTCTTGCGGTCGTCAAAAGAATCTGCTTCAAATGCATCGCTGTATCGAGACGTCGAGCGGCCTCATGGCGCAGTTCATGAGTACCCCTGAGGCAAGAGAATACAGGGAGAGCCTGGCATTGCGAGCCGAGCAGTCGTCGACGGCAGCGATCTCCGAGGAGAGTCAGTTCCCTGACGCCCTGTTCAGTGCAGCTGCCCTCGCGGGCGACGCCGCGGATGCGTAGCTTGTTCCGAGCACGCGCTGGAAAGGCGGAAAGGACTGCCCCATCTCACGCAAAGCCGCAGAGACGCAAAGAAATGCCGTTGAGCCTTTGCATTGCTATCCACAAAGGTCTTGGCGGTGCGCGAAGGTTGCCGTTCTTTGCCCGATAAAGCCCCCGAGCCAGCCCAGAGCCACAACGATCAGAAAGAATAGCGAATTATGGAAACCAAGCCGTCCGCCAAAGGCCAAGCTCACCGCCAGACGCAACAGACCGGCCAGAATACCTACGATGAGACCACTGATAATACCGGCCCCCTCAGTACTTCGAGCAACCCTGAAGGCCAAAAGTAACGTCAGAACTCTCTCAAGCCACGGCATCAATTTGGGACTGACGCTCGCGGCAAAATGACTGATGGCAGTTTGGTCGGGAGCGCCCCGAGCCCGAAAAGCCAAGACAAACGCGTAGACAGTAACGATGACAATCAGAAGAAGGAAACTCAGGGTAATGACTGCAAACGCAGCGCCGAGGACGCGGCGCCAGCGGATTCCTGAATATGAGTAGCTCATTTCGGCAACCCCAAATCTTTCTTTCGGACTTCCAGATCCTGTTCAGGATACACTCCGCAGAGAACTCAGTTTAGATCGAAATACCCAGCCCCCCCCTGGCCCGCTGATTCCACTACCATTATCGAACCGAAGAAAAGTTTAGCCGGACAGCAGTGGCGGCTCATGGCGCAGTTCATGAGCACCCCTGCGGCAAGAGAATACAGGGAGAGCCTCGTATTGCGAGCCGAGCAGTCGTCGACGGCAGCGATCTCCGAGGAGAGTCAGTTCCCTGACGGCCTGTTCAGTGCGGCTGCCCTCGCGGGCGATGCTTCAGACAATTAGCCGTTCGGGATGCACAGCCCGATCCATCCCATGCGGGACGGGATCTCAAAACCGCCCCGCAGCGTCAGTGAAATCGCCGTCCGTGAGATCGCTGTAACTTCAACGCGCGCATGGCATGGGTGGTGGCAGCCTGCTCTGATCTCATGATCCCGCGCCGCGGAAGGGGGTGTAGCCTCAAAGTGGAGGCTTCGCCCTGCGGCGTTGCCCATCGGCCTCCAGGAGTGCGTATGAAAGCGATTGTAATCGCCCTCGGTGTCCTTTTGCCGGTCAGTCACCTGGCCTTTGCATCGGAATCGCGAACTGCCGATCGAACGCTGAGCGTGACCGCCGAAGTCGATCTCGACGTGATCAGCAACCCGGGTGGCGTGACCATCACAACGGGTTCCGCGGCATCGGTGCATGTGCATGCCGTGATCCGGCCCATGTATGGGGAAGCGGATCTTGGTCTGGCGGACGCCAACATTCGGGCGTTAGAGCAGAACCCGCCAATTGAGCAGCAGGGGAATCGTATTCGCGTCGGATACGTCGGCAATCGGGAACTCCTCAGGGGAGTCAGCATTCATTTCGACATCGAAACTCCTCGGGACACCCAGATTCGCGCTCATACGACCTCGGGCGGAATCCGGATCGATGGGATCGCTGGGCCAGTCTCCGCGGACTCGTCATCAGGGCGAATCGAGATCAGCAACGTCGCCGCGGACATCGTAATCAGAAATTCGTCCGGAGCCGTTGTCGTTCGCAGTCCGGGCGGTCGCGTTTCGGCGCGCAACAACTCCGGAGGAATCCAGGTTATAGGCGCTCATGGCCCGGTCGATGTTGAAACGACATCGGGACGGACAGAGGTGAGCGAAGTTCGAGGCGACGTGCGTTCCAGGACCCATTCCGGCGGCATCAGTATCGACAACGCGACGGGAACGGTGGTCGCGAACAATCACTCCGGCAGTATCGACGTGTTCCAACACACGGGCCCGGTACAGGCAGAAACGAAATCAGGCGCCATTCGAATCGCACAGATAAGTCCGGCGGCGATTACCGCCCGAACGGACTCCGGACCTATCAAGGTGGACCTTGCCGGCGGCCGGGGCTACATGATCGACGCTCAGTCCGATTCCGGAAAAGTGTCGGGGCCGGCGACGAGTGGAGCCGAACGCATCGCAAAACTCCATCGCCTGAAAGGTCAGATCGGCGAGGGGGGGCCGCTGGTGGACCTGGATACCCGGTCATCCAGGATCAGCGTCAACTGAACACGTAATATTCGGAAACGCCCGCAAGCGGCGTCGCCAGGCGAGGCTGAACCTGACGGAGTCTCAACTCAGCCTCAAGACCCGACGTGCTGCCCCTCGCGGATCTCGTCCGAGCCGCGCCTTACCACCACGTCGCCGGCGCTCAGCTTGCCCTGCACTTCCACCCAATCACCGTCCTTCGCGCCCTTGGTCACTGGCACCCATTCGGCCACGCCGTGCTTCACGCGAATGACGAACACCTTCTCGGTGGTTGTCACCACCGCTGTCGCGGGTACGAACAGTCCCGGCGCCGAGCGCTTCACGGGCCACACGACCTCGGCGTACATGCCGGGCGCGAGCGCGCCGCCCACATTGGTCACGTCTGCCTCCACGGCCATCGTGCGGGTCTTTGGGTCCAGCGACCGCGCGGCGCGAGCGATCACGCCAGTGAACTTCCTGCCCGGCTGGGCCGGTACTGTGAATTCGACGTGCGCACCCACGGCGATGCCGGCGACATTCGTCTCCGGCACGGCTACAGTCAGGCGCAGCCGCGCCACCTGCTCAAGGTCCAGCAGCGGCCCCGACGTGGGCGAAGCCAGCGCCCCGGGATGGACGTAGCGCGCAGTCACTACGCCCGCGAACGGCGACTTCAGTTCCAGGTACGCTTCGAGTTCCTTCAGCGCGTCCACCTGCGACCTCGCGGCGGCTTCGGCGCGCTCCAGAGCCGAGCATTGCGCCTGCGCCGCCTCGAGCGTTTGCGCCGCCTGGATCACATCGTTCTCGGCCACCGCGCCGGGCGTTTTCGCTGCCTGCTTCAGCCGCATGAGGAGCGACTCGGCGCCCGCGCGCTTCGCCTCCGCCTCGGCCTTTTGAGACGCCGCGGCCAGCACCTTCGCCTCGGCCTCGATTCTCTGCGCCTTCATCTCCGGAGCGGAGAGCCGCACCAGCAGGTCGCCTTTCTTCACCACGCTGCCACGGTCCACCTCGACGCTCTCCACGAACCCGCTCACGCGGGCGTGTAGCGCGACCTGTTCCCACGGGTCGAGTTCCGCGGGCAGCTTGACAGAGCTCCGCGGCGTGCGCGACACCACCTGCGCCGTCTCGATCTGTTGTGCCCAAGTCGCACCGGCAAGACCAAGCGCCAGCAGACATTTGAGAACTGTCATAGCGTCCCGTGTTCGTGGAAGACTCCGTGCGGCCGTTCGTTGTGGCGCACGCGTGGGGCAGGCTTTCAGCCTGCGCGGGGCATTTAGCCCCGCTCCGGAAGGCGCCGCTTGAAACCGGTGCGCAGGATAAATCCTGCCCCACCCCACTTTGCCCGCAAAGAGCTGCTTCATCACCCATCCTGCCTTGGTTCATGCCATGAACTCGCGGGATCGTCGGGATCGAGCGACGCCGAGCGGCCCGCACTGCGGCCCATCAGAATCGAATAGAACACCGGCACCGCCGTGAGCGTCGCCACTGTGGCCAGAATCAGACCGCCCACGACCGCCCGCCCGAGCGGAGCGGTCTGCGCTCCTCCTTCTCCAAGCCCCAGAGCCATCGGCAACATCCCCGCCGTCATCGCGCTCGCCGTCATCAGCACTGCCCGCAACCGCTCCGGCGCGGCGCGCCGCATCGCTTCGTGCGCGGCTTCGTGCCCGCCTGGGCCCCCTTTGCGCGCGGCCTCGGCGAACGTACACAACAGAATCGAATTGGCCGTTGCAATGCCCGTCGCCATGATGGTCCCGAGGAAGCTCTGGATGTTGAGCGAGGTGCCGGTCAGCCACAGCGCTCCGAGCGCGCCGGCCAGCACGGCGGGCGCGGCCATCAACACAGCGAGCGCCACGCGGAAGTCCTGGAAGAACGCCGCAAGCAGCAGCAGGATGGCCAGCAGCGAGGCCGCCAACCCGTAAGCCAGCGCGTCCGTGGTCTGGTCGAGAGCCGGGATTTCACCGCGCAGTTTCACCGTCACGCCGCGCGGCGGGACCCCGGCGCGCGCCACCGCGTCGCGAATCGCGCCCGACGCTTCGCCCAGCGACCGGCCGTGAACGTTCGCCACAAGGCTCACCACGCGCTGCATGTTGTACCGCTCCACCAAGCCGAAGACCCTGCCCGTCCGGACCTCCGCCACATCCCCCAGCAGCGGGCGCGCGGAGCCGTTTTCCATCACCGGCAGGCTTTTCAGATCGTCGAGCGACGCCATGCGGTTTTGCGGAATCTCCACCTGGATCTGGAACGCGTTGCCGCTGGCCGGATCGCGCCAGTAGTTGGGCTCAACGAAGCGGCTGGACGATGTCGCGGCCACCATCGACTTAGCCACTTGCGACAGCGTGAGCCCGAACTGGCCGGTCCGCAGCCGGTCGATCGAAACGTCCAACGATGGGTAATCAAGCGACTGCGCGTACTGCAGGTCGCGCAGGAACGGCAGCTTCCGAAGCTCGACTTCAATCTTCGCTGCGTGGGCCCGGCTCGCAGGCAGGCTCGGCCCTTGCACGGCGACTTCGACGGGCGCGGCCGCGCCGAAACTCATCACTTGGCCGATGATGTCCCCTGGCTCGAAAAGCACTTTCGTCCCCGGCAACTCGGCGGCGAAGCGCTGCCGCAGACGCTCGCGCAGAGCCTCGCCGCGCAGCTTCGCCTTGGGGGTAAGCGCGATCTTCAGTACTGCCTCGTGCGGCCCGGCCGTGAACAGGTAAATCAGGTTGATGGGATAGCTCGGCGGCTGCGCTCCGATGAAGCTGGTGGAGATGGCGACGCCGCGATTGCCCGCCTCAGCGCGAACGATCTCCAGCGCTTTCAGCGTGACCAATTCGGTTCGCTCGATGCGCGTCCCGTCCGGCGCGCGCAGTCGCATCTGGATCAGCTCCTCGCCTGACGGCGGGAACACCTCACGGCCGAGGTTCGGAAAGATCAGCGCCACCAGCGCCAGAGCGCCCAGCAGATAAGCGCCCGCCACAATCCAGCGCAGCCGCAGTGCGCCGTCCACCCAGCGCCGGTAAGTCCGCAGCAGCCATCCGGCTTCTCCGCGCGGCGCTCCGCCGCGCAACACCCACACCGAGAGCACCGGCACCAGCGAGCTCGACAACACGTAGCTCGCAATCATCGCCAGGCCCACCGCCAGCGCCAGGGGCACGAACAACTGGCGCACCACGCCAGTCATGAAGTAGGCCGGAGCGAACACGGCCAGCATCGCTACCATCGAGAGCAGGCGCGCCGTGGCGGTCCGGCTGCACGCCTCCACCACGGCCCGCGCGCGGTTGATCCCGCCTGCCAGGTGCGAGTGGATGTTCTCGATCTCCACCGTTGCCTCGTCCACCAGCACGCCCACGGCCAGCGCCAGCCCGGCAAGCGTCATGATGTTGACGGTCTGTCCCAGCGCCCACAGGAACACGACCGCCGTCAGCAGCGCGGCGGGAATGGTCACCACTACGACCAGCGCGCCGCGCCAGTCGCGCAAGAACAGCAATACGCACAGCGCGGTCAGCAGCGCTCCGAGCAGTGATTCGTTCACCAGGTTCTTGAGCGCCGAAGCAACATAGCCCGACTGGTCGAATTCGAGCGTGACGCTCACGTCCTCGGGCACCACCTTGCGCATATCCGGCAGCGCGGCCTTTACGCGTTCCATCACACGCAGCGCCGAGGCGTCCGCGCGCTTGGTGACCTGGATGTAGACCGTACGCTTGCCGTTGACGTGCGCGTAGCCGGTGATGATGTCGGTGCCGTCTTCCACCGTTGCGATGTCGCGCAGGTACACGGCCGGATTCGTGCCGGGCCGCACCGGCGCGTCCAGCAGTTCGTCGAGTTTACCGCCGAGCACGGCGTTCGTCGACGCGATGTAGTTCACGTCGCCAATGCGCACGTTACCCGCGGGCAGCACAGTGGATGCTAGATTTACGGCGGTGATCGCCTCCTCGGGCGAGATGCGGTATTGCCGCAGCTTGTCCGGGTTCAGCCTGACGACGATAGTGCGCTGGTTGCCGCCGAAGGGCGGCGGCGCGGATACGCCTTCGAGTGTCGCGAACAGCGGGCGCACCCGGTTCAGCGCAATGTCCTGCATCTCGCCCGCCGGGCGCGTCGGCGAGGAAAAGACAAGCTGGCCGACAGGCACGCTGCCCGCGTCGAAGCGCGTGATGAACGGCGGGACCGTCCCCGGCGGCATGAACGAACGGGCGCGATTCACGTAGCCCACCACCTCGGCCATCGCCTGGCTCATGTCGGTGCCCGGGTGGAAAACCAGCTTCATCAGTGCCGCGCCCTGAATGCTCTTCGACTCGACGTGCTCGATGCCCGTGATGTAGAGGAAGTGGTACTCGAAGTAGTAGGTGATGAAGCCTTCCATCTGCGCCGGGTCCATCCCGCCGTAGGGTTGAGCGACGTAGACGGTCGGCGAGCCGACATTCGGGAAAATGTCCACCGGCATGCGCTTCGCCGCCAGCCAGGCGAAGACGGCGAGTGTCAGCACGGCCACCAGCACAGTGATCGGCCGCCGCAATGAGAAGAGCACGAGTCGCATGGAATGGCCCTATTTCGCGCCCCTATTTCAACGAATCCAGAAATGGCTGCAGGTCGCCGCGCGCCGTGGCGAGCCCCAACTGCATGCGCCACACGTTCAGCTTGGCGAGCGCTTCGTCGATCTCCGCCTGCAACAGCAGCCGTTGTGCGTCGGCCACTTCGAGAATCGGCGCCAGACCGCTCTTGTAGCGCGCTTGGGATTGTTCCGTTGCGCTGCGCGCCGCCGTGGCTTGAACCGGGGCGAGCAGCGCTAGCTTTCGAGCGGCATCGAGCTGCGCGACGGCCCGCTCTTCCTGCGCGGAGAGATCCTGCTTTAACCGCCGCAATCTTGCTTCCTCGGCCGCCGCGCGATGGGCTTCGGCTTCGCGTTGCGCGTGGATCTGCGGCTGGTCGAGGAACGGGAAGAGCACTGAGAAGCCGAGCCCCCAATTGTAGATGTTCGGCCCAAGGCCGTTCACTCCGCCCATGGAAGCGCCTTCAGCGGTGAGTCCTGTGCCGCGCGAGTAGAGCGAACTTTGCAGCAGAAACCTCGGCGCAAACGCCTTGGCAAGCTCCTTACGGCGGGCTTCAACTTCGCTCACGGCGGCCTGCTGTTCCACCATCGCGGGATGCGTGAGCAGAGCCGAAGGCACGCGGCTGTCTTCGGTGGGAGGCTCTCCGGTCAGTTTCCCAGCCACCGGAACGATGGAGGCCGGCGGATCGCCCGTCAGTTGCGCCACTGCCACCCGCGCCGTTTTCATTGCCAGTTGGGCCTGCACCACCTGGGCCTCCGCCGCGGCCCGTTCGGCAGTCGCCCGAGCCAGATCGGCTCCCGGTTTCAGGCCTGAGTCAGTAAGCGCGCGGACGCTCGTCTCCAGCGCCCGGGCTCTTTCAAGCGAGGCCATGGCGCGATCGGCTGTCGCATCCGCGGCCAGCACGGTGAGGAACGCATCCGCCGTGGCGGCCTCCACCTCGAAACGCGTGCGCGCCAGCGTCTTCTCTGCCTTCGCCTGAGACGCCTGGGCGGCAGCGACGTGCGCCTCGCGCTGGCCAAGGTCGAATGGCTCCCAGCTCACCAGAAATCCCACGGCGGAACCCCAGGCGCTGGTGCCTGCATTTTGCGGATGCATCGGCCCGGAAATCGGAGAGATGATCGTGCTCGGCAGCAGTAGCCCGGGGACATTGTTGTCCGAAGCCCGGTTCACCTGGAACACAGATTGCGCCTTGGGCAGGTAAACCGTGCGGGCCTCGCGCACGCCGGCCGCCGCGGCGGCCGATTGTTCCAGCGAAACCGCGACGCCGGGATACCTGGCCCCGGCGCGCGCCACGACATCCCGCAGCGTCCACTGCGCACACGCGGTTCCCGCGTAAACGCTAAGGAACGTGAGTGTGGCACGCAGAATGATGTCGCGCAGAAGCGGCTCCTACTCCCGGCAGATGCCCCGCTTGCTCCGCCGGATGAATTTCACCAAGTGTAGCGTATGCTCCGTCGGGATTTCGGTCTCAATCCGGCTCAGAGCGGCATCGAGTTTCAGGCCGGAGCGGTACAGCAATTGGTAGGCGGCCTTCAGCGGCTCGGTGTCGGCGCGTGTGAAGCCGGCCCGCCGCAGCCCGACCTTGTTCAGCCCGTTCGGCGTGATGTAGAGCCCGCCGTACAGGAAGTACGGCGGCGCGTCCATGTTCACCCGAACGCCTCCCGCGATCATCGCCAGCCTGCCGATCTTTGAAAACTGGTGGATCGCGAGGTCGCCTGAGATAAACGCTCCGTCTTCGATTTCCACGTAGCCGGCGATCAGCGCGCAACTGGCGATCACCGTGCCCGAGCCGATGATGCAATTGTGGGCGATGTGACCCGACGTCATGATGTAGTTGTCGTCGCCCAGAACCGTTTCGGACTCGGGTGCGGTGCCGCGCGAGATCGTGTAGTGTTCTCGGATGCGGTTGCCGTTTCCGATCCTGAGATAGCTGCGCTCGCCACTGAAATTTTTGTCGAGGGGATCGGTGCCAAGTACGGTGCCGGCCGAGATCTCGTTGCGCTCGCCCATCGTAGTCCAGCGCTTGATGTAGACGTAGGGTTCGAGCATGCAGCCCGCTCCCAGCACGACATCCTGCTCCACAACGCAGAACTCTCCGACGCGGCATTGCGGGCCGATTTGCGCCTCGGGATGCACACGCGCGGTCGGAGCGACGTAAGCCGACGCGTCAACTGGCATAAACTTCTATCGTACAAGCCTCATCATGAAAGTAATCGAGATCGCTCAATGGTTAGGCCTTCCTTTCGAGGGAGAGGCAGACAGAAACGTCCAGCAGGCCGCGCCCATCGAGTCCGCGGGGCCGGACCAGATCGCCTTCGCCATGCCGAAGAAGGCCCAGCGGGAAGTGACGACTACGCACGCCGGGTGCCTCATCGTGCCGGAAGCCTTCGACAATGCGGCGGGGCATACCATCATCCGCGCCAAGGACCCGCGCGGCACCTTCGCCAAGGTCGTTGCGCGCCTGCATCCGCCGCGCCGCCCGGAGCCCGGCATCCACCCCTCCGCTGTCGTCTCGCCCTCGGCCCGCATTGGCGACGGCGTAGTGATCGGGCCCCTGGCGGTGGTCTCCGACGACGTCGTCCTTGGAGAGCGTACCTGCATAGGGGCGCACTGCTTTATCGGACGGGGCGCACGAATCGGCCCGGACTGCACGCTGCATTCGGGAGTAAATGTCTACGACCATACCGAGGTTGGCGCGCGGTCGATTCTCCATTCGGGCGTGGTCCTCGGCGCCGACGGCTTCGGCTTCGCGCGGACCGCCAACGGCTACGAGAAGTTCCCGCAGATCGGCCGCGTCGTGGTCGGGTGCGACGTCGAGTTGGGCGCAAACGTGACGGTCGATCGGGCGGCGCTGGGAGCAACGACCATCGGCGATGGGGCCAAGTTCGACAACATGGTGCACATCGGGCACAACTGCGCGATCGGCCGCCACGTCATCATCGTGGCGCAAACCGGCGTCGCCGGCGGGTCTGTGATCGAAGACTGGTGTGTGATCGGCGGCCAGGTCGGCATCGGCGACAACGTGCGCATCAAGAGCGGGGCGATTCTCGGCTCGAAGAGCGGGGTGCTAACCGGCAAGATTCTGCCCGGCGACGGGCAGGTCTACTGGGGCGTTCCGGTGCGCCCGCTGAAGCAGTATCTGGAAATCCTGGCACTGGAAGGCCGGCTGCCGGAGATGAAGGCGACCCTCGATTCGCTCCTGAAGCTGGTGCCGGGAAGCGAAAAGCCCACGGAGTGACGCGCGGAAGCAGTGAAAATGGTCCAAAGTGCCTAGAAAAGCCACTTTTCCGCGTTCTTCGCGGGCCGCAGACAGCAAGAAGGCCGGAGCGCGCGCTCCGGCCTTCCTGATTCACAGCGGTAAATTTAGCGGGCGGCAAGCAGCGCGCGCAGGTGGCGCGCCCGTTCGGGCGAACGCAACTGGCGCAGCGCCTTGGCCTCGATCTGGCGGATCCGCTCGCGCGTGACGTCGAACTGCTGGCCGATCTCTTCCAGCGTGTGCTCGCGGTCGCAGCCGATCCCGAAACGAAGGCGGATGACTTTTTCTTCTTTTGGCGAAAGAGTCTTGAGAATGGCCGCCGTCTCTTCGCGAATGTTCGAGTCGATCACCGAATCGACGGGAGACGCCACCCAGCGATCCTCGATCAGATCGCCAAGAGCCGACTCGCCATCGCGCCCGACCGGCGTTTCGAGCGAAACGGGGTCGCGGGAGATGGTCTTCAGCTTCTGGACCTTCTCCACGGGGATGTCCATGCGGCGGCTGATTTCCTCATTTGTAGGAGAGCGGCCGAGTTCCTTTTCCAG
>Ga0315272_10000353_pt1 | contig 22904 bp, 24 predicted proteins | sample C3_middle_MG_FD_203918 | JGI IMG/M metagenome (GOLD analysis project Ga0315272, IMG submission 203918) | Sediment microbial communities from Yellowstone Lake, YNP, Wyoming, USA - C3_middle | ecosystem: Environmental > Aquatic > Freshwater > Lake > Sediment | place: USA: Wyoming | collected...
AGGTATTTTTGTTACCTCTCCCCAGCACATGCGCCATGTCATGGGGATCACCAAGGCCGCCAAGGCCAAGGGTTCCAAGGTAAAGGTTTTCTTCAGCTGGTTCGGCGTCCATCTGACCAAGTGCAAAGAGTTTCCGGCTCTCTGCGAACTAGCCGACGACGTGTCCATCTGCGTGGACAGCTACAAGAACGCAGGCTATGATCCCGCCGATATTCCCGCAGGGCTTGAGGCCAAAAAGATGGCCACCCAGTCCCAGCATGGCGAAATCATCGAAGACTACGAATGCTACCTGACCTTATAAGGAGAGAACCATGTCCAAGAAAGTAGGTTTTCTGTTGGTAAACAAAGAGTACACCCTGGACGGTATCCGCTCCACGCTGGGCCTGGCCGTCGAGAACATGTACTCGTATGCCTATGTCATGAACAACGAACTTGCCGATCTGAGCGACTACCACAAGGAGAACATCGAGTGGGTTCGCGACATGGAAGGCGAGGTCTACAGCACTGTGGACGCCAATGTCGAGAACCACGGCATGGTCAAGATCACCCTTGAGGAGATCGGCAAGCAGCTGCGCGACCTGGAAATCATTATCCCCTACGGCATTCTGCGCTCCGACAAGAGCTAAGAAATTACCCAATCAACAACAAGGAGTGTTCCGATGAAACTCTTGAATGTATACCGTTCTGCGCCCAGTGACGACACCAAGAAGCTGGTGGAGATCGTCTCCGAGGGGCGTGAAGTTGAGTCCTTTGATCTCAATGTTGAGAACCCCGATTACAGCGCCTTGCTGGATAAGGTTTTCGCAGTCGACCAGACCATCTGCTGGTGGTAAGCAAGACTTTTTCAACCGATACGGACTAAAAAAAATCCCCGGCCATATTGGCTGGGGATTTTTTTTGCGCGGAACATCTGGTTTTTCTGTGCATTTTAATCATGAATGTCGTATGATTTTTCAGGTTTGTTGCCGATGAGGACTGTAACCCTTTTATGTTTACCTGAATTTTCCGGCAAGAAAAAGGCCAAGAGCGTGTCTGCGAATTAACATTATGATGGAGTTCGCACTATGATCTGGAAATCACGACTCTCCGTTATGGGGTCATCAACCCCGCCTGCTTTTCTCTTCGTGTTGTTCCTCCTTTTTTTCACCTTCCTGCAAAGCGGCTGCGCCACAAGCCCTTCTTCACAAACCGCCCAACTCCCCCAGACGGACAACCCTTGCAGTCCGCAAAATGATGAAGATATTGACCCAGGCCTGCCGGTCACCGCTCCCCTCAAAGATCCAAAAATAGTCATTAAAAAAGCCAAGAAAAAACTTTTCCTCTATTCCGAGGATAAACTGCTCCGCACCTATCCGGTCAAGCTTGGCTTCAATCCGGTTGGCGAAAAAGTCCGCCAAGGGGACAAGTGCACCCCCGAGGGAAGCTATTATATCTGCATGAAAAACCCGCGCAGCAAATACTACCTCTCCCTGGGCTTGAGCTATCCGAGCATTCAGGACGCCGAGCGGGGTCTTGAGCAAAAGCTCATCAGCAAAAGCGACCACGACCGGATCATTGAGAGAATCTCCAAAAAAGCCATTCCCCCGTGGGACACCCCCCTGGGCGGCGAAATCTTCATCCACGGCGGGGGCGAAACCTGGGATTGGACCTATGGCTGCGTCATGCTGCGCAACAAGGACATTGAGGAATTATTCAAGGTCGTCGCCCTTGGCACCCAGGTTGTCATCCAGCAATAGCCCGATTCACTCCCCCATCGCCACCGGCGTTTCATGCACCCAGACCCAGGTTCCCGGATCGGCCTGGGTCGCCTCCTGCCAATTGCCTTTGCCTGCCTTCGGCCTCGTCCATTCAAACAGCCAAAGAGCATCCTTGGGCGCCAGGTTCACGCAGCCGTGCGAGTTTGGCAGTCCGAAAAAGTCGTGCCAGTAGGAGGTGTGCAGCCCGTATGATTTATAAAAATACATATGCCACGGCACATCTTCCACAAAATAGCGGTCCGAATCATCTTCCCCGCCGCTCATTTTGCCAATCCTGACCTTGGCCCAAATCCGAAACAACCCCTTGATCGTTGGAAAACGCTCATCCCCGGAAGAGATCAGGGTGGCGAAAATCAACCGGTCGCCCTCGTAAGCGGACAGGGTCTGCTCACTGAGATTCACCTCAATCCAGCGTTCCGCTTCCCCCACTCCCTCCGGGCGGTTGCTCTTGATCACCATGGCGAGACGGCCGTAAGGAACCCAGACGCCGGTGCCGATCCTGCACCACTTGCGGTGGTCTGCTTCCCGTATCTCATGGACAATGACCAAGGATCTCGCAGGCACCACGGCCGGATCTTCCTCCTCAACCGGAGGCACCCCTGGACCGGGCGAAACCCGGGTATGGAAAATCATCCAGGCAAATTTCTTGTCAAACCCCTTCGGCACCATGACCCCTTGAAAACCAGAGGGCTTGGCCAGCCGGAGCTTGTCCGCCCGCATATATTCCCGCTCATTGATCTTGTACCAACTCTGCCCGTCCACCGTGACCGGGCGAGGATCACTGAGGCTGACCCACATGAAGCCCTTTTTGGTAACCCGGACCGGAGGGAGCCCGGCGGCTTCGTCCTGGGGCTGGGCATAGACGGGGGCAAAATCCTCCCTGATCTGGGCATAGGTCAGGGGCAAAACATCGGTTGTCATGTCCGGAAAGGGACAGACAAACTGTTTTTCCGTAAGGTCCTGTCCGGCTCCGGCCCGGCACAACCCGGGCTGGAAGCCGACAACACACCCCATGAGCAAACAGAGAAAAACAGCTCTCCGCACGATCAGCCCCTAAGCCTTGATATGTTCATCCGCAAGCATCCGGTCAAGAAAGCCAAGGAGAAACTGGCGCTGGGCCGGGGTGGAATAGCTGATGCACGAGCAATGCAGATTGCTCTGGCTGCGGACCAAAAATTCGGCGATCAACCGGCTCCGCCCCAGCTCGATCCCGAAAAAAAACGGGCCGCATTGCTCATGCCCTTGCTGGGCTTCGGCCAGCAAATCGTCTGGAACCGGCAGCCAGAACATCCCTTCCATGGGGCCGACCTTCAAGGTCCGCTTCAGATACGACTCCAGATTATCCTGTTCCTCTTTGCTCAACTCATCGACAACAAACTGACGCATAGCATGCCCTCTGCTGATTTTCCGGTGGATTTTCGGTTAGGTGCCCAGATGATCCGCAGGCATTGCCTGCCACACAGCACACCGTAACAGTACCAGAATAGCCGCAAACTGTCATCAGGGAGACTGGCTCCCCATGGCTCGTCGCTTTTGCTTTGCATTTGACAGAACCCGGACCGGACAGTATCCTGCGACAGATCATTACTTACGTACAAGGAGAAACGGATGAGCAACCCCTGTCTTTTCTGCAGGATCATCAACGGTGAAATTCCTGCCAAAAAACTGTACGAGGATGACGAGGTCTTCGCCTTTTGGGATATCAGCCCCCAGGCGCCCAAACACTTTCTGGTCATCCCCAAAAAACATCTCAGCGGTCCAGGCGCGGTTTCAAGCGAAGACGAGGCGCTCATCGGCAAGGTCATCCGCATCGGCGCGCAACTGGCCAGGGAAAACGGCGTGGAGCAATGCCGGCTGGTCATGAACAACGGCGCCGATGCGGGCCAGACCGTTTTCCATCTGCACCTCCACGTTCTCGGCGGTCGGGCTATGTCCTGGCCGCCGGGCTGAACCGAACCCCCACGGCAATCGCAGACCATGCCCCCTGTCATCGCATTCATCGGCAAACCCGACTCCGGCAAGACCACGCTGCTTGAAAAACTCATCCCGGAATTGCGGCGGCGCGGCTACCGCATCGGCACCATCAAGCACCATGTCCACACCTTTGAGATGGACAAACCGGGCAAGGATACCTGGCGCCACAAACAGGCCGGAGCCAGCACCGTGGCCCTCTCTTCCCCCACCGGCCTGGGCATCATCCGCGATGTGCCCGAAGATCTGACCATCGAAGAACTGGTGGGCCGCTATTACGGCGATATCGATCTGGTGCTCATCGAAGGCTACAAACGGCTGGGGCTTCCCAAGATCGAGGTCTTTCGCACGGCCTTGCATGCCGAGCCCTTGCCGGATCGGGATGATACCTGGGTCGCCATGGTCAGCGACTCTGCCGGCCCCACAGATCTCCCCTGCTTTGCCCTAAACGATGTCGTCGGTTTGGCCGATTTTCTGGAAGAAAGATTCATCAAGCCCTTTCCCAAACAAAAAACCAGCCTGTTGGTGAACGGCCAACCGGTCCAGCTCAACACCTTCGTGGAGAGCTTTCTCCGCCAGGCCATCACCGGCATGACCTGTTCGCTCAAGGGGTGCCAGAACCCCGAAGAGATCATTATCACCATCCGCCAGGCCCCGCCGGAATGATTAATCAGATTGCTCAGGTTGCCGGGGTGATCCTGGCGGGCGGCAAAAGCTCGCGCTTTGGAAGCAACAAGGCCCTGGCCCTGCACCGGGGCGACGCGCTGATCCAGAGCGTCGCCCGCAGGCTTGTCAGGCTTTTCCCGGAAACCCTGCTCATCACCAATACGCCCGAAGACTACGCCTTTCTTGGCTGGCCCATGGCTGCCGACCAGTATCACAATTGCGGTCCCCTGGCCGGAATCCATGCCGCCCTGCGAACGATCTCCCAGCCCCGCGCCTTTGTCTGCGGCTGCGACATGCCGCTGGTCAATCCGGACCTGATCCGTTTCCTCTGCGAACTGCCCGGCGACCATGAGGTGGTGCTGCCCTGGCTGCCCGAGGGGCCGGAGCCGCTGTACGCGGTTTACAGCACAAAGGCCTTGCCGGTCATTGAAGAGCATCTCGCCAAAAACCAGTGCAAGATCGGCAGGTTGTACGAGAAGCTCCGCATCCGCAAAGTCGCAGCCGAGGAGATATTGCAGATCCTCCCGGACTTCACCACCTTCCATAATATCAACCACCAGCATGACCTTGCCCGTCTTGCCACCATGGGGCCGTAAGCCATGCCGATCCTCTCGCTTACCGAAGCGCAACGACTGCTTGTCAGCCACAGCCCTGTCCTGGCGGCGGAATCTATCCCCCTGCCGGAGGCAGGGGACCGCATCGCCGCCCAAGCCATCAAGGCCGCCCGAGCGGTGCCGGACTTTGCCCGCTCATCCATGGACGGCTATGCCGTCAATAGCCGCGATCTGACCGGCGAAGCGGAACCGATATCCCTACAGGTCACAGGCGAAATTGCCGCAGGCGCCACTGATCTGCCAAGGCTTGCCAAAAAAAGCGCCATAGCGATCATGACCGGCGGCGCGCTGCCGCACGGAGCGAATCAAGTTGTCCCCTTTGAGCATTGCCGGAAAAAAAAGGGCTTGGTGCTGATGAACAGTCCGCCCCGGCCCGGCGCCTTCATTCGCGCCAGAGGCACGGACCTCGCCGCCGGGCAAACCATTGTCCGGGCCGGAACGAAGATCGAAGCCCAGCACCTCCCGCTCCTTGCCGAAAGCGGCCTGGCCCAGGTTTCCGTTGTTGCTCGCCCGGAACTGGCCATCATCTGCACGGGCAGCGAATTGCTCGATACGGTGGCTACCCCGGAAACCGGCCAGATCGTCGGCGGCAACCGTTTCCTCCTCGCCGCCCTCATCAGAGGCGCTGGAGCGACTTCCCGCGATCTCGGCCTGGTGGCTGATGACTGCGACCAAATTATCGCCATGCTAAAAAATGCCCTGCACGGCCCAGCCCAAGCCGTGATTACCACCGGCGGCATGGGGCCGGGCAACTACGATCTCTTGCCCCAGGCTTTTGCAAAGCTCGGGATTCACCCGGTGTACACGGCGCTGGCGGTCCGCCCTGGCCGCTCAACCATGTTCGGCCTTTACAAGGGCAAGCCGATCTTCGCCCTGCCCGGCCCGCCGCCTGCGGTTTTCCTGCTCTTTCACGAACTTGTCCTTCCGGCCCTGCGCAGGATGCAGGGGCAACGACGCCCCTTGCCGCTGCTCGTGCGGGCCAGTCTCACCACCCCAATACTCTTAAAAAAAACCGGGCTGCTCAACCTGAAAGGCGCGGTGGCCCGCCTCAACGGCAAGACCCTCACCGCCCGCCCCACCCGCAAAAACGAGATGGCCAACGCCATCATCCATTTGCCCTCCAACCGCAAGCATCTGCTGGCCGGAGAGGATGTCCTCCTGCGCCTTTGCACCCCGGACCTTTCCTGAAATTATGCCCCGCTCCGCCCTCTTGATTTCTGCCCTGCGCCATGATACAACCCCCTCTGACACTACTTTTAGAGCCCATGCAGAACAAAGGGGATACCATGCTTGAATTGCGTTTTATCAGGGAAAATCTGGCTCTCGTCAAAGAGAAACTCGCCTTCCGGGGGATCACCGATTCCCGCATCGACGATTTTGCCGCCATCGACCAAAAACGACGCGCCATGCTCTCCGAGGTGGAATCGCTGCGCAACAAACGCAAAATTGCATCCCAGGAAATCGGCAATCTGAAAAAGGCGGGAGCTGACGCCGAAGGCCCCATGGCCGGGATGCGTCAGGTGGGGGAACGGATCAAGGAGATCGAAAACGAGCTCGTCGGCCTGGAGGAAGATCTCCAGAGCATCGTCATGACCCTGCCCAACCTCTGCGACGATTCCGTGCCCCGCGGCACAACCGACGCGGACAACTTGGAAATCAAGCGCTGGGGCGCGCCGCCGCAATTCGCCTTTACAGCCAAGGCCCACCATGAACTGGGCGAAGCCGCCGGGACCATTGATTTCGAGCGAGCGGCCAAGCTTTCCGGAGCCCGCTTTGCCGTGCTCAAGGGCTTTGCCTCCCGCCTGGAGCGGGCGCTGATCAACTTCATGCTCGATCTCCACACCCAGAGGCACGGCTACACCGAGGTTCTTCCCCCGTTTCTGGTCAATTCCCAGACCATGACCGCCACCGGCCAGTTGCCGAAATTCGAAGCGGATCTCTTTGGCATCAAGGACTGGGACCTGTGGCTGATTCCCACCGCCGAGGTGCCGGTGACCAACCTGCACCGGGACGAAACCCTGGCCGAGCACGAACTTCCCATCAAGTACACGGCCTACACCCCTTGTTTCCGTTCCGAGGCAGGCTCCTACGGCAAGGATACCAAGGGGCTTATCCGCCAGCACCAGTTCGACAAGGTGGAGCTGGTAAAATTCACCACCCCGGAAACCTCCAGCGCCGAGCTGGAAAGCCTGCTGGCGGACGCGGAAGAGGTGTTGCAGCTCCTGGAGCTGCCCTACCGGGTGGTGCAGCTCTGTAGCGGCGATCTCGGCTTTTCCGCCAACAAGACCTACGACATCGAGGTGTGGATGCCCGCCCAGAACACCTACCGGGAGATATCCTCATGCAGTAATTTCGGGGAGTTTCAGGCCCGGCGCGGCGGGATCAGATATCGGCCCAAGGGCCAGAACAAAAGCGCCTTGGTCCATACCTTGAACGGCAGCGGCTTGGCCGTGGGACGAACCCTGGCCGCCATTTTTGAAAACTACCAGCAGGGTGACGGCGACATCGCCATTCCCAAGGTGCTTGCTCCCTATTTTGAAAATAAATTTTGATGAGGAGATGAAAGCGGCTTAACCTCCGCCGCTTTTGGGGGACTTTACTTCAAGACATACCGGTTCTTGCCGCTCTGCTTGGCCTCGTACATGTTCTGGTCGGCCCGCTCCAACAGACTCTGCCCGCTTTCGCCTGCAAGGTATTGGGTTACGCCAATGCTGATTGTTTTCCGCACTGTTTCCTGGGGGGTCGGTTGAAAAATCTCCCCGGCAAACCGGGCCCTGATCCGTTCCGCCACCACGGTCGCCTGTTCGCCGCTGGTCACCGGCAGGATAATGGTGAACTCCTCTCCGCCGTACCGGCAGGGAACATCATTTGTCCGAAGGGATTCAGCGATCACCTGGCCGAGCCGGGCCAAAACCAGGTCGCCATCCGCATGCCCGTAGGTGTCATTATGATGCTTGAAATTGTCGATATCCAGCAGCAGCAGGGAGAGCGGGTGGCCATGTCGATTGGCCCGCTCCACCTCAAGCTGTAAGTGCGTATTGAAATACCGCTTGTTAAAAAGCTTGGTCAACTCATCAACGAGGCTGAGCTCCTTGTAACGGCGCTCACTTTCGACTAGGGCCTTTTCCGCCTTGACCCGTTCGGTGATATCGGTGATATGCTCGACAATCCCGATGAGATCTCCGGATAGCCCCTTGAAAGGCGTGGAAATCACACTGTAATGGACCGTTTCCCCCTCCGGACCTTCCTTTTCTACCTCGCTTTCAATGCGTTTCTCCCCTTTCCTGATCCTTTGCAAAGGGCATTCCTCGGTGTTGCACAGGCATGAGTGAAAAATCTCATAACACTTGTGGTCATGCACTTTCTCCCGTTTCACCCCGGCCATCTTGAGAAATGAATCGTTGCAGCGCAGGATATTGCAGTGCTTGTCCACCAGGATAATGCCCCCGGCAACGGTTTTGAAAATCTGGTTGATCTCGATGTAGGCCTGCTCCGCCTCCATGGCCATGGCGTTAGCCCGGCTTATGGCCTCTTCCAGCTGGAGGTTGTTGTCTTCCAGGTCTTCCTTGATTTTTGCCAGGGCCAGATCATCCCCTTCCCGTTGCAGGCAATCCTGCACATGCTTAAAAGCCGCAGACAGCCAGATGTCCAACACCTTCTTCTCAAAAGGCTTGGGCATGAAGTAGTTTACCCCGGCGGAAATGGCCGTGGCAATATCCTCCGGGCTGTCTTTACTGGAAATCATCAGGATGGTGAGGTACTTTCCCCGAACGGATGCACGGAATGTCTTGGAGAGCTCCAAACCGTCCATGTCTGGCAGCAACCAGTCCATGAGAACAAGATGGGGGGATTCCGCGGTGAAAGCTGCCATGGCCGAGGCGGCGGTGTTGCAGACAACAACGGCGTAGCCCAGGCTTTCCACGAACTTTCGCAAAACATTGCAGACGGCCTGATCATCCTCGACAATCAAGGCGGTGAGCCCTGTTTTTCCCGGCGCACATTCTGTCAAGACAGCTACTCCGTCTAGATTTCTCCGGCACTGTTTCGCCAGGGTTGTCGTGCTTTTTTACAAAGTATAGCAAACCTGTCCGATTTATTGCAAAAAATATGCAGCCGGACTCATCTCTGAGCCAAGGCCAGCTCGATCAGACGGTCGAGCAGGGCCGGAAAGGGCAAGCCATGGGCGGCGGCAGCCTGGGGCAGCAGGCTGGTCGGAGTCATCCCGGGGATGGTGTTGGTCTCAAGCACATAGATGCCATCATCGGCAACAATCATGTCTGTCCGGCTGTATCCTTTGAGCTGCAAGGCCCGGTGCGCGGTAAGCGCGATTTCCTGCGCCCTGGCGGTCACCTCGGGCGGCAAATCCGCCGGGCAAACCTCCCGGGAAGCGCCCGCCTGGTATTTGGCCTGATAATCAAAAAAAGCATACTCCTCGCCGGGGATGATCTCGACCAGGGGCAGGGCGGTAAGCTCCTTGTTGCCAAGCACCCCGCCGGTGATCTCCCGACCCCGCACGTATTGCTCGACCATGACCTCGCTGTCAAAGGTAAAGGCCTTGGCCAACCCCTGGACCAACTCCTCTTCGTTGCGGGCCAGGCTCATCCCCAGGCTGGAGCCCTGGCGGATGGGTTTGATGACCACCGGCAAGGAAATCCGCTCCAGCAAGCGGCTTGGATTTTTTTGATCTTCCGGCTGCGCCATCTCCCAGGCGGCCACGGTGAGCCCTGCCTGCTGGTAGAGAACCTTGGCCAGATTCTTATCCATGGCCAGGGCGGAGCCCAGGACCCCGGCCCCCTGATAAGGTATGCCCAGCAGATCGAGAAAGCCCTGCATGGTGCCATCCTCCCCAAAGAGACCATGCAGCAAGATAAAGGCCATGTCGATCTTTGGGGCATCCGCGGCCAGCTGGGCCAGATCCGTGGCAGGATCATAGCGACGGACATCATATTTTTCCCGGTTGAGCGCCTGTTCCACCCCTTTGGCTCCGGCCAGCGAAACCTCACGCTCGCCGGATTTGCCCCCGGCGATAAGGGCCAAACGAATCTTACACCCAGCGGGCATAAGTTTCGTTTGAGCAGTCAAGCTGCTCAACTCAGCTTTATTTTCCATAGCTTTTTTCCGAATAGTTGCGTACTGAATTGTAAGGAATCATGCTGGCACATGGAGCACGTGCTGAAGCAACAACACCGCGGGCGCCAAACAAGAACGGCACTGAACACGTATCCTTATAATAAGTTCCCTGCCTATTTTGTAGGAATTTTTAGGAGCCGTTACAAAATAAACACCCATCGCTGTTGACAGTAGCGTAAGCGGCGCTACTAAGTTCCTTGCCATTTTCGTTACGGCTCCTTACGCCGTTAGCATTGCTGCCGATCACGATACTCCATATGGCGCAATTATTATTGAACAACGGCTTACAATCTGCCGGAAAAACTCCTGCCAGCCGGAAAACAGCAAATGAATCAGGACACCATCCACAAGCTACGAGAAATTGTCGGACAGGACCAGGTGACCACGGTCCCGGAAGAGCTGGCCTGTTACTCCTATGACGGCACCGGCCAGGAATATCCCCCCGCCGCCGTAGTTTTTCCCGGCTCCACCGAGGAAATTTGCCGCATCATGGCGTTGGCCTCAGCCACCCCGTTTCCCGTGGTCCCCCGGGGGGCCGGCACCGGCATGACCGGCGGCGCCTTGCCGGTATCGGGCGGGCTGGTCATGGTCATGAGTCGCCTGAACCGCATCCTGGAAATCGACCGGGACAATCAAATCGCCGCGGTCGAGCCAGGGGTCATCACCGGAGATTTGCGCACAGAGGCGGGGCGGCACGGCCTCTACTACCCGCCGGACCCGGCCAGCCTGAAGTTCTGCACCATGGGCGGCAATGTCGCCGAGTGCGCCGGTGGGCCGAGCGCGGTGAAGTATGGGGTGACCCGCGACTATGTCCTCGGCCTGGAAGCGGTGCTGCCCGATGGCCGTCTCATCCATACCGGGGTCAGAACCGCCAAAGGAGTGGTGGGCTACGATCTTACCCGTCTGCTGGTGGGCTCCGAAGGAACCCTGGCCATCGTCACCAAGATCACGGTAAGGCTCCTCCCCGCCCCGGAGGCCCGCTCCACCCTGCTGGTTCTCTGCGCAGGCATGGTCGAGGCAACCAGCCTGGTGGCAAGCATCCTCGCCCATCATACCCCCTGCACCCTGGAATACATGGACCGGACCGCCCTAAACATTGTCCGGGACAAGCTGCCTTCCCCCTTTCCGGAAGAGGCCGAAGCCCTGCTCCTGATCGAGCTTGACGGCCAGAAGGACACTGTGCCCATTGCCACCGGCCAATTGACGGAGTTTTTGCAGACCCAACCGGGGATCATTATGAGCCGCACCGCCGAAAGCGAAGCTGAGGCCGAACAACTCTGGGCAGCACGGCGCGCCATCTCCCCTTCTGCCTTCAGCCTCAAACCCCACAAGATGAGCGAAGATGTGGTGGTTCCCCGCAGCTGCCTGCCGCAGCTGGTCTCCTGCACCGAGGCCTTGAGCCGGGAGCTCGGGGTCGTCATCTTCACCTTCGGCCACGCCGGAGACGGCAACATCCACGTCAATATCATGCTCGATAGGAGTATTCCGCAGGAGGTGCAGCAGGCCAATACCGCCAAACAGCTTCTTTTTGAAGAGGTCCTGCGGTTGGGCGGCACCCTGTCCGGCGAGCACGGCATCGGCCTGACCAAGGCTGCCTATCTGCCCATGGAGCTTGACCCGCCGACCATAGCGCTCATGCAACAGATCAAAACCCTCTTCGACCCGCTCAACATTCTCAATCCGGGCAAGATTTTTCCTTCTCTGGCCGTGCCGGAAAAAAATATTTGACAATCAGAACGTTGATCGGCTATATAAACGGTTTCTTTTTAAAAATCTGCGCCATTTCAATTCGTTCTGAAACAGGCGTTGGCTGAAAATTCTGAACCGTGACGTTGCAACCCGCATACTGGAGAGATCATGATCGAAATAGAAGTTAGAGGGGATATCGAACAGGCGATTCGGCTGCTCAAGAAAAAGATGCAGCTGGATGGGATGAAAAAAGAACTCAAACGCCGCGAGTACTACGAGAAACCCAGCGCCAAACGCCGTCGCAAACAAGCAGAATCCAAACGGAAAATCCGTAAGCTTATGATGCGCACCGAGCGCGACTAACTTGCCGCTCTTCCTCGTTGGCTCATTGAACAAATGAACAACAAAAGAGGAAAACCTGCTGATAATTGCCCACGCTCCGACCGGGACCGGCCTCAACCGTTGTCTTCTTCCCCCGGCGGAGCGTCTTTTTTTCCCGAGCTGTTCCTCGACCAGTTCCTCCAATACCTCACCCTGGAACGCCGCCTGGCCGCCAACACCATCTTGGCCTACCAAGCTGATCTTGCCTCCTTTCTTGATTTTCTCCGCCAGAAACGCCTCACCCAACTGACCGAGATTAACGCCAACCACCTCCGCGCCTATCTCGACCATTGTCATGGGAAAGGCATCTCCAACCGAAGTAATGCCCGCCGAATCTCCTCGTTGCGCGCTTTCTTCAAGTTTCTCCTGGCGGAGAAACTCATCGACACCGATCCCTGTGCCATCCTTGACTTGCCCAAGCCGGGACGACCGCTCCCCAAGGTGCTCACCGTCCCCGAGGTGAACCGGCTCCTTGCCCCTCCGGCCAATGACAATTCCCTGGCCCTGCGCAACAATGCCATGCTGCACCTGCTCTATGCCACCGGCATGCGGGTCTCGGAGCTGGTCAATTTGCCTCTGGCCGGAGTCAATCTCATGGGCGGTTATGTCCGGGTTTTCGGCAAAGGCTCCAAGGAACGGCTCATCCCCTTTGGCGAAGCGGCCCGCGAATACCTCAAGGTCTACACCCAGGAGGCGCGTTCCCGGATTCTTAAAAAAAAGACCAGTGACTTCCTCTTTGTCACCGGCCACGGAAAGGCCATGACCCGTCTGCGTTTCTGGCAGATCGTCCAACAAACCGCCCGCCTGAACGGAATCACCAAGAAAATCAGCCCGCATGTGCTGCGGCACTCCTTTGCCACCCATCTGCTGGAACATGGCGCGGATCTCCGCTCCGTGCAGATGATGCTGGGCCATGCCGACATCGCCACCACCCAGATTTACACCCATGTGGACAGCAACCGCCTCAAATCCGCCCACCAGAAATTCCACCCCCGGGGCTGAGCCGTCGTAATCGGCATAAGGAGCCGTAGCAGCGCCGCTAACGCTGCTGTCAACGGCGACGAAATGGTCACTGTCTCCATGATTTCGTAACAGCCCCTAAATGTCATTGCTCACTTGGGATGATCGTCTATAATCATTAAAAGCTTGTCCTTCCGGCACGGCATTTCCTCCGGATATTTCCCCACAAAATGTTTGCCCTGAACAACAGAGGCATTACCAGATATGGAAGTCATCACCACCCATGTAAACGCCGACTTTGACGGGCTGGCCTCAATGATCGCCGCGCAGAAGCTCTATCCCGATGCGGTGCTTGCCTTTTCCGGCTCCCAGGAAAGAAACCTGCGGGATTTCCTCGCCCAATCGGTGCAATACCACTACACCTTCCAGCGGCTGAAAAACATCCCCCAGGACCAGATCCAACGACTCATCGTGGTGGACACCCGCCAAGCCTCCCGCATCGGCGATTTTGCCCAATGCCTGAAAAACCCCGGCCTGGACATCCACCTCTACGACCACCATCCCGACACCCCGGACGACCTGCACGGATCGGTGGAACATGTCCGGCTGGTGGGCTCCACCACCACCATCTTCGTCCGGCTCCTCCGGGATAAAGGCTTCCAGCTCACCCAGGAAGAAGCCACCCTCATGGCCATGGCCATCTACGAGGACACCGGCTCCTTCGCCTTTGACACCACCAGCCCGGAAGATCTGGAGGCCGCCGCCTGGCTCCTTGCCCAAGGCGCCAACCTCAACGCCATCTCCCAATTCATCGCCCAGGAACTCACCACCCAAGAGGTCCCCCTGCTCCATGCCCTGATGAAATCCGCGCACACCTACACCATCCACGGCCTGGATCTGGTGGTGGCAAAGATAGAACTTCCTGAATATATCGACGAATTTTCCGTTATTGTCCGGCGCTTCATGGTGATGGAAAACCTGGACACCCTGTTCGCCCTGACCCACATGGCGGGGCGAACCCAGCTCATTGCCCGCAGCCGGATCCCGGAGGTGAATGTCGGCGCCATTGCCCGTGATTTCGGAGGCGGCGGCCATGCCTCGGCCGCCTCGGCCACCATCAAAGATCTCACCCTGATTGAGGCGGAAGAAAGGCTGATTCAGCTCCTGCACAAGCATGTCCGGCCCCAGCGCCTGGCCCGGGAGCTCATGTCCGCGCCGGTGATTTCCGGCCCGCCGACCCTTACCATCAACGGGGCGGACGAGCTGCTCAACCGCTACAACATCACGGTGCTGCTGATCGTCAATGCCCAGCACGAAGCAATCGGCCTCATCTCCCGTATGGTGGTGGGCAAATCCATCCACCTGGGACTCGGCGACTCCCCGGTAAGCGACTACATGACCACCGATTTCGCCACCCTGCCCCCCACCGCCACCCTGGCCGATATCCAGGAACTCATCATCGAACACCGCCAGCGCTTCATCCCGGTGGTGGAAGAGGGCGTGGTCACGGGGGTCATTACCCGTACCGACCTTCTCCACCTGCTGGTCAACGATCCGGCCCACATCCCGCGCCGCCTGCTGGCCGATACCGATCAACCTTCCACCGCCCGCAACCGCAACCTCAGCGGTCTGATGGCGGAGGTCTTGAACCGCGAGATCATCATCCTTTTGCAAACCTTGGGCGAGGTGGCGCAAGAAACCGGCTGCCACGCCTATGCGGTGGGCGGTTTTGTCCGCGACCTGTTGCTGCACATCAAGAACCTGGATCTTGACGTGGTCATCGAGGGCGATGGCCTGGCCTATGCCAAAAAACTCGCCAAAAAACTGGGCGGCAGGGTGCGCACCCATGAAAAATTCGGCACCGCCGTGGTGAAACTGCCCGACGGCCTCAAGATCGATATCGCCACCGCCCGCCTGGAATACTACGAATATCCGGCCGCCATGCCCACCGTGGAACTGAGCTCCATCAAGCTGGACCTCTACCGCCGCGATTTCACCATCAATGCCATGGCCATCCACCTCAATCCGGACACCTTCGGCACCCTGGTAGATTTTTTCAACTGCCAGAACGACCTGAAAGACCGGCAGATCCGAATCCTGCATAACTTAAGCTTTGTGGAAGACCCGACCCGGATCTTCCGCGCCATCCGCTTCGAGCAGCGCATGGGCTTCAAGATCAGCAAACACACAGAAAAGCTGATTAAAAACGCGGTGAAGATGGAGCTTTTCGACCGCTTCTTCGGCCAGCGTTTTTTCAACGAACTCACGTTCATCCTCTCCGAGGAGAATCCTCTCCCGGCCATAAGCCGCATGGCAGACCTCGGGTTGCTGCGGTTTCTCCATCCCACCCTCCGCATCGACCCAAAGCTCGCCACGATTCTGGAGGAAACCCAGCAGGCCCTGGCCTGGCACCGGCTTCTCTATCTTGATCAGCCATGCCGACAATGGCTGGTCTATCTGATGGCCCTCATGACCAGCCTGTCTGTGCGCGAGGTGGTGGCCTTTTGCGAACGCTTCGAGGTGCCATTGCGCCACCGGCAGTTTCTTGTCCGGGAAAAACTTGCGGCCAGCCGCATTGTCGGAATCATGAAACGCGCCATGCCGGAAAGCCCCAGCGGCCTGTACCATCTGCTCAAGGATCTTTCCCCGGAAGGGCTTTTGTACCTCATGGGGCTTATAAAAAAGAAGTCCGGCAAAAAAGCGATTTCCCTCTACGTCACGGATTGGCGCCATCTGAAGCCGGAAACCGACGGCAACGACCTGGAAAAAATGGGCTACCGGACGGGGCCGCTCTATGGTACCATCCTGCGCTGCCTGCTCGACGCACGGCTGGATGGCCTGGTACATGACCGGACCACGGAAACCGCCTTCATCAAGGAACATTTCTCTCTCCCGGATCAATAAACCGCCCATGAACCTCCCTCAGCTCATCCAGGAAATCGCCATCCTTGCCCCGCCGTTTCTGCTGGCCCTCACGGTACACGAGTTTGCCCACGGCCTCGTCGCTTACAAGCTTGGCGACCCCACTGCCCAACGGTTGGGCAGACTCAGCCTGAACCCGCTGCGCCATCTTGATCCCCTTGGGGTGCTGGCCTTTCTAATCATGAAGATCGGCTGGGCCAAGCCGGTGCCGGTGGATGCCCGCTATTTCAAAAACCCGCGCCAGGACATGGTCTGGGTTTCCCTGGCCGGGGTTTCCGCCAACCTGCTGCTGGCAGTGGCCAGCGGTCTTGCCGCCCGGCTGCTGATCCCGATCGGCAATGTGCTGCCCATGACCATCTTCTGGCCGCTCATCCAGATGATCGCCGCCAGCGTCTGGATCAACGTGATGCTGGCCGTATTCAACCTGATCCCCATCCCGCCCCTGGACGGCAGTCAGGTGCTCCGCAATCTTCTCCCGCCTGAACTGGCCAGAATCTACGGCAAACTGGAACCCCTCGGCTTTTTCATCCTGCTGGCCCTGTTTTACACCGGCGTCATCCCAAAAATCATGCGGCCCCTGATCTCCTTTGCGCAAGGGCTGATCCTGGGCTGAAAATTTGGTAACTATCCAGCAGCACCGCATCTGCTTTGTCATCGGCCTGCTCATGTGCAATAGCACACTTCGCAGACCTCTTCCGCGCATCTGCGGCACTGCTGAATAGTTACCACTTTAGGGGGAGTATGCTCGGTTTTTGTCTTTGGCTGAACAGCTACAAAAAATGTTGCCTGCCAACCGTATCTTCCGTGCTACACTTGCTTGCAGGATAACAAGCAGGCCCTCGCATTGCCGAGAGGCCCAAAAAGGGATGCATTGAATGAGCCCGGACAGCCCTAATATCCACGAAGTGCTTGCCTACGAGATAAAAAAGGAGATCGCGGACCGCTATTTCGGTTTTCGAAAACTCATAGAGGATGACAAACTCGACTTTGCCGAAAAAACGCGGCAATACTCCTTTATCCTGGAAAAAAGGATCAGTTTTGACCTGATCCGCATCTACATTGTGCTCAAGGACGAAGACCTCATCCACCGGTTTTTGTCGCTTACCGGCCTGCCGTCAGATCTTTTCTACGATCCCTACCTGACCCAATCCAACACCATCCGGCAAAGGGTTTTTTCCGGGGTGCGCATCCACGGGCTCACCCATGCCGGGCGCTTTAAAAATCTGGTATTCGACTGCTACGAACGCCTTGAAGTGCATACGGTCGAATACCGGACAAAATTTGACGAACTCAAAAAATACCGGGACGCAATCAACGAAGAAATCGAGACCTTCTACCGGAAGAACGATCTCGGCTCCATCATGGGTTTTCTCAAAACTCTGGGCGACCCAGACAAGGCGGGCAGCATGGAGGGCGGGATGGAAATGGGGATGGCCCAGAGCATGGAAGCCAAAATGCACATCGAGCCGCAACTGTCGCCGGAACACTACCTGCCGGTTATCCAGCCATTGCCCAACCTGGAAAATATTCGCCCCGCACTCAAAGAACTCATTCGCGCGGCATACGCGAAACACGGCGCGGAACTGATCAACCTTTTGTCCCAGAAAAACCGCACGGCAGCACGGTGAACACCCGCGATGGAAATTTGTTTTGTGTTTTTGGGAAACATCGGCTATGATGTTAGGTATACCTTAATTATTAATGCCACCCTGGATACTCAAATGAAATTCCCACCTGTGTCACATGTTCGTCATATGTTGGTTCCTGTTGTATTCTTCACCGTCCTTTCCTCCGCGACTGCCGCCTTTGCCGCCCACCCTCTCATCACGGACGACGCTGGCACCGTGGGCGCAGGCAAGGCTCAACTGGAAATGAATGGCGAGTATGGGCATGACAAGGAAGACGGCGTCACTTCCACGAAAACGGAAGGTGCGGCGGTCCTCTCCTATGGACTCAGTGAGGCAGTGGACCTGGTTGTCGGCCTCCCCTATCAGCATCTCCGGGTAAAAGAGCCTGACTCCACTCTAACCGAAAACGGCATCTCCGACACCGCTATCGAGGTAAAGTGGAGATTCTATGAACATGACGACTTAAGCCTTGCCATCAAGCCGGGGCTCACCCTGCCAACAGGGGATGACGAAAAAGGCTTGGGCTCCGGCAAGACAGCCTACAGCCTTTTTTTCATCGCCTCCCAGGAAATGGCCCCGTGGGACTTCCATCTGAATCTCGGCTATATCCGACATGAAAACACCCTGGATGAAGAAAAGGACATCTGGCATGCCTCCGTCGCTTCCAGCCTTGCCTTGACGGAAGCCCTTCGCGCGGTGGCGAACATCGGCATCGAAAGGAACCCGGTCAAGCTCGCCGACAACGACCCCGCCTTCTTCCTGGCGGGATTGGTCTATACCCTGTCGGAACATTTTGATATCGATTGCGGAATCAAATACGGCCTCAATGACCCGGAGACTGACTACACCGTGCTTGCGGGGATCACCTGGAAGTTTTAGCCGCTTATTGTTTGCACTTTAAAAAGGGATAACAAAAAAACTGGCTAGAAAAAACCGGGCTGGCACAGCTTGTCGAGGGCTCGCACTTAGGGCTGCTGCGGTTTGACGAGCCAGCCCGCGCCCCCTTTTGGGCACAAACTCTCCGCTTTGTCCTTTCTGCTCATCCGACCCCCTCTAAACCTTTCCCCTACGCCTTTGCCCATTCCGAGGACTTCCCGTCATGTTGAACCATGATCTGCTCATAACAAATGCCACGCTCCTGGCGAATCCAGCGGACTGCCGGTTGCAGGAGGCGGCCTATCTTGCCGTGACGGATGGAACCATTGTCGGGATTGGTAAAATGGCCGACCTGGCCGTGCGACCTGGGGCGGATCGGATCATTGACGCTGCGGGTAACCTGGTCATGCCCGGCCTGGTCAACTGTCACGGTCATGGGGCCATGACCCTGTTCAGGGGCCTGGCCGATGATCTGCCGCTCATGACCTGGCTCAACGAGTATATCTTCCCCACCGAAGCGCGGCTGGTGGATGCGGAGATGGTCTACTGGTGCAGCAAGCTCGCCGCTGCCGAAATGCTCCTGGGCGGCACGACCACGGTGGCGGACGCCTATTTTTATGAGGATGCGGCGGCACAAGCCTTTTGTGAGGCTGGCCTGCGGACGGTGGCAGCCCAGGGCATCATCGATTTCCCGGCCCCCGGCGTGCCGGACCCTAAACAAAACATTGCGGCAGCGGCGGATTTTCTTTCCGCCTGGCAGGGGGAAAACCCTCTGCTCACCCCGGCCCTGTTCTGCCATTCCCCTTACACTTGTAGCCCCGACACCCTGCAACGGGCCAAGGCTCTGGCCCGCGAGTCCGGAAGCCTCTTTTTCCTCCATCTTGCCGAAACCCGGGAGGAGACCGCGCAGCTCAAGGAACAACACGGGCGCACCCCGGTGGCCCTGCTCCACAAACTTGGTCTGCTGGATGAAAGCACGGTCTGCGTGCACTGTGTCTGGCTGGAAAAGGGGGATATCGGACTGCTGCGGGAAACCGGGGCCAAGGTGGTCACCTGCCCGGAGAGCAATATGAAGCTCGGCTCTGGCATCGCCCCCTTGGCCGAACTGCTCGACGCCGGGGTGCCGGTGGGGTTGGGCACGGACGGCTGCGCCAGCAACAACGATCTGGATCTTTTTCAAGAAATGGCAAGTTGCGCCAGGCTGCACAAGGTTGCCGCCCATGCACCAACCCGCCTGCCTGCCGCCGCCATGCTGGGCATGGCCACGAGCGCGGGCGCCGAAGTCCTGGGCCTAACCGGGCAGGCCGGTCGCCTTGCCGAGGGCCTGCGGGCGGACTGCATCATCATCGACCGCAGACAGCCCCACCTGACTCCCTTTCATAATCCGGAGACCCTGGTCTATGCGGGTAGGGGCAGCGATGTCGCCACCGTGCTCATTGACGGCAGGGTAGTCATGCAGGATCGGCGGATTCTTGCCTTTGATTTGGCCGAGACTCTGGGCGAGGTCCGGCGTCTGGCCAGGCGGGTGAGAGCAGGAGGATAATAAAGAGGAGAGACAAAACAACAGAGGAAAAGGTTCGCGGCTTGCAAGCCACGTTTAAGGCACAACCCGGAAGAAAATCAGGCCGCCTTCCAGCCGTGGGTGCCGACCAGCTTGACAAAACAGACGCTTTCCACTGCGGTGGTTGTCACAGCCCCCCCTTCTTTTCTGACAACCATAAGGGTCTGGCCTTCCTGATCACCCACCGGCAAAACCATGACGCCCGGGTCTGCCAGCTGATCCACCAACGGCTGCGGAATTCCCGGCCCGGCGGCGGTGACTATGATCGCCTCAAAAGGGGCATTGTCCGGCCAGCCTTCGGTGCCGTCCGCGACCTTGCTCATGATGTTATAAATCTGAAGCTGGTCAAAAGTCCGCCGAGCGCGGGCCAGGAGGGGTTTAAGCCGTTCAACCGTATACACCCGTTCGCAAAGCGCGGCAAGAATGGCAGACTGGTAGCCGCAGCCGGTGCCGATCTCCAGCACCTTCTCCTGCCCGGTGAGCTGGAGCAGCTGGGTCATGAGGGCCACCACATAAGGCTGGGAGATGGTCTGGCCGTGGCCGATGGGCAATGGAAAATCGCCGTAGGCCTGGGCGTGCAGAGCCCCCGCGACAAAAAGATGCCGGGGCACCGCCTCCATGGCATGGAGCACCGCTTTATCTTCAATACCTCTGGGGAGCAGCTGCTCCTCAACCATGCGGGTCCGGAATTTTTCGTATTTGCTAATCCGCACGCGGCCCACTGATGACAACGCCGTCTTTCTTGAGTTCCTCTTCGTTATAGGCGCGATAGAGGCAGGTGGAAACAATGTCCCCGGCAAAGGTTATGGTCACCACATCATAATTTTCCGAGCCCAGCTTTTCCCCGACATAAGGGGTCTTCCGCAGAAAGCTTTTTTTCACTTCACGATAAATCCAAATCTCGCCCTGCTCCCCCTTCTGTTTTTCATCAGGAGAGCCAAGGGTGGCAAGAACCTCCTGTTGGGTGAGGTTGGGTGTAATCAGACAAATATCCGAAGAAAGATGCCGCACCGAATCACGGTAAAAACAACCTGGGCCGATCAGACCCAGCAGGCAAAGGCTCACGACAAAACGCAGGGGGAAGGCACATCTCATCTTTCTCTCCTCTGAAAAAATGGGTTGACGCAAAAGCACGAACAGGGGAAAGGTACCGCGATTCGCCCTATTTTGCAAGAAACCGTGCGCCGGGTTTTTTCTGGCCGGACAGACGGCGGTTGCTTTTTTGTTACGGATACAGGAGAATGTCTTGACCGTCCGTGAAGATATATAATAAAGTTGTAGTGTTATCCATACTTTTTTTCTTGGCGGACCAGCGGTTTGAGCGTCGGCGCCACTGTGCGAAGGGAGACCCACCATGCGTTGCCCGAAATGCGGCTATATCTCGTTTGACCGGCAAAAATCCTGCGGCAAGTGCAGCCATGACCTAACGGCTGTGACCGAACAGCTCCAAGGCACGGTGAGCAAGGCCGCATCCCCTTTTTTCCTTGGCACGATCCTCGGGAAACAACAACCATACGCTGCCGAGCCTGGCCCTGCCCTGCACGAGGAAGAAGAGCCCCTTGATCTGGACGAGCTGGAGACCGATACTCCGCCAGCCGACGAGGATGACCTCGATTTCGCTGGGACACCTCTGGACGAGGATGACCTGGAAGACCAGGCCCTACCGTCGCTTGGTCTCGAAGATATCGATGTTTCAGATCTTATGCCGCCACAGGAAGAAGAGCTTGTGCTGCACTTGGGAAACGAGCAGAAAGAGACGATCCTGACCCCGGCCCCGGCTCAGGAGGAAGAGGATGATTCGCTCATGGGCATCGAGCTTCCCAGCCTTGAGCCGAGTGAAGTCCTGAGTGCCGACGAGCAAGAGAGCCCCCTTGGCGACCTTGACTATACGGCGACTGAACCCCCGGCCAGTGCGGAGGATGACGAGATTATCGACCTCTCCTCCCTGATGGATTTTGATGAACCGCCAGCAAACCCGGCGGACAAGGAAGAAAATCCCGACATCCTGGAACTTTCCCTTGAAGATGGCGAGAACACCCAAGCCCCGACCGACACGCCCAAAAAACCTGCCGACGCAGTGGCAGACATCCCCGATCTCGGCCTGACCCTGGAAAACGATGACCAGTAAGGGCACAGACACACCCATGGCTGACGAACCTGCCCCCCTGCCCCAATACGCCGGTTTTCTGGCGCGCGGGATGGCCCTGGGTATCGATATCCTCCTGATCCACCTTCTCTATTTCTGCTGCCTGTGCGCGGTGACTGCCGCCCTGTGGGCGCATTCCTCTCACTGGCTCGTCCTGATTCCCTCCCTCCTCTTCTGCCTGCTCTTGTTCCTGCTCACCTTTCCCCTGTTTGTCGCCGTCTATTTCCTGGCGCTGCATGGCTGGCAGGGGCAGACCCTGGGCAAGATGTTCCTGGGTCTTAGAGTGGTGCGGGTTGACGGCGGCGAAGTGACGCCGGGCCTCGCCTTTCTCCGCTTTATCGGCTTTTGTCTGTCGGTCCTGCCCTTGGGGCTTGGGCTTTTCTGGAGTATCATCGACCGGGAAAAATGCGCCTGGCACGACCATCTGGCCGCCACCCGGGTGGTTATGACCGTGTCTTCGTGAAATAGGTTGACAAGCAGGTCAGATTTCAATATATGATAGCTACTTTTTTGCCGGGATAGCTCAGTCGGTAGAGCATCGGACTGAAAATCCGAGTGTCCCTGGTTCGAATCCTGGTCCCGGCACCAGTTTATAATCCGGCA